>Ga0307474_10003893_pt1 | contig 10731 bp, 7 predicted proteins | sample atmos_gasesECM1C_2_FD_203312 | JGI IMG/M metagenome (GOLD analysis project Ga0307474, IMG submission 203312) | Hardwood forest soil microbial communities from Morgan-Monroe State Forest, Indiana, United States - atmos_gasesECM1C_05 | ecosystem: Environmental > Terrestrial > Soil > Temperate...
CGCTCCATCGATGATCGCAATTCGACTCTCGAGGATCTTTTCCAGAGGATGTTGGCGGGCTCTCGTCATGTCCTTTTGATGACCTTTGGCAGCCTTCGATTCGGCCCCAACTTCGCGAGGCTGCTGCAAACGACTAACGGCCGTATACAACAACGCCGGTCCCGCTGGGGACCGGCGTTTGGTAGAAAATCTCGAAGTTCGCTAATCCCCGATCACGCCCGCATCCGTTTCCGATTGCGCAAATACCTGATTGGCTCCCATATGTGCCGGAGCCGGCGCCAGCATCTGTTCTTTGCGGTAAATCAGATTGCTCGCATTGAAACTCGCCAGCTCAAATCCATGCCCATGCGTGATCGCATCGGTAGGACAAGCTTCCACACAATAGCCGCAAAATATACATCGATTATAGTCGATGTTGTAAACGCGGGCGTAGCGTTCAGCGCCTGAAACCCTCTTCTCTGCAGTGTTTTCCGCGGCTTCTATGTAGATGCAATTTGCGGGGCAGGCGGCGGCGCAGAGGAAACAGGCTACACATTTTTCCAGTCCGTTTTCGTCGCGCTGCAGGACGTGCATGCCGCGAAAGCGTTCCTGAAATTTAGCGCCCTTCAGCGGGCCGGGACCGTCCGGATAGTTCTCGACGGTGGTCGACTGAAACATCTCCTTGAGGGTGATGGACATCCCCTGGGCTATGGCTCCGATGTTTTTGATCACGGACATGCTTCATTAGTATAGCGGAAGTAGAGAGGAAGAGGCGCGTTTCGGCTGTCAGCGGTCAGCTATGAGCTCTCAGTTCTCAGCTTTTCGGTATTAGCTTTTCGAAAATGGCTACCAAGGACGGGGGGTCTTTCGTGGACGTTTAAATCTCTGTCGAATCATTGAAACTGTAGAGGTGCGCTGCGTCGCGCCGGCGCCAAATGGCGTTTCGATTTATGGCCTGCCGCAATGTGCCTTCTTCTCTTTTTATTTTCTTCGTTATCTTCGGCGGAGCTTCCGTTTTTCTTTTCAGTTGGTCTTCAGGCAGGGCCGTCGGTCAGGAATCTGACAGCAAAACTACTCACTCTTCTCCTCGCGAACACGACGCGGATCGTCCTTATCTGCGGGATCATTTGGAGTGGAACTGGAACCAGCGGGGGCGAACTGTGCCTCGGGGAGAATCTGCGGCGGGGCTGCGGTTTCGGGCTTATCGCCAGAAGATGGCGATGCGGGCAGAGCGCGCGTCCGCAAATGCGAAGTCAACATCCCCAGCGGCGTTGTCCTCCACATCCCCACCCAAGCGGAGCTTGACTGGGGCACCCGCTTTCCCTTCGGGATCTACAGTGTGGGCCCCGGTGGGACCGGCTCCGCTGGCTTCCGACGCGACGGGAGATGGAGCCCAGGATTACAACTGGGTCTCGGGGCGTGCTACTTCGGTACTGATCGATCCTGCGGACACGACTGGAAACACAGTGCTGCTGGGCGGCGCGTATGGCGGTCTTTGGAAGTCTACTAACGCGGGTAGCCTGAATTCCAATCCTGCTTCGGCCACCTGGCAGGCTTTGATTGACGATCAGCCGACGCTGGCGGTGGGGGCGATTGCTTTGCAGCCGGGAAACAGCAACGTCATTCTGGTTGGGACCGGAGAGACAAACAGTTCGGGCGACTCTTACTACGGTCTGGGAATTCTGCTTTCGGCGGACGGAGGCGCGTCGTGGACGCAGATCACAGGGAAGGGACAACCTCCGGACCAATCTTTTTTAGGCATCGGATTCAGCAAGATCGCGTTCAGCACGGCGAATCCGAACCTGGTTGTCGCAGCGACGGCGGGAGACAACGGCTTGTTTGTTGGCCGGGAAGAGGATGGGAATTCGACGGCGCGCGGGCTTTACTACTCGCAAGACGGTGGAGTGACGTGGAGCCGTGCCATCCTCTCGGACGGTGCGGTTCCGGCCTCGGCAACAGCGGTGATTTACAACGCAAGCCAGGGAGGGAGCGGGACTTTCTACGCTTTTATCCGGCGTCACGGGCTGTACTCTTCGGCCGATGGCCAGAATTTCACGCGGCTGACTACGCAACCGAGCGCAGGCCTTGCGTCGGGGCTGTGTCCGGCGGGTTCGAACGCAACGACTTGCCTGATCTATCGTGGCGAGTTCGCGGTGGTGCCGGGGCGGAACGAAATGTACGTGTGGGTTGTCGATGTGCAGCCGGACGGCTTTGGAAATCCGGCGCCCGTTGACGAGGGTATCTGGCGATCGACGAATGGCGGAACCAGTTGGACAGCGATTCCGGACAACGGCATCACGAACTGCGGTGACAGCGCGTTTGGCCCGAACAGCGGATGCGGTGTGGAGCAGGGTTATTACAACCTGGAGTTGGCCGCAGTCCCCGATCCGGCGCCCCCTTCAACGGGAACGGATCTTTACGCGGGTGCGATCAATCTTTACAAGTGCACGTTTGCGTCCGGTGGCACGACCTGCACGCAAGGCGACTGGATCAATCTGACGCACGTGTATGGCTGCAACCCGGGCCCGCTGGGGGCGCCCGCGCACGTGCATCCGGACCAACACGGATTGGCGTTCATGGTTGCGAGTGGCAAAGCGGTAGGCTACTTCGCACATGACGGCGGCATCAGCCGGACGCCGGATGGCTACGCCGGTCTGAACACCGGAAGTTGCACGGGGACGAATCAGTTTGACAGCCTGAGCGAGAGCCTGGGGTCGATGACGGAATTCGTTTCGTTCTCCGTGCACCCCGCCAGCGCGGACATCATGCTGGGGGGAACGCAGGATAACGGCTCTCCAAAAACCAGCAGCGCGAGCGCCAACAGTACCTGGCAGAATGCGCTCGGCGGAGATGGCGGATTCAATGCCATCAATCCTGCGAGCCCCAACGAGTGGTTCGCGGCGAATCCCTATCTCGCGATTCTGAAATGTGAGTTGGGAACGGCTTGTAACGACGCTGGATTTTTCGAGGTCGTAAGCCCGGCCGATCTGGGCGGAGACGAGGGAGCTTTCTATACTCCCTATATTCTTGATCCGCAGAATACCAGTGAAATGCTGGTGGGAACCTGCCGAGTCTGGCGGATCAGCACCAGCGGGACCGCTCCGTCGCAGCTCAGCAATGACTTCGACACGTTGGGAACGGGTGTATGCACGGGGGGAGAGATCAACCTGGTGAATGCGCTGGCAGCGGGCGGTCCCAAGGACTCGAACAACAATTCGACGGTCGTGTACGCGGTGACCAACGGATATGGCCCGCTGAGCGGGATGCCGGGCGGCGAAGTATGGGTCACGACCAACGCGGGCATCAGTTTGATGGCGAGTGTGACGCAGAATGTGAATCCGAACGGGTATGCGATTTCGTCGGTGGCTATGGATAAGTTCGATGCGACGGGGAAGACGGCGTACGTCGGGATCATGGGATTCAGTACGCCCTCGTTCCCAACGTCGCATGTATGGAAGACGGCGAATGCCGGCGCGAGTTGGGTTGACTGGACGGGGACTGGGCTGCCGGACGCTCCGGTGAACGCGTTGCTGGTGGATTCGCAAACCGGACTAGTCTATGCAGGCACCGACGTTGGCATGTTTGTGAGTTCGACGACAACTGCGAGTTGGACTGAGGTCGGTCCAGCGCCGGGGCCAGGTGTGTCGGGATTTCTGCCGAACGCACCAGTAACGGCTCTTCAACTTTTCAATCCCGATGCGGGGACGAAGACGCTGGTGGCATCGACGTACGGGCGGGGCATTTGGAACTACGCACTGGTGGCATCGCCAAACTACACGAATGTGATTTCGAATTCGCCACAGACGGTGTTTCCGACGCAGACGGCCACGTTCGACGGCACGCTGACGGCGAAGAACGGATACGCGAGCTCAGTGAATTTGAGTTGCACGGGCGCGACACCCGCGACCTGCACGTTGAATCCGACTTCGGCAATACCGACGGCGACGTACGGCCTGACGGCGGGCGGAGTGGTGGGCGACTACAATTTCAACGCGCACGCAGTGGGGACGGACGGCAACACGATTACGCACGACGCGCCGGTCACGCTCCGTGTGGTGGACTTTGGTTTGACTGCGCCCAGTCCGAATACGTTGACTGTGGCGCAGGGCGGAACGTCGGGGGCGAGCACGTTCCAGGTGACGGCGTCGGGAAGTTTTGCGGGGACGGTGACGCTGAGCTGTTCGGCGGGGCTGCCGGCGGGCGCGGCTTGCGTGTTCTCGCCATCGAGTTCGGTGAGTCCGACGTCTTCCGCACCGGTGACAGTTACGTTGACGGTGACGGCTGGGGCGGGGGCTCCGGTGGGTGGTCCGACGACGGTGACCATCTCGGCGATGACGGCGGGCGCCCCTTCGGCCAAGACGCAGACTTTCAGCCTGACAGTGACGGGGTCGGGGCCGGATTTTACCTGGACAGATACGGGCAATGCGTCGGTGACAGTGTTGGCGGGACAGAGCGCTAGTTATACATTTTCGGCGAGTCCGGTGGGCGGCGGGGTTTTTAGCTCGGGAGTGAGTTTTGGGTGCGCGAACCTTCCCGCGTTGACTAGTTGCGGGTTTAGTCCGACGTCGATTGTGGCGGGAGCGGGGACTACGGCGGTGACTTTGACGATTGCTACTTCGGGCCCTAATTCTGGAACGCAATTGAGGTCGCGGGTCGGGGCCGCGCTGCGCGCGGCTTGGACGGCCGGGGGCGGCCGTCCCTACGCAATCACGTGGGTGCTGATGGTGGGAATTGTGGGGGTCGGGCGAAAGAGACGCCGTAAGCCGCGTCTCTACGGATGGGTCACGGGAATTTGCCTGGGACTTGGATTGATGGCGGAGATTTCTTGTGGCGGGGTCGCGGGAAGCGGTGGTGGCGGGCCGCCACCGGTGACGGTCACGGTGAATCCGGGATCCGTGAATTTGTTTGCGGATGAAGTGGGTGACTCGTGGCCTGCGGGAGTTACTCAGAAGCAATTCACCGCGACAGTTAATAACTCGTCTAACCAGAGCGTAACGTGGGCAGTCGCGGGCGGCAGCTCGAATGGCACGGTGGATGGGACGGGGCTGTATACGACCCCGGCGGTGGTGCCGAACCCAGCGGCGGTAAAGGTGACGGCCACGGCGGCCGCCGACACCACAAAGTCAGGATCGGCCACTGTGAATGTAGAAACGCCGACGGGCTTGGGGACTTCGCAGATTACGGTGACGGCTACGGCAGTGGGTGGGGCGGCGCATGGGGATGTGGTTACGCTGATCGTGCAGTAGGGCACAACTCACCGCCGAGACGCCGCGAGCGCCGAGAAAAAACTTTTTGTTCGGGTAGGGCGCGGACGTCTCGTCTGCGCCTTTTTCCTGCGTCACACTTTCTTGTGCCTGCGTCACCGTGATAGGACGCGGGAGTGAGGTAGGATCATCTTCGTGAGGCTGCCGTGCTGCGCACGGCTTGGACGGGCGAGACGCCCGTCCCCACACTCAAAGTCAAGGGCCGCGGACAAGAGTGTCCGCGCCACACAAGCTAATTATGACCTACGACATTGCGGTGATTGGTGGAGGAATTGTTGGGCTTTCGTTTGCCATGCAAGCGACCGAGAAGTTCCCGCGCCTGCGGGTAGTGGTTCTGGAGAAAGAGGCGGGAGTGGCCCGGCATCAGACGGGACACAATAGCGGGGTGATCCACAGCGGAGTTTATTACAAAGCTGGGTCGCTGAAGGCTCGGTTGTGTGTGGCGGGGGCGCAGGAGATGGTGGAGTTCTGCTCGCGCCACGGGATTCCGCATAAGGTATGCGGAAAATTGATTGTTGCTATTAACCCGGAGGAAGCGGCGCGACTGGATGAATTACTGGCGCGGGGCATGGCAAATGGGTTGGAGGGTTTGCGGCTGCTGGGGCGCGAGGCGATGCTCGAGATCGAGCCGCATGCGGGCGGCGTGCGAGCGCTGCACGTTCCGTCGACAGGGATTACGGATTTTGCGGCGGTCGCGTCGAAGTGTGCGGAGATCGCGGTGGGGCGCGGGGCCGAGGTGAAGACGTGCGCGGGGGTGGTGGGATTCGATCGATCATCTGGCCTAAAGTCGGGCGCAAAGTCGGACGCCTCCGGGGACGCGGTGGTAATTCGGACGCGAGCGGGAGATTTTTCGGCGCGGTATGTGGTGAATTGCGCGGGGCTGTATAGCGATCGGGTGGCGCGAATGGCGGGAGATAATCCCCGGATGATGATCGTCCCGTTTCGCGGGGAGTATTACGATTTGGCAGCGGCGCGCGGCGAGTTGGTGCGGGGGCTGATTTATCCGGTGCCGGATCCGCGGTATCCGTTTCTCGGCGTGCACTTCACGCGAAGGATTCATGGGACTGTGGATGCGGGTCCGAATGCGGTGCTGGCGTTCCGGCGCGAGGGATACCGGTGGAGGGATTTTGATTTGGGCGAGGCGCTGGAAGTGGTGAGGGACACGGGATTTCGGGCGATGGCGCGGCGAGAGTGGAGAAATGGGCTGTCGGAGTTTCGGCGGTCGCTGCGGAAGCGCGAGTTTGTGCGGTCCTGCCAGCGGCTGGTGCCGGAGGTGCGGATGGAAGATATGACGCCGGGCGGGTCGGGCGTGCGGGCACAGGCAGTGGGGGCGGACGGCGCTCTGGTGGATGATTTCAGGTTTGTAGGGCGCGAGCGGTTTTTGCATGTGCTGAATGTGCCGTCTCCGGCAGCGACCGCATCGTTGCCGATTGGGCGGGAGATCTTGAAGATGGTGCCGGAGGAGATTGTGGCATAGGAAGGTTTCAAGGTTTCAAGGTTTCCAGGAAAGAGACGTGGGTCATTGAGCGGTCACTTTGAAACCTCGAAACTTTGAAACCTTCGAATTCGTGTAATCTTGTTCCTTCCTGATTGCAAACCGTTGGGAAAATTGTTTCTTGGGAGTTCGTATGGCACGGAGTTTGAGTTTGAAGAAGAAAGTGGCGGTATTAGGCACAGGGAAGATCGGATCGATTCTGCTGCAATCTTTTTTGCGGGATGGATTACTTTCGCCGGGGCAGACCTGGGCAACAGTGGCGCATCCGGAGCGGGCGCGGATGCTGAAGGAGAAGTTGAAGGTGCACGCGGGCACCGACAACTCGGACGCGGTGAAGGACGCGGACATTATCTTTCTTTGCGTGAAGCCGCAGGTGGTGGCGGACGTGGCGCGGGAGATTCGGCCGCACGTCCATGAGAAGCAGTTGGTGATTTCGGTGGCGGCGTCGGTTCCGACAGAGATGATTGAGCGGGCGCTGGAGAAAGAAGTGCCGGTGGTGCGCGCGATGCCGAATACTCCTTGCGTGCTGGGCGCGGGAATGACGGCGCTGTGCAAGGGAAAGTTTGCAACCAGGCAGCATCTGGAAATGGCGACGAAGTTTTTCGATGCGGTTGGGCGGACGGTCCAAGTCGACGAAAAACATATGGACGCGGTCACCGGATTGTCGGCAAGCGGGCCAGCGTATATCTACATTATTTTGGAATCGCTGGCGGAGGCGGGAGTGAAGGTCGGGTTGCCGCGCGATGTGGCGACGCTCTTGGCGGCTCAAACAACAATGGGCGCGGCACGGGTGGTGCTCGAGACCGGGGATCATCCGGCGCTGCTAAAGGATGCGGTCACGACGCCGGCGGGGTGCACAATTGACGGCATCATGGAACTGGAAGAGGGCAAGCTGCGCGTGACGCTGATCAAGGCGGTAGTGAAGGCGGTGCAGCGGGCTAAGGAGTTGGCGTTCTCGTAGAGCCGGTGTGGGGCATTGCCGACTCACGCGAAACGAAAGCACCGAGGACAGCTCCCAGATAGCTGCGAAAGCCGAGGTCTAGGCGGACCGCTTAAGTTCCACTCCATATCGCTTTGCGGCTGACTGTATCCGCTTCCACGCGGCCCGACGCTCCGCTTCCGTAACGTCCTTCACCTGATTGAAGCGCGCAACAGCATTGCGTACGTGAGAGGCATTTTCCAGCGGCTCCTTGCGTTGCTTGGGGAAAGCGAACTTGGTTGCGGATATCCGATCACGAGCTGGCTTGTTCAGCTTTGCCATTATTTCCCTCCCTCAGAAGCATCACGCCGCGCAACGGACGACGCGGGACTCCTTATCTTTAAGTCTTTATCTTTAATCTTTACCACTTGAATTACGGCCGCTTTCCTCAACTTCTGCAACGTGGCCTGGTTGCCATCTCCCTGTCGCGCCGATGCGGAAACACGGCTCATCCATTTCCTTTTTGACGCGATCGAGCCTCGCTTGGTTGGATTCCTGCTGGGCTCGTTTTGTGTTTATGCAGATTTGCACGAAGTCACGATTCCAAACGGATCACAGGTCAATTTCGAACGCGGAAGAGCGGGGTTGATCGGTCCGGTATGCGGTCGATCAGTGAGGAAGCGCGAAGCTGAGCGTTACGTCCGTCTGGAACCGGGCAGGGTGGTCGTCTTGACGGTAGGGTTGGTAGCGCCAGTTGCGCACGGCTTCGGTGGCGGCGGCGGCTAAGACGGGGTCTCCGCTGAGGGTGCGGATGGACGAGACAGAGCCGTCTTCGGCGACTTGGACTTCGAGGACGACGTTGCCTGCGCGGTGACTGGCGAGGGCTGCGGGGGGATATTGCGGCTCCGTGCGGCTGAGAAGACGGCCTTCGCCTTGCGCGGGAGACAGCCAGACGCTTTGGGCTGGGACGGTCTTGGCTCGGGCGGTCTCGGTTGGGGCGAGTTTCGTTGTGGCGATCCTGGTCGTCGACGATGCTTCCACGACGGAATCGCTGTCTTGCCTGATGGAATCGGGCTTGGCTTGGCGGTGCTTCGCTTGGTCGGGCTTCGCCGAAGCGGGTTTCATGCGGAAGATGACTTTGCCTTTTTCATAGACGACTAATTCGTCGGCAGCGGGAGATGTGTGCGTGGAGGCTCTTGCCGATGCCTTTTCTGGTGACCCATTTGGCCGGTTGGCTGCGGCGGTGGATGCCGAGCTTATTGCTTGCGCTCGGGGCACGCTTGTCTCAGCTGAGATGGACTGAAGGGTCTGGATATGTGATGCGGTGTGACGCAGCCATCCGACGCGGGAGCCGATTAGGAAGCTGACGGCGATGGTGGCAAGAATGGCTAGAGCTCCGAGGACAAGGGTCCAGCCTTCGTAAGGAGGGCGGCGAGCGGGCTGAGGACTCGGCGCCACGAACTCGGGCGCCACGAACTCGGGCGGCGTGAATTCGGCCGCGATGAGTTCGGGTGAGATGAGTTCGGGCGAAGCGGCCATGGCGACGGGCTTGCGCTGACTGAGTTCGATCGCGGATTGGCGAATGCGGGCGCACTCCTCGGCGAAACCTTCGAGCAGTTTCTGGTCGGAGTTGGAGAAGGCGGCGGGAGAGGTGGAAAAGACTTCCAGGACTCCGGTGAACTGTGCGTTGTTCACGTCGAAGACAGGAACGATGAGAATGGAGCGGATACCGAGACGGCGGGAGATGGCGGGGTCGACGCGGGGATCGAATTCGGTATCGACCGAAAGCTGGGGCTGGCGGGTCTGAAGACAGGCGCCGGAGAGACCGTCGCGGGTATTGAGAGGGATGCCGAGATCCGGGGCGAGGTGTCCAGTGGCGGCCCGGCAAACCATTTCATCGCCGCGGGCCAGGGCTAGAGCGGCGGCGCTGGCGTGGGTGGCTTCGGCGGCACGGACCACGAGTTCGTTGAAGACCAAGTCAAGTGCGAGGTCGATTGGGAAACCGGCGAGGAGGTTCTCCTCGAGGAGGCGGGTCAAGTCAGGATGTGACTCGTCAGGGCGGGACTCGGACCTCGACATAGGATGCGGGAACATATTTTGTTCCGGCAGCCTGCGATGAAGCGGCGCACAACAGGCTCAAGGGGGAGTTTCCCTCGAAATGCGGGGGAAGTCAATTGGTAGAGAGATATGGTAGAGAGAGAATTGGTCGTTGTTGATTTTTTAGCTGGGGCTATTGCACGGTTGTGGTGGCAACGGTCCCCGTCTGGACGTTGCCTTCAGTAACGGCGACAACCTAAAAGAGTCCATATGCTTCGAGACTATTTCGGGTGCCGACATAGACCTTGCCATTGGCGACAGTTGGAGCGGCAAAATGACCTATCGGCGGCAACGTGTCGCGCCCATTGGGGGCCTGATTCGTCGTATAGAGCAGATTGAGAGAAACCGCGTCAAAGGCAAGGAGTTGACCGTTGATGACCCACAAAACTCCATTGCTGTTGCCATTGGCGGAAACGAATAGAGAATGGCGTCCGTAATATTTCTGAGGTGTTTTGCGGGGAGTACCGAGCAATCCCCCGGACAAAGGAAAAGCCATGAGCTGAGAGGTAACGGGGGCGAAGTAGACGGTGTTATTCCAATAGGCTGGAGAGCCGAATAGAACATCACTGGTGGCGCCTGGCTCCAGAGCGAATTCCTGGATGATCTGATTGTCGTTCGGGGAGAACATTCCCATGTTGTCGCGATTGAGAACATAGACGATGCCCTGCTTGCCACTGGCGATGAGTTCATGGGGATAGGGGCCGGCCTGATCCGGAAGGATGACGGCGCCGGTGGAACTCAAATCAAGATCGTGGGAGTTGAGGTAGGCCACGTTCCACGGGGTGAAATAGTCGGCGAGCCTGAGATTGGGAGAAAGCTTCAGCACGCTGTTGCAGAACGTCTGGCCACCGTTGGGGACATCGAAGCCGTGGGCGCCTGCTTCGGCGGTTTCCACGAAGATGTTGCCAGATGCATCGGCCGCGAGACCCACGCCCGACTGCCAGATGGAAGTCAATCCGTAGTCGGGCGAACTGTTG
>Ga0307474_10003894_pt1 | contig 10731 bp, 6 predicted proteins | sample atmos_gasesECM1C_2_FD_203312 | JGI IMG/M metagenome (GOLD analysis project Ga0307474, IMG submission 203312) | Hardwood forest soil microbial communities from Morgan-Monroe State Forest, Indiana, United States - atmos_gasesECM1C_05 | ecosystem: Environmental > Terrestrial > Soil > Temperate...
CGCCACCGCCAGTGGGGACAAAACGGCGAAGGTGTGGGACGCGGTGAGCGGCAAGGAATTGCTGACCCTGCGCGGCCACTCGGACTATGTCTACGGTGTGGCCTTCAGCCCCGATGGCAAGCGCCTCGCCACCGCCAATGGGGACAAAACGGCGAAGGTGTGGGACGCGGAGAGCGGCAAGGAATTGCTGACCCTGCGCCACTCGGGCCCGGTAGACGGTGTGGCCTTCAGCCCCGATGGCAAGCGCCTCGCCACCGCCAGTGAGGGTGAGGACCGGAGTGTTCGGGTCTACGCGCTCGACCTCCGCGAATTGCTCAACCTAGCTCGCAGCCGCGTCACCCGGACCTTCACTCCTGAGGAGTGCCAAGCCTACTTCCAGTCCGAAACCTGCCCGCCCTTGCCTTAAACTACACATGCAGAAACATCGTGAGCGATATCTGAACCACATCTTGTCTGCAAGCGCCGATTGCGGCAAGCTTGGCGCATGAATGAGCGCAGAAAGCAAGCCTTGGCATCAACTCACAATCCGCGACTACTTGTGGCACAGCACCCTACATGTTACGAACGAATATCTGCAGGCGACTTTGAAGACCAGACGAATTGGTCGACGCGATTTTGCCGACGGGTATTTTGCCGAAGACAAACCTAACTCAATGAACGCCGGGGGTTTTGACGAGACTTGGCCAATAGGCGTTGACAGGCCTGCACTAAAGATCCATGCTTCCATCGTTCCGCAGAGTTCCGCAGTGGAGTCCTTCTGAGACTCACAGCAGGAGGAGTTACATGAAGCGCACAAGCGATTGGTTATGGTTAAGAGTCGTGTGCCCGGTCTTTTTGTTGCTGATGGCGCTTCCTGCTATCCCGGCACAGGCCCAGACCTTTGCCTATGTGGCGGATCCGCACACCAGCACCGTGTCGGTAATCGACACGGCAAACAACAAGTTGGTTGCCACGATAGCGGATGGGGTTTACCCGTGGGGGTTGGCAATAACCCCGGACGGAAGCCGCGTCTATGTGGCCGACACCGTTTCCAACTCCGCCGTGGTGATCGACACGGCAAGCAACAAGGTGGTTGCCAGGGTAGCGGTTGGAAACAATCCCATTGGGGCGGCCGTCACTCCCGACGGAAGCCGCGCCTACGTGGCTAATGCATTTGCTAATTCCGTTTCAGTGATCGACACAGCGGACAACATCGTGGTTGCGACGATAACGGTGGGCAACGGTCCCTATGGGTTGGCCTTCAGCCCGGACGGAAGCCGCGCCTACGTGGCCAATAGCCAGTCGTCAGCCTTCCCCAACCCCGGCACCGTGTCGGTGATCGACACGGCGAGCAACACCGTCACAGGCACAATAATAGTTGGGGTTAACCCGCTCGGAGTGGCCATCACGCCGGATGGAAGACACGCCTATGTGACGAATGGTGGCGACTTTACCGTCTCGGTGATCGACACGGCGAGCAACACCGTGACTGCGACGGTAGCGGTTGGGGCCAACCCCTTTTGGCTGGCCATTACCCCGGACGGGACACGTGCTTACGTGGCGAACGGCGCCGACGGCACCGTCTCGGTGATCGATACAGCGAACAACACCGTGGTCGCCACGGTGGCGGTTGGGCTTTTCAGCCTCCCGTTTGGGGTGGCCATCACCCCGGACGGAAGCCGCGTTTACGTGACCAATAGCAGCGGAGACACCGTCTCAGTGATCAGCACGGCTAGCAACAAGGTGGTTGCCATGGTACGGTTAGCGGCTGGGAGCGGGCCGTTTGGTGTGGTAATCACCCCGGCATTTGGCACGCGAACCAGTCTGAAATCCAGCTTGAACCCCTCCATCTACGGGCAGAAGGTGACTTTCACTGCAATCGTGAAATCGTCGGGACCAATCCCGCCGACTGGAAGGGTTAGGTTTACCTGGGGCGATACGATCGGTTCAGCCGCGCTGAACAGCCATGGAGTGGCCACTTTTACGAGATCGAACCTCAACGCTGACCCCTATCCGCTGGTCGCATTGTACAGTGGCGACGCGCATAACCTAAGCAGCAAATCTGCCGTGTTGAACCAGGTGATAGTCGAAACAACGAGCGCGGCCACCATCACTTCGTCGCAGAATCCATCGACTCACGGTCAGCCAGTAACTTTGACCGCCACGATCACCTCGCCGACAGTGATACCTACCGGCCCAGTCACATTTTCGGCAGGGAAGACGGTGTTGGGAACAGAGCAGCTTGGCGGCGGCAAGGCGAAGTTCACAACTTCAACCCTTGGCGTGGGTTCGACCACGATTACAGCTGTATATTACGGCGACTCGAACATTGCCAAGAGCTCAGCTTCGGTGATCCAGAACGTGAAGTAGAACGCGTCACGGCTTCGGTGGAGGCGAGTTTGGAACGATAAGGCGTCGCGGTTGCGACTTCTGACAAGACTCATGCTGTTGGCGTAAAGCAGGTCATCCCAAGGATGCCATGTCGGTGGGTTTTGTGAGAAGCTCTTAGGGCTTTGCGAGCAGCGGCTGCCAGAGCTCAATCTTATCCCATCCAGGTCATAGATCCAGGCAAAGCGACCGTAGGATTCATCCATTCGTTTGGCGTCGATCTTTACTCCCTCTTGTTTTAAGCGGTCGTGCAAAAGCATCCATATCGTCCACGATGTAGTTGATCATGAACGGTGCGGGGCTGGGATCGAAATACTTAGTAGAGTCGGGAAAAGAGTCCAAACTGTAACGTGTTCCTTTTGCGGGTCGTCGTGTTCGCGCCACAGATGCCCGGAAACCGGCGAGCTCCGGATTGCGATGGACCCTCGGCAAGTGGCGCCACGGTTGGAGGGTGTACCGTTCGGAGACGCTGGCAACCCGTGCCTTGGACCTAGAGCGAAAACTGCCTAGTCAAAAAGTTGAGAGCAACAAGATAAGGCTATTTACCGGAACCCTGCAGAATATGGAGGACGCCATGGCGGCCGCGGAAGGTCCTCCTGGACCCGCATGGAAGCCCGGTTGCGATCGGTATTCCGCGAATACCTCGCGAATCCGCGGAACATGGAGTCGCATCGGAAGGGGCTCGGGATAGAGTTTTCACAGTATCGACAGATGACTGTGGAGAGCCGTTCACGGGATAGCTTGCCAAATCACCCGCTCCCGAATATGAGACACTGCTGCCGCCCCCATTTCGCGCATGAAATCTGGGCTGAAATTCCCCAGGGGCCAAATTGAAGGGAGCGCTTATGTCTCACCCAACAGGACCAGGGAAAATAGACGTCGATTCCAAGTATTCGGGTCCAGGAATGATCAGGGCCTCACTCTACAACTTCGACATCGACGGAGACAGCATCAAACACGAACACCGGCTGTTTCTCCAGAGCAAGGTAGTCCCGCTGCTCCAGGACGACCGCGGCCACATCTGGATGCAGGGGTCGGCCAGCAGAACGGGAACAAACGCGCACAACATGGGGCTGTCCAAACGGCGGGTGCACAACATCGCGATGATTCTCCGCACCGGGGGGATCCTTGACCGACAGATACAGCTCGATGCGGTCGGGGAGGAGCAGGCGCAAGCCCACCAGATGGAAGATGAGACCGATCGCGCTGTCGCCCTGGTCGTGATTCCCGTCGCAAAGGAAAGCCCCCGGCCGCCACAGAAGATCCCGCCGCCGCCGCCGGTGAGCACGGAGTTCAAGATCCGCTTGCTCGGCAATCTCACTGCAAGCGCGGGTCCAGTCCAGGTCGAGGACAGCTTTTTCCAGATCGCGGACACGAAGAACAGTCTCACTTCGTTCTACATCTACTCCGCCGGAGGCGTGGGCAAGGGTCTCATCAAGGGAGTGAATCTGTCCGCGACAATGAAGGGGCCGTGGAATGATTTCACGACGAACTCCGCGATCCGGGTGTCCCAGTTTGATGGGGCGGCCCGCTTCACGACCGCCGGGGCCGGTCCGTGGACATCCAACCACCTGAACATGATGGGGCTGCCGAAAGGCGTCAGCACGGTTCCCAGAGTACTGGAGCTCACCACCGGCTTTACCATCGGAATCGGAGCATCGACTTCGGTGGGGAAGATGACGCTGAATCCACGCGAGGAGATGATTTACAACGGTGACTGACTACACGGTGTGGTTCGCCCAACCACTGCAATACGAACCGTTGGCAACACTTGAAGCGGATGTAGCTCTTGCCATGCGAATCAGAGTCGCCGGAGATGAAATTTACCTACGGCTCGCTGCGAACGGATTTGAAGCCGAGTATCTAGGACATCACCGACCTCCCGCTGCCCAGTATCGACTGACCGATCCAGGCATTCATTTCTACGCGGAATCTTACACCGCTGGTAGGTGGTGCCGTGGGCAGGAATGGGAAACAGAATGCAACACGGAGGGTGGGCGGCGGTTCTTCGCAAAACCGCGCTACATCGAAGTCCTTTTAGCCGCACCTTTGGAGCGTTGCCCTATCAGCCGCCAATGGCTTCCCGTTCGCAAATGAAACCGGAGTGCAGATTGCAAATCCGGTCAGTTTCCTCGCACAAAAATACTTATCCGTCGGAGACGCAATCGCGACGAGCGCGCGAAAGACATTCTTAACATGCATGACACAATCGAGACTTTCGGGGTGTATGCGGCTCATCGAGGCGCAGCTTCCCAAGAATTTTTACGGCGGCATTAATCATCGGATTGTGGTTCTGAATGTGAATCGGGCAGCAGCCCAATTGTGTCGCTGGTGATTGGAGACTGTGGGCACCCGCCAAGTGCCAAGAAGCGTTGGTCGGTAGCAGCGAGGGGCGAAGCTCGGCGCCTTATTTCGCCGTTTCGCCCACTAGGATATCGGTGGCTATAACTTGGCCGATTTCCGTCGATTTTACGCCGTGCTTTTCCCGCAACGCCACGCGTTTTCTTGGGCTTGTCTGTGCGTTCTTGTCCCTGCGCAGCTTCCACGCCGTTCGGAGTACACCCGTCAGTACATCCCCGCTCGCCGCCGCCAGGCGAATATGCGTGTGTCCCATCTTTCCCCGGCCGCCAGGAATCCGCAGTAAACTATGTTGGGAAATCTTCACGCCCTACCCGGGCTGCAATCGCCATTGTCGACAGACGAAGCACTCTGAAGTAGGAGAACAATGATCGCGGACCTCTCTCAATACGCGCTCGAGGTTCTCCGCAGGGACGAGGAGTTCGTCCTCTACCGGGGCGCGCACTCGAACCACTCCGGGCTGCCATCAATTCTCCTCCGGTCTCCTGCTTCGATGCAGCCAGCGTTGGAGACGCTAAGAAAGATAGAGTACGAATACTCGTTGAGGGATGAACTCGACTCAGCTTGGGCGGTTCGGTCCCTGACCCTTTCCGAGTACCGTGGGCAGATGACGCTCGTGCTCGAAGATCCTGGCGGTGAGACTCTCGATTGCTTCCTTCCAGGGCCGATGGAGATGACACGGTTCCTGCGCTTCGCCGTCGGTACCGCAGCCGCACTAAGCGGGTTGCACGAGAAGGAGCTGATCCACAAGGACGTGAAGCCTGCAAATGTTGTCGTTAATACCGCGACGGGCCAGGCTCGGCTCATGGGCTTTGGGATTGCTTCGCGCCTTCCGCGTGAGCGCCAGGCACCCGAACCTCCCGAGTTCATAGCCGGAACGCTCGCCTACATGGCCCCCGAACAGACCGGGCGAATGAATCGCTCGATCGATTCGCGGAGCGACCTTTATGCGCTCGGGGTGACGCTTTACGAGATAGTCACCGGGACTCTTCCATTCACGGCGTCCGATCCGATGGAACTGGTGCACTCTCATATCGCCCGAAAAGCGGTGCCGCCAGGAGAGCGGTTGAACGGTATACCGGGCCCGGTTTCGGCAATCGTGATGAAATTGCTCGCCAAGACGGCTGAGGAGCGATATCAGACAGCAGCGGGCGCTGCGAGCGATCTTCGGCGCTGTCTTGATGAATGGGAAACGAGGGGCTGGATTGATGAGTTTCCGCTGGGCGAACACGACACGCCGGACCGGCTACTGATTCCGGAAAAATTGTACGGGCGAGCATCTGAAATTGAGACCCTCCTTGCTGCTTTCGACCGCATCGTCGCCGGCGGCCGACCGGAATTGGTGCTCGTTTCTGGATACTCCGGCATCGGCAAGTCGTCCGTTGTCAATGAACTGCACAAGCCACTTGTTCCGCCACGGGGCTTGTTTGCGTCAGGCAAGTTCGACCAGTACAAGCGCGACATCCCCTATGCCACTTTGGCGCAGGCTTTTCAGAGCCTCATCCGCCTACTGCTAAGCAAGAGCGAAAAGGAGCTGGGTAAATGGAGAGATGCCCTTCGTGAAGCGTTAGATCCGAACGGACAGCTCATTGTGGATCTGGTTCCCGACTTGAAGCTCATCATCGGAGAACAACCACCGGTTCCTGAGCTTCCGCGACAGGATGCGCAGGGCCGCTTCCAACTGGTGTTCCGTCGATTTATCAGCGTATTCACACGGGAACATCCGCTGGCGGTATTCTTCGACGACCTGCAATGGCTCGACGCGGCAACGCTCGATTTGATGGAGGATCTGTTGACCCGCCCGGGCGTGCAACATTTGATGTTGATCGGCGCCTACCGGGACAACGAGGTCAATCCTACCCATCCGCTGATGCGCAAGCTCGAAGCGATCCGCCAAGCCGGTGCGATAGCGCAGGATATCGTACTTGCGCCTCTAGCTCGTGAAGACCTGCGACAATTAGTTGCCGATTCTCTCCACTGCGAACCGGAGCGCGCCAAACCGCTGGCGCAATTGATCCACGACAAGACTGCTGGCAATCCATTTTTCGCCATTCAATTCCTTTCCGAGCTTGCCGAAGAGCACCTACTCACCTTCGATCACGGCCAACGCCGATGGTCCTGGGACCTGAATTGCATTCACGCCAAGGGTTATGCCGGCAATGTAGTGGACCTCATGGTTGGGAAGTTGAACCGGCTGCCCGTCGAAACCGTGAATGCATTAAAGCAGCTGGCCTGCCTCGGCAACAGCGCCGAGTCCGCCCTACTGGCATTGGTGTACGAGGTTTCGGAGGAGGAACTGCATAGCGATCTACAGGAAGCGCTGCGAACCGGACTCGTTCTCCATTCAGAAGGCGCGTATCGGTTTGTCCATGACCGCATTCAGGAAGCAGCCTATTCCTTGATCCCGGGACATCTGCGCGCCGAGGCGCATCTCCGAATCGGAAGGCTGCTGGCAGAGCACACTCCTGCCGAGAAGCGCGAGCAGACGATCTTCGAGATCGTCAATCAACTGAACCGCGGCGCGGCCTTGATCACCTCACAAGACGAGCGCCAGCAACTGGCGGAGCTCAACCTGATTGCAGGCAAGCGCGCCAAGGCTTCTACGGCCTACGCCTCAGCCCTCAACTATCTCATCGCCGGTGCGGCACTGTTGGCAGACGACTGTTGGGAGCGCCGACCGGAGCTCATTCTCGCGCTGGAACTGCACCGGGCCGAATGCGAGTTTCTGACTGGCGAACTGGCGACCGCGGAGGCGCGCTTGACCATGCTTTCATCCCGCGCTGCCAATGCTATCGATCAAGCGACCGTCGCCTGCCTGCGCGTTGACCTGTACACGACGCTTGATCGGAGCGACCGGGCGGTCGACGTCTGTCTCGCCTACCTGCGTCATCTGGGCACCGACTGGTCGCCGCATCCACCGGAAGAGCAAGCGCAACGCGAGTACGAGCGTACCTGGTCACTGCTCGGAAGCCGCGCGATTGAGGAGCTCGTTGATCTGCCGTTGATGAGCGACGCGTTGTCCCTCGCAACCCTGGATGTGCTGACCAAGGTCGTGCCGCCCGCCCTGTTTACCGACCGTAATTTGCTTTCGCTCGTAATCTGCCGGATGGTGAATCTCAGTCTCGAGCACGGCAACAGCGACGGATCGTGCTTCGCTTATGTGTTCCTTGGCATGATCGCCGGCCCCCACTTCCATAATTATGAGGGTGGCTTCCAGTTCGGGCGGCTCGGGTATGCGCTGGTCGAAAAGGGCAGTCTGCATCGTTATCGGGCTCGAACCTACATGGCATTCGGCAGTTTCGTTATGCCATGGACGAGGCACGTTCGGACGGGTCGTGATCTGGTACGTCGCGCGTTCGATGTGGCAAATAGAATCGGCGACCTCACGTTCGGGGCATATAGCTGCAACAATCTGAATACAAATCTGCTTGCGGCGGGAGATGCGTTGGACGAAACGCAAGCTGAAGCCGAGCAAGGTCTCGAGTTTGCACATAAGGCGCGATTCGGCCTCGTCATTGCGATCATTACTACGCAGCTCCAACTGATCCGGACGCTGCGTGGCCTGACGCCGGCATTCGGGTGTTTTGACGAGGACCAGTTCGATGAACGCCGCTTCGAACACGACTTGGGGAGCCAGGCGGATCTGGCACTGGCGGAGTGCTGGTACTGGATACGGAAGCTGCAGGCTCGCGTGCTGGCGGGCGATTATCGTTCCGCAATCGACGCATCCTCAAGGGCTCGACCGTTGCTTTGGACATCTCCTTCCTTTTTTGAGACGGCGGAATATGAATTCTACAGCGGACTCTGTCGGGCAGCATTGTGTGATGGCGCATTGCCGGACGAGCGCCGCAATCATTTCGAGGCTCTAGCCGCCCACCATCGCCAGCTCGAGGTCTGGGCAGCGAACTGTCCGGAGAATTTCGAGAACCGCACCGCACTGGTAGGGGCAGAGATCGCTCGCCTGGAAGGGCGAGAACTGGATGCCGAACATCTCTACGAAACGGCCATCCGGTCAGCGGATGCAAACGGCTTTATCCACAATGCGGCACTCGCCACTGAACTCGCCGCACGATTCTACGCAGCGCGTGGTTTCGAAAAGATCGCAAACGCCTATTTGCAGAACGCTCGGTACGGCTATCTCCGTTGGGGCGCCCATGGCAAGGTGAAGCAACTAGACCATTTGTATCCACACCTCGGGGAAGATGCGCCCGCTCGCGGCCCCACGAGCACAACTGCGGCGCCGGTCGAACTCCTGGTATATCCACAACGCAAGAACGAGCCCGATCCCGGCCCCACGAGCACCATTGTGGCACCGGTCGAACTCCTGGATCTGGCGACGGTGATTAAAGTCTCGCAAGCAGTCTCGGGCGAAATGGTTCTGGAAAAATTGATCGACGGGCTCATGCGCGCGGCTATCGAGCACGCAGGTGCCGAGCGGGGTCTCTTGATAGTTCCGCGAGGTGATAAGCTGCAGATGGAAGCGGAAGCAACCATCGGTGGAGAGGGTCTAACCGTGTATCTCCGAGATGGCACCCCCACTCCCGCCGCGTTGCCGGAATCTCTCGTTCGGTATGTAATGCGCACCCGAGAGATAGTGATTCTCGATGATGCATCAGTTCAGACTCCGTTTTCTGCGGATCCCTACATCGCTCAGCGTCGCGCCCATTCCATTTTGTGTCTACCATTAGTGAACCAGACCAAGCTCAGCGGTATCCTCTACCTTGAAAATAATCTGACGCCATACGTTTTCACTCCTGGCCGCGTCACGGTGTTGAAGGTGCTTGCGTCGCAAGCAGCGATCTCGCTCGAGAATACGCGCCTTTATCGCGATCTCGAAGATCGCGAAGCGAGGATTCGCCGCCTGGTCGAGGCCAATGTTGTGGGGGTTGTCATGTGGACTCTCGAGGGTGCGATCATCGGGGCCAACGAAGCATTTCTCCAGATGGTGCAATATGGGCACGAAGATCTCGCCTCCGGTCGTGTGCGCTGGACAGACCTTACGCCCGCCGAATGGCGCGCATGCGACGAGCGGGCAGTAGCTGATTTAAAGGCGACCGGGATCTTTCAACCTTTCGAGAAGGAATTCTTCCGGAAAAACGGTAGCCGCGTGCCGGTGTTGCTCGCCGGCGCACTCTTCGAAGGAAGTAGGAACGAAGGGGTCGCTTTCGTGCTCGATTTGAGCGAACAAAAACGGGCTGAGCAAGAGCGTGAAAGGCTGCGACAACTGGAGGCCGAGCTGGCGCACATCAATCGGGTGATCACGTTGGGGGAAATGGCAGCGTCGCTGGCCCACGAAATCAAGCAGCCCATCGCTGCCGCCATCACCAGCGCCAACAGCTGCATTGAATGGCTGGCGCACGAGCCGCCCAATCTTGATCGAGCCCGTGCGGCAGCCGCCAGGATCGATAAGTATGGGAATCGTGCGGCTGAGATCATCGACCGCATCCGTTCCTTCTACAAGAAGTCTCCTCCACAACGTGAGTTGGTCGACGTGAACGGAATTATCGAGGAAATGCTCACGCTGCTGAAAGGTGAAGCCGATCGATACTCGATTGCCATGCCCACGGAACTCGCCGCCGCACTCCCTAAAATCATGGTAGACCGTGTGCAGTTGCAACAGGTGTTCATGAACCTCATGCTCAACGCCATCGAAGCCATGAAGGACTCAGGCGGAGAGCTTACGGTGAAGTCGGAACTGCAGCACGGTCAACTCCAGTTCTCGGTCAGTGACACCGGCGTGGGGCTGCCCACGGAGAAGATGGAACAGATCTTTTCTGCGTTCTTTACCACCAAGCCGCAGGGCAGCGGCATGGGGTTGGCCATCAGCCGTTCCATTGTCGAGTCGCATGGCGGCCGGTTGTGGGCAGCTGCCAACGATGGACAAGGCGCAACGTTTCACTTCACCTTGCCGACCCATATGACCGAGACATCGCATCAAGTCGATCTTGTGACGCTTGAATGAGTCCGTTGAATGCCCGCATGAAATCCACAAGCCTTAGCTTCCGC
>Ga0307474_10003895_pt1 | contig 10730 bp, 9 predicted proteins | sample atmos_gasesECM1C_2_FD_203312 | JGI IMG/M metagenome (GOLD analysis project Ga0307474, IMG submission 203312) | Hardwood forest soil microbial communities from Morgan-Monroe State Forest, Indiana, United States - atmos_gasesECM1C_05 | ecosystem: Environmental > Terrestrial > Soil > Temperate...
CCCCACCCTGGAAGAGCTGGAGCTGCCGCCCGTTCTCAAGGAGGTCGTGCTCTCCAAGCGCGGCTTTGTGATTCTGGTGGGCGGCACCGGTTCAGGTAAGTCCACCTCGCTCGCCGCCATGGTGGGCTACCGCAACGAGAAAACCCGCGGCCACATCGTGACCATTGAAGACCCGGTGGAATACGTGCACGCGCACAAGGGATGCGTGGTCACGCACCGCGAGGTCGGCGTCGACTGCGAGAGCTGGCACCTGGCCCTCAAGAACACGCTGCGCCAGGCGCCGGATGTGATTCTGATCGGCGAAATTCGCGATCGCGAGACGATGGAATACGGCGTCCAATTCGCCGAGACCGGCCACTTGGTGCTGGCGACCTTGCACGCCAACAGTTCGAACCAGGCGCTCGACCGCATCATCAATTTCTTTCCCGAGGAGCGGCGCGAGCAGCTGCTCATGGACTTGTCGCTGAATATTCGTGCGCTGATTTCACAGCGCCTGATCCCGCGCGAAACCGGCACCGGGCGCATTGCGGCCATGGAAATCATGCTGGCCTCGCCGTTGATTTCGGATTTGATCTTCAAGGGCGAGGTCACCAAGATCAAGGACGTGATGTCGCGCTCCAATCGCCTCGGCATGAAGACCTTCGATCAGGCGTTGTTCGATCTGTACGAGGCAGGATTGATTTCCTACGAGGATGCGCTGCGAAATGCCGATTCGAAGAACGAATTGCGCCTGCGCGTGAAGCTCGAGAGCAAGCGCGAGATGAAGAATCCGGAAGCGGAAGGCCAGTCGCTGCAGATCGTCGAGGAAGAAGAAGGACAGGTGTTCTAGTGCAAGGGCGGGTGTTCTAGAACATGAGCGTGCCTGCCGATCTTCCGCCTCAGGTGATGAACACCAAGCCGCTGTTCAAGCTGATGGTGGAAAAAAAAGCTTCGGACCTGTTCTTCACCTGCAACGCGCCGGTCAAGATCAAAATCGAAGGCAAGATTTTCCCCGTCAACAAGCAGATATTGACGCCCGAAACGGTGCGTCAAGCGGCCCTGGGATTGATGACGCAGGAGCAGATCGATCACTTCAACGAAGAGCTCGAAATCGATTTCGCGATATCCGAAATCGGCTTAGGACGCTTTCGCGTCAATGTGTTCTATCAGCGCGGCTACCCTGCCATGGTGCTGCGCTATATCACCGCGGAAATGCCGAAGCTCGAAGACTTGGGTATGCCCGACATTTACAAAGACCTGGTGATGCTGAAGCGCGGGCTGATTCTGATGGTCGGCGCGGCCGGCGCCGGCAAGTCGACCACGCTGGCGGCGATGCTCAATTACCGCAACGAAACCTCATCCGATCACATCCTGACCATCGAGGATCCGATCGAGTTCTTGCACAGCAATAAGAAATCCATCATCAATCAGCGCGAAGTGGGTTTGGATACCAAGAGTTTTGCGCGCGCCCTGCGCAGCGCCGTACGCGCCGCGCCCGACGTGATTCTGGTCGGCGAAATTCGCGACCGCGAAACCATGGAGGCCGCCATTGCGCTGGCCGGTACGGGACATCTTTGCATCGCGACCCTGCACGCCAACAATTGCGCCGAGACCCTGGATCGCATCATCAACATGTTCCCGCGCGATCAGCACAATCAGATTTTCCTCGATCTTTCGCAGTACCTGCGCGCCATCCTCTCGCAGCGCCTGGTGTTCGCGAAAACCGGAACGCGGGTTGCCGCCTGCGAAGTCATGGTGAACACGCCCCACATTTCCGAACTCATCAAGCAGGGCGATGTCATCGGCGTGAAAGAAGCCATTCGTACCGGCACGGAGCGCGGCATGCTGAGTTTCGACAGCGCGCTCTACAATCTGGTGCGCGAGGGGCGAATCGAGCTCGAAGAGGCGCTGGCGAGCGCGGATTCGCGGACCAATCTCGAGGCCAAGATCAATTTCGGCTAAGGGCTGAGTTCAGTCCGCGCAGAACGCTCCGGCACGTTCCAGGCGACGCGGAACTGTCCCGCCGCCAGGTCGCGGCAGGGAACCAGGTTGTTTTCGAATTCGCGGCTCGAGATGTCCCACCCCGATTTGAGCGCCCGCGCGCGGCACGCATTGGGATCGATCTTGAGGGCGCGCACGGCGGCCTTGCCTAAGTCGTTGTCCAACGCCCCGGTCACGCCGTCTTCGATCACATCGATCGGACCGGTGACCGGATACGCGGCCACCGGCACACCGCAGGCCATCGCCTCGAGGTTAACGAGTCCGAAAGTATCGGTGCGGCTGGGGAAGACCATGACATCCGCGGCGGCCAGATGGCTGGCCAGCTCGTCGCCGAATTTGTAGCCGGTAAAGGTGGCGTTGGGATATTGCTGCTGCAGCCGCGCGCGCTCCGGCCCGTCCCCGATCACGACCTTGCTGCCGGCCCAGGGCATGCTGAGAAAGGCGTCGATATTCTTTTCGATGGCGACGCGCCCGACGTAGGCGGCAATGGGGCGCGGCAGGTCGAAAAGATCCTTCAGGCGAGGCCGGAATTTCTCGGTGTCCACGCCGCGTTGCCAATGCGCCAGATTGCTGAACCCTTGCGCCGCCAGTTCCTTGCGCATCGAAGCCGTGCTCACCATGCAGCGCACCGCGGCGCCGTGAAAGCGGCGCAGCGCGGCGTAGGAGACCTTCACGGGGATCGGGAATCGCGCCCGCAAATACTGCGGAAATTGCGTGTGATACGAGGTGGTGAAGCGTACGCCCCACCTTAGGCAAAAGCGCCGCGCGCTCAATCCCAACGGCCCCTCGGTGGCAATATGCAGCGCCTGGGGTGCGAAGGCGAGAATGTCTTTTTCGACTTTTTTGTAAGGGAACAACGACAGCCGTATTTCCGGATAGGTCGGGCAGGCGACGCTGCGGAAATCCTTCGGCGTCAGCATTCTGATCTCGTGACCAAAGCGCCCCAGCCACGCCGCGGTCTGCGCCAGCGTGCTGACCACACCGTTGGTTTGCGGAAACCACGCATCGGTGACGATCATGATTCTCATGAGGCGCCACAATGGCAGGCCAGGATGACGATACGATGACGACTTGGATCACTATTTTGACGTAATCTCACCGATAACGGCGGTATGTCATCGGCGTGTAACGAAAATCTTATATTTGCTTCATGGACCGATTCGTTGAAGCAATCCCAAGGAATCCAACATGCAAAGTTTTTTGGCGGAACTCAAAACTCAGCGCTGGGACGATCATCGTTACTACCACCACAGCCGCATCAATCAGTCCCTGCACCTCTTGAGTGCCATCAGCTTCATCATTGCCTATGTCACCATGTTCTTCGATCCGGTGAAGTCCGCGTTGATCGGTTGGCTGGTATCCATGGTCAGCCGCCAATCCGGCCATTTCTTTTTCGAGCCCAAGGGCTACGACGCGATCAATCGCGCGAGCCACGAGCACAAAGAGGAAATCAAGGTCGGCTACAACCTGCGCCGCAAGGTGATTTTGCACGCCGTTTGGGCCCTCGTGCCGCTGGTCTTGTGGTTCGATCCGACCTTCTTCGGCCTATTCACCGCGCATACCAGCGGCATGGGATTCGTGCGCCACGTCGGCGAGATCTGGCTCTTTGTCGGCGCCGGTGCGCTGCTATTTCGAATGATTCAGCTATTTTTCATCAAAGGCGTGCAGACCGGCCTGGTATGGGCCACCAAGATTCTGACCGACCCTTTCAACGACGCGATTATCTATGCCAAGGCGCCGCTTTATTTGATGCGCGGCGAATTGATCGATCCGATGGGCGAAGTTGAACCCGAAGCCCATCGGGCCTGAAGCATTTCCTTGAGCACGCGGCGTTTGATGGCTTTGTTGGTCAGTTGCGGGTCGGTCCACCACCAGCCGTCGCGCCGCATTTCCTCCGCCGCCGACACGATCCGGTCGGCGACGGCGGCGAAATCCGCCTCACTGTAATTCAAGCTGAATATCAATCGCCCCGTGCCCACCCAGCTCAGCGCCAGCCCGGCGGCGCGCAAATAATATTGAAGCATCCAGTTATAGCCCGAGGGCTGAGGGTAGTAGAGGGTCCAAATCGAGGACAGATTCGCAACCCGCACGGGCAGCGCCGCGGCCGCGAGCCGCTCGTTCAGCCGTTGCGCCCGGCCGTTCCACAGCTCGTCGAGGCCGCGATAGACCGCGCGAACCGGTTCGCTCTCCAAGCGGTTCAGGAACTCGTGCATCGCGCCCATGACATAGGGATGGGAGTTGAACGTGCCGCGGGCAAAACAGATGTCGGCCGGGCGATCGTCGCGAAAACGGCGCATCAGTTCGTGCTTGCCGCACAACACGCCGACGGGCAGTCCTCCGGCCACGGTTTTGCCGTAGGTCACCATGTCGGCGCGAACGCCGAAATATTCCTGGGCACCGCCGGCGGCGAGGCGAAATCCCACGAACACCTCGTCGAAGATCAACGCGATGCCCCGTTCAGTGCAGACCGCGCGCAACGCCTTGAGCCACTCCGTATAGGCGCCGCGGTCGAAATGCGCCTTGCGCGCGCTGTCGAGCAAGGTCGAGTCGCCGGGCGCTCCCGTATTCGGATGCAGGGCCTGCAACGGATTCACCAGCACGCAGGCAATATCGCGGCGCGTCCGCAACACCTTGAGCGCCGCGGCGTCCATGTCCTTGAGGGTGTAGGTCTCGCGCGCCGCGACCGGATTGCCCACGCCGGGCTGCACATCGCCCCACCAACCGTGATACGCGCCGCAGAATCGCACCAGATGCGAGCGCTGCGTGTGATAGCGCGCGAGCCGCACGGCCTGCATGACCGCTTCGGTGCCGGACATGTGGAAGGAGACCTCATCGAGACCCGAAATCGCGAGCAAGCGCCGGACGTTCTGCGCGGTCAGCGGGTGATAGGCCCCCAGCACCGGCCCGAGTTCGCGCACGCGCGCCGCCCCGGCGTCGATGCACTCTTTGTAAAAATCGTAGCCGAAGACGTTGACGCCGTACGAGCCGGTCACGTCGTAAAAGCGGTTGCCGTCAAGATCCGTGACCGTCACGCCTTCCGAGGACTGAACGAAGGAGCCGGTCTTCAGATGCTTGCGCACATAGCCGCTGAATTGAAACGGCACGCGGTAGCGGGAAGTGAATTCAAGGTCCGATACGCTGCCCGCAAGCTCGGCGGTCTGCTCGACGGTGCGCCGGAAGCGGTCCGCAAACAGAGCGGAGAGCCGCGAAAAGCCGGCGCGCCGCGCCGCGACAACCGGCGCCGGCGCCGCGTCGATGCCAAAGAAGCTCGAATCGTCATACTCGTAAAACGGTACCCAGGAGGCGAAGCGGCGCGCCATACGCGAATGGCCCGCGAGCGAGCGGTGCTTGGCCAGGGAAAGCTGCAGCCTGACGTAGATTTTTCGAAGCAAAAATGCCAGGACCAGAGCCCCCAAAACATAGCCGAAGGTCGTAATAGCCGATACCTCGCGCAGCCTGCCAGGCGCGGACTGTATTGCAGACGAATGACACTACGATGAATGCCCGATCCCTGATTGAGCGGCTGACCCAGCAGGAAGACATTAATTTCCTGTTCAGCAACCGCATTCCGCGCCGTTTTGTGACCCGCTTCATGGGCTGGTGGAGCCGCATCGAACATCCCTGGATCTGCAACGGCAGCATCGCGCTTTGGCGCCTGTTTTCCGAACTGGATCTGAGCGAGGCGAAGACCACCCACTTCAAGAGCCTGCACGACTGCTTCACGCGGGAGCTGAAGCCCGGCGCCCGCCCGATCGATATGGACCCCACGCATCTGGTCAGTCCCTGCGATGGCTTGGTGGGCGGGTGCGGCACCATAGACAAGGGCACGCTCCTGCAGGCGAAGGGCTTTCTCTACCCGCTCAGCGAGCTGCTGGCGGATGCGCAATTGGCGCAGTACTACGAAGGCGGGCAGTACGCGACGCTGCGGTTAACCTCGAGCATGTACCACCGATTTCACGCGCCGGCTGATTGCCGCGTGGAACAGGTCAACTATATTTCCGGTGACGCCTGGAACGTCAATCCCATTGCGCTCAAACGCGTCGACCGGCTGTTCTGCAAGAACGAACGCGCCGTCATCAGGTGCCGGCTTGCTTCCGGACAGCTCCTGACGCTGGTGCCGGTGGCGGCCATCCTGGTGGCCAGTATCAGACTGCGCTTCCTCGACGTGCTGCTGCATTTGCGCTATCGCGGACCCAATGTGATTCCCTGCGATGCTGCGCTGCGGCGCGGCGAAGAAATGGGGTGGTTCGAGCACGGCTCCACTATCATAGTGCTGGCGCCGCCAGGGCTCCGTCTGGCGGATGGGGTACGCCAGGGAGCGCGGGTGCAAATGGGGCAAACCCTTCTCCAGAAAGGCTAAAACCGCAACTATTGCCGGCCGGCGGTGTTTTGTATCTAAACGACACACATTCCAGTGCAAACGCAACTAACGGCCGAGTTCACGACATTTATGCGTGCCTATCAGGACATGGTTTTTTCGACTGCCGCCCGGTTGGCGGGCAACGACACCCAAGCGGAGGACATATCCCAGGAAGTGTTCATCCGGGCCTATGAGCATTTCTCCGATTTACGCGGCAGCGTCACGGCGGGCGGCTGGCTCAAGACCGTCACCACCAATCTGACCCTCAACTACCTGAGCCGCTACCGCAAGCGCTGGCGGCTTTTCTCGGAAATGCGCTCGAGCACGCAAGACGGCGAGGATGATGGAGCGGAACTCGACTGGGAGGTGCCGGACACGATACTCGCGGACCTCAGCGCGGAACAACGCCGCGCCATTGTCGACGCCGCGCTCAAGCAGCTGCCCGAGCATCAGCGCCTGCCGCTCGTGCTATATCACTTCGAGGACATGTCCTACCAAGAGATTGCCGACAAGCTGAGCGTCTCGCTGACCAAGATCAAAACCGACATTCGCCGCGCGCGCGCGGCACTTTTACCGCTGCTGCAAACCGTGGGCGGCGCGCGCGATACACTGGATGGTTGACCCCATGAACAAACGCACCGACTCGACGCTGAAACTCGAACAGGTATTGCACCAGGCCTTGAGCGGACTACCGCCGCGCCGGGCGCCCGGCACGCTGGAAGCGCGCGTGGCCAATGAGCTGGCGCGCCGCGCTTTGCTGCCTTGGTGGCGCGCGAGTTTTGCGAGCTGGCCGGTGGCCGCCCGCGTCATGTTCATTTTGGTTTGCGCGGTGCTCGCGGCCATGACCATATTGGGAGGCGTCTCCGCCTACCTGGGCGACCGCTCCTTCGAGGAGGTTTCGGCGCTTGTGCTCTCCTGGGCGCATCCCCTGTTGACGGTTCTTTCCTCGGCGGGCGGCTTGGTGGCGCTGCTGATGCATGTGATTCCCCCCTTGTGGTTGTACGGAATCCTGGGTGTGGGAATCTTCCTCTACGTGACCTTATTCGGGCTGGGTGCGGCGGCCTATCGGACGCTCTACCTCCCCTCATCGGCAGGTAACGCTTCATGAACGCCTCGACACTGCAGCGCTTGGGTTTCCTCTTCACGCTACTGTGTTTGACGGCCGTCGCCGTGCACCCCGACGCCGCCGCGGCAGCGCCCGCTCACAGCGCGACAGCGGCGGCGCCGGCGGCCAGCAGCCCCGCGACCGGCGCCGCAGCACCGGCCAAGGACGATCACGCACCGGCAGCCGCGCCGCCCGCGTCAACCGACGATGCGTTCGACGATGACTCGGATCGCGATTCCACGGACTGGCGCCGCCGGATCGAGGCTCATCAGCGGCGCAATCGGCAGCATCACGAAGACGGCGACGTCGTCAGCATCGGCCATTCCAGCTACTTAGAGAGCGGCCAAAAGGCCGATTCGGTGGTGTCGGTATTCGGGTCCTCGACCAGTGATGGCGAAGCGCAGGATGTCGTTTCGGTCATTGGCAATACGCGCGTCACAGGACCGGTGGGCGACACCGCGATCGCGGTCATGGGCAATGTCTATGTCGACGCCAAGGTGAATGGCGATGTGGTCGCCGTGATGGGCAACGTCGAGCTGGGACCCAACGCCGAAGTCGGCGGCGATGTGGTTGCGGTCATGGGGACCTTGACCCGCGATCCCGCCGCGGTCGTTCACGGCTCGGTGCAAAGAATCATCAATATGGATATTGGCGGAGCCAGGGGTTTCGGCGGGCTGAATACCTGGATCACCCATTGTTTGCTGCTGGGCCGCCCCCTGGCCTTCGCCGCGGGACTCGGCTGGGCTTGGACCATCGCGCTCGGCTTCTTGGCGTTTTACTGCTGCCTGGCACTGATGTTTCGCGCTGGGGTCGACCAGTGCGTGCACACCCTGGAATCTGAACCCGGACACACGGCACTGGCGGCGCTGCTGGGCATTCTCTTGACGCCGGTGTTGCTGGTTTTGTTGTGCGTCACGGTGATCGGCATCGCGGCGGTGCCCTTCGTCGTGGCGGCCTTGTTCTGCATGTCGCTGTTCGGCAAGGCTGTGATGCTGGCGTGGCTCGGCGGCCGCATTTCGGGCCGCAGGCCCGGGCCCGCCGGCCATCCGGTCGTCGCGGTGCTCATCGGCGGCGCGGTCGCACTCATTCTGTATGTCGTGCCGGTCGTAGGATTCCTGGTTTACAAGTTGCTCGGATTCTTTGGATTCGGCGCCGTGCTCTACACCTTGGTGCTGCGCGTGCGCGCGCGCCGAGCCGGCGGCACTCCACCGCCGGCATTCGCGGGCGCTGCCCCGGGGGGCCTCAACAGCCCGCCACAGAACAACGCCGCGGCCATGGCAGGTACTGGCTGGACGGCCAGCGCCACGCCGGCCGCCGGTGCAGCCGCGGGCGCCGACGCCGCGGCCCCGGGCGCCGCCGCGGCAGCAGCCCCTCCGAACGCCGCCGCAGAGCCGTTCGCAGCGGGAGCGCCGCCGTTTGCATCCGCGTCTCCCGCGTATTCTGCGCCGCCGCCCGCCGCAAACATGTCGCCGCAGATCACCGCCGCCATGCCGCGCGCCGGTTTTTGGGTGCGCATGGGCGCGTTGTTCCTCGACATTTTATTGGTGGGCTTCGCGACGAGCCTGTTGCACCCCTTCGCCGACGGTCGGTTGTTCGGCGACTTTCACATCGTGGTGCTGGCGGTCTACGGCGCCGTGATGTGGAAACTACGCGGCACCACCGTCGGCGGCATCGTGTTCGATTTGCATGTCGTGCGGCTGGACGGTCGGCCGCTGGATTGGGAAACGGCCATCGTGCGCGCGCTGGGATGTTTCCTCTCGCTGTTCGTGGTCTTCCTCGGCTTTATCTGGATCGCGTTTGACCACAACAATCAGGCCTGGCACGACAAGATCGCGGGCACCGTGGTGGTGCGGGCCAAGCGCGGCGGCCTATAAGCCTCGGACAGGCTCACAACCGCTCGCGGATCGCCGGCGGCAGTAATGCCTTGTACCGGCGACTGAGTGACAGACGCTCACCGTTGCGCAGGATCAATTCATAGTCGCCGTGAAACATGGGTTGAAGCTCCGCGATGGATCCGAGCCGCACCACGTGCGAGCGATGCACGCGAATGAATTCAGCCGCGTCCAACTGGGCGGTCAACTTGGCGAGCGGTTCGCGCATCAAGTGCACCTTGCCGGCGGCATGAATCTCGACGTAGTTGCCGGCCGCCGATATCCGGTCGATGCTGTCGACAGGAATGAAATACGCGCGGGCTCGGTCGCGTATCAGGATTTGCTTGATCGGCGCCGCCTGCCCCGGCATCGCGCTAAGCACGCGGCGCACGCGCTCTTCAAGATCTCCGTGGTCGGGATCCGCCAGCGCCGTCTTGACGCGCTCGATGCTGCGCAAAAACCGCTCGCGGTCGTAGGGCTTGAGCAGATAGTCGAGCGCTTGGACATCGAATGCTTGAACGGCGTACTCCGAGTAGGCGGTGGTGAATACGATGTGCGGGGATTCCGTGCCGCGAATGGCCTCGAGTACATCGAAGCCGCTGTGCGAGCCCAATTGGATGTCGAGATAGACGAGGTCCGGTTTGCGGGAGGTGATTTCCGCCACCGCGGTCTCCACGGTATCGGCTTGCGCAACCACTTCGAATTCCGGCAGCGGCGCCAAAAAACGCAGCAGCTTGGCGCGCGCCGGCGGTTCGTCGTCAACGATGACAACTGTGTGGCTCAAGCGACCGGAAAGCTCACGGTCACGACGGTTCCCGCGGGGTGACCCGCGGCCAGCGTGAAGGCATGCGAGCCGGGAAACAGCAATTCCAAGCGGTGCGCCACATTGGACAGCCCGGTCCCGGGTTTTACGCTGGCGTCGCCAATGCCCACGCCGTCATCGCTGACGGTGTAGAGCAGCTTGGTTCCCTGACGCAGAACATCCACCGTTAGATTGCCGCGCCCGTCCGGCAGTCCATGCCGCAGCGCATTCTCGACCAAGGGCTGCAGCAACAGACGCGGAACCTCGACGCCTTCAAGGCCCGGCGCTACCTTCAAATCGAAGGACAGCTGTCCGCGGAAGCGTTCCGTCATCATGGCCGCATAGTCCCGCAGCCATGACAGCTCGCGCTCCAAGGGCACCAGTACTTGACTGTCTGAATCATAGGCGGCCCGCATCAGCGAACCCAAGCTGCTGATCATGCGATCCGCCGCTTCGACATCCTCGTGCATGCGATTGGAAATCGCATTCAACGTATTGAACAGGAAATGCGGTTCGATTTGGGCGGTCAAATGCTTGAGGCGTGCCTGACCGAGTTCAGCCGCAAGCTCCGCGGCGCGCAGATCGGCGGTGCGCCTGACTTGAAATTCGCGG
>Ga0307474_10003896_pt1 | contig 10728 bp, 8 predicted proteins | sample atmos_gasesECM1C_2_FD_203312 | JGI IMG/M metagenome (GOLD analysis project Ga0307474, IMG submission 203312) | Hardwood forest soil microbial communities from Morgan-Monroe State Forest, Indiana, United States - atmos_gasesECM1C_05 | ecosystem: Environmental > Terrestrial > Soil > Temperate...
GTGTTGCCATCAACGTGCAACACGATTCGTTCCGCGGCGGAGCGATGGCTGCAATGCTCGATCAGGCCAACATCGTCGAGATCCTCCACGATGACGGCACAATCGCCGTTTACGCACACCTGCAGTGGGACTCGATCCGGGTGCGCATCGGTCAGCACGTAAGCCTCGGCGAGTACATCGCCAACTCCGGCAATACCGGCTTCACTACCGGGCCGCATCTGCACTTCGCGGTGTGGAGAAACGTCGCGGGAGAGGATGTCTCCATCCCGGTCCAGTTTGCCGCTCTCGGGGGAGCGGGGGTCACCGCGGCCACATCGACGCCGCTCACCGCGTATTAGCCGTTAGCTCGCGAGTCAGCCGCGGGTCCGTGGCGGATCTCGAAGCAGCGGTGAATCTTCGCATTGCGCGCAAAATCGGTCGGCACGGTCGCTGCCGACACATCGTGCACCCGGTAACGCTCGCCGATCTCGCTCGCGAGCCGAAAGCGCTGTGAGTTGGTCGAGAACACGATCAGCCCGACGGCAGCGAGGAGCGCCGCTCAGTCGTCGATGAGCACCGCGTGATCGCGTGCCACATCGAGCACCCCGTCCATGCGCTTGGAGTTCGAGAACGTCGGCGGGTCGAGGAAGATCAGCCCGAAGCGCTGCGGCTGGCGGGCCGCATCCTTCAGCCACTCGCGACAGTCAGCCTGGATGAGCGTGTGGCGAGCGTCGCGGAAACCGTTCGCGGCCAGATTGCGCCCGGCCCAGTCGAGGTAGGTACGCGAGAGATCGACGCTCGTGGTGGAAGCTGCGCCGCCCGCCGCGGCGTAGACGGTCGCAGTGCCGGTGTAGGCAAACAGGTTCAGAAAATCCGCCTGACGTGCCGCCGCGCGCAAACGCGCGCGCGTCAGGCGGTGGTCGAGAAAGATCCCGGTATCGAGGTAATCGTCGAAATTGACCTGGAATCTCAGGCCGCCCTCCAGAACGGTGTGGAACCGCCCCTGCTCGCTCAGCTTCGCGTACTGCTCGCCGCGGCGCGTGCGGCGGCGGATGCGCACGCGGATGCGCTCGGGACCGACGCCGGTCACTTCGGGCAGCACGGCCAGCACTTCGCCGCGGCGCCTGTGCACCGCCTCGCGCTCGATCTCGGCGGGCGCCGCGTATTCCTGCACGTAGAGCCAGTCCTCTTGCGGGTCGATCGCGTTATACAGGTCGATCGCGAAGGCGTACTCCGGCATATCGGCGTCGTACAGGCGGTAGCAGCTCACCGTCTCGCGGCGTGCCCAGCTGCGCAGGCGCTTGAGATTCTTCGTCAGTCGATTGGCGAACATGCGCGCACCCGGGGTCTCTTTCAGGTGCGCCACCCCGCGACCGAGCATGCCCGGAGCGCGCAGGCTCTCGGGCAAAACCTTGAAGCGCAGCAGCCGGCACTCGAGGCCTCCGTTCCACACGGAGTGCGTGCGGTGTGCGCGCAGCCCGAGCTCCTTGCCGAGCTCTGGCGCCCCGGTGAGGACCGCAGCGGTCCAGCCAGCGAAGCGTTCGCGCAGCACCTCGCCGAGTTCGCGATGCACCGCCCGAGCGCCTTCCCGGTCCTCGAGCCGCACGCCATACGGCGGATTCGTGCAGAGCAGGCCCGCTACCCGGTCCGTCGCCTGCGGGGCGGCATCTCGAAGCAGTGCGACCGCGAAGCTCGCAGAGCGAGCGACTCCGGCGCGAGCGGCATTCTCGGCGGCCGTGCGGACGGCGTGCGGATCGCGGTCGGTTCCGTGGATATTCGAGGCTCCTCTCGCCTCCCCCGCCGCAGCGCGCGATCGCGCCTCCTCCAGCAGGCGCGCCCAGAGCGTGCCGTCGTGCCCGCGCCAGTTGAGGAAGCCGAAATAGTCGCGTCGCAGAGCCGGCGCACGATCGGTCGCGATCAGCGCCGCCTCGATCGCGAGAGTCCCGGAACCGCAGAGTGGATCGAGAAACGGGGCGGCCTGCGCGGCGAGCTCGGCCCACCCGGCGCGCAAAAGCACGCCGGCGGCGACGTTCTCCTTGAGAGGGGCCTCCGCCGAGCCGGCGCGGTAGCCGCGCCGGTGCAGGCTCTCGCCCGAAAGATCGATGGCCAGCGTGAGATCCGAGCCGCGCGCGTGTGCATGTACGCGCACGTCCGGTCGCTCGCGCGAGACGTCGGGGCGCGTGCCGGTCCTCTCGCGCAGCGCATCGACGATCCCATCCTTGAGCTTCAGCGCCCCGAAGTGGCTGTGGGTGATTGCCGGATGGCGACCACTGAAATCGCACGCCAGCGTCGCCCCCGGCGCAAGATGCGCCGTCCAGTCGACGGCGCGCACCGCCCCATGGAGCTCCGCGGCATTGCGTGCCTCGAAATGGGCGATCTCGAGGAACAGCCGGTTGGCGATGCGCGACCAGAGGCAGGCGCGGTAGGCGCACTCGAGATTTCCGCGGAAGGCTACTCCGCTCGATCGCTCGCGAAGCTCAGTCGCGCCACAGGCAGCGAGCTCGCGAGCGAGCAGGTCGCCGAACCCGCGCGGCGCACTCGCGATGAGGCTCAGCGATACCGGTCCGGGCTCCTGCATGAGCCCATCCGCTTCACGACAGATCGACCCAGGTGGTCTTGAGCTCGGTGTACTTCTCGAGCGCGTGCAGCGACTTGTCGCGCCCGATGCCGGATTGCTTGAAGCCGCCGAAAGGTACCGTGAGGTCGTCCGCGTCGTAACAGTTAACGTACACGGTCCCGGCGCGCAGCGCGCGCGCCACGCGATGCGCGGTGGTGACATCGCGCGTCCACACCGCGGCGGCCAGTCCGTAGACCACGTCGTTGGCGATCTCGACCGCCTCGTCGACCGTCTTGAACGTGATCGCGGAGAGCACGGGGCCGAAGATCTCCTCGCGAGCGATCGTCATCGCCGGCTTCACCGCATCGAATACCGTCGGCTCAACGAAGTAGCCGCCGCTGTCCTCACGCACGCGCCGCCCGCCAAAGCGCACGTGCGCACCGTCGTTACGTCCGGAATCGATGTAAGTGAGCACGCGCTTCATCTGCATCTCATCGACGATTGCCCCGAGCCGCGTCTGCGGATCGAGCGGATCGCCGGGCTGCATCGTGCGGCCGATCGCCTGCACCTTCTCGAGCACCGCCTCCTGTATGCCCTCCTGCAGCAGCAAGCGGGACCCCGCCGAACACATTTCCCCCTGGTTGAAGAAGATCGCGTACGCGGCGGCGGTGGCAGCCTTGTCGAGATCCGGGTAGTCGGCCAGCACGATATTGGGCGATTTGCCGCCGCACTCGAGCGAGACGCGCTTCAAGTTGGATTGCCCGGCGTACTGCATGACGGAGCGGCCGGTGTTGGTCGAGCCAGTGAAAGCGACACAGTCGACGTCCATGTGCAGCGCCAGTGCCTTGCCGGCGGCCGGACCGAGTCCCGGCACGACGTTGAGCACGCCCGGCGGAATGCCGGCCTCGATGGCGAGCTCGGCCACCTTCAACGCAGTGAGGGGGGATTTCTCCGAAGGCTTGAGCACCATCGAGTTGCCGGCGGCGAGCACCGGGCCGATCTTCCATGCGGCCATCAGCAGCGGAAAATTCCACGGCACGATCGCGCCGACGACGCCGAGCGGCTCGCGTGTGATGAGCGCGAGCGCCGCAGGACCGGTCGGAGCGACCTGGTCGTACACCTTGTCGATCGCCTCCGCGTACCACTGGATGCAGCGCGCCGCGCCTGGAATGTCGATCTTCAGGCTGTCGGCGATCGGCTTGCCGACGTCGAGTGTCTCGAGCAGTGCGAGTTCCTCGGAGTGCTCGCGGATCGTCTCGGCGAAGCGCAACAGGATCTTCTTGCGCTTCGCGGGAGCAAGGTTGGACCAGCTCCCCTTGCGGAAGGCGGCGCGCGCGGAAACGACGGCGCGGTTGATGTCCTCCTCCTCGCCGGCGGCGACGCGCGCGAGCAGCTTGCCCGTCGCCGGATTGATGCAATCGAACGTCGCTCCCGAGGCGGCATCGAGATAGTGCCCGTCTATGAAGGCTTGCGTGCGCAGCTCGAGCATGCGGGCGCGGTCGTGCCAGGAGATCGATTGCGGCTGTGCGTTCATGGCAGTCGTTGGTTCTAGAAGGTCGGGGGAGTGCAGGCGCTGATGATCTCACAGGCTTCGCGTCCGACGTTGCGGAAGCGATGCGGCAGCTGGCTCGCGAAATAATAGGCTTCGCCGGGACCGAGAACGCGGCTGGCGCCGCCGACGGTGAGCTCGATGCGACCGCGAGCGACCACGCCGCCCTCCTCGCCGCGATGCGCCAGCATCTCATCGCCGGTGCCGGCGCCCGGTGCATAGCGCTCGTGCAGCAGCGTGAGCTGCCGTCCAGGTCGCTGTGCGGCCACGAGCCGCAGCGACACTTCGGGACTTCCGAGCTCGACCAGCTCGTCGGCGGCGTAGAACGCCTGCGGGGCTGCGCTCAGGTCGAGCGTGAAGAACTCCGCGAGCGACATCGGCACCCCATCGAGCACGCGCTTCAGCGAGCTGACCGAGGGACTTACGCGGTTCTGCTCGATGAGCGAGATCAAGCCATTCGTGACCCCGGCCCGACGGGCAAGCTCGCGCTGGGAAAGGCTGAAGCTGGTCCGCACGCTGCGCAGGCGGGCCCCGACATCGATATTCATGGCAGTGTTTAGGATCTTAGACAATGGCACGGCAAATATCGCTGCGCTGGCCTGGATTGTCCACTTTATTTATCATTTGGCGCGTGGCGCGCTCCAAAGCCCTTCGGTCCAATGCCGTTCGCCCCTTCACAACGAGACCTTAGCCATGTCCGAAACTGCCACGCTGAGCCGCCCTGAACTCGAAGCCCTCTGGCTGCCGTTCACCGCCAACCGGCAATTCAAGTCCAAGCCCCGACTGCTCGCGAAGGCCAGTGGGATGCACTACTGGACGCCCGAGGGCCGTCAGGTGCTCGATGCGGCCGCCGGACTTTGGTGTGTGAACGCCGGTCACGGGCGGCGCGAGATCGTGCAGGCAGTGGCGAGCTCGCTCGAGACGCTCGACTACGCACCGACATTTCAGATGGGCCATCCGCCCGCGTTCCGCCTCGCCAACGAGCTGACCAAGATCACCCCTGAAGGTCTCCAACACGTGTTCTTCACCAACTCCGGATCCGAGTCGGTGGATACGGCGTTGAAGATCGCCCTCGCCTATCATCGGGCGCGCGGTGAGTCCTCACGCACACGGCTGATCGGGCGCGAGCGCGGCTACCACGGTGTCGGCTTCGGCGGCATCTCGGTCGGCGGCATCCCCAACAATCGCAAGGTGTGGTCGCCCGTGCTGCTCCCCGGCGTCGATCATCTCCCGCACACGCACGATTTGGCGAAGAACGCCTTCTCGCGCGGAATACCCGAGCACGGCGAGAATCTGGCCGGGGAGCTCGAGCGGCTGGTCGCGCTGCACGATGCCTCGAACATCGCCGCCGTGATCGTCGAGCCGATCGCCGGATCGGCTGGCGTGCTCGTGCCCCCGCGCGGCTATCTCAAGCGGCTGCGCGAGATCTGCGACCGCTTTGGGCTCCTCTTGATCTTCGATGAGGTCATCACGGGGTTCGGCCGCACCGGCTCGCCCTTCGCCGCGCAGGAGTTCGGCGTGACCCCCGACATGATCACCTGCGCCAAAGGCCTGTCCAACGGCAGCGTGCCCATGGGGGCCGTGCTGGTGCACGACTCCGTGTACGAGGCCTTCATGCAGGGCGGTGACGGCATCGAGCTCTTCCACGGCTACACGTACTCGGCACACCCGACCTCGTGCGCCGCGGCGCTCGCCGCGCTCGGCATCTACGAACGCGAGGGGTTGCTGACGCGCGCCAAATCGCTCTCGCAGTATTGGGAAGAGGCCGCGCATGCATTGCGTCCGCTGCCGAACGTGATCGACATCCGTAACTATGGGCTCGTCGCGGCAGTCGAGCTTTCGCCGCTTCCCGGCAAGGTGGGCGCGCGCGGCTTCGATACCTTCGTGAAGTGCTTCGAGCGAGGACTGCTGGTGCGCCAGACCGGAGACATCATCGCGCTCGCCCCACCGCTCATCGTCGAGCGAGCGCAGATCGATCAGATGTTCGGCACGCTGAGCGAGGTACTGCTCACGCACTAGCGCCGCGAGCGAGGCGGCGGCGGGCGCGTTTGCCGGGGCTTTCCCTCGTTAGTGAACTGAATCGTTCACTATCAAGAAAAGACCTCATCGCGCCTCCCCTTCCGCGTCCATGCGTTGCCTGGTCGCGCGACCCAGCCCCTCCGCCGCACGATCCGCGGTTTACGGCGCAACGCGCCGGCCGCGGCTGACCTATTCCTGGATGGCGGGCGAGTGTCGGTCGTGACGCAAGCGCGCCAGAACGACCCATGCCAGCAGCGCCAGGACCACGCCGCTGGCGACCAGCAGCTCCATCTCCGACAGACTGAATGCGCTGCTGCGCGAAGCAACGATAGTTATAGTCTCCACGGACAACACCTCCGGAGCCGATGGGCTCGCCACACCCGCGCACGATCCCATCTTTACCGGCCGCGACTGAAGCGAGCCGATGAGGATCTGCGAGCGGCGTCAAGCTCGGCGGAGGTTATGTATCTCGGCGCGGGTTATGTCCTCTCAGCTACGCGCCTCGAAGATGCCGTAGATCTTCGTGCAGTCCTCGATGACTTCCCAGGTGCCCGAGAAGCCGGCGGGGACGACGAAGGCATCGCCGGCAGCAAAGCTCTGGCGATCCCCGCGGTCGCTCTCGATGATGACGCGGCCGGCCGTCAGCACGCACAGCTCGTTCTCCGTATAACGAACGCGCCATTTGCCGCGGGTCGCCGACCAGCGGCCCGCAAAGAACTGCTGGCTCGAGTCGGCGAAGAAGTTGCGCACCTCGAGCTGCGGATGTCCCGCGAGCAGACGGTCGGAGGGCGGCTCGGAGAGCTCGGCGTCGAGAGGACCGTCGAGTCGAACGATGGAATGAGTCATGACACTGCCGCGCAAATGCTGATACCAGGAAATTCTAGCGCGAAGGTGTGCCGCGGAGGCAGCGTTCCGCGGCGCACCGACTTCCCACAGGTGCCCCTTAGTCACGACGGACCACCTGCGACCCCGGCGTCACTCGATCGAGCTGCAGTCGCACCGTCACTTTCCGCTCGAGGGCGTAGGTATCGAGGTCGTCGTCAAGGGGCGCTGCCTGGTGCTTGCCGTGCGCTGCCAGCACGAGGCGCTCGCTCGGCACACCGGCAGCCGCCAGCACCGCGGCGACGCTCTGCGCACGGCGCAACGACAGGGCGTCGTTCCAGGCATCCGAGCCCCGTGAGTCGGCGTAGCCGTCGATGCGCACGCGCGCCTGCGGCATCGAGGCCACCAGCGCCCCCAACTTGAGCAGCGGTGACATTGACTGGGCCAACACCGAGTCGTCGTCGGTGCGGAAGCTCACGTCGAGCCCGACCTCGTCGGTCCGCTCGAGCGTCTGATCGAGTCGCTCTCCGTCGGCGCGGGCCTGCGCCAGTGAGTTGTCGAGCTGCGCGACATTCCCCGCGAGTCGTGCGCGCTCGGCCTCACTCTTGTCGAGCGTATCGGTCAGCTGCGCGGACGTTTGCGCCTGGCGGTGATAGCGCTCGCCGAGCAGCGCGCCTGCTGCGGCCCCGGCCACGGCCCCGAATGGACCTGCCGCGAGTGCACCCACCGTGATGCCGGTGACGACGCCGATATCGGACTGCTTCGATCCCGTGTTGGGCGGCTTGTTCGTGTCGTCTGCCCATGCCGGCAGCGTCGCTGCCGCTGCGACGAGCGCCGTCCCGAATGCGAGTGGCCGAAATCTCGAAGTGAACGCATACATGATCTGTCCTCCCGCTTGATGCTCCGGTTTCCGAACGAAACCATTCCGTCCGGGTCAGGTGACAGTTCAGCGCGCGAGGGGGCCGGCGGGATGATGGAAAACCGCCACGCTGCCGATGATTTGTGGCGAAACGTGGCAGCACGGCAATCGCATATACTGGCCGCCGTTTCGGGCCAGGCCTGGGATTTCTCATGCGCTATTCCCTACAGAGACGCCGGTTGCGGCCGGCCGCCCTGCTGCTTACCGCGCTGGCGGCGTGCATCGCAGGCAGCGGCGCTGCGACGGCGCCGACCGCCCCGGCGTTAACTCCCGTCGCGGGTGACGCCGAGCACGGTGTGCTGCGCGCCACGCTCCCCAACGGGCTGCGCGTCGTGATCGTCCGCAATTCGCTCGCTCCAGTGGTCGCGACCTCGGTGAACTACCTCGCCGGCTCGGATGAGGCGCCTGACGGCTTCCCCGGTACCGCCCACGCGCAAGAACACATGATGTTTCGCGGCAGTCCGGGGCTCACCGCCGAGCAACTCGCCGACATCGGCAGCGTGGTCGGCGGCGATTTCAACGCCAACACGCGCGAGGACCTCACCCAGTACCTGTTCACCGTGCCGTCGGAGGACCTCGACGTGGCGCTGCACATCGAGTCGTTGCGCATGCGCGCCGTGCTCGACACGCCGGCGGAGTGGAAGCAGGAGCGCGGCGCCATCGAGCAGGAAGTCGCTCAGGATCTCTCCGAGCCCTCGTACGTGCTCTACGAGAAGGTGCGCGCGCGTATGTTCGCCGGCACGCCTTACGCGCACGACGCTCTCGGAACCCGCCCTTCGTTCGAGAAGACCACGGCGGCCATGTTGAAAAGTTTTCACGACGCCTGGTACGCGCCCAACAACGCGATCCTGGTGGTCGTCGGCGACGTCGATCCGCCGGCGGCGCTCAGCCTGGTGCGTCAGATCTTCGGCGACATCAAGGCGAAGAAGCTGGCGCCCAAGCCGGGCGTTCGCCTGGAGGGAATACAGCCGGCGTCCTTCACCGTGGACACCGACCATCCGAACGGCACACTGATGATTGCGATGCGCACCGTCGGACCCCGCGATGCGGATTTCGCGGCCCTCGAGGTGCTTTCCGACGTGCTGAGCAGCCGCCGCTTCGATCTCTACGGGCTCGTTCCCAAAGGCAAGGCGATCGGTACCGAGTTCGCACTCGATCCACTGCCTGAAGCGAGCCTCGCGTACGCGGCGCTCGCCTTCACTACCGGGACCGATCCCCACGCCCTCGAGACGGAGGTGCGCGGGATCCTCGAGCGCGTCGCCCGTGAGGGCGTGCCGGCGGACCTTGTTGAGGCCGCCAAGCTACAGGAACGCAGCTCTGCGCAGTTCGAGCGCAACTCGATACCCGAGCTCGCTTCGACCTGGTCGGATGCGCTGGCGCTCTATGGTCTTTCGTCCCCCGACGAGGATCTCGAGCGTATCGAGCGGGTTACGGTCGCGGACGTCAATCGCGTCGCGCGCAAGTACCTCGATCTCGATCACGCCGTCACTGGCGTGATGCTGCCGCGGGGCTCAGGCGCGCCGGTCAAAGGCGGTGGCGGTTTCGGCGGCCAGGAGTCGATCTCACTGGGTGAAGCGCACGCCACTGCACTCCCGGAGTGGGCAAGCAAGGCGCTGCGACGCCTCGAGGTGCCGGACTCCACGCTGCACCCGATCGTTACCACTCTCCCCAACGGGTTGTCGCTGATCGTACAGACCGAAGACGTCAGCAACACCGTGAGCGTCCTTGGCCACATCCGCAACCGTCCCGAGACCGAAGAGGTGAAGGGCCAGGAAGGCGTCGCACAAGTGCTCGAGCAACTGCTCACATACGGCAGCGAGCACCTCGACCGCCTCGCGTTCCAGCAGGCGCTGGATGCCATCGGCGCGCGCGAGCACGCCGGTACTGACTTCTCCGTGGAGGCACTCTCCGAACATCTGGATCGCGCCATCGAGCTGCTTGCAGACAACGAGCTGCACCCGGCGTTGCCGCAGGCGGCTCTCGAGGTGATCCGCGGCCAGGTCGCGCTTGGCGTCGCCGCGCGCAATGTCAGCCCCGGCTTCCTGTTGCAGCGCTCGCTGCGTGGCGCATTGTTCCCGGCAGACGATCCGTCGCTGCGCCTGGCGACACCCGAGACGGTGCGCTCGCTCACCCCCGCTGCGGTGCGCGCCTATTACGCGAATGTCTTCCGGCCCGATCTGACCACGATCGTCGTCATCGGCAAGGTAGACCCTCAGACCGTGCGCGCCGCAGTCGAGAAGTACTTCGGTGGCTGGAGCTCGAGCGGGCCGAAGCCGGTGGTGGATCTGCCCGGCGTGCCGGCCAACGGGCCGAACACGGTCGCCGTTCCGGACGCCAGCCGGGTTCAGGATCGGGTGGTGCTCGCGCAGAATCTCCCGCTCAAGCGTTCCGATCCGGACTATTACCCGCTGGCACTCGGCAATGCCGTGCTCGGGGGGAGTTTCTACGCGACGCGCCTCAGCATCGATCTGCGCAAGAACGCGGGACTGGTCTATTCAGTGGAATCGGTATTGCAGGCCGGTCGCACGCGCAGCATCTACCTGGTTGACTACGCGAGCGATCCGCAGAATGTCCCGCGAGCGGCAGCCATGGTCGAGCGCGAGGTCACCAACATGCAGAACACCCCCGTGGGCGCCGAGGAGCTCACGCGTGTCAAGGCGTGTTTGCTGCGACAGATCCCGCTCAGCGAAGCCAGCGTCGATCAGATCGCCCGCGGGGTTCTCAGCCGCACCGACCTCGGACTACCGCTCGATGAGCCGACGCGCGCCGCACAACACTACATCGAGCTCGACTCCGGCGCGGTTCAGGAGGCCTTTCGCAAGTGGCTGCGCCCGAAGGACCTGGTGCGCATCAGCCAGGGACCGGCTCCGCCCTAGCGAGCTG
>Ga0307474_10003897_pt1 | contig 10726 bp, 11 predicted proteins | sample atmos_gasesECM1C_2_FD_203312 | JGI IMG/M metagenome (GOLD analysis project Ga0307474, IMG submission 203312) | Hardwood forest soil microbial communities from Morgan-Monroe State Forest, Indiana, United States - atmos_gasesECM1C_05 | ecosystem: Environmental > Terrestrial > Soil > Temperate...
AATGGTTTCGATGACCTCAGCCCGAAAACAGATGCCAAACTTTCGCGGTCACGCGAAATAATTTCCCGCATCACGCCACTCTTACTTCTGTTCCAAGCTGCAACTTCGCAAAATAAAATTGTGGCAGGACGTCTGCCTCCGAGGCCGGAAGAATCCGCACCCTTCCCACACCTTTGTTGAGCGCATGCCGGCAAGCCTCAAGCTTAGGCAGCATTCCACCCTGCACGACCGAACTTTCGACCAGCGTGGCGATCTGGCTCAAATCGAGCCACGGAATCACCGCCCCGTCGGCGCCCTTCACGCCCGCCACATCGGTCAGGAAAATCAGCGCGCTCGCGTGACATCCCACCGCGCACGCCGCCGCCATCTGATCTGCGTTTACGTTGTAGTATTCGCCGACCGCTCCGACCGCAATACTGGAAATCACCGGGATGCCGCCCTGGCTCCAGATCGCCTCAATCCAACGCGTCTCCACGGCGCAAATCTCGCCAACGTAGCCGAGGTCGGCCCCGGTGCTTTGTTTCTTGCGGGCCCGCACCGTGCCGCCATCCCCGCCGCACAACCCGATAGCCGGCTTGCCCGCGGCTCCAATTGCCGCCACCAGTTTCTTGTTCACCATCCCGGCCAGCACCATCAACGCCATATCGCGCGTCTCCGCGTCGGTTACGCGCAATCCGTTGATGAACTCGCTCTTCTTTCCCAGCCGCTGCATCGTCCGCGTCAGCTCGGTGCCTCCGCCGTGAATCACCGCTACCTGGTGTCCGTCCCCTGCCAGCTCGACAATCGCGTGCGCGCACTTGCGCAGCACGGTCGCATCATCCAGCGCCGCTCCGCCAATCTTCACCACGACTTTCACTGCAACCCCTCCGCTTCGTTCCAGCCATACATCAGGTTCATGTTCTGCACGGCCTGTCCGGCCGCGCCCTTGAGAAGATTGTCGAGACAAGAAACAATCACCAGCCGCCGCCCGTCATCCGCGAGGCAGAAGCCGATGTCGCAATAGTTCGAGTGCAGCGAATACTGAATCTCCGGGAGCTTTCCCGCCGAAAACACCCGCACCCAGCGCCGTCCTGCATAAAACTCCCGATAGCACTGCTCCACTTCGCTCGCCGCCATCGGCCGCGACAGATGCACGTAAATCGTCGACAGAATCCCCCGCGGAATCGGCAGCAGGTGCGGCGTGAAAATCAACTCTTCCGCTGCCAGCCCCAACTGCTCCAGCATCTCGCCCAGGTGCCGATGCTTGAACACCCCATACGCTGACAAGTTGTCGGCCACGGAAACGAAATGCGTCCGCGCCGTCGCTTCCTTCCCTGCCCCCGAAACTCCTGATTTCGAATCGGAAATTACGCCCCGGCTCCGATCCATCAGGTTCGCCTGAACCAGCGGCGCCAACGCCAGGATCACCGACGTCGCATAACATCCCGGATTCGCCACGAGCGCCGCGTCTGCGATTGCGGCGCCATGCATTTCCGGCAGCCCGTAAACCGCGTTCTCCATCGTCTCCTGGGCAGCCTTCCCATCGACGTCCTCGAAACCGTACACGGCCCGGTGCTCCTTTTGTCGCAGCCGCCACGCGCCGCTCAGATCGATCACCCGGACGCCTGCGCCCAACACCTCCGGCACCAGGCTCCGTGACAACTCATGCGGTGTGGCCAGAAACAACAGATCCACACCTGCCTGCTTGAGCTTCTCCATCGAGAACGGCTCCAGCGGATATCCCCCGTTCCCGCTCAACGCCGGAAACGCTTCCGCCAGATCGCCACCGCCGCTTCCCGATTCACGCTTCAATAGCACCGGCTTCTGCAATTTTTCATGCTGCAGAAGAAGGCGCGTCAACTCGAAACCGGAGTAGCCGGTTGCACCGAGCACAGCGGTTTTAAGCCTGGTCCCCACTTACGCGAGCATCCCTTCAATCCGGCGTGCTAGCTGTTGCGCCGTCCTATTGTCTTGGGAAATCACCAGGATGGTGTCGTCGCCCCCGAGCGTCCCAACCACCTCCGGCCAGTCTTCTGCATCCATCGCCGCGGCCACCGGCTGGGCGCTGCCAACGCTGGTTTTGAGCACAAGCAGGTTCTGCGCCAGCCGCACTTCCACCACGAACTCCCGCACCAGGCGCGACACCGACGGCAACACCGGTTCGGCCACGGCCGCCCCGTTGGCCGGCATGTACCCGTCATACGTCTTTACCAGGCCCAACTCCCGGATATCCCGCGAGAGCGTCGCCTGTCCCACGTCGAACCCCCGCTTCGCCAGAAATCCCTGTAATTCTTCCTGGCTTTCGATGGGGCCTTTGTGAAGCAGTTCCAGAATCGTTTTTTGCCGTGCCGCTTTGCTCATAATGAATATTTATTCAGCCAGATGAATAATCATGCAGGCAAAAGTCCTTCCCTGTCAACCAGATATTTCGTAACCACCCTGATTCTGAAGGGGTCTGGAAACCCGGCGAAAATACCCAATCGTCTATGGCTTCGTTCCGCGATCGCGGGCCATAACGTTTCCTGATTGCCTCCATAAATAGTTTCGATTTCCGCGTCGCCCCGGCGAGCAGTTAGATTTGGGCGTGCATTCGATCCTTTCCTTCGGAGCCAGGCACTGATGCGAAATTGGCGGGTCCTCGGGTTCCTGTTCGCCCTCTTTCTCGTGAGTCCGACCCTGCTGGCGCAGAACGCCTCGGCTCCCACAGGTTCTGACAGTGCCCGGCTGGCGAAGCTCGAGCAAGCCGCTGCTGACGCGAAGAGTTCCGCCGACAACGCCTGGATGCTCACCAGTTCGGCCCTTGTCCTGATGATGACCGGCCCTGGCCTCGCTCTCTTTTACGGAGGCCTCGTCCGCAAGAAAAATGTTCTCGCCACGATGGTGCAGAGCTTCGCTATGATGGCGGTCATCACGATGGTTTGGGCGATCGTCAGCTACAGTCTCGCCTTCGGATCGGGGAGCAGTTTCATCGGCGGATTCCACAATCTTTTCCTCCGCGGCGTCGGCGCCCATCCCGATCCTGACTACGCCGCCACCATTCCGCTCCAGACCTTCATGGTCTATCAGTTGATGTTCGCCATCATCACCCCCGCGCTCATTACCGGGGCCTTCGCCGAACGTATGAAGTTCAGCGCCATGCTCTTCTTCATGGTGTTGTGGTCGCTGATCGTCTATAGCCCCATGGCGCACATGGTGTGGGGTAAGGGCGGATTGCTGAACGCCTCGCTAGGCGGCCGGTTCCCCTGTCTCGATTTCGCCGGCGGCACCGTCGTCCATGTCACCTCGGGTGTGTCCGCGCTCGTATGCGCTCTCTATCTCGGCAAACGCGTGGGCTATCCGAAACAGGCCATGACCCCGCACAGTGTCGTGCTCAGCTTCGTCGGCGCGTGTCTGCTCTGGGTCGGATGGTTCGGATTCAACGCGGGCAGCGCTCTCGCTGCGGGGAGCCTCGCAACCAGCGCCTTTGTCGCGACCCATTTTGGCGCCGCCGCGGCTGTGATCGGCTGGAGTGGTGCCGAGTGGATCCGCAACGGCAAACCTAGCGCTCTGGGAGCCATCTCCGGGGCGGTTGCCGGGCTGGTAGCCATCACGCCCGCTGCCGGGTTCGTCGGCCCCATGCCCGCCATCGTGATTGGCCTGATCGCTGGCGCCTTCTGCTTCTTCATGGTCGCCACCGTCAAAGCGCGCTTCGGCTACGACGACAGTCTCGATGCCTTCGGCGTCCACGGTGCCGGTGGGACTCTCGGTGCGCTGCTGACCGGGGTTTTCGCCGTCTCCGCCGTCAATCCCATTTTCAAAGACGCCCAGGGAAATCCCCTGCCCTCAGGACTCATCGATGGCAACGCCCATCAGTTGCTGAATCAGGCTGTCGGCGTCATCATCGCGTGGGTGCTCGCCATCGTCGGAACGCTCATCATCCTCAAGATCGTCGATGTCACCATCGGCCTGCGCGTCACCGAGGACGAGGAAGTCCAGGGCCTCGACCTGACCCAACATGGGGAGGAAGGCTACTCTTGGGAGGTCACCGCATGATGGGTTGCTTCGCCATCGATTTCGCGCACTGCCAACGGAGTCTCGCACAACGCCCATGATCAAAATCGAAGCCATCATCCAAACCTCCAAGCTGGAAGCGGTCAAAGACGCCCTTCACGAAATCGGCGTGGAAGGCATGACCGTCCTCGAGGTGCGCGGCCACGGCCGGCAGAAAGGCCACACCGAGTTCTATCGCGGCCGCGAGTACACCGTCGATCTCATCCCCAAGATGAAGCTCGAAACCGTCCTGCCCGACGCGATCGTCGAGAAGGCCGTGCAAGCCATCCTCACCGCCGCCCGCACCGGCAAAATCGGCGACGGCAAGATCTTTCTCTCGAAAGTGGATGAAGCCATCCGCATTCGCAACGACGAGCGCGGCGAAGGCGCGCTCTAGAATTGAATGGAGAACAGCCCGCGGAACCGCGTCCCCCAATCCGCAGCATGCCCGGCAGGCAGCCAGAATTCCTGGGATGGAGTATGACGACAGCCTCACTGAGCAGCGAGTTGCGGGACCTGTACACGGAAGAATCGGCCCGAATCCAGCAGCAATTTGCCGCCACCGGCGACGGGCGTGCCGCCCTCCAGCAACGTACCCGCCTGGTAGAGTGCATCGTCCAAAAACTCTGGCTGCAAATCATTTCTCCTGAGGAGCACGGCCCTTCCGGCTTCGCGCTGGTCGCGCTCGGCGGATTCGGTCGTGGCTGGCTGTTTCCGCACTCCGACGTCGATATTCTGTTTCTTCACGCCAACGGCGGAGCCGAGCCGACCTACAAGGATTCCATCCGGCGCTTTTCGCAGGAACTCTGGGACCTGCGCATGAAGGTCAGCCCCACAACCCGCACCCTGACCGAGTGCGACCGTTTCGATCCCACGAACGTCGAGTTCACCGTCTCCCTGCTCGATTGTCGATACCTGCTCGGCGACCGCGAGCTCTTCAACCGCCTTCACGATAAGATCATCCCGAAGCTGGTAATGCGCGAAGCGCAGTCCCTCGTCCAGAGCCTGGCCGAGGTCACCCGGTCGCGCCACGCCAAGTACGGCAACACCGTCTTTCACCTCGAACCCAACGTGAAGGATGGACCGGGAGGCCTGCGGGACTACAACGTTGCCTGTTGGCTCGCGCTGATTTCCGCCATGGACAAGTTGCGCGATTGGCCCGAGCCGCGGACACTCTTTCCGCTCTCCACGCGCAAGCAACTCGATTCGGCCCTTGAATTCCTGATGTCCGTGCGCTGCTTCCTCCACCTGCGCCAGGGCCGCGATGACAATCTCCTGCTCTGGGAGGCGCAGGACGAAGCTGCCGCGCGCCTTATCGGAACACCGGATACAGAACCAACCAATGCCGCCGGATGGATGCGCACGTATTTCGGCCAGGCTCGCACGGTGTACCGCGTGTGCGAGCAACTGCTTGAGGAAATTCCCGCGGCCTGGTCGTCGCTGTATCGCCAGTTCCAGCACTGGCGCTCGCGCCTCTCGAACGCCGATTTTTCCGTCGTCGATGGCCTGATCTACTTACAACAACCGAACGCCCTGCACGATCCCGAGATGCTCCTGCGCACGTTTCATTTCATGGCTACGCACGGCCTGCGCCTGAGCACCACCACCGAATACCGTATTGAGCAGGTGCTCCCGTCCCTCGCCGCCACTCCGCCGCGAGGCGCCGAACTGTGGCTCTATCTCGGCGAAATCCTGACTCAGCCCTATGCCGCCGACGCCCTGCGCGCCATGCACGCGCTCAAGCTGCTCACGCTGTTGCTGCCCGAGCTGAAGACAATAGACGCGCTCGTCGTGCGCGACTTCTATCACCGCTTTACCGTCGATGAGCACTCCTTTGTCGCCATCGAGAGCCTCCACCGCCTCCGACAGTCCGAGGCCGAGTGGGATCGGCGCTACGCGGAACTCTTCAGCGAACTCGAACGCCCCGAACTGCTGTACCTCGCACTCCTGCTGCACGACGTCGGCAAAGGAACGCCCAACGTCAATCACGTCGATGCCAGTCTGCAGGCCGCCGAACGCTGCATGGACCGGCTGGATCTCGATCCCTCTGAGCGCGAAACCATTCTGTTCCTCATCGGTAATCACCTTGAAATCTCCGCCACATTGCGGCGCGACATTTTCGATCCGGAAACGGTTCGCGTGTTCGCCGAGAAGATGGAAACTCCCGAGCGCCTCAAGATGCTTACGCTCCTCACGTACGCGGATATCAAGGCGGTCAATCCCGACGCGCTGACACCGTGGAAAGCCGAGAACGTCTTCCAGCTGTACATCGGGGCTTTTAACTATCTCAATCACAGCGTCGACGAGCGCCTGCGCGCCGATACCGAAGACGATCACCTCGCGCAGATCCGTGCCCTGGTACCGACCGCCGGCCGCAAGCTCAAGAACTTTCTCGAAGGCCTGCCCAAGCGCTACCTGGCTGCTTACTCGGCTACCGACGTGCTGGCTCACGTCGAGATGGCGGGCCGCATTGGTAAGGACTCCGTGCAATTGCAGCTCGAGCGCGGACGTCATTGGTTCGAATTGACGCTCGTCACCAACGACCGACCGTTCCTGTTCGCCTCGGTGGCGGGCATCCTCGCCGCCTGGGGCATGAACATCGTGAAGGCCAACGCTTTCTCGAACCAGGCCGGCACCGTGGTCGATACTTTTTACTTCACCGATCGCTTCCGCACCCTCGAACTCAATTTGCAGGAATGGGAGCGCTTCAAGCGCAGCATCATCGGCGTGCTTCTCGGCGAGACCGATCTCGATCGCATCCTGCGCGAAAGACTGCGCGCCGAAAAGCCGGGCGGCGCCAAAGTAAAAGTGGACACTAAAGTCGATTTCGATGACACCTGTTCCACTCGCAGCACGCTGGTCCAGGTCATCGCACAGGATCGCCTCGGCCTGTTGCACAGCATCGGTTCCTGCTTAGCCCAGCAAAAGTGCAATATCGAAATCGCGCTCATCGATACCGAGGGACAGATGGCTATCGACGTCTTCTATCTGACCTCGAACGGAGAGAAGCTCCGTCCAGACCATGAACAGCGAGTGCGAACGTCCCTCCTCGAAGCTCTACAGATTGAGTAAAAGCCAGCGCGGGAAGATCCTGAGCGACGATTCGCCGTTCATAAGGCTTTGAGTTTTTTGCTTAGAAGAATACCGGACTGGCTGAACGCCGAGTGTTGAATGCTGCCTCAGAAAGCGATTAGCGAACCTTCCGTCCCGCCGCGCTCGAACTGCCTCGCGCAGCACTCTGCCGCTGCCGCCATGCGGCTCCGCTGAAACACCACAGGCCCACACCGGTCCCCGCAGCGAAGGTGGCCCCCAGAATCAGGTACGCGAGCGACTTGTACGGAGTCAGCCGCACATTGGCAAGGTCCCATCGAGTGAAAGTCCAGACAAACTGGCCATACAGCCACACCGCCATGAGGACCAGAAACAGCAGAATTGACACGGCCATCACGCCGATCCCCATGCTGTAGAACAGCACGATACTCCAGTGATCGATCCCTGAAGTGGATGGCTGCGATTTAGGCGCCTTGCCGGAGGCACTACGAGCAGCCGAACCGGCCACAGAAGTACCGCGAGTGATTGGCGTCCGGGTTCCACTCGAGGCTGGCACGCTAGTAGCGTAGAACGCCCGGTGGATTTCAGACAGGCTTCGGAAGGACATGTCCGTCCGGCGCTCGCCGAATGCAGGACGCCAAAGCTCGATGGATAAAAGGGATGACCTAGTCCGCGCTCTCGGTCGCCGGTAAGGTGTGGCGCTCCCGCGCCTGGAACCGCAAAAACGCCATGTAGATCACAACCCCCAGATTCACCAGAAAAATCGCTGCTCGCACCCAATCCGGCCGCCGCGCTAGTTCAAAGATTTCGAAGGGCAAATAGATCGCGCCCGAAACCAAGGCCAGCCATTCGGCCCAGGCTCGCTCCCGCCACAGCCCGTACGCTTCCAGAAAGCGTAGGCAGGAATAGGCCAGCGCGCCAATGGCAACCGCCCAAACCTTGGTATCGGTCACCTGGTCGGCAAGGTTCAAAAACACCTGGGCATAGTGGGTCTCGGGGCTGATGTGCAGCCGCTCCAGAAAGTCTTCGGCGACATCCCAGGCATCGCGATGCACCAGCCGCAGAACACCGAAGCCCGCCAGTAAAACGACGAGCCCTTTCAGAAACTCCACCGACGCGACCGCGCGCAACGCCTTGAGCTGGCGCGAGTGCATCTGTTGCGAATGAGTCAAGGAGTGCAGAGCGGCCCCCGAAGTCCTACCAGAAATCATACCCGCCTGGGCGCAAAACAGGAAGAATGGCGCAGATCAATGCATCAAGCTGCAACGCACGAATCTTCTGCCGCCAGCCAACTTCCGCGGCCGAGCTGTCTCAACACAACGGCAGTCGGCGCCTGCCACCCGCTTGACACGTACGCCACTTTGGCGTACCGTGTACGCTGTTATGGCGTACAAGGCGCTGACCGTCAAAGAACTCCTGGGCCTGATGAAAAAGATCCAGGGCGAGAAGACTAACACGCAGTTTGCTGCCGAGATCGGCATTTCCAAACAGTACCTGAGCGACATCTATAAAGGCCGCAAAGTACCGAGCGATACCGTCTCGACCGCAATGGGCTATACCCCGCGCGTGGAAACCTTTTATGTCCGGTCAGAGACCGCCGCCGATCAGGAGGCACCTCGTGCAGTTCCCCCAGCAAAACCCAAAGCAGCGCGTGCTCGTAAACGTAATTCTTGACAAGTCCGGCTCCATGGCGAGCAAGCTTACCGACGTCGTCGAAGGCTTCAATGCCTATCTGGATGGCCTCGCCAAGGAGGACAAGGTCGACTACTTGTTCTCGCTGACGCTTTTCGACACGCAAGTGGCCTATCGTGATGTTGCCGTGCCCCTTTCCAACATCCGGAAACTCGACAAGAAAACGTATATTCCCGGCGGCAACACCGCGCTCAACGACGCTATCGGAATCACCGTCCGCAAAGTCGACGCCGACCGTCCGCAGGTAGATAAAGTTGTCACCGTGATCATGACCGACGGAGAAGAAAATTCTTCGCGCGAGTGGACCCACGATGCAGTGAAGGCGCTAATCAGTCAGAAGGAAAGCGAGGGCACCTGGACGTTCGTGTTCCTGGGCGCCGCGCCCGACGCCTGGGACCAGGGCCGTGGCTATGGCATCCCCGTACCGAACGTCGTCCAATACGATCCTAATCGTTATCAAGACGCTTTCCATTGCGCGGCTCTCGGTACCAACGCAGTCGCCGCCAGCTCGCGACGGCGGTCCGAAAACCTCTTTTCCTCGTTGTCAAAAGCTGTCCTCGAGAAAGCCGGTCTTCGTCAGGCGTCCGACAAAAGCTAACGAGTCTTGTAGTCCGGGCCTGCGAACGATCGCATGCCCCTTGGTTTTCGCAGGTAGGTCGTACCCATAGCATCGTGTAACTTGGCCGGAGGGCTTCGGGCCCTCCGGATTCCTTCCATCGAACTCACGCATCGGCGCAGCGCGGTTAAGCACCCGGCCTCAGCAACAATTGCTCTGCTGCCGACATGATCCTCACCCGCACCAGCAACGTGCTCACCAGCGACGTCAGCCCCGACGACGCGAAGATCATCGCCAGCAGCACAAACTGATAAATCGCCGCATATACCGGCCGCGCCCCCGAAAGCAGCATTCCAGCCATCAATCCCGGAATCCAGACGATCCCCAACGATCGTAACGAATCAATCGCTGGAATCAGGCTCGCCTCAAACGACGCTCGCGCATAAGGCGCGACGCTCGTCTTCCCATCCGCCCCGAGTGCGAGAGCCGTCTCGATCTCTCCCACGTGTGCCAGCACATCCGCACGCAAGCGGTTCAGCGCGAGGCCGTTTGTGTTCATGGCATTTGCGATCAGCATGCTTCCTACCGGAACCAATGCCGTGATAGGTGTGTCGATGACCCCCAGCAATGTCATCACCGCGATAGTCGATCCCGCGCCGCACGCAATCGCCCACGTCGAAACCTGGAATGCTCCCGGGATCCCCTTGGCGCGCTTTGCGGAAGTCGCGCCCGCCGCAACAATCATGGACACGAGCAGAAAGACGCTGGTCCAGCTCGGCCCCCGCATCAGCAGCAGCAGAATCGACCCGACCGCCACGATCTGCACCAGCCCCCGCGCCATCGCGATCACTAGGTCCTTCTCCAGGTGGATTCCTCGCCGCCCTGCCGCCACCACCACCGCCAACGCCGCCAGCGCGGCCACGGCTGCCTGCGCCAACCCCAACTGCAGTTGCCCATGAAACAGACTCTTAAGCACGCAACACCTCCGCCGCCGCTCCAGTTCTCACAATCTTCCCCTGTTCCAGAATCAGCGCCTTCTCGGCCAATCGCGACGCTTGTCCACTGTCGTGCGTTACCAGCACACAGGAAATTCCCTGTTTGCTTCCAATCCGCCGGATGACGCCTTCCACCTCGCGCTTCGCCTCCTCATCCAGCGCCGAGGTCGGTTCGTCCAGCAAAAGCACCTCCGGCGAATTCGCCAGCGTTCGAGCGAATGACACCCGCTGCGCCTCCCCGCCTGAAAGATTCGCAACATCACGCCCGGCAAACCCGGCAAGGAGCACCCCTGCCAGCAATTCCTCCATACGGGCATCGCTCAATTCCTCACCGCGCTGCCGTGGACCGAATCGCAGGTTCTCAGCGACCGTTCCAGGGAACAGAAACGGCCGCTGCGTCACCATCCCCACGCGCCGCCGCAAC
>Ga0307474_10003898_pt1 | contig 10725 bp, 7 predicted proteins | sample atmos_gasesECM1C_2_FD_203312 | JGI IMG/M metagenome (GOLD analysis project Ga0307474, IMG submission 203312) | Hardwood forest soil microbial communities from Morgan-Monroe State Forest, Indiana, United States - atmos_gasesECM1C_05 | ecosystem: Environmental > Terrestrial > Soil > Temperate...
CAAGCATGGTTTCGCAGGCGGAGGCGAGCGGGCGCTCTGGCGTGATTCGTCGCGCGTCCTGTGCGGTCGTTCGATACTATGTCGCAAAGTACTCTGCTTCCGCCGCTGAGATGTGGGCGCGCAGCCACGGGGCGAGCGAAGCCGAAATCGAGGCGGCGCGGCGTTGCCTTAGGTCGCCCGAAACCGAAACCGCGCAGGCTGCCCGCTGGTACACGCAGTAGCGGTCATTGAGAGAAGTCGCCCTGACGTGGCCTTCTGATCTGTGGGGCTTGCTAATCCGCACGGCTTGCCTCGGCTCCGCTTGCGACCAGCATTCGCAGATTACGCACCCGCGCGCACCCCGCATGCCCTAGTATTTCCTGACCCTCATCCGGCGCGCGTCCTGTGATAGGATGGCATTTGCCTTAGCCGGCGCTTCGGCCGGCAATTTGCGAGGAAATCCATGCAATTCAATCACGCCAGGCTCGATTTCGACGGAGCGGTCGCCGTTCTCAGGCTCGACCACCAGGAGGTCATGAACGCGGTGTCCCTCGACATGCTGGCAGGCCTCGTCGAGGCGCTTGAGGCGGTCGAGGAGAAAAAGGCCGAAGTGCGTTGCCTGGTGATGACCGGCGCCGGGCGCGCGTTTTGCACCGGCGCCAATTTGCAAGGCCGCAACGTCCAGAAGCCCGGCAAGAGCGGCGCGGGTGCGGCGCTTGAGACCGCGTTTCATCCGTTCCTGCGGCGTTTGCGCAATCTGCATTGCCCACTTGTGACCTCGGTCAATGGGCCAGCGGCAGGTGCTGGCATGAGCTTTGCGTTGATGGGCGACGTGATCCTTTGCGCGCGCTCGGCGTATTTTCTCCAGGCCTTCCGTCGCATCGGTCTCGTGCCGGATTGCGGCTCGACCTGGCTCCTGCCGCGGCTGATCGGACGAGCGCGCGCGATCGAGCTCTCGCTGATGGGCGAGCGGTTGCCCGCGGAGAAGGCGCTGGAGTGGGGGCTGGTCAACCGGGTTTACGACGACGCGGTACTTTGGGAGGAGACCATCAAGCTTGCCCGTGAACTGGCAAATGGTCCGACGCTGGCGCTGGCGCTGATTCGCAAGCTCTACTGGGAGAGCCCGGGCAATTCGTTCGAAGACCAGCTCAACCTCGAATTTGAATCACAGCGCCATGCCGGCGCGACGGAAGATTTCCGCGAAGGCGTCGCCGCGTTCCTGGATAAGCGGCCGGCGAGGTTCAGGGGCAGCTGATCCGATTTGCTGCCGGCAAAATGCAGCAACCGCTGGGTCAAGGGGACCAGCGGCTGGCACGCAGAAGCTTGAGTCTCAGTTGCGATCGTTGTTGCCGCGATCAGCCGACTGAAGCTGTCCGAGCCGCGGTGGGACGTAGGTCGGAAGCGTCACGCGATACACCAGAACCAGGGTGTCGACATTGAAGCCCGATGCATCCTGGTACGGTTGCCCGGCCATATGGCCGTCCTGCGTGATGAAATCGTTGTCGCTTCCGACGAACAGAAAGAAGTCGTGCGGCGCATTCGGATCGCCGACCGGAACCACCGCCATGCTTTCCCACTTCTCATAAAGATCATTGCTGTCGTTTGGTGCGCCGTTGTGCAGGCCAAAGCGGTTCAACTGCGCATTATCGTTGATATTGAGGAATTTCTGATACGTCGCGGGGACGATGCCGGCGTTGAGTACGCCAAGCGGCGCGACCGGAGTTCCGGCGTTGTCGAAGTCAGTTCCGGCGATATTGGTCGCGCCGGATATGTCGATCAGATCGACGCTGCGATAGACCGAACCGGGCGTCTTGGGGAAGGTTTCACCAACGCTGCTGTCGCGGGCGAGCACCAGGAATTGGTGATCGTTGAGCGCGAGCATCTCGCTTTGCGCAGCGGTCAACAGCGTTTGGGTGGTCGTGGTCTGGTCCTGATAGAGTGGCAGCTGAACCACATATTCACCGACCAGCCTAAGTTCCTCGGAATGCAGATCGTAGGCGAGCAGGCGGGTGTTGCGGCGCGTGAGCTTGATCGTCGTGGCGCTGGTCGAATTGAGGTCCTGGATCAGCGCGCTCTGCAGCAGCACGAACAGCGTCTTGCGGTCCGGACTCATGGCCAGGCCCTCAAAGCCCTGATTGTTCTGGCGGCCCGAGACGGGGTTGCCGGTGTTGAAACTTTGGCCGATCGGCGGGCTGTTGGCCGAAAAATTCTCGACCAGATTTCCGGAAGTGTCGCGCCGCATCGGGATGAAAGCGTCGGGCGGCCGGATCACGTGGAGCAGCGAACCGTCACCATTGTAGTGATAGACGTAAGGGCCGTATTCGTCGCTGACCCAAAAGGTGCCGTCACCAACATGAACCACCGCCTCGTCATCGAGGGTGATGTGACCGTTTGCCGAGAAGATTGGCAGGTCGGGGAAATTGTGGATTCCCGGCTGGACCGCATTGGGGTCGAAGCCGGTGGTCACAACGCCACCCGGCCGGTGAAACAAGGTCGAGCCCTTGTAGTCCAACTGCAGCTGATTCTGGCTGGTGGTGCTGCCGGAGAAAAGCGGGTTGAGTGTCACGTCGAAGCGGTGCAAGCGACCGCGGAAATCTACGGTGCCTTGTGTGTTCCAGCCGCGATCGGGCAGCATGAACAGCGTGCCGCCAAAACTTCCATCGCTGTTTTTGCGCCAACTATTGAGGTCCATCGCCATGCCGGACCCGAATCCGCCCAGCGTCTCGCCAAATTGGTCCACGGCGTTGGAAGGGACGCGGGCGACGCCGACAAGTCCCTTGTTGACGAAGGTCTGACCTTCAAACACCACCGATTGTGCGGACGCAATCCCACCCGAAAAAAGCAGAATGGCCGCCACGCTGGCGGCGAGGTGTTTCCAAGCGCCGTGCAGGGGCGAATCCTGCGCCGAAAACTGATTTGAGATCATGGTCTCTCCGCTGATTTAATCGCAGGGTCTTCGTGCGACGAACGCAACTCTTCGCTCAGACCGGAATAAAGAACTTAAGCGCGGCGATTTTAAATCGTACTTTTATTGCAGCGCCATGACAGGTTGATTGCCCGTCAACAGGAGAAAGCAGCCCGCGCCACCGCGCCGGTCCGAGCAACGCTTTGCGGGCAAGGATGGCGAGGCTCAATTCACCTGACGATCCTTGCCTGCCCAATAGGGATCGCGCAAATTTCGGCGCAGGATCTTGCCGGAAGCATTGCGCGGCAGGGCTTCGATGAAATCGACCGATTTCGGGGTTTTGAAGCCGGCGATGCGCTCGCGGGTGAAATTGATGATGTCGGAAGCCGTTGCCTTTTTGCCCTGCCTCAATACCACGATCGCCTTGACCGCTTCGCCCCAGGTGTCGTCGGGGATGCCGATCACGGCGGCCTCGGCGACGTCGGGATGGTCGCAGAGCGCGCTTTCGACCTCGGCGGGGTAGATGTTCTCGCCGCCCGAGATGATCATGTCCTTGATGCGATCGTGGATGTAGACATAGCCATCCTTGTCCATGTAGCCGGCATCTCCGGTGCGCAGCCAGCCGTCGCGGTCAATGGTCCTCGCAGTAGCTTCGGGTTGGTTCCAGTAACCCACCATGTTGGAGCCGGAACACGTTGCGATCTCGCCGACCTCTCCCGGCGGCAAGCGTTTGCCCTCGGGATCGAGTATCGCAAGCTCGATACCAAGCAGTGCCTTGCCCGCCGAGCGCATCCGCTCCGACCCTTCGACATGATCCTCCGGCGGCAGCGCCACGATGGCGCCGGTGGTTTCCGTCAAGCCATAGAGCTGCACAAAGCCACAGCCGAACACCTCGATGCATTCCTTCAGGAGTGCGGCGGGAATAGGCGAGGCGCCATAAAGCATGTATTTCAGGCGCGAGAAGTCGACCTGCCGCGCTCGCGGTTGCCGCACCACGAACTGCATCGCGGCCGGCACCATGAACAATTTCGTGATCCTGGAGTGCTCGATGAAGTCGAGCACCTTGGTGGGATCGAATTCCCGCGCGACCACGCCTTTGGCGCCGGAATAGAGGCCCAGCAATGCCCAACCAGTGCCGCCGATATGGAAGACCGGCATCGCCACCAGCGAGACGTCTTGTGCGGTCCACCTGTTCCATTCCGGCTTTTCGCCCTCGCCGGTCTCCATGAGATTGATAAGGTTGGCGTGCGAGAGCATCGCGCCTTTCGGCCTGCCGGTCGTGCCGGAGGTGTAAAGCTGGATCGCGATGTCCTGCCGGCCGATTTCGACCTGCGGGTCGTCCGCGCTCTGGGCGTCGCGCCAGGCGGTATAGTCCTGCCATTCCGGCGCGCCGCCTTCGGTGGTGATGACCGAGCGCATTTCTGGCAATTGCGGTCGGAACGCGCGCGCCTGCGCCACGCATTCGGGTCCGATGAACAGGATGGGCGCCTTGCAGTCGGCAACGATGAAGGCGACTTCGGGTGCGGCGAGCCGCCAGTTCACGGGTGTCATCACCACATTGGCTTTCATCGCGCCCAGCAGCAATTCGAAATAGATGTCGCTGTTCTTGCCGAGATAGGCGATCCGTTCCTGTGGCTTGACGCCAAGCGCCTTGAGTCCGTTCGCAACGCGATTGGTCAATTTGTCGAATTCGGCGAAGGTGGTCTGTCGTCCCTCAAATTCAAGGACGATTTCAGGGCCGCGCGACTTCGCAAGCGTGCGCACCATCTCGGCAAGGTTCGCCGGCGCCGACAAAACGGACATGTCCTCCTCCCGATATGTTGCTCTTGTTTGGCGCAATACTGGCGTTGTTGCGCGGCAAACACAATACCGGGAGATGCTAGGGATTTGACATTCGCTAACGAACCCGTGGCCAGGTGGGGTGTGAATTTCAAATCCACTCCACTAGCTTCTGGCGGCGCGATCCTTTTCATTCTGCTCCTGGATCTGCTCGCGGGCCTTCTTCCAGTCGGCATCCGACCATTCGCGCAATTGATAGAAGTTGCCGCCCATCGCCAGCGCCTGGCCGCCATCCATCGCGATGGTCTCGCCATTGATCCAGTCGCAGCCGCCGGAAATCAGGAATATCGCGAGATTTTGCAGCTCTTCCATTTTGCCGACCCGACCCATCGGATTCATCGCTCTGGTGCGCGCGCCGGCCTCATCGCCAGGCTTGATACGCTTGCTCATGCCTTCGGTCGGAATCTCGCCGGGCGCGATGGTGTTGAGGCGGATGCCGTAACGCCCCCATTCCGCGGCGAGCGACATCGTCATGGCGTGTACCGCGGATTTGCTCATCGCCGATGGCACGACATAAGGGCTGCCGTTGCGCACCCAGGTCACGGTGATCGACACCACGTTGCCGGGGTGCTTGCCTGCGATCCAGCGGCGCCCCACGGCGTGGGTCACGTAGAATGTGCCGTGCATGACGATGTTGGCGACTGCGTCGAAGCCGCGCGGCGAGAGCTCTTCGGTGCGCGAGATGAAATTGCCGGCGGCGTTGTTGACGAGATCGGTGAGCGGTCCGTCCTTGAAGATCGAGTCGATCATCTGGTCGACCGCGGGCGCATCGCGGATATCGAGGCCGTGGCTCGTCACGCGGCCGCCATGGAGGTCCATCAGCTCGGTCGCGGTCTCATCGCAAACGCTCTTGCGCCGGCCGCAGATGTGGATCTCGGCGCCAAGCTCGAGAAAGCGCCTTGCCATCGATTTGCCGAGCCCGGTGCCGCCGCCCGTCACGAGGATACGCCGGCCTGCAAGAAGGTTTTCACGGAACATGGCGAGTCTCCCCTCTGCAAAATCTTTATTGGCGGGCCGACTAAAACCGGACAACGCTTTCGTGTAAAGCGGTCATGGCGAACAGGTGCAGGGAGAATTGCCATGGATGATCGCATCTCCGTTTCGATCTCGGAAGGTATTGCCGACGTCCGCCTTGTGCGCGCGGACAAGATGAACGCGCTCGATATCCCGATGTTCGAGGCGTTGGTTGCGACCACCGAGCGGCTCGCCGGAGAGAGGGGTTTGCGGGCGGTAGTATTATCCGGGGAGGGCCCTGCGTTTTGTGCGGGCCTCGATATGGGTCGCTTCGCCGCCATGAAGGAAAACGGCGGCAATGGAATTGCGGGCGGCAAGGAGCGCGACCTTGCGGCACGTACCCATGGGCTTGCCAACTTTCCGCAAGCTGCGGTCTGGGGCTGGCGGCAGCTTCCGGTCCCGGTGATCGCGGCAGTTCACGGCGTCGCCTTCGGCGGCGGCTTTCAGCTCGCGCTTGGCGCCGACATGCGCTTCCTCAGCGCGGATGCACGGATGTCGATCATGGAGATCAAGTGGGGCCTGGTGCCCGACATGGCGGGAACGCCGATCCTGGCAGGTCTGGTGCGCGATGATATCCTGCGTGAGCTGACTTACACCGGGCGGATCTTCTCGGCGCAGGAGGCCGTAGGCTATGGCCTGGCAACGAAGGTCTGCGATGATCCACGCGCAGCCGCCTTCGAACTCGCGCGCGAGATCGCAGGCCGGAGTCCGCACGCGATCCGCGCCGCCAAACGGCTTCTCAATAATCTCTCCGTCGATCCCGGCCCCGCACTGCTCGCCGAATCCATGGAGCAGATGAAGCTGATGGGGAGCCCCAACCAGCTTGAGGCGGTGCGCGCCAACATCGAGAAGCGGCCCCCTCGTTTCGCGGAGGTTTGACCTCTTTCGCCGTCTTGCCGGGCCCGTGTCGAGGATCACACTGACTATTATTCGTCTTCACCCGCCCGTTTCTTGGTCTTGCGCTAGGGCCAAAAAATTGCGACTCAAGGCTGCCGGGGAAGTTTCTGGAGCGTTTTTGGGATGTCACCCCAGGTCATGTCCTCCGAGAACGAGCTCAATTCCAGCCGAGCCGAAGAATCCTCGGCGCTTGAAGAAGACAGAAGGCTGCGGAACGACATCCGGTTGCTCGGACGCATCCTCGGCGATACCGTGCGCGACCAGGAAGGCGCCGACGTGTTCGATCTGGTCGAACGCATCCGCCAGACCTCGATCCGCTTTCACCGCGACGACGACAAGCCGGCGCGGCGCGAGCTCGAGCTCATTCTCGACAGCATGTCGATCAGCCAGACGGTGCGTATCGTGCGCGCCTTCAGCTATTTTTCGCATCTTGCCAACGTTGCCGAGGACCAGAACAGCATTCGTCAGATGCGGGCGCGCTCGAAGGCCGGGGGTGCGCCGATTCCCGGGACGCTGGCGCTGACGTTGTCGCATGCCCGCGCGGCCGGCATCTCGGCCGCCGATTTGCGCAAGTTCTTTGCGACCGCCCAGGTCAGTCCGGTTCTGACAGCGCATCCGACGGAGGTCAGGCGCAAAAGCACGATCGACCGGGAGATGGAGATTGCAGCCCTGCTCGACCGGCGCGAGCGGGTGCAGCTCACGCCGGAGGAACTGGCGGCAGGTGACGAACAGTTGCGCCGCGCCGTGCTGACCTTGTGGCAGACCAACATCCTGCGCCGCACCAAGCTCACCGTGCTCGACGAGGTCGCCAATGGGCTGTCGTTCTATGATTACACCTTCCTGCACGAAGTACCGCACTTGCATTGCGCGCTGGAAGACCGGCTGAACGAAGGCGAGGGTGCCGCGCAAGGCGAGCTGGCTTCATTTTTGAGAATGGGAAGCTGGATCGGCGGCGATCGCGACGGCAATCCGTTCGTAACAGCGGAGGTGATGCGCAACACGCTGAAAATGCAGTCGAGCCGCGTGCTGCGGTTTTATCTCGATGAACTGCACGTGCTCGGCGCCGAACTGTCGCTTGCCGCGCATCTTGCCGATGTCTCGAAGGATTTGCGGACGCTGGCCGAGCGCTCGCCCGACACCTCGCCGCATCGAAAGGGCGAGCCTTATCGGTTGGCCGTGTCCGGCATCTACGCGCGGCTTGCCGCGACCGCTGCCCGTCTCGATGTCGAAACCACGAGGGCGCCGGTCGGCGAGGCCGCGCCTTATGCCCATTCGAACGAGTTCAAGGCCGATCTCGACATCATCTATCGCTCGCTGATCTCGAACAATTCGCGCGTCATCGCGCGCGGGCGACTGCGCCACCTGCGACGCGCGGTGGATTGTTTCGGCTTTCATCTGGCTCGTCTGGATATCAGGCAGAATTCCGCGGTGCATGAGCGCACGGTGGCCGAGCTGATCGATGCGGCAACGCCCGGCATGTCGTATTTGGCGCTCAACGAGGAGGCGAGAATATCGCTCTTGATCGGCGAATTGCGCAACTCCCGACCGCTGACCTCGGCGTTCGTGAAATATAGCGAGGAAACGGTGGGTGAACTCGCCGTCTTCCATGCGGCTGCCGAAGCCCATGCCAAATTCGGTGCCGAAGCGATCCCCCAATGCATCATTTCCATGTGCAAGGGGGTGTCCGACATGCTCGAGGTTGCGCTGCTCCTGAAAGAGGCGGGCCTCGTCGATCCCTCCGGCCGCAGCGCGATCAACATCGTGCCGCTGTTCGAGACCATCGAGGATTTGCAGGCTTCCAGCCGCATCATGGATCGGTTGTTGTCGATGCACGATTACCGCAAGCTGGTGGACAGCCGCGGCTCGGTCCAGGAGGTGATGCTCGGTTATTCCGACAGCAACAAGGATGGCGGCTTCGTCACCTCCGGTTGGGAACTGTACAAGGCCGAGATCGGCCTCGTCTCGGTGTTCGATCATCACCACGTGCGCCTGCGGCTGTTTCACGGTCGCGGCGGCTCGGTCGGGCGCGGCGGCGGCCCGAGCTATGACGCGATCATTGCACAGCCCGGTGGCGCGGTGAACGGCCAGATCCGGATCACCGAACAGGGCGAGATCATCTCCAGCAAATATTCAAACTGCGAGGTGGGCCTCAACAATCTCGAGGTGCTAGCCGCGGCTACCCTCGAAGCAAGCCTGCTGCAGCCCAAGCACAGTGCGCCAAATCCGGAATATCTCAAGGCGATGGAGGAATTGTCGGCGCTGGCCTTCAAGGCCTATCGCGGGCTGGTCTACGAAACAGAAGGCTTTGCCGATTATTTCTGGGCCTCAACCGTTATCACCGAGATCGCAAGCCTCAACATCGGCAGCCGGCCGGCGTCGCGCAAGAAGACAAAGGAGATCGAGGATCTTCGCGCGATCCCGTGGGTGTTCAGCTGGGCGCAATGCCGGCTGATGCTGCCGGGATGGTACGGCTTTGCCAGTGCGGTGGAGGCGTGGATCAGGGAGCATCCGGACAAGGGGATGCCGTTCCTTAAAGAGCTCTACCGCGAATGGCCGTTTTTCCGCACGCTATTGTCGAACATGGACATGGTGCTGGCCAAGAGCTCGATCGCTATCGCTTCGCGCTATGCCGAACTCGTGCCGGACGTCGCGTTGCGCGAGAGCATTTTTGCACGCGTCCGCCGCGAATGGCAGACGTCGATCGACATGCTCCTGGAAATCATGGGGCAGCAGCGCTTGCTGCAGAGCAATCCGTTTCTGGAGCGGTCGATTCGGAATCGCTTTCCGTATCTCGATCCCCTCAATCACGTCCAGGTGGAACTGCTCAAGGAGCACCGCGCGCAGAACCCCGACGAACAGGTGCTGCGCGGAATCCAGATCACGATCAACGGGATTTCGGCAGGATTGAGGAATAGCGGGTAGGTAGTCGCGTCTATTTGTTTAGACCCGGTGGCCATGTCATTGCGTGTGCTCTTCGCATTGGCAACATTCGAGCACCCGCTCTCGATTGTCATGGCCGGGCTTGACCCGGCCATCCATATCCTTGCTTCCTGCAAGAAAGACGTGGATCACCGGGACGAGCCCGGTGATGACGGCGGAAAGGACGCGCATCGCGCCGAATGAGAAGGGCAGCGCTCACGGCTTCAAGGCGCCCTGCGCGCTGGTATAGACCGCGTAGAGCGATGTCGAGCCGCAGATATAGAGTCTGTTTCGCTGCTGGCCGCCGAAGCACAAATTGGCGACGGTTTCGGGGATATGGATCTTGCCGAGCAGATCGCCGTCGGGAGCGTAGCAGCGCACGCCGTCTTCGTTCGGATCGCCCCAACCCACAGAGCACCAGATTCGGCCGGCGGTGTCGGCACGCATCCCGTCGGTAATGCTGGGTTTGGGCATTTCCGCAAACACCTTGCTGTTCGACACCTTTCCGGCGGCCACGTCGAGGTCGAACACGCGGATATGCGACGGGTTGTCCGGTCCGTCCGTAAATCCGGTGTCGATGACATAAAGTTTCTTCTCGTCGGGCGAGAGCGCAATACCATTGGGCTCCACGAAATCGTCGACAACGACCTTGACCTCCCCGGATTTCGGGTCGACCCGATAGACATTATGCTTGTCCTGCTCGGGCTGGGCTTTGAGGCCCTCGTAATAGCCGCCGATGCCGTAGACGGGATCGGTGAACCAGATCGAACCGTCGGAAGCGACAACGGCGTCGTTGGGTGAGTTCAGCTTCTTGCCGTTGTACTTGTCGGCGATCACGGTGATGGAGCCGTCGAGTTCGGTCCGGGTGACCCGTCGACCGCTGTGTTCGCACGTGATCAGGCGTCCTTCCCGATCGATGGTGTTGCCGTTCGAGTTCATCGACGGCTGGCGGAATACGCTCAAATGACCGTCATCCTCCGTGAAGCGCATGATGCGGTTGTTGGGAATGTCGCTGAACAGCACATAGCGCCCGGCCGGGAAGTAGACCGGGCCCTCGGCCCAGCGAAAGCCGGTTGCGACGCGCTCGACCGCCATGGTGCCGGCGAAGGCCGGGAAACCGGTTGGCCCAAACGAAACCTTGGGCTTTTTCAGTGACTCCAGGTGGGAATCGG
>Ga0307474_10003902_pt1 | contig 10722 bp, 12 predicted proteins | sample atmos_gasesECM1C_2_FD_203312 | JGI IMG/M metagenome (GOLD analysis project Ga0307474, IMG submission 203312) | Hardwood forest soil microbial communities from Morgan-Monroe State Forest, Indiana, United States - atmos_gasesECM1C_05 | ecosystem: Environmental > Terrestrial > Soil > Temperate...
GCAACTGTTCAGGATGATGGGTCGAAACGGGCGGGAGACCGAGCCGGCTCACGGCGTCAAGCGCCAGGGACCCAACGGCTTCCCGCCCACCCCATCATGACAGAACCATCAGACACAGGGACCCATAGCCACCGCGGCTTCTTTCCGAAGAGAGCTGACGCCATCCGCGCGCCAGACGCGACGGCCTGTGGTTATGGGTCCCTGCTTTCGCAGGGACGACAGTTTCAAAGGGTCTCACTGCGCCGGCTTGATCGCCCAGGACACGCTCACGCTCAATTGGAGCGTTTCTTCGCCTTGCGCGATCGGCGCCTCTTGTGGCGCGGCCATTCTGCGGAACACGATCGGGGCGGGCGCGCCGCCTTCGGAGATGGCAACCGGTGCGCCGAGCGTGACGCCGGCTGCCCTGGCATAGATTTCCGCCTTGCGCCGCGCGTCCGCGATCGCCTGTTCGCGGGCGTCGTCGAGAAGCTTTGAGGCCTGCGACACCATGAAACTGATGCCGCCGATATCGTTCGCGCCGGCGCCGACCAGCGTGTCGATCACGCTTGCGACCTTGGTGACGTCGCGCAGGCGGATGGTCACCCGGTTGGTGGCGCGATAGCCGGTGATGGTCGGCGGTCCACCGGGCCGGCTCGGAGCACTCTGCGGCTGCAGCGACAGTCGCGAGGTCTGGTAATCCTTCTCGTCGATGCCGGCGCCCTTGAGTGCCACCAAAACCTTGCCCATCGCGAGATTATTGGCGTCCGATGCCTCGCGCGCCGTCCTGGCTTCCGTGGTGACGCCGGCATCGATCTGTGCCAGATCGGGAGGGACCGAGATCCGCGCTTCGCCGGTCACCGAGATCACCGAAGGCGGCTCGCTCTCCGCGCGCGTCGGCGCAGCCATCAGAATCCCCGCAGCGAGAACGACGGCAAGCGCAGAGAAGCGTGAAGCGCGATGCTTCATGGCGCTCATTTCAAAGGCACGTAGACATTGATCACCAGCTTGTCCTCCGGCGTTTTCAGAGGGTCGGTGATGTATTCCTCGATAAACGTGTCTTTCGCTTCCAGCTTCTTGTCGTCGAGGTGATTGGTGATGGCCTCATAGGTGTTGTCCATATTCTCGTAAGAACCGCGATGGACAAACTTCAGCGCCTTGCCTTCGGGCGATTTGCCCATGCTCATGGCCTTGGTCAGATTCTTCGGCTCCTGATCGACCGGGATCTGCGCCAGATAGGAAAAGCCGGTGTCGTCGGTGGAGGTGTAGACGATCATCGAATTGCCGGATGGCTTGATGCCCTGTTTGTCGAGAAATGCGGAGAGGGTCTTCAGGGACTCGAGCAGCGTGTCGAACGCCGTATCCCAATTGGCCGTGCCCTTGACGAGGATCACGGTTTTCGGCGTCAGCGTGATCTCCTCGCCAAAGGGGTCAGCGGTGCGGACCGGTGCGGGTTCACCCGACGGGGGCGTCGGAGTAGCCGAGGCCGCGGGGGTGGGCGAGGAGGCTGGCGCTGGTGTTGTTGCGGCTGCCGGCGGCGTAACGGTCGGGCTGGCTGACGGATTTGGAACTGGTGCCGGGGAGGCCGCCGGCGCCGGGGCGGCGGGTGCAGATGGCGTCGGCGATTGCGCCAGTGCGGTGGCGAGATTTAATGAAATCGCGGCCACCGGGACCAATGCGACCATGGCAAGGCGGAAAGGACGGGGGCAGCTCATCAGGTATTCTCCGTGACTTGTTCGGCACGCGCCTCTTGCGAAAGCTCCCCAGCGCAAACTTCAGGGTGGCATTCGGCAAATAACATGCGAGCCATCGGTATGCTAACACGCCCGCTCGGCTTTCGTCGCCTGTCAGATATTCATGGGCCTCTCTGGCCGGCAAAGGCGCTCGACACAGATTCACCACACTGGTCGATCCCTGGCCAGAGCTCCGATTCCGAAGTGCGCAAGCTGTTGTAGCGACCTCAGATGCGAACTTCGGAATCTAATGAGCTCTAGCAACTTGTTGATTTGAGTAGCGGCTTCGAATTTGAAGTTCCTATCACGAACTTGCCGCGATACTGATAGGACCTGCAAATTCGCCGCACTAGTCAATCTCCCGTCATCCGCCATATAAGGCAGGCACATAAACGGGTTCTCGGATGAGCGCGCTCGCCAACCACAGCTTTGTCAAGATGAACGGGATCGGCAACGAGATCGTTGTCGTCGATCTGCGCGACAGGCCTGCCGTGGTCACGCCAGAGGAGGCGCGCGCGGTCGCCTCACCCAGGGGTGTTCATTATGATCAGCTGATGGTGCTGCAGCCGGCGCGCCTCGCCGGCACCGAGGCATTCATCCGCATCTACAACAACGACGGATCGGAATCGTCGGCCTGCGGCAACGGCATGCGTTGCGTGGCGCGCCGCCTGTTCGAGGCCACCGGCCAGACGCAAGGCACTTTTGAGACCAGGGCCGGGCTCCTGAATTGCTGGCGCTCCGGCGATCTCTACACCGTCGACATGGGGCAGCCGAAATTCGGCTGGAAGGACATTCCGCTTGCCGAAGAATTCCGCGACACGCGATATATCGAGCTGCAGATCGGCCCGATCGATGCGCCGGTGCTGCATTCGCCTTCCGTGGTCAGCATGGGCAATCCGCATGCGATCTTCTGGGTCGATGACGTCGAGGCTTACGATCTCGCCCGGTTTGGGCCGCTTCTGGAAAATCACCCGATCTTCCCGGAGCGCGCCAACATCACGCTCGCCCACATCGTCGATCGCGATCGTATCACCATCCGCACCTGGGAGCGCGGCGCCGGGTTGACCAAGGCCTGCGGTTCGGCGGCCTGCGCAGCTGCGGTGGCGGCGGCGCGGCTCAAGCGCGCCAATCGCACGGTGCAGATCAGCCTGCCCGGCGGAGAGCTCGGAATCGAGTGGCGCGAGCGCGACGATCACGTGTTGATGACGGGCACTGCGACCTTCGAATATGAAGGCCGGTTCGATCCCGCGCTGTTTGCATCATGAGCGTCGAAGTCCTCACTTTTGGCTGTCGCCTCAATGCCTTCGAATCCGAGGTGGTGCGCGCCAAGGCCGAGCGCGCGGGGCTCGCCGACACTGTCGTCGTCAACAGTTGCGCCGTCACCAACGAGGCGGTGGCGCAGGCGCGCCAATCCATACGGCGGCTGAAACGCGAGCGCCCCGATTTGCGCATCGTCGTCACCGGTTGTGCGGCGCAGACATCGCCTGAGATGTTCGCTTCGATGGCAGAGGTCGATCGGGTCGTCGGCAATCACGACAAGATGCAGGGCGAGACCTGGCGCAAGACGCGCGCCGCGCTCGATGGCATCGGGAGGTTGGGAATCGAGACAAGCGAAAAAATCGCTATTGCCGACATCATGTCGGTCAAAAAGATGGCGCCGCATCTTTTGCAGGGATTTCAAAAAGGCCTGCCGCGCGCGTTCGTGCAGGTGCAGAACGGTTGCCAACACCGCTGCACCTTTTGCATCATTCCGTATGGCCGCGGCAATTCGCGCTCGATGCCGATGGGCGCGGTGGCCGCACAAGTCCGCGCGCTGGTCGAGCGGGGCCATGCCGAGATCGTATTGACGGGCGTCGATCTGACGAGTTACGGCGCCGATCTGCCCGGAGCTCCGAAACTCGGCCAACTGACGAGGCAGATCCTGCGGCACGTACCCGAGTTGAAGCGGTTGCGGATTTCATCGGTCGATTCGATCGAGGTCGACCGCGATCTTCTCGATGTAATCGCAAGCGAGAATCGTTTGATGCCGCATCTGCATTTGTCGCTGCAGTCGGGCGACGATTTGATTCTCAAGCGGATGAAGCGCCGGCACTCCCGAAAAGATGCGATCGATTTTTGCGCGCAGGTGCGGCGCTTGCGGCCCGACATCGCTTTCGGCGCCGACATCATTGCGGGTTTTCCGACCGAAACCGAGGAAATGTTCGCGCGCTCGCTCGATTTGATCGACGAATGCTACCTGACGTTCCTGCATGTCTTTCCGTTTTCGCCGCGACCAGGCACGCCGGCTGCCAAAATGCCGCAGGTCGCAAGCGCTGCGATCCGGCAACGCGCCGGGACGTTGCGGGCTGCGGGGGAGGCCGCGTTGCGGCGGCGACTTGCCTCCGATATCGGCGCAACGAGGCAGGTCTTGATCGAAAGCGCGACACAGGGCCGCACCGAGCATTTCCTCCCCGTCGCGATCAGTAGCGGGAAGATCGGCGCTGTCGAGAGCTTCGTCGTCAAGGGAAGCGATGGGGCGCGGCTGACGGTGTGACGAGCTGCTCCCCGTTCCAGCCGCAGGCCTTAAGCCGCTCCCACATGTGTGAGGGCACCGGCGCGGTCACGCGCACCGCCTCCTTGTTGCGGGAAATCGGAATCACGATCTCGCGGGAATGCAGATGAAGGCGCGGGCCGCCGAAGCGCGGCGCGTTGCCATAAATGTTGTCGCCGAAAATCGGCCAACCCTGAGCTGCCGAATGCACGCGCAGTTGATGGGTGCGGCCGGTGACAGGCTCGAGCGCGAGCCATGTCAGGTCATGGCCCCGTCCCATCACCCTCCAGTTGGTGATTGCCGATTGGCCTTCCGGGTCCGGCTTTTGCCACCAGCCGCGTTCGGCATTGAGGCGGCCGAGCGGCATATTGATGATACCTTCATTCTCGACCGGGCCGCCTTCGACCACAGCCCAATAAGTTTTCGAAATCCTGCCATGCTTGAACAATAGACCGAGTGACGCCGTTGCCTTGCGGTGCCGCCCCAGCACCAGACAGCCTGAGGTCTCGCGGTCGAGCCGGTGGGCGAGAACCGGCGGGCGCGGCAGGCCGAACCGCAACGCATCGAAGGAGGATTCGAGATTGGCGCCCCCTTTGGGGCCGCGATGCACGGGCAGACCTGCGGGCTTGTCGATCACCAGCATGAGCCCGTCGCGATGGAGCACGCGAGCCTGGATTTCCGCCGCGGTCAGTTCGGGAACCTCGATGGTGCCGTCAAGGCTTTTGTTCGAGTGGAGTGGATTTGACATTCGCCCTCCCCCCAACTAGCCGCAAGTTTGAAAGGCGAATGTCAAATCCAAAGCTCCACTCGCAACATTATATTTGCTAGTGGTCCCTGATTCCAGCATTCGCAAAGGTGCTTGCTGAGGTGGGATGCGAATGTTGGAATCGGACCGCTAGTCCCGAAACGGCTAACACACCTCGTGCAGCAGGCACCAGATTGATATGAACGATACTACTCCCGAAAAATCCAAAATGAGCTGGTGGCGGCGGCTTTCGAGCGGCTTAAAGCGCACTTCGAGCTCGATCGGTGCGGCGGTGGCCGATCTCGTCACCAAGCGCAAGCTCGACCGCGCGATGCTCGAGGATATCGAAGACGTGCTGCTCCGCGCCGATCTCGGTACCGAAGTTGCTGCCCGTGTCGCGGCTTCCGTCGGCGTCGGTCGCTATGACAAGTCGATTTCGGCGGACGAGGTGAAAAGCGTGGTCGCGGCCGAAGTCGAAAAGGTGCTTGCGCCGGTGGCAAGGTCCCTTGTCATCGACGAGACGAGAAAGCCGTTCGTCATCCTCGTGGTCGGCGTCAATGGTTCCGGCAAGACCACGACCATCGGCAAGCTCGCCGCAAAATTCTCCGCCGAAGGCCGCAAGGTGATGCTGGCGGCGGGCGATACCTTTCGCGCGGCCGCCATTGAACAATTGAAAGTCTGGGGCGAGCGCACCAAATCGCCCGTCATCGCCGGCGCGCAAGGCTCGGATTCCGCAAGCCTCGCCTTCAACTCGCTTTCGGCGGCGAAGGAGGGAAGGCTCGATGTACTCCTGGTCGATACCGCGGGCCGCCTGCAGAACAAAGCCGAGTTGATGAAGGAACTTGAAAAAATCGTCCGCGTCATGCGCAAGGTCGATGACACGGCGCCGCACGCGGTGCTGCTGGTGCTCGACGCCACGGTGGGACAAAATGCGCTCTCACAGGTCGAAGCGTTTCACCGCACCGCCGGTGTCACGGGACTTGTGATGACAAAGCTCGATGGCACCGCGCGCGGCGGCATTCTGGTGGCTTTGGCGGAAAAGTACAGGTTGCCGGTGCATTTCATCGGGGTTGGTGAAGGCGTCGAGGATCTCGCGCCCTTTACCGCGCGGGATTTCGCGCAAGCCATCGCAGGCATCGAGGCATGATCTTGAAGAACATTCATCGGGTTTCGATCAAGAAAAAGAGCGTGAGCTAATGGACAAGACCCAGCCGCATCCGCTGTTCAAGCTCGCAACCGAACTTGGGCCTCTCCTGGTGTTCTTTGTCGCAAACGCCAAATTCCACCTTTTTGTCGCAACCGGCGCGTTCATGGTGGCCGTCGTCGCGGCGATGATTGCTTCCTATGTGGTGACGCGGCACGTGCCGCTGATGGCGCTGGTCAGCGGCACCATTGTCATCGTGTTCGGCACGCTTACGCTGGTTCTGCACGACGAAACTTTCATCAAGGTGAAGCCCACCATCATTTATGGCCTGTTCGCCGCCATTCTCGGTGGTGGCCTGCTGTTCGGCCGTTCCTTCATCGCGATCCTGTTCGATCAGATGTTCAATCTGACCCCGCCCGGCTGGCGCATCCTCACCCAGCGCTGGGCCCTGTTCTTTCTCGCAATGGCTGTCCTGAACGAAATCGTCTGGCGCACCCAGAGCACCGATTTCTGGGTTGCCTTCAAGGCATTCGGCGTGATCCCGCTGACCATGATTTTTGCGGTGACGCAGATGCCGCTGATCAAGCGCTTTCATCTCGAACCTGCCTCGCTCGAAGCGAGCGAGGCAGCGGAAGGCGACGTAAGCAAGGGATGACGCCGCACCGCGTCATTCCGGGGCGCGGGCATCTTAGCGAGCGAACCCGGAATCTCGAGGTTCCCGATGCGCAATTGCGCATCTGAGGTCTGGTCCTTCCGGACCATCCCGGAATGACGACTGCGTCGTCACTTCAGCGCCTTGTCGATCTCGGATTTCAAAACCGTGTTGATATTGTCCGGCGTCACCGGACCGACCAGCTTGTAGACGATGGTTCCTTCACGCCCGACGATGAAGGTTTCCGGCACGCCATACACGCCCCATTCGATCGAAGCGCGGCCGTTGGCATCGACGCCGACAAGGCGAAACGGGTTGCCGTAGCGGCCGAGAAAGCGCCGGGCGTTATCGGCGGAATCCTTGTAATTGATGCCGACGATCTGCAGCCTCTCGTCACGGCCGAGCTCGGTCAGAAGCGGCGCCTCGTCATGACACGGCACGCACCACGATGCCCAGACGTTGACGATTGAGACCTTGCCTTTGAACACGGAGGGATCGAGTCCCGGCACCGGGGCGCCGTCGTTGACGAGCCCAGCGAGCGGCGGCAGGACCGTCTGCGGTGCCGGGCGGCCGATCAGCGCCGATGGAATACGCGACGGATCGCCGCTGCCGAGCCGAAACCAGAAGATCGCGGCCAGCGCCGCGAAGGCAATCAGTGGGGCGGCCATCAGCCAGCGCGATCTCTGCGGCGCGCCGTCAGTTGTCGAATTTTCGCTCATTTCAGATCCGTTGCACTGCGTCCGGAGCGCCTCAGCATGCCTCCGGCTTCGAGTTCGTGCAGTCGCCGCTTCTGGCTGCGATAATCGATCGCGATCCAGGCAATCAGCACCGCCACGACCGCAGCCACCAGCAGGTAGGAAGTTACGATGAAAGGTGCATAGGGGCCAAGTGACATCGCGTTCATGCCGAGCGCCGACCGCTCTGCGCCACCTGCATCATCTGCAACGCGCGCACCCGGCGGCGCAGGATCTCGTTGCGCATCGCCGCCAGATGCAGCGTGACAAACAGGAGCGAAAACGCCACCGCCATCACCAGAAGCGGAATCAGAAAGGCGCGGTCGAGCGTAGGTCCGCCCAACCGCATCACCGAGGCTGGCTGATGCAGCGTGTTCCACCAGTCCACCGAGAATTTTATGATGGGAAGATTGATGGCGCCAACGAGCGTCAGGATCGCCGCCGCGCGCGCGGCGCGCGATTGATCCTCCACCGCGCGCCACAGCGCGATCAGTCCGAGATACATCAGGAACAGGATCAAAACCGAGGTCAGCCGTGCGTCCCATTCCCAATAGGTGCCCCACATCGGCCGTCCCCACAGCGAGCCCGTCACCAATGCGAGAAAGGTGAAAGTCGCGCCAATCGGGGCGGCGGCTTTCGCCGCGACATCCGCCAGCGGATGCCGCCATACCAGGGTGCCGAGCGCCGCCACGCTCATCACGCCCCAGACGAACATCGAGAGCCAGGCGTTCGGCACATGAATGAACATGATCTTCACGGTGGCGCCCTGCTGATAGTCGTCGGGCGCCATCGCCGATTGATAAAGCCCGATGGCGAGCAGGATGGCGGTCGCTCCCGCAAGCCACGGCAACGCACGCGTGGAGAGGGAAAGGAACCGGGTGGGGTTGGCAAGATCGATCAGCGTCATGGCATCCTGTTAATGGTCGCGGCCGTTGCAGGCAATCAGCACGAAGGTCTTTCGCTAATGGTCCGATTCTAACATTCGCCTCCCTTGTCAGCGGCCACTTTGCGAATGTCAGAATCGAACGACCATTAGCAAATATAAAGCTTTAGTGGAGTTTAGGATTTGACATTCGCCTTCCAAATTTGCGGCTAGGTCGGTAGCGAATGTCAAATCCACTCCACTAGAGTTGATCGGCATCAATTCGCGCGGGATCAGATGACGAGCGCGGCTGTTCGGACTCTGCAATCATCTCGGGTCAATCCAGTCCGTGCCGCAAGCTTGCGGCCGCCGCGAAAGGTCCAACGACAAGGCTGACCAGCGACAGCGCGCACAAAATCGAAAATGGTGCACCGAATGACAGCGGTTCGGTGATCGCGGCCTGGGAAGCGGCCACTCCGAAGATCAGCACGGGAATCGACAGCGGCAGCACGAGCACCGCAAGTAACAGCCCGCCGCGACGCAGCGTCACGGCGAGCGCCGCGCCGATCATACCGGTGAAGGTGAGCGCCGGCGTGCCGGCCAAAAGCGTGAGCGCCACGGCCGACGTCGGTAAAGCGTCCAGGTTGAGCAGCAATCCCAGGACTGGCGTTGCGACGATGAGCGGCAGTCCGGCGGCAATCCAATGGGCCAGCGCCTTCGCCGCGCAGGCCAGTTCGAGCGGGGTACGGCTCATCACGATCAGATCGAGCGAACCATCCTCGTGATCGGCCATGAACAGGCGGTCGAGCGTGAGCAGGCTCGCCAGCAGCGCCCCCAGCCAAAGGATTGCCGGCCCGAGGCGGGCCAAAAGCGCAAGATCGGGGCCAACGGCGAACGGCATCAGCACCACGACGCTGAGAAAAAACAAGACACCAATCAGCGCACCGCCGCCGACGCGAAGCGCGATCCTGATGTCTCTGTGCATCAATGCGGCAAGCGCGGTCACGAGGCGTCTCCGAGCCGCAATTCCTTGGCAAATTCCTTGGCGGCAACGCCAAGGGGGATGTGGGTGGCGGCGACGATCAGTCCGCCGCGCGCCAAATGATCGATCATCAGTGCCGTGAAAAGGGATTGGCCGGCCGAGTCGAGTGCATTGGTCGGTTCGTCGAGCAGCCAGAGCGGCCGCTGCACGGCAAGTAGCCGCGCAATCGAGAGCCGGCGGCGCTGTCCGGCGGACAGAAACGAAGCCGGCGAATCCGCGGCATGATCGAGCCCCACTCTGGCGAGTATCTCGGCCGGATCGAACTTCGTCCCGCCGAGGAAATCGCGCCAGAAACAGAGATTTTCCGAAACGCTCAGCGCCGTCTTGAGGGCATCGCGATGGCCGAGATAATGGCATTGCTCGGGCAGGGTCAGTTCCGCATCGCCGCCTTCCAGACCGATCGTTCCACCGACCGGTGCCAGAAGGCCCGCAATCAAGCGCAACAACGAGGTCTTGCCCGATCCGTTCGGGCCGACCACCGCGAGCGCTTCCCCGGAGGCGGCTTCGAAATCGAGGCCCGAAAAAACCTCCCGGCCACCCCGCACACAGCCGACCTCGCGCCCCAACAGCCGCATCTTGCCCCTTCGCGGCCCTTCCTGAAATCCAGGGTACCGCATCATCAGATGTTTACGGGTAGTGCATTGCTGCAAAACCCTTACCGGTGTGGCGGCGAAGGTTGAAAGATTCTATAAGCCGGAACTCCAGGCAGCGCACAATTTGCGACTGCCAATCGATCGGCCGAACATCGTCGCCGGTGCTATAGTACCCAATCGGGTATCACTGACAATTCTGGGAATACCTCACATGACCTCGCTCGACAGCTTCAAATGCCGAAAAACCCTGAAGGTTGGCGCCAAGACATACGTCTATTACAGCCTGCCCGCCGCCGAGAAAAACGGTCTGCAGGGAATCTCCAAGCTTCCCTATTCGATGAAGGTGCTCTTGGAAAACCTCCTTCGCAACGAAGATGGGCGCACCGTCAAGAAGGACGACATCCTCGCGGTCTCGAAGTGGCTGAAGAAGCGCGCGCTCGAACACGAAATCGCGTTCCGCCCGGCAAGGGTATTGATGCAGGATTTCACTGGCGTCCCGGCGGTGGTTGATCTTGCGGCCATGCGCAACGCCATGCAAACGCTCGGCGGCGACGCCGAGAAGATCAACCCGTTGGTGCCGGTCGATCTGGTCATCGATCATTCGGTGATCGTGAACTTCTTCGGCGACAACAAGGCGTTCGGCAAGAACGTCGTCGAGGAATACAAGCAGAACCAGGAGCGCTACGAATTCCTGAAGTGGGGCCAGAAGGC
>Ga0307474_10003903_pt1 | contig 10721 bp, 10 predicted proteins | sample atmos_gasesECM1C_2_FD_203312 | JGI IMG/M metagenome (GOLD analysis project Ga0307474, IMG submission 203312) | Hardwood forest soil microbial communities from Morgan-Monroe State Forest, Indiana, United States - atmos_gasesECM1C_05 | ecosystem: Environmental > Terrestrial > Soil > Temperate...
GTGAATTGGCGCTGGCCGCGGAGTCTTTCTCCGTAAAGTTTGACGACATCTCCCATCGGCATGTTGTGCTGTACGGAAAGGATCCGTTCGAAACGATGACGATTCCTCGTGAGCTACTCGTGAGGCGTTTGCAGCAAGTGCTCTTCAATTTGACCCTGCGTCTGCGTACGCTCTATGCGATTGGACGTGCGCGTGAGGAGAGCCTGGCCTCAATCATTGCGGATACAGCCGCTCCATTGCGTCGCAGTGCCTACGCCATTCTGGAGTTGCGCGGTGATCGGCCGTCTTCGCCCAAGGCGGCGCTTGAGTCTCTTGTCGCTGAGTTGGACGGCGACTGGACTTTTGATCTTCAGAACCTCTCCAAGGCGCGGGAGGATTTGCACCTAGACCCAGGGACCGCCGGGAAATTGATTCTGAGGCTCACCGAGCTATCGGAGTCGCTGAGAAAGCGGGCTGCGAGCTTAAGCTGATGCGGCCTTTCCCGTTCAATCTGACGGGTCCCGAATTTCTGTTTTTCTTTGCGGTGTTCGGGTACTGCGTGGCGATTGTTCCATTGATTCGCCGTCGCTGGCAGGGAGCTGACACGGATGCCCCTCTGCCGCGCATCACCGACCCGATCCAGATCGCGACGTTGCGCGGGGGTTACAAGGAAGCGGTGCGCATGCTGGTTGTCACTTTGGTTGACCGGGGATTTATTGAGCAGGATGGCAAGACCCTTACCGCGGTGGCAAAAGATGCGGGCTATCTTAAAAACAAGCTCGAAATCGCTGTATTCAACTATTTCAAGCGCGGCAAGCACCCCTCGGGAGTTTTCCGAGACTGGGCAGTGAGTGTCGCAGGGTACGCGATCGAAGAGTCACTCGAGAGTCTCGGCTTGCGAGCTACCCGCACGCAGCGCTTGAACGAATGCCTGTTAAGTATCGGCGTTTTTGGCGGGGTGGCAGTACTGCGCATCGCTCTCTCTGGTCCACCGTTCCTGTTTCTGGTGTTTGAAACCGTGGGACTGATATTTGTAGCCGCATGGGTAGGCCAGCAGGGAATGACCGCGCGCGGGGCACGCTTACTAAATCAGTTGCGAGGGCTATTTTCGCGGTTGAAAGCGCGCGCACCCCGCATCGGGCGCGGTGCGCAAGGACAGGAAGTAGCCCTGCTCGCGGCGGTATTCGGGTTCAGTGCACTGCCGCCTGCGTTCGCCGAGACCCTAAGAATGTTGAGGCCACCCAATTCGAGCAGTGGCTGTGGGTCAAGCGGCTGCGGTGGAGGCGGCGGCTGCGGCGGGGGCTGCGGTGGAGGGTGCGGCGGATGAGCGGCAGAGACCGGGTGGGACTTGCGTGGCGCGACGAGCTGGCGGCGCAAATCATGCTGCATCTTGATTCCATCGATCACCTCGAAATCATCGCTGAACGCGAGTGGTCGGCATCCCGTCGGCGTCTCGATGCGCTTCGCGACCTGGCACGCCAAGTTCCGGTGAGCCTGCACGGGGTATCGTTGGGACTTGTATCGTCCGGCAATGTTTCGGAGGAGCGGTTGGAACGGCTTGCGAGGCTGGTCGAGCGTGTCCAACCGGATCATTGGTCCGAGCATCTGGCTTTCGTGCGCGGCGGGGCAATCGAGATCGGCCACCTCGCCGCTGCACCCTACGCGCCACAAACTCTTGCCGGCGCGCTTCGCAACCTCGAGCGCGCGCGCGACGTTGTCGGCTCTTTGCCACAGCTCGAGAACATTGCGACGCTGCTGATGCCGCCGGGCAATCGCTGGACGGAAGCCGAATTCATCGGCAAGGTGGTGCGCGGAGCCGGTGTGGCGATGCTGTTGGATCTACATAACCTTTATGCCAACGCCTGCAATTTCGGCCAGGATCCATTCGCGATGCTCGATTCGTTGCCGCTCGAACGAGTCGCGAGCGTGCATTTGTCGGGAGGACACTGGGAGACCGGCCTCGACGGTCGGTCCAGGCTGATTGATGATCATATCCACGACCCGCCTGCGGCCGTTTACGAACTGCTGGAGGTGCTTGCGTTCAGGGCGCAACAACCCCTCACGGTGATCATTGAGCGCGACGGTCACTACCCGGATTTTGCAGCTCTTCTAGAGCAAATTGCGAGAGCTCGCGCGACGCTGGGCTTAGGACGAGAGCGGCGGCGCGAGATCGAATCACGGCAGGTTGCATGAATACCGATCCCATGGAGATTCTGCTGGCGCGGCTGTTTGCCAGTCCCAATGAGGTCGAGCAATTCCTTCGGGAACCCGACACATACGCGAGAAATTACGGGTTGACTGACGAGCAAGTCGCGGCAGTGCTCGAGATCGACGCCGCCGCACTGCGCTTTGCAGCGAATAGTTTCGAGCGGAAGAGGAAATCGCGTTAGGTGTACGAATCGAAGGACGGGCATTACTCACCAGAGAAAAAATCAGCAGATCAAGCATCAACTTAGGACACGGATGTAGCAACCGATTCGACACACCATCAAATCGAATTATTTACGTTAAGCTGTCGCCTGGGGAGGCTGTGTGAAGACCTCTCGCTTAAGGGGTGACCCGGTGACAGAAGCTTCGCGCGCGGTGTTTTTGAGCTACGCCTCACAGGATGCAGAGCCTGCCCAAAGGATTTGCGAGGCTCTGCGCGCGGCCGGCATCGAGGTCTGGCTCGATCAAAGCGAGTTGCGGGGCGGGGACGCGTGGGATTTGAAGATTCGTCAGCAGATACGCGATTGCGCGCTATTCGTTCCCATCATCTCCGTGAACACGGCCTCCAGGCTCGAGGGCTACTTCCGGTTGGAGTGGAAGCTCGCGGTGGACCGATCGCATCTGATGGCCGCGGAAAAGCCGTTTTTGTTGCCCGTGGTCGTCGATGCGACGCAAGAGTCCAACGCCCATGCGCCGGACCGGTTTCGGGAGGTGCAGTGGACGCGTCTAGTCGCAGGTCAGCATACGCCGGCCTTCGTCGAACATGTACGGCGGCTGCTGTCCGGGGAGCAGTCACAGGAGCCGAGCAGGAATGCCGCGGCAACCGCTCGCAGTGCCGCTGCGCTGGCAGCCGGAAAAGCCGTCCTGCCGTGGTGGCGGTCGAAGCCGGCGCTGCTCGCGACGATCGTGGTGGTACTCTGCGCTCTGGGTTACGCGTGGAACCGACTCGCGCCATCGAAGCGTGGCGAGGAGGTTGCAACGGCTCCGGTGCCTACGGCGCAGAACCCATCCGGCACCACCTTCAACCCGCCCCCGCACTCGATCGCGGTGCTGCCGTTCGTGAACTTGAGCGGCGATAAGGATCAGGAGTACTTCTCAGACGGCCTCACGGAGGAGTTGCTCAATTCGCTCGCAGAGATCGACGGTTTGCAGGTTGCGGCGCGTACTTCCGCGTTTTCCTTCAAAGGGCAGGACAACGACATCGGCACAATCGCGCGCAAACTGAACGTGGGTGCGGTGCTGGAGGGGAGCGTGCGGCGCTCGGCGCACACCATCCGCATCACCGCGCAATTGATCAATGCCGTCACGGGCTTTCATCTGTGGTCGAAGTCCTATGACCGGGACTTGGGCGATGTGCTCAAACTTCAGAGTGAGATTGCCGCCGCGGTGGCGAGCGCCCTGAAAGTCACACTCCTCGGGGATCTCGCGGCCAAAGTCGAGCTCGGCGGGACACGCAATCCGGCCGCCTTCAACGCGTATCTGTGGGGGACCAAGGAGTTTGTCTCACGACACGAACTCGAAAACATCTCTGCCGCGCTTGCCGCGTACACAGAGGCGATTCGTCTCGATCCACACTATGCACTTGCACTGGCAAGCCGATCAATCATTCTTTCTTATGGCGCCGCCGAGGCCGCGACTCCCGCCGCGGCGCGCGACGGCTTTGACGAGGCGCAAGCGGATGCACAGAAGGCAATCGCGCTCACGCCGGAGCTGGCCCAGGCACACCTCGCCTTGGCGACAGTTTTTGAATTAGGTACCCTCGACTTCACGCGGGCGAGTGAAGAGTACGAACGCGCGCTGGCGCTCGCGCCGGGAAATGCCCAAGTTTTGCGAATAAGCGGACTTTTCGCAGCTTACATGGGGCGAACCGACGCGGGCCTTGCTGCTGCGCGCCGCGCCCTCGTGCTCGATCCTCTCGCTCGCGACAGCCACTCCGTGCTCGGTCGGGTGCTCTATGCGGCGCGGCGCTATCAGGAGTCGGTTGTCGCGCTTTCAGAAGGTATCAGTCTCGACCCCAGCGTCAGGGCCTTCTATACGTACCGAGGATTCGCGTACTACGGACTGAAGGATCTTGATAGCGCACGCACCTCGTGCGAAAACGAACGGGACTATGCGGGGAATCAATGGTGCCTGTCAGTTACGTATGACAAGCTCGGTCGGCACGCAGATGCGGAAGGAGAAATTTCGAAACTGAAAGCATCCTTTGGCGATGTCATGGCCTACCAGTACGCCGCGTTTTACGCGCAGCGGGGCGATAATCCGCAGGCCCTCGAATGGCTCGAGACGGCCCTTCGGCTGCGTGATGCCGGCCTGGAGAGCCTCCGGACCGACTCGCTCATGGACCCGATACGCCAGGAGCCGCGCTTCCAGGCGGTGATGCGGGCGTTGAAGTTTCCTTAAGTGCCGTGTCGGGCTGGATTATTGCAATCGGATTCGAGCGCTTCTCGCCGAGTACGGCATCGTACCCTCGATGAGGATCGGAACTCCATTAACGCGATGAGCCCCGAACCCAACGCGGTCATGGTAACCAGCGCCAGTGATGCACTGCTTAACAACCACGCGCTGCAAAGAAAAAGCACGAGAGTCGAAATCGTCGCGCTCGCCCCGCAGGCAACCGCGACCATAGCGTGCTCCAATACCCTCGTCACCGGCCACCTCCATGCGCGAAAACCCGGCGCTAATCGACAGCGCCATCTCCCCGACGGGAAGATATCCATTGGACGTGATCAGGAGGTCGAAGCGTTGGCCGGATGCATCGAGTTCGTCCCTCAGCGCTACGAGACCGTCCCTGCAGGTAGCAATAAATAGGTAGGTGAGCCCTAAAGATAGGGATCGCCTCCCCATGCGCCCAATGGCCATCTTCGGCATCCTACGATGCCATCAGCCCGTACACATTCAGGAGTACACCAATGAATCCAAACAAAGTTCTGTGGGAGAAAGGTGATTTTACGCGCGTCGCGCAAAGTATGAGGAAAAGCGGGGAGGCGGTGGTCAATAGGCTTGGAATCACCAAAGGCCAGAAAATTCTGGACCTGGGATGCGGTGACGGGACGACCGCACTCCCTGAAGCAATGCTCGGAGCTGAGGTGCTTGGCGTCGACATTGCCGGCAATCTCGTTGAAGCTGGGAAAAGGCGCGCCAGTGAAGCGGGCCTGCCGAATTGCAAGTTCCAACAGGGTGATGCCAGCAATCTTCACGAACTCAAAGACAAATCCTTCGACTTGGTTGTGAGCATGTTTGGCGCCATGTTTGCGCCTAAACCGTTCGACGTGGCCAGAGAGATGGTGCGTGTGAGCCGATCCGGCGGACGGATCGTGATGGGTAATTGGATTCCGAATGATCCGACATTGGTCGCCCGGATCTTGAAAATAAGTTCCGTTTACTCGCCGCCGCCTCCCGAGGGCTTCATCAGCCCGATGACCTGGGGAATCGAAAGCAACGTCATCGAACGATTCTCAGGGGCGGGAATACCGAGCGAGAGCATTGCCTTCGCGAGAGAGACTTACACGTTTGAGTTTCCGGGGTCGCCGTCGAAGTTCTTGGATGCGTTCAGGAGATTTTACGGCCCTACGATGAATGCATTTGAAGCAGCCGAACGGGGTGGTCGGGCCAAGGATTTGCAAGGAGAGTTGGAAGAATTATTCAACAGCCAGAACATCAGTACAGACAAGGACACAACGACCATTCCAGCGACATACCTGTCTGTCACGGTCCAGGTCAGTTAGTCCATACCCTTGTCGAATCGGGGCCGCCACAGTCGTCTAATGGCTATAGTTTGGCGAGATGCACAGTGATCACTTCCGCGAATTCCACGTCGATCTTCAAACTCTGCGCAATTTGGCTGGACGCCCGCTGGACGCGTGCGCTACGCAATTGGGGCGTCCATGCAGCGGCTGCCGTTGCGCGACTTAAGGCCGTCGCGCCGTACGCGCTGATAGAACTCATTCTGCCGGGAGGTTCGGTGATGGCGCTGCTGTTGTGGCTTTATCGTCGGCGGAAGGAAGGCTCTGGGTTCACGATTGAGGGCATCATTTCCAGACATTTGGCTATACTGACGACCTCATGTCAGGAGCTCGTCGCCAGTCGCAGGAGAGCTTGTCGGTGTGACAGTTGCAGATCTCCCAACCCTCGAATTCCTAAGCAGCCTGGCGGACACTTTGGCGGCCGGGACCGTGGATCTGCCTGCCTTTCCACAGGTCGTGATCAAGGTTCAGGAAGCCTTCAAGGATCCGGACTACACGCCGCAGAAGGTTGCGCGCGTGATATCGACCGAACGTACACTCGCCGACCGGCTGCTGCAGATGGCCAACTCGACTGCTTTCAACGCCACGGGCAGGGTGATTATCGACCTCGGCGTCGCCATCAATCGCTTGGGCGCTCAGAAGGTCTACAGTGTCGCCCTCGGGCATGCCGTTGCGCATATCCGGCACACTGAATCACTGCGAACCATCGCCCCGCGGCTGGATGAGCTCTGGTCCGAATGCGTCACGGTCGCTCATTTTTCCGAAGCGGTCGCCAAGCGAAGTTCACTCCCATTTCCAGGTGCCTTTGCGGCAGGTCTGCTGCACGGTATAGGACGCTTCTACATTCTGGTGCAAAGTGCGAGCCGGGGAGCGTCGCAAGTTCCTTTAAATGCCGCGCTTGTCGACGCGTGGCATCCGGTAATTGCCAAGGCGGTGCTTAAAAACTGGCAGATGGACGAGGCAGTTTGCGAAGCGGTCGGCGCCCAAGCGGAGGTCAACATCGTACGAGTCGGCGCCCCGACACTGACTGACGTCTTGATCGCAAGTATTCGCCTCGCAGCCCGAATGCAAAACAGCTACGACACCGCGACCCTCAATGCAGGCGGAGCTTTCGTACGCCTTGACCTAACAGTTGAGGCCTGTAAAGGCCTGATCGCTCAGGCTAGTGAGGAAACAAGAGCGCTGCAGCGCGCCTTACGGCCGTAAAGATCAAGGTGACTAAGTGCTCGATGGCAGCACATTCCAGACAGCTTCAGCCGAAGCAGGAAGATGGCGCTTAAGTGCCGGGATTGCACGCCGAAGATATCGTCCAGCGCTTCCGGAGATTCCAGAAGATGAATCGGAGTCACGCCTCTGCGATTTATGCCCGACGAAAAAACCAGATGGCTAAAACGATAAGAAGCAGAGTTCCTAGACCGATGTACATGCCAATCTCCCATTTGGTTTGACGCTTCATCAGCATGCGCGCTTCAGAACCAGATGAAGAGTGCGAGCGGGAGGTCGCGACCGTCAGACAAAAGCCCCAGGCCGTGTAGGCGCTCCAGCGCGCCTAGCACGTGAGGTGGCGATAAGCTATCCGCGTCCTCTCACTGCGCCAGCTTCCACGAGCTGTCAGGATCAAAAACTTCGATGCTCGTGGCTTGCTGATCGCTGCCCTCGCCTAAGTCTTTTTCGTATACACGTCCGCGTGGGCCCACGATAAAGGTCATCACGCCGCTGCCGCGATATTCGGCCGGATAGGCAACGATGGCAAAGCCGCCGCTCATTTTCCCGTCTTTCACATACTCTTTCGCGCCACCCCGGGCGTGGGCTCCCTGCGACTTGATTATTCGATAGTAGTAGCCGTGAAACGGAGTCGGTTTTCCTGAAGCCGGGGTCGCGCCATAACCCTCGCTGGTGGCGTCCGCCACTAGCGCGCCGGCAGGACTTTCAGGCTCGCCCGCTTTCGTGTCCCAATACAGGCCGTTCTGCATGCCCGGTTCGCTGCGAAAGTGTTGCGCATACAAACCTGATGGATTGCCGTCGTGCGCCGCGGCCGCATAACTCTTCTGCGCTGCGTACAACGCTCGGCACACCTTGATGGCATCGAGTTCGTTTTGTCCGATGCGCCGATATACCAACTCTTGTGCGCCTTCATCGGCATCCAGATGCCAGGCACCATCGACGCGCACGATTGGAAACGGCAGCTCCCATGCGGACTTGCCCACCGTCAGGAGTACTTTGTCGGGGTTCTCGCGTACGAATGCGTGCGCCTCGTGATAGCTGGCAAGAAAAGACTTACGGGCGTTGTCATCTTGCACCGCATCGCCTGAAACGAGCAGATCTTGCGCCTTCGCGCCGATGATGCCGATGACTGCCGCCTCGTCATTCGCACTGAGCGCTGCGACGAAGGCCGATACCGCCGCTTTGTAGCTCGGAAAAGTTTTTACCGCCACCTCATCGGCAAAAGCCGGCGAGAGCGCGAAAGCCAACAACGCCAAGCCAACTCGAATACGTCGTTTACTCTGTAGCAGGATCATCGGGGTCGTCCTCGCTCGGGTGCAGCTCCGCTGCTCGCTCTGCCGCGATTGCTCGCCGCTCGCGCAGCGTTCCCATTATTGTTGCCGCCGAAGGCACTGGGCCGAGCGCCCGTGGCCGGCGCACTCGGTCTCTGCACTTGCGGGGCGGGCTGACGCGGCTGTGGTTGCGGACGCGCGCCCCCCTGAGGAAATCCAGCGTAAGGATTGTGCGCCACTGGACGCGACGGCGATGTCGGCCGCGGTGCCGGCGCAGGTCTAACCGTGGGCGCGGGTCGCGCGCTCGGAGTTGGCCTTGGCGTCGGCGCTGGCCGGGCGGCGCCACCGTTGCCCGGTGGCTTGAATCCTCCGGCCGGCGGGCGACTCCCACCGATATTTCCCGGAGGCCTCGTGCCCGGACCCGATCCTGGCGGTCGAGTCGTGCCGGGAGGGCGTCCGTCCCCAGCGTTGCCGGGCGGCCGGCCAGGTCCTGCGCCAGGGGGGCGAGTATTGCCCGGTGGCCGACCGCCGTTACCTGGTGGGTGCGTATTGCCGGGTGGCCTACCACCGCCGTTACCCGGTGGGCGCGTATTGCCGGGTGGCCTACCACCGCCGTTACCCGGTGGACGCGAATTGCCAGGTGGCCGACCAGAGAAGGGCGGGCGGTCGTTACCCGGGCGACCCGGAGGTGGGCGATAGCCGGGTCGCTGATTCCAGTTGTGTGGCGGTCGCGCGTGTATCGGTCGGTTGTAGATTGGGGGCCGTGGCCGATAGTAGGGCCGAGGACTGCGATAGCCGTAAGAGAATCGCCACGGATTGTTTCGATAAATCACGCCGCGACCGCCCCATCCCCATCCCCAACCACGCCATCCCCAGGGCTGATCATTGATCAATGCGCCGATCGCTATGCCTGCGCCGAAGCTCAACAGCGAGGCCGCTACGACATCGCCTGCGCTCGGGCCGGTCACGAACACTTGCTGAGGTTGATACTGCGGTACGTACACTACCTGCGGATTGGCGGGCTGCACGACCACTACCTGTGCGCCATCTTGTTGTTCAACGGAGACGTTTTGGTATTCGTTGCTGTCCAGCGCGCCGGAGGCATAGGCCTGTTGCCTGAGCGTTTGGATCGCTGACATCACCGAGCCTTGATCGGCCTTAAATGCCGCGCCAATTGCAGCGTAGTCATCGATGTTGTTGGCCATCGCGTCGAGTACGGATGGGAAGGTCACGAGGGATATGAAGGCTGGATCAAAGCCCTGTTGTTGAGCCGCATCGGTCAGCGCGGGTCCGGAGAGATTGCCGTTCTGCTTCACCCAATTATCGGCATCGATAATTTGTTGCGGGTCTCCGGAGGCCGCGCAAATCTGCGCGAGCAGGGTGTCAGGATAGAGCGCGATCGGCGCGAGCAATTGTTCCAACTGATCGCCGCTGGGCACATCCTGGGCATAAGCCATCCCACAGACAAGGAGAAGACATGCGCTCCAGCTGAGCAAACCCGGAATTCGACGTCGTAACATCTAGCCTCTCCCCCGCGATCCCAGCAGTCCCCAAAAAGGAGACGCCGGTGATTGTAGCGCCATTACATGACTCTAGAAGCACTGTCGCTGTAGGACTCTGGCCCTTGCTCAGGCTTTTTCTGCCGGATTTGCATTGCGCTGACGTCCGCGCAGACAGGCTGCACGCGATCTGTTATGTCTTTGGAAAAACAGTGTTCGGCTCACCCGTCTTTACCGTATAGGCGATCAGAAATTTCATGGCCTTGGTGTCACTGGCGTTGCGCACGATGCGGTGATGGCTGGCGCGATCGACGAAACTTTGGCCGGCGACGAACGTCTCTTCCGGATCATCGTCGAAGGCAGAGACCATGACGCCTTCGAGGACGAAGCCGACGCCCACCACGGGATGCGAGTGATTGTTGGCATCGGCACCCGGTGGATAGGTAATAAGGAAAAGGCGCACTTCCCACCCGGGCAAGTCCGCCAGCGGGGTCGTCTGCAACAGTTCACGCGTGATTCCTGCGCTCATAGGTTCCTCGCCAGAAAGGTTGGATTGCGGCCTTAGGATGGTCGCATGAATCTCCTACCTGCCCAACTCGAGCAGGGTCGTAAGAGCGTCGAGCGATGCAGCCTCGAAATCCGGGCGGCCGCCCAATTCCTCGGCGACCGACCCGAGTCGATTGTTCCAAAAGGTTGGATAACCAAACCAGCGAGCGCCGGCCGCATCCCAACCGGCAAACGCAACAAACAGTATTTCTTGTTTGCCATAACCAGTTCGATCGATCGCCATTTGATAC
>Ga0307474_10003904_pt1 | contig 10721 bp, 7 predicted proteins | sample atmos_gasesECM1C_2_FD_203312 | JGI IMG/M metagenome (GOLD analysis project Ga0307474, IMG submission 203312) | Hardwood forest soil microbial communities from Morgan-Monroe State Forest, Indiana, United States - atmos_gasesECM1C_05 | ecosystem: Environmental > Terrestrial > Soil > Temperate...
TCGACGCCGGGCGTCTCCCGAGCAAAATCGACAACTGGGGTCAACAACAGTAAGAGCGCTAGAAAATAGGAGTGACGCAACAATCATCCTCAATTCGATGTACAAACAGTTGGACGCCGCCATCCATCGCACAGTTGTAAGGGTTTTATCACATGCAGGCCACCGTCTTGTTGATGGATTTGCACCGGGCGACGACGTGACTGTGCAAGGCCAACAACTCCAGCATCAAACGGAGATGCTGACGAGAAGGTTGCCGTTTGCACGAACGGCTCTGGAGACAATTGCAAAAAGGGATGTGCGCCCGAGGTATTGAAAACCGCCCGCGAGGCGCTGGACACTCTGGACACTATAGACGGTCTCGGCGCAGTTGAAGTCTTCTACAGAAAAATGAGCGGCGGGAATCAACAGCTCCAATATGAGCATGGAATCGCGGAACGGAAAATGGCGATTGCACGCACGGCATTGGAGACTATTGCTAACGGAGAAACCGATCCTGGAATCCGCGAACTTGCGCGAGAGACTTTGGATGGATTCAGCGTCTTGTCTGACGGCGAGAAATTCATGGGCTTTTTTGTAGGTGTCCAGCGAGACCAGCCGATCCCTGAAGTTGAGCCGAGCGATTTGAGACGTTTTCACGAAAACATAAGCGAACACTCTGGTGAGGCAAGCAACGGCGTGGCAATTGGCCTCGGAACCATGGGGCTAGGAATTTCAGTGGGAGACGCAGATCCTCTCTGGGTCCGCAATTGGCTGCTCGGTATTGTGCTTACGCAGGGACTTCTGGCTGACTGGCAACGCGGCACAGAACTAGATGACTCCGTTTATCGAGTCGCGGCAACTATTCCTGTTAATGGTGTTCAATTCGATCCAGAAGCGTTCGTTACGCGCCTTAGAGCGGAGAAAGGTGCTTAAGTCCGCAGGCAAGCATTCGTTCGTTGGAAAGAGCCGGAAGAACAGGGGCGGATGTCTCAAGCGTGCATGAAGCGATTCGAGTAAAGCAAAACTTATCTTCGCACCATCACCAAGACCGACAAGAAATATCAGAAGTATATCGTCGGTTATGATACCACCGAGAATCGGTAATACGCTAGATTGTGCTTCATGACTTTCACAAGACGGCAGCACACTTGGCTACCACCAAAACAAAGTGCCGGATGTATATACAGTGATATGCTTTACGGCTCTGGAAGTGGTTGCCGCTGGACCCGCTTTCCGACGAGGAGGAAACAAACGTGGCACTGAAAATGAGTCAACACGAAGTGGACGGCGTGACAGTTGTCGCGCTTGACGGGCGCATCGTGCTGGGCGAAGAAAGCAACGCGCTACGCGAAAAAGTGAAAGGGCTTTTGGCCGAGGGCAAGAAAAAAATCGTCTTGAACGTGAACAACATCACGTTCATTGACAGCGCGGGCCTGGGCACCTTGGTGGCTTCGCATCACACGGCGAAGAAGGAAGGCGCGTCATTGCGGCTCTGCCATCTGGACAACAAATTCCAGCAAGTGATACAGATTACCAAGTTGCAGACAGTGTTGTACATTTCGAACACGGAAGTCGAGGCGGTTGCAAGCTTTTCGAAGTAGGACCACGGTGCGGTTCAGTTCAGGTTGGATTTGCAAAGAGGCGTGCCCAGCGATATTTGCGAGTCCAGTGACGGACGGCCCGCTCTCTTTGGTCTTGAACGGTTCGATAAAATCACAAGTTCAAGCCCTTTGTATTCAAACAGGACCCAACGCACAGATGTTTTCATAAAAACCCAACGGGGTTCGTCGACCAGCATGTTTGCAGGAACGTTGTAGACGCACACAAATAGTAGGGACGGGAGACGCGTACCGGGCCGACGATCGTCAGGACGGATTTGCAGCGGAGTTCCTGGTATTGAGCGTGATGGCCACACGGACATGGCAACTGGCGCTGCTCGGCCGCCGGGGCCTCGAACTTCAGCAGTTCGGCTAAGGCGGCGGCCCCCGCTTGGTGCAGAAGCGGATCGCAAGGCCGACTCCACGGCTTGCAGATCGGTCCGACCGTCCTTATGGCGTTGTGCAAAAACCAGGCCGAGGGAGCGTTTTACTTCTCGCGCCACTTCCGCATGGATCGCAGCAGCGTTTTTTTTTCCTGCTCCGTCCAGCCGCCCCGTTGCTGCTCGACCGGGCGGAGTCGACAGATCTTTTCGTTGAGGGCCACCAGGTCCTGGCTCAGCTTCTGGAAGCGGTGAAACTCGGTGACCTCCTGCTGGGCTTTACGCACGGCAGTGGGATTGGGAAAGGTCTCCGTCACGGTCTTGCCGGCCACGCGGCGAGTGAGGCGGAATTGCGGGTCATGTCCCGGGTCGTTGCGTCTGGCGCAGTGGCAGGACGGCTTGCCGCAGCGGCGCATGACCGCGGTAAGGGAGCCGGGTCGCAGATCACCCAAGCTGAGGAACTCCTCCAGGAGCTTGGATCTTTTGGTCTCCAAAGTATCGACATCTTCAGGCATAAGGGTTTCCCTTCTGTACCGCAAATTGTCTGTACGTATATAGACGTTCAGAAACATGCCACAAAAAACGAAATCCCGCAAGATGGCACCTCCATGTCGCCCACCCGCTCCCCGAGTGGCTGTATCGTCAAACTTTGCGATGGTATATCCTTCCCCTTTCGGCCCATCTGGAGACACTTATGGCGAAGGAAAGCGAAGGAATTGAAAAAGAAACGCGACGAAGCAAAGCAGGCGTGGGAAAATGCCACGGTTGTGAAGTCGAAGAACGCTGACGACTTTACGGGTTCAAAGAAAGCACACGACGAAGCCGAAAGACTTCGGGTCAAGTACTTAATAGCGGAAAGAGTGTCGGAAGCCGATTCCGACGACGAGAACATGTTTGCTATGTCGGCGCACGGGTGACAGTGACAGGGGATTATTTTGCGTGGAGGAACCCGATGCCTAAAAAGAAAAAGGAAAAGAGTACGGCGAAGCAGTTAAGTCGTCTCCACCAATCGCTTAGGGGGCCGGAAGACCGTCTCGACAAAGGCGAGTATTCCCGCCCATTTCCACCAAGTTTACGACGAACGACCCAGAAAGCATCAGGTCTGGTTAGTGCAGTGATTCGGCCACCTATAATGGGCATTGTTCTCGCGAGCGCAAATGCGAGACAGGTCAAAGTAAGAACATTCGCCGCTAATGACCTTACCGACCTATCTAAACAAATACGTGCAGTGGCAAAAGAGCGATAGCCGGAATTCTCAAGATGGGCTACACGCGGGAGAAGTCGGGTGTTGTGAAGAAGGCAATCCGTCGAAGCTTTTGTTCGACGACGGTACGGGAGGACGCACGACCTCCAAAAAGAGATTGCCACAACCCGCGAATCTTTAAACACAGCCTTCAGTTCGGTCGCAGTGAAACTGCTTCTATCTGGCATGTAGAGATCGAGGACAACAACGTCAGGAGATAGCTTCTTTGTCTTTTCAATGGTTTCGACAAAGGTTGATGCTTCCCCGACGATTTTGATTTCGTTTCGGCTTCTCAATAAAAATCTGATTGCTTTACGCATGATAGTTATATCGTCGGCTAATAGTACCTTTATGGGCATGAAGGCGCCTCCCATCCGACTAGACGCCAATAACTAGGCGTGAATGTTAGATACGCCTGAGGGGTCGACGAGTCAAGACGAATCCGGTTTAAACCGCTTGTGCCAGCACTCCTCAGCGCAGCATCCTGTTACACTGGGGGTTCTTGCAATGGCCGGACCCGTTGGGAGTGAGCGGCACCCCATTTTCCGAGACATCAGTCCGAAAGGATGCTCCTGATCTGGTGCAGTTCTATAACTGTTCTCTAAGCTAATCGCGGTTCTAACGGGTTTACCTTATTGACTCACGCAGACTTCTGGACAGACACTTCGTGTTACTCTCGCTTCGAACCAATCAATAGGCAGGGCGCAGAAGACGAGAAGGCTTTTGTGTCCTGCTCCTTCAACGAATCTCTGCATCCCGAGTGTTAGCTTCCGGCTAAGCCCTGAGATTTAATGAGCCTGTGAACACGCACCGTTGTACAGTTGCTCGCTGATCGTGTCCGGCACGACTCGCTGCCAACCGGAAGCCAAGTCAAAGGAATTTACGACCTTGCCCTTGGGATCGTATTCGACTCTTGATGTGCTGTTCAGTCTTCTTGCCCTGCAATCTATCTCTCGTATTCTGTCCTTGCCTCTTTCTTCACGGGCGTATTTATAGTTTTGATCCAAAATCGAGCGGGTCCGTCAGGTGAGAAATCGGCGCTCACAGAGGCACTCAAGAATTGGTTTTAAATTGGGCTCCTACAGCATCGGACGCCGTGATCCCAATCGCGTATTGGATTGACCACAGCGAACCGGGGCAACAAACACTACCAGCGGGGCCGGTGTTGTCGGAACGGGATTTCTTGTAAGTGACCACGGCGATTTCGTCACGGCGACCCATGTCGCTAAGGTTAAAGAGATCGGTACGCCGAAGCGGCCCATCAAAGTTTATCTTCGGACGCCCCTTCGTCAAGGAAGTGGTGACGGCACAGACGGCCAACCCTTTACCATTGTGGAAATCAACGAAAATTACGACTTGGCCCTATGCCACATTGAGAACTTCAGAGTATTTCCGCTTACCGATAGCCCCTCCGCGAAGACGAAAACACTTTTGTTGCCTCAGCTAGTTATGTTCTGCTGGGTGCTTTGGCGGGCTGGTTGAGCCTTCTCATCTTTCCGCATCCCCTTATGCATCCATCACGCCTCCATGGAATTAATGTGCTGGTGAGCCCTATCGCAACGGGTCTGGCTATGTCTCTGCTCGGTTCGATGCTGAGCTGCTACGGTAAGAGAGTGACCCGAATCGAGAGCTTTTCTTATGGATTTTCACTTGCCCTCGGAATCGCAGTAATACGATTCATTTTCGCGTCCTGATTCTTGGATTCTTCACTTAACAATTACAGTAGAAAACTGAGCACTTGGCAGGGCGCCGGTCAAACTACTGGAAATGTTCGACGAGCATGATGTCGCTCGGCGCATTATGCACCTGCGAATAAGCCAGCCATTTGCCATCCGGCGAGAGCGATAGTCCGCCCCACTCATAAGCAGGTTTGTTTAGCGTGGCGACTTGCCGTATTTGCTTTGTCCTCAGGTCAAAAAACTTGATCGTTGTCTGCAGCGCCCGACGATCCAGAAAAAATATCCCGTCTTTGCCTAACGCCCAGTCCGTCATACCTGTCATCGCATGCATTCCGGCCACCGCGTGATCCTCGCCACCGGCCGGGAACCGCGAGCTGCGGAACTGGATCGGATATTCCGGCTGGAGAGCGAGCGGACCATAGGGAATGACTGGGTAGTACGCTACGCGAATCACTATTTTCAGCTGGAGCCTGTGAGCCGCCATTATGTCCCGACGCGGAGCAAGGTGCTGGTCTGCGAAGGGCGGCACGGCGGCATCTGCATCGAGTATCGCGGTCGTGCCCTTGGCTGGAAGCAAATTGCGGCGCCGCTGAAGCCACCGCCAAGGGCGGAAGCGGTGGGCGCCCGCGTCCCGGTAGCCATTGCGAAACGGAAGTGGGTGCCACCGGCGAACCACCCTTGGCACGAGCCTGCCCGGCGCACCGTGCAGCAAAAAGAGCTGCGGGGGGTGGCCCGAGCATCGTTGGCTTGGCCCTGCGCTTCGCCCTAAACGCTCCGCCCTTCGGGCTCCGCAGGACTGCGCTCCGGTCCAAGCCAACGGATCGAAAGAAACCCGGATGTCGCAGGTCGAGCCCAACGCGAATCGTCGCTCCTAGAGCCCCTGGACGCGAAATTTCTTAAGAAAAAATCCGCGGAAGCAGAAAAAGCAAGGAGACAACAAACGCAAAACACAAAAAGGGGCCATTTCTAATTTGGTAAGGAAGGGGACATTTCTATTTTGGTTTGACACCTTCGTATCCCTTCGTTGACTTGCCTCACGGCGCAACCTAAGATGAGCGCCAAATGGCAGATTCCGCCTCGCTCATCGGCCAGACCATTTCGCACTACCGCATCATCGAGAAGCTCGGTGACGGGGGCATGGGTGTCGTCTACAAGGCGGAGGACACCAAGCTCCACCGCTATGTTGCCTTGAAGTTCCTTCCTGACGGATTCGCGCCCGACTCACAAGCTCTGTGCCGTTTCGACCGTGAAGCACAGGCTGCTTCCGCCTTAAACCACCCCAATATTTGCACCATCTATGAAATCGGCGAACACGACGGCCAGCCGTTCATTGCGATGGAATTCATGGAAGGCCGCACGCTGAAGCATCGCGTTTCCGGCAAGCCGCTGCCGCTAGAGCAAGTGCTGGAGTTGGGGATTGAGATTGCGGACGCACTGGATGCGGCACACGCAAAAGGAATCGTTCACCGCGACATCAAACCAGCGAACCTCTTCGTCACGGAGCGCGGCCACGCCAAAATCCTTGACTTCGGATTGGCCAAGCTTTCTCCCAAACCAGTCACGGGAACAGACGCGACCGCCGCGACCCTCGACTTCGAGGAGCATCTCACCAGTCCCGGTACAGCTTTGGGCACAGTCGCCTACATGTCGCCGGAACAGGTCAAAGGCAAAGACTTGGACGCGCGAAGCGATCTGTTTTCCTTCGGTGTCGTGCTGTATGAGATGGCCACCGGGCAATTGCCGTTCCGAGGCGAGACTTCGGGAATGATCTTCAACGCTATTCTGGAGCGCCCGCCCGTCCCTCCGGTGCGGATCAACCCCGAGGTTCCGCCCAAGCTCGAAGAAATCATCAACAAGGCTCTAGAGAAGGATTGCGATCTGCGCTACCAAAACGCCTCGGATTTACGCGCCGACCTGAAGCGATTGAAGCGAGACACCGAATCCGGACACGGCGCGATCGTCGCCGCCGCGCAGGATTCCGCTTTGCCAAAGCCGTCTGGCGTTCGCGCAAAGCTACTCTATGGTTCCTTACTCGCGATGGTCCTTATCGCGCTCGGTTTGGGATGGCTGATCAGACCCAAAGCAGTTCAGACGATTGTGACTCCTGCTGTCACCAATGTCGGCGAAAAATATACCCCAAGTCTTTCGCCAGACGGCCAGCATTTAGCCTTCGTTTGGGACGGTGGAGATGGCCCGGACTTCAACCTGTATGTGAAAGTCGTCGGCACTGAGGAATCGCTACGACTGACCAAGCATGCGTCGCTCGATTTTAGTCCGGCGTGGTCCCCCGATGGCCGCTACATCGCATTCTGCCGCATTTCAAAAGACGCAACAGGAATTTACATCATTCCCGCATTGGGTGGCGCTGAGCGCAAAGTACGTGACACTCTTTGGGATGAGCGAGAGTTCGACGAAGTCTTTCGATTCGGCCGCCTCTCGTGGTCACCCGATGGGAAGTTACTCGCGTATTCTGACCGTTCATCCCGCAGCGAAGCTGCTGCTTCTATTTTTCTGCTCTCTCTCGATTCACGGGAAGTTCGCAAACTCACATCGGCGCTGCGTTCTAGGGGAGACTTCTATCCGGAGTTCTCCCCAGATGGCCAAACATTGGCCTTCGCCAGAGATTCCCAGGGAGTCGAGTCAATCTACGCGATCCCAGTTTCTGGAGGAGAGGAACGACGTCTTACTTCGGATACTGCACAGAAGTGGGGGCTTGCATGGACTGCTGACGGTCGCGAAATAGTTTTCGCGAATGTTGGTTGGCTTTGGAGGGTATCTCGTCGCGGGGGCGAGCCAGAACGACTCCAGTTCAGTCAAGACGCAATTCAACCTTCAATTAGAGGGAACCGATTGGTGTATCTGCAGATCACGCGAAATGACAGCATCTGGAGGAGGGATCTCAACTCACTGGTTTCGGCCAGTCCTCCCAGTAAGCTCATATCTTCCACGAGGCGAGAAAGTGGTCCTCAGTTCTCGCCTGACGGAAGTAAGATTGCTTTCGAATCTACCCGTAGCGGTGGCGCTTACGAGGTCTGGGTATGCGAGAGCGATGGAACTAACCTCATTCAGCTTACCCACTTCAACCCTGCTGTGACGGGAACTCCACGTTGGTCGCCCGACGGACAAAAGATCGCCTTCGATTCTCGCCCTGCTGGGAATTCAGACATTTTTGTCATCGATGTTCAGGGTGGCCCACCTCGTAAGCTCACGAGTGAACCCTCGAACGAAGTCGTGCCAAGTTGGTCGCGGGACGGCCGTTGGATATATTTCGCATCAGATCGCACCGGCGGTTGGGAAGTATGGAAGATGCCCTCGGCAGGTGGACCCGCTTTGCAAGTGACACGTCACGGTGGATTTGCAGCCTTCGAATCCACCGACGGAAGATTTTTGTATTATGCAAAAGGCCTGACTGTTCCTGGATTATGGCGCGTTCCGACCGACGGCGGCGAGGAGGTTGAGCTTATAGGTTCTCTGGAAGCAGGTTACTGGGGCTATTGGGCAGTCGTCGAGAACGGCATCTATTACCTAGATACGACGACGAAAGCTGGGATCGCTTTCTTCGACATCTCTACCCATCGCATTACTAGACTGTTCGATCTGGAGAACCGTCCGGCCAGGCAAAACCTAGGATTGACCGTCTCTCCGGACAAGAAGACAATCCTCTACACTCAATTGGCTGCGTCATCCAGTGACATCCTTCTGCTGGAGAACTTCCGATAGACTAAGCATGTCAGGATTTCCTCACGCTCTGTAAAGACGCCGACCCGGACATTCCCATCCTCATCGCTGCGAAGGCCGAATACGCGAAGTTGAAATAGCTGTCTGATTCGCTGCAAAAGAGACAGATCAACGCATGCTGCAAGAATCGACATGCGTTTTGTCGTTTGAACACAAAAGAGCCGTGCTCTAAAATTCCCGAATGAAATCGTCTGTGCGATGGCTGCTGTTCGAGTACAAGGGTCGCGAACTTGTCATCTTATCGAAAACGTTCAAGACCAAAGAACTGGCGGAGAAGGCGCGTGTCAAATATCCTGAACGCGTCCGACGGAAGATTGGGATCGGCGTCGTTCGCGTGCCAATCCAGTAGTACGAAGGGCGTACGTCCAGGATGGGAAATACAAAAACAGAAGAACTGGTCAGCTTGACTTCTGCATTTTTCGGGCGCAGATTCCTGTGAAGTTGGACCTTAAACACTACAAAGGTGGAGTCGGAGAGGGATCGCTTCCGGATCGTACAGATCAGCTAAACGCGGTCCGGTGGCGGAGAAAGGAGACCTATGGATTTAAAGCGGTCTCGATGGATCTTGCGGGTAGTTCTCGCAAGCTTCGCGTTAGTGGGCGCGCAGGCGGGAGCGGATGAGCCCAACCTTACGGAAGAACAGAAAATCGATTTCATGCAACACGCCAAAGTCATTGCCAGCCAGCACGAAAAAAAGGGGAAATCCGACGCCTCACACCTGACGCTCAGCGACGGAAAGATCACCTACGACGCGTCTTTTCAGCCTATTGACGAAAGGAAGGCTCAAGGGCCGGGCCCGGGCGGAGGGATAGAACTCAACTTTAGAGACTATTGGGGATACGACATCGCCGGCTATCGCATTGCCAAGCTATTGGGAATGGACGACATGGTTCCCGTTTACACCGAGCGCAAGTGGAACGGAAAGACGGGGGCAATTTCCTGGCGCGTTTCCGACGTTCAGTTTGATGAGGCCGACCGGTACAGCCGGAAAATCGATGTGCCGGCGTCGGTCCATGACGGGTGGAACAAGCAGATGTACAAGCTTCGCGTCCTCACTCAGCTCCTCTACGACATGGATGACAACCTAACCAATGTGCTCATCACCAAGGATTGGAAGATTTGGCGGATTGATTTCACGCGCGCCTTCCGGCTTCAGCACGACTTGAAGAACCCCAAAGACCTCGTTCAGTGCGACCGCGAAGCGCTCGCCAAACTACGGCAGCTCAGTTACGACCAGGTGTTTGACGCGACGAGGCCGTATTTGACCAAGGTCGCAGTCAAGGCGTTGATCGCCCGGCGCGACAAGATAGTGGCTTACTTCGACAAGCTCGTCGCGCAGAAGGGCGAGAGCGAAGTGCTTTACTGATTCGAGGAACGGCGCAGGAAACCCACTACCCCTCAACGGTCGTAGCATTTGGACGAGACGCATTGCCATCCTCCCCGGATGGCTCGCGGCGACCAAACGAGCTTCAACGCAATTCCCAACTGAGTCCCGCCAGAAGAAGTGTGTCCATGGACCATTCCAAATCCAAGGAAACATCATCGCAGTCTGTCGCACAGGCAGCTATCCGTCTACGAATTTCGTCTGTCTCTCTGCGAGCAGTGCGCATTCGCCTGCTATAGTTCTCGACGCGCAACCGAAGCCACGACGGAAAGGACGAAAGTCCATGAGTCGTCGCAACGGTCAGTCAGGCAATTTGGTGAAGCAAAACGGTTGGTGGAGAGTCCGTTTCCGTCGCGATCAGCCGGGAGTCGAAGCAAGGAAGCAGATGTCGGTAAAAGTTGCTTCGATAAGTATGGGAATGTCTCGCCCGGAATTGGAACGTCGGGCGATGCAGATCGTACAGGACGCTGGAGCAAACTCGGAAGAGCGGTTCAACCAGGTGGTTTTGGGAGCAGCAACATTCCGCGATCAAGCGAAAGCCTATTTGCAGAATGCCGTTTCCCGAAATCGTAAGCCGCTCCGTAATACGGTCAGCATCGAGGGTGCCATGACGAAGTGGATTTATCCGGCAATCGGTGATCTTCCACTCGGGCTTGTGGACAATCTCGCTGTGAAACCGCTCGTTGGGAAGATGTGCAGGTCCGGCTTGAGTGCACGAAC
>Ga0307474_10003905_pt1 | contig 10720 bp, 7 predicted proteins | sample atmos_gasesECM1C_2_FD_203312 | JGI IMG/M metagenome (GOLD analysis project Ga0307474, IMG submission 203312) | Hardwood forest soil microbial communities from Morgan-Monroe State Forest, Indiana, United States - atmos_gasesECM1C_05 | ecosystem: Environmental > Terrestrial > Soil > Temperate...
GCGGCGCGATCCTGCATTTCGCCCATCGCCAGATGGAAACGCTGACCATGGACCGCGAAGTGATGCATTTGCGCGACAGCCTGATTCCGAAATACAGCGAGCTTGTTTACAACGGCTTCTGGTTCTCACCGGAACGCGAAGCGTTACAGGCGCTCGTGACTGAAACGCAACGAAACGTCACTGGTCTTGTTCGCCTGAAACTTTATAAGGGCAACATCATCGTCGCCGGCCGAAAAAGTCCGAAGAGTCTCTACGATCCAAAGATCGCGACCATGGAAGCTGAAAGATCGAGCTACGACCAGGGCGATGCGACCGGTTTCATTCGACTCAACGCGCTTCGGCTGAAAGTCCGCGCGTCGCGCAAAGTTAAGGGTGATTGACCCCGATCGCCCGGGACGTGGTCGCGCCTTTCGCCTCGACCCGCGCGAGCGGAAGGCAAATAATCGGCCCGATCAAATCGGGGGGCTCACCCCGCTCATGTCCACTGAAGTTAAGAAGGAGATCCAGCTTGAGATCGCTCATGTTTTATTCGTCGACATCGTTGGTTATTCGAAGCTTTCGATTAACGATCAACGCGCGGCAATTGCTGAACTGACTCAAGCGGTTCGCACGTCCGAGCAGGTTCAAAACGCCGAAGCCGCGTCCCGCTTGATTAAAATTCCTACCGGTGACGGGATGGCACTGGTTTTTTACAAGAGCCCGGAACAACCAGTGGAATGCGCGCTGGAAATCAGTGGCGCTCTCAAAGAACACCGACAACTTCGAATGGGAGTTCACAGCGGCCCGGTTAGCGGCGTGATAGATGTGAACGGTCAGGCCAACCTGGCCGGGGCCGGTCTTAATATTGCGCAACGAGTGATGGACTGCGGTGATGCCGGGCACATTCTCCTCTCCAAACGCGTGGCCGACGATTTGGGAGAATACGAACATTGGCGGCCACTTCTCCATGATCTGGGCGAATGCGAAGTGAAGCATGGGGTGCGCGTGTCTATCGTGAATCTTTACGCGGATGAAGTGGGCAATTCGCAATTGCCGAAGAAGTTGCAGGCCCTGAAGAAGCACCGAACGCGAATGCGCTTGGCCGTCGCGACGGCAGCGTTATTCGCGCTGGCGATCGCGCTAGTTGTGGTTTCAAAGAAATCGGCAAGATCGACATCAACGATGCAGGAAAAAAGCGTCGCGGTTCTACCGTTCGAAAACTTGAGCGAAGACAAGGCCAACGCTTACTTCGCCGACGGAATCCAGGACGAAATCCTAACCAAGCTAGCCAGCATCGCCGATCTCAAGGTCATCTCTCGTACATCGACGGCAAAGTATAAGAGCCGGCCCGAAGATCTAAAAACCGTTTCCCAACAGTTGGGAGTCGCGACGGTGGTTGAGGGAACGGTGCAGCGAGCTTCGGATAAGGTCCGCGTGAACGTGCAGCTGATCGATGCACGCGCCGATTCACACCTTTGGGCAAAAACTTTTGATCGTGAGATCAAGGATGTGTTCGCGGTTGAAAGCGAAATTTCGCAGGAGATCGCCGACGCCCTGCGGGCAAAGCTTTCGCCTAACGAGACCAGCACGCTTTCCACAGCGCCAACGCGCGATGCTGTGGCCTACGACTTGTTCCTAAAAGGCGAGTTTGAGGAACGCGAAGCGGAGAGCTCACTTAAGCCCGAGGCTTACGATCAAGCCGCTAATTGGTATCGGCAGGCGATCGCGCGCGATCCGAACTTTGCGCTTGCGATCGCACGTCTCGTTCGCAGCCAGTTGAATCGCCACTGGTTCGTCCAGCCTTTGACCGAAACGCAATTGGGACAAGTTAAGGACGCGGCAAATCGCGCATTAACGCTCGCGCCAAACTTGGCCGAGGCCCATGTCGCGCTGGGGCAATTCTACTACCACGGACATCGTCAGTATGAGGAAGCTTTGGCTGAATTCCGAAAGGCGATTCAGCTACAACCGAACAACGTTGAGGCGGCCGAGCTTTCCGCGTTCGTCCATCGACGTCTGGGGCAATGGCGGGAATGTTTAGATGAGCTGTTCAAGAGTAAGGAGAAGGATCCGCTGAATGCGATTGTCACCGCCGACATCGGCACCACTTACGTGCAGTTACGAATGTGGAACCAAGCAAAGGAGGCGGCGGTACAAACTCTCGAGATCAATCCACACAACGTCGTGGCGATGCGCGTTAGTCTCATTAGTTGCCGTAATGGAAGCGGCGATGTCACCGACGCGAAGCGCCTGCTCGCGACATTCCCGAAAGAGCCTGACCTCACGGTCACGCGTGCCGGCATCGCTCCGCTCATTGGTGAGCGGGCTTATCTATCGGTCATCGAGCGAGACTTCGGAGGCGCTCTCGCGGTGTGGGAAAACGAAAAGAACGGCCCTGCCGAGAAGCGCAAGCGGCTCTCCGCACGATCGGCGATTCGCGTCCTTTCCGGCGACGTCACCGCCGCTAAGGCTGACGCTGAAGAAGCGCATAACCTACTGGATAACCGGTTGCATGAGCAGCCTAGAGATGAGTTCGCGTTGGTCCAGTTGAGTTGGGTTGCTTTGGCCCTTGGCAACCCTACCGAGGCAATCCAAGCGGCACAACAAGAGGCGAACCTATTACCGGTCGAGAAAGATCCTTTCGATGGGACATCCGCGCTGGTCAACTTAGCGGAAGTTCAAGCCCGCTGTGGTCACGGTGAAGAAGCGGTCAAGATCTTACAACGACTCCTTTCCATCCCCGCGGGCTTTGATGTTTCAATTGTCCGGCTGAAGATCGATCCGGTTTGGGATCCGATTCGCAACGATCCGGGATTCCAGCTACTCCTCGCCGGCAAGGAGTTAATCGGACCTAACAAGTAAACCCTGTGAGCAAATGCTTATAAATCCGGTCGGGTCGTTTAGTTAGCCACCCTGCCGGCACGACCTTGCGACGGGGGATTGTCGATCTTATATTTAGGAAACGCGCGAAGCGCGATTGAACACTGAGGTAAATTTATGGCAACGACAATTGCTGCTCCAAAAAAGAAAGGTGCTCCGGCAGCCGAGCAAGATTTTTTGCCACTCGAAGGCACGGATCACATTGAATTTTACGTCGGCAACGCCAAGCAGGCGGCCAATTATTACAAGAATGTATTCGGTTTCCAGAGTCTCGCCTACGCCGGCCCCGAAACGGGCGTTAAAGACCGCGCCAGTTATGTAATCCGCCAGAATAAGCTGACCTTCGTTCTGACAACCCCGATTCGGCCTAACAACGAAATCGCGGACCATATTTATAAACATGGGGACGGCGTGAAGGTGATAGCGCTCAAAGTGAAAGACGCAACCTCCGCATGGAAGGAAACGACCAAGCGCGGCGGCAAGAGTTACCTGGAACCGAAGACATCGAAGGACGAGCAGGGCAAAATCGTCATGAGCGGGATCCATACTTACGGCGACGTGGTGCACGTTTTCGTTGAGCGCGACGATTACACCGGACCGTTTATGCCGGGATTCGTGAAATGGGAACCGGGTTTTGAAACCAAAGAAACGGGTCTGCTTTATTGCGATCATTGCGTCGGCAACGTCGGTTGGAACCAGATGAATCCCTGGGTGAAATTCTATGAGGACGTGATGGGCTTCCGAAACATCCTCAGTTTCGACGACAAGGACATTTCGACCGAATACTCGGCGCTCATGAGCAAGGTGATGAGCAACGGCAACGGGTTCGTGAAGTTTCCGATCAACGAACCAGCCGAAGGCAAAAAGAAATCGCAGGTCGAGGAGTATCTCGATTTTTACAACGGCGAAGGCGTCCAGCACATCGCGATTGCCACCGGCGACATTGTGAAAACCGTAACCGAGCTCCAAAAGCGTGGGCTCGAGTTTTTAAATATTCCATCAACCTATTACGACACGTTGCCGGAACGCGTCGGCCACATCGACGAAGATCTCGGACCATTGAAGCGCCTTGGCGTTTTGGTCGATCGCGACGATGAAGGTTATTTGTTACAGATCTTTTCCAAGCCGGTCGAAGATCGGCCGACGCTGTTCTTCGAAATCATTCAACGCAAAGGCGCGAAGAGTTTCGGCAAAGGAAACTTCAAGGCGTTGTTCGAGGCGCTCGAGAAGGAACAGGAGCGCCGGGGCAATTTGTAAGAGAGGACGATTGACATGCCGTACTATCAAAAATTAGGCGAGATGCCGCGAAAGCATCACATCTGGTTCCATCGGAACGGTCAGGGACCCGGTTACAAGAACGAAGGCATCTATTACGAACACGTGGTTACGACCGAAGGCTTCAACGAAGCTTTTTCAATCATGTATCACCTGCGCCCCCCGACCCGGGTCCGCAGTGTGAAGCTCCTGAAATGCGAAGAGCTAAAAAAAGCGGCGGAAAGTCCGTTGCGGCATCATCATTTAAAAACTGCGAATTTGCCGCGCCGTGGCGATCTCTACAGCGGTCGCGTTCCAATTCTGTTCAACCAGGACATGACCGCCTGGCGTTGCCGGCCGGAAAAGGCTTATGGGCGGTTCCAATATTACAAGAACGGCGGCGCCGATGAGATCATCTTCGTGTTCAAAGGTGGCGGCACGATTGAATCGCTTTTTGGAAAACAACGCTACCGCGCCGAGGATTACATCGTTGTTCCGCGCGGGATCACTTACCGCCTGATTCCCGACAAGGTTGAGGAGGAAGATTATCTCATCCTGGAATCGACCGGACCGGTGCGAATTCCGAAGCGTTACCAAAATAACGAAGGCCAGATTAAGATGGGCTCGCCCTATTCGGAACGCGACTTCCACGGTCCGACGGAGCTGAACACGGTCGACAAGGAAGAGGACACCGAAATTCTGGTGAAAGACGGTCCGCGCTGGACGTGTGTAACGATGGCGCACAACCCGTTCGATGTGGTTGGTTGGGACGGCTACGTTTATCCGTTCACTTTCAACGCGCAGGACTTCGAGCCGATCACCGGCACCGTGCATCAGCCGCCGCCGATCCATCAAACATTCGAGATTCGCGGTTACGTGGTCTGCACGTTCGCGCCGCGTCTGCTCGATTATCATCCGGAAGCCGTCAAAATTCCGTGGGTCCATGACAACGTCGAAGCCGACGAGGTTCTGTTCTACGTGCGCGGAAATTTCGGTTCGCGAAAGGGAATTGAGCCGGCGTCGATCACGTTGCACCCGCGCGGAATCCCGCACGGACCGCATCCGGGAACGATCATGGCGAGCAAGAATGCGACACGCACCGAGGAACTCGCAGTCATGTTCGACACCCAACACACTCTCGAGCTGACTGAAGCCGCCGTCGCGCTCGACGATGAGAAATATCCGCTGAGCTGGCTCGACTAGGATGAGTTCGTCAGGCAACGGCGAGACCGAATTGCAGGCGGCCGAGCGACGCATTCGAAGTCTTCCGAAATGCGGCGCGGCAAAGATCGCCTGCATGGAAGAATCATTTCGCGGTTTGCTCGAGGCGATCGGCGAGGATCCGCAGCGCGAAGGATTGTTGCGGACGCCGACACGGGCGGCAAAGGCATTCGAGTTTATTACCAACGGTTACCGGCAGGACCTGGATGAGATCGTCAATGGGGCAATCTTCAGCTCGGACGCGAGCGAGATCATTTTGGTCAAAGACATCGAACTCTATTCGATGTGCGAGCATCATCTTATTCCGTTCATCGGCCGCGCCCACGTTGCCTACATCCCGAATGGCAAGGTGATCGGCCTATCGAAAATCGCGCGGATCGTCGATGTTTTCGCGCGCCGGTTGCAGATTCAGGAGCAGCTTACCGTCCAGATTGCAGACGCTCTAATGAAGTGCCTCGAGCCAAATGGTGTCGGGGTCGTCGTCGAGGCAAAGCATCTTTGCATGATGATGCGCGGAGTGGAAAAGCAGAATTCGGTGATGAAGACTTCGTGCCTTCTCGGGTCGTTCAAGGAAGACGCGCGCACACGGTCCGAATTCCTCGCACTGCTGAGAGAATAGGTGGAACGCGATACGCTCCCACTAGTCTATCCAAAGTGTTCCCGTAATGTGGATTGCCGCAGAGCGGCATGATTCTCCGTAGCGCGTTAATCGAGCTCGGAGAGCTCGATCCACCTTGCGCGATGGCCGCGGCGCTGTTTGCTTTGTCATGCTCCTAACGGTCAGCAAACGACTTGAATTTTCGGCCTCGCGCCGGCTGTTCGTTTCGCGCTGGAGCGAGAGCGAAAATATCGCCGCATTCGGCGAAGAAAGTCGCGCCAAGCACGGCACTGGCCGCAACTACGTCGTCTATTTTGTTTTCAGTGGCAGCGTCGATCCGGTAACCGGCATGCTCATCAATATCAGCGAAATCAAACGTCGCGCCGGCCAGGTTGTGGACGAGCGCTTCGACCACAAGTTTCTGAACGAAGATAATCCGGCGTTTCGTGAGGTTGTGCCGACGGCCGAGAACATTGCGGCCCAACTCTTCACCGACGTTGCGCCGCTGTTCTCCGATGTTGATGCAAAGCTCGTTGCTGTCCATTTGATCGAAACCCCAGACCGGAGCGCAACGTTTTACGCCGATAACGTGTGCGAAGCGAACTACTGGTTCGGATTTTCAGCAGCGCGCCAAACGATGTCGCCACGCCTGACGGCCGCTGAAAACGCGCTACGTTTTGGCGAAGCATCGGCGATCCATGGGCATAATTACCGGGCGCGCCTTACCTTTCGAAAGCAAAAAGCCGACGGCCCCATTGTTCAGCAGCACGACGTCGATCTTTGTCTTAAATCGCTGCACGATGAGTTCGACCGTCGTTATCTCAACGAATCGCCGTTGTTGAAGGATCGCCCAATGACAACGGAAAGCCTGAGCGTTTATATTCGCGAACGAGTCGCTGCGACGCTGTCGATTCACTGCGTGCGTTTGCACGAACGCGAAGATTTCTTCGCAGAAGCGTGGCCGGAAGAGAACATCTATCTCGGAATGCAAACGCGTTTCAGCGCTGCGCACCGATTGCATGTTCCATCGTTTTCCGATCAGAAAAACGCAGAGCTCTTTGGCAAATGCGACAATCCGCAGGGTCATGGTCACCTCTACCTCGCGGAAGCGACAATTGGCGGAAATTACGACGAACGCACCGGAACGCTTTACGATTTCGTCGCGTTCCAAACTGCCCTCCAGGATTCGATCGAGCCCTGGCAAAATCGACATCTTGATCTCGAAACCCAAGATTTCAGGACAATTTCTTCCACGGGTGAGAATATCGTCCGCGCTCTTTGGTCGAAGATCGACAGCCGCGTGAACCAACAACTGGTGCGGTTGCGTTTGTGGGAAACGAATAACAATCGGTTCACCTTACGGAGAATGTAGTCTTTTCTGTCTTTCTGTGGAGGCAGCCGTGTCGGCTGCGCAGCTGCGGGAAGTTTTGCAGGCGGCACGCCTGCCGCTACAGTTAATTTTGGATGCAACGCATTCTCATCACCGGCGCCAGTCGAGGAATCGGTCGCGCAATCGCAGAAAAGCTCGCCGCGCCTGACGTGACGTTGCTGTTGCACGGACGCGACACTGTCGCCCTTGCTGATACCTGCAAGGCGGTTCAGCCGAGTTGCGCTGACGTCGTTAAGTTGATCCATGATCTCGCTACCGAGAAAGGCGTTGCGAACTTAATTTCGCAGGTGGGCGGTGAGCCGCTCAATGTCCTGGTCAACAACGCCGGCGTTGCGGTAGTAAAACCGTTTCGCGAAATCACAATCGAGGAATGCAAGCAAACCCTGGGAGTGAACGTGACCGCGCCGTTTCTATTGATGCAACGCTTCGCCGGGCAAATGCCGCCGGGCTCGAGCGTCGTGAACATTCTTTCAGTCGCGGCCAGGACCGCGTTTCCAAACTGGAGCGCATATTGCATGAGCAAATTTGCGCTCGAAGGATTTTCCCAATCCGTGCGCGACGAACTGCGCGAGCATTGCATTCGGGTCATCAACATTTATCCGGCCGCCACCAACACTGAAATCTGGGATGATGTAGCAGGTGACTGGCCGCGCGACAAAATGATTTCTGCTGAACAGGTCGCCGACGCGGTTGCCTACGCCTTGTCCCGCCCCGCGGACATTGCCATCGAAAATATTACGCTCTCCAACGCGGCTGGAAATCTGTAAGTTCGAGGCGAGATGATCTCTCCTAACGACATCACGGTGAACGTCATCGCCTCGATCATCGCGTCGGCGTTTTTCCTCGTCACCGGTTTCGTTTGGGGAAAATACAAGGAGCGCCGCCGGAAGTTCGGGCGAAACCTCGACGATTACGATTTCTATCCGTTTACAGTCACGCGGGAAAATTTCGGGGAATTTAACCTGAACAACTTCCGGCTCGGGATGCATTACTTCCTTAAAAACGAGGACCATACCGCCGCGCGTCAATTGATATTCATTGGCGAGCAGAACAATGTCCGAAACCTTCTCGAACCTGCCGAACAAAAAGTTTACTCGCAGTTGTTCGACAAATACGACGGCAAGAAGGTCGTCGATGACACGCAAGAGTTCTTGGAAAACTACGAACGCATCGTTCGCCTGATCGGTAAATCTTTTCCCAACACCGGCATCGAAATTCTTTTGCACAACCTCGCCAATCCGGCGCACTCGCTGATTACGCTCGAGAACAATGTGACCGGGCGGCATTTGCGCGATGGAGCAACCAACCTGCTGATCGACTTCAAACGCCGGCAGCTTCAGAACGAGGACAAACTGAATTACGAGCTCAATATCGGCTCGCGAAGGTTCAAGTGCACATCGATTCCAATCAAACGGAAGGATTTCGGGATTGTCGGCGGGATCTGCATCAACATTGACGCGAACTACATCACCGAAGAGGTCTTGAAGGATAAGCAACGAATCGAAACCTGGTTTCAGAACTTTCTCCGGACCGACATGCAGCTCGACGAAAATATTCTGAGCAAGGACGAGTATGCCAAGGCGCTCAAAGGCAAGCGCCACTTTAAGGACGGGAATAGCTAGCCGCCCTGCTTTTTTGAGGAAGTTTCGCGTCGAAGTTTTAGCGGTGTTTCAGCGGCTCCTGGGATTTTTTTGACTATGGGTTCGGCGGCCCGGTCGAGCCGCGTTACCAGAGGGAGTAGGAGTCGCAGCCAAAAACCCGGAATTGGAACCAGACGAGACGCTAGTAGGCAGGCCGGTGCCGGATGCTTGCTGAACAAACGCGATATCGGAACTATTGATTGATCCGTTAACTGTCACATCTTCACGGCAGTTATTCGAAGTAACGGGCAATCCCGATTGGGATTGGGTTTGGGCGATATCGCTCGAGTTGACCATTCCATTTGCCGTTGTGTCGCCGGCCAGGACGCCCATTTGCACGGAAACATCACTAGAAAGGGTACCAGCGCTCACGTTCGTGAGCGTTACCGTAATCGCCTGGGCATTGCTCACTCCGGTGAGATCCACTGTCACCTCTTCACCATTAACACTTGAATCCATTACCGTGCCGGTGCCACTGGTTACGCTCGCGCCACCTATGGTCACGGGATTCGGGAAACTGAAGACGATTTGGTGATTACCCGAAGGCCCGCCCGAGCGACACTCAATCCCCGGGCCACCGCTCAAAGGTAACGCAATGTCAAAGCTTCCAGCCGTGCCATGTACTTTGCGGGAAACCACGCTGAGTGGAGTCGTGCTCGGATCAGGAAACAACCGGGCGAGACCCAGGCGGGCGTAGCCGTTGACGACATCAAAGGCGCCGCCAACGAGAATCTTTCCGTCCGGTTGGAAGGCAATGACATCAACCCTGGTGCTTCCAAAGTTTTTAATGCCCGAACGGAGCGCGAAGGTGGAGTCGAAGCTTCCGTCCGCGTCCAGACGAAAGATCGACATCGGCGACGTCGGTGTACCTCCGAGATCCGGTCCAACGACGATCTTACCGTCCGATTGCAAACCGAGCGCTGCTACCGCCTGGGCAGGATAGGACTGGGCCGTGTTCGGATTCACCGGAACGAATGAAGTGTCGAGTGAACCGTTCGAGTTCAATCGGGCAATGGAAGGTCGCGCCGTGCCGTTGTAATTGAAGAAGAATCCACCAATCACGATTTTCCCGTCGGACTGCAAGGCCATGGTTCGAACCGGCGCTCCGTTACCGTCGGTCGGCCCAGAGCCGGGATCGAAGGTCAGGTCGGCACTGCCATCCTGATTCAGTCTGGCAATGCTATTGCGCGCCACCGGATGACCAGGGCTTGCCTGGACACTGCTAAAGCTGCCGCCGATCAAAAGCTTTCCATCCGGCTGGAAAAGCGTTGAAAGGATGCTCCCTGACGAACCCAAATCCTGAAGAGTTGTATCAAACTGACCATTTGGATTAAGTCGAAGAAGAAATTCGTGGCCCGAAAAGAACCCGGCCACAATAATCTTCCCATCGCTCGGCTGGACCAGGACTGGACCTCCACCGGCTGAAGTCGGGGGATTGAAACTTGTGTCCTGCGTTCCATCCGGATTCAGCCGTAGAAGTGAAAACAAATTGGTCCCCGTTGGATCATGGAAGTTTCCGCTTAGAACGATCTTGTTGTCCGGCTGCAAAGCGACACCAGAAAACCCGACGAGCGATCCGGGCCCGAAAGTCTGAGTCTGGAAGGTGGCGTCCGTGCTGAGGTCGGCGTTAATTCGTCCAATCGCGATACTCGGCGTCCCATTTAACGTCGTGGTGGGATCCTGTCCCGCAGCAGCATAATTAATAGCGACGAGCCACTTACCATCCGGTTGCCGGAGTAACCCAACGGCTTCACCGTC
>Ga0307474_10003907_pt1 | contig 10717 bp, 7 predicted proteins | sample atmos_gasesECM1C_2_FD_203312 | JGI IMG/M metagenome (GOLD analysis project Ga0307474, IMG submission 203312) | Hardwood forest soil microbial communities from Morgan-Monroe State Forest, Indiana, United States - atmos_gasesECM1C_05 | ecosystem: Environmental > Terrestrial > Soil > Temperate...
GCCACCTTGCGCACCCGTCCGTTCCCGTCACGCAGCGGGACGCCGGTGTCGGGGTCGTACTCCACGTACGCCAGCGGGGTCGGCGAGATGCCGGTAGTGCGAGGCACATTGAAGATGTTGATGAAAGCGGTGTTGCCTTCACTGGACGCGTAGAACTCACACACCCGCGCGATGCCGAAACGTTCCGTGAACTCGTTCCAGATCTCCGGCCGCAGCCCGTTGCCGGCGATCAGGCGCACCTTGTGCGCGCGGTCGGTGGGCTTGGGCGGCTGGTTGAGCAGATAGCGGCAGATCTCGCCGATGTAGATGAACGCCGTGGCCCGGTTGGCGATCACCTCGTCCCAGAACCGCGACGCCGAAAACGACTTGCCCAGCGCGAGCGTCGCCCCGGAATTGATCGCCGACGACAGCGCGACCGTCAACGCGTTGTTGTGGTACAGCGGGAGGCAGCTGTACAGCGTGTCGGAGCTCTTCAGCCGCAACCCCATGCCGCCGAACGCGGCCAGCGCGGCCAGCCACCGTCGATGGGTCATCACGCTGGCCTTGGGGAATCCGGTGGTGCCCGAGGTGAAGATGTAGAACGCGGTGTCCTTGGCCAACACCGCCGATGCCGACGCGGGATTGGTGGCCGGCGCGCTCAGAGCGAATCGCGCCAGGTCTTCGATGGTCAGAGTCTCGGTGGTGCCCGAGGAATCGCAGTCGGTGACGGCGCTGACCAGGTCGGTCTCCGAGACCAAGACCTTGGCGTCCAACAGGCCCAGGCTGTGCGCCAGCACCTCGCCGCGCTGGTGGTAGTTGAGCATCCCGGCGACGGCGCCGCACTTGACCGCGGCCAGCATCGCCAGCACCGTGTTGGGCGAGTTACGCAGCATTATCGCGACAACGTCGCCGTGGCCGACGCCTCGCGCGGCCAGCACGGCCGCGTAGCGGTTGGCGGCGGCGTTGGCGTCGCGGTAGGTCAGTTGCTGGTCACCGAACCTCAGGAAGACGCGGTCACCGTAGCGAGCGGCCCGCTCCTGGAACACCGTGCCGATCGACTTCTTGGAGTTCGGTCGGGCCAGCAGTCCGGTCAGCACGCCGCGCACGATCACCGGCATATCGGCCAGCACGCCCGGCACCCGAGCTGCGATATCGGTCAGACCGACCGCTGTGCGCGTTCCCCCGTCGTGATCGGACACGCGATCCTCAATTCCCCTCGGCACTTAGCCACTGACCTGAGCCCGCCGACGTCAGGCGGGGGCGCACGCCTCTACTGCGGCACCCACCTTATCGACCAGCACCAGCCGGTCCATCGCTACCTGCGAGATGTACCCGCTGTCGAGCAATCCGTTCAACCAGATCCACAGGCCCTCGTAGTGCCCCCACGGGTCGAGCATCACCACGGGCTTGTGGTGCATACCGAGGTAGCCCGTGGTCCATGCCTCGAAAAGCTCGTCGAGCGTGCCGACACCGCCCGGCAGCACGATGAACGCGTCGGAGCGGTCTTCCATGATCTGCTTACGCTCGCGCATGGTCTCGCTGACGATCAGTTCGTCGGCTTCCGTGTCGGCCAGCTCGCGGCGCATCAACTGTTGGGGGATCACCCCGACGGTCCGGCCGCCGCGTGCCCGCGCCGCGCTGGCCACCGCGCCCATTGCCGAGACGTGGCCGCCGCCCCACACCAAAGTCCAGCCGCGATCGGCTATCGCCTCGCCGAGTTCGGTGGCCAGCTCGAGCAATTCGGGATGCGTCGGCACGGACGCGCAGTACACACACACCGCCCATTCGCGCGGTGAATCGCGTTCCAGGGGCATATCCGAAAGGTAGACCAAGCCCGCCGGATCACGCACACACGGGCCCACCGGACCGCCCTGATGAACAAGGGCGACCGCACGCAATAAAATCCGGCCGTGCCGATTCGATGGAACGTCCCCCAACATGCGGCCGCCTTGGAACAGTTGGACGTCGCGCTTGCCGATGCGACGCGGCCCGGGGCCGTCGTACTCGGACCCGACGGCTGCGGCAAATCCACTTTGGCCCGATTGGCCGCCGAACAGTTCGTCCGCCGGCAGCCGACCACCCTCACCCGCTGGGTTATCGGCACGCCGACCGAGCGGATGGTCCCGTTCGGGGCCTTCAGCCATCTGGTGGACCTTTCCAGCTTCGGGGCCGACATCGGCAAGCCGGCGGCACTGCTGCGCGCGGCCCGGGCATCGCTGGGCCGTCATGATCAGCAGGGCGATCTGCTGCTCGTCGTCGACGACGCCCACGACCTCGACATCCTGTCGGCCACACTGGTCTACCAATTGGCGCTGGCCGGCACGGCCCGGATGGTTGTCACCGCCCGCGGCCCGGATCATGGGTCCGCGCCCGAGGCCATCGCAGCGCTGTGGACCGACGGCCTGCTGGATCGGATCGACATCGAGGCGCCCGCCGGGGCGACCACGCCGGCGCAGGTCGACGCATTCATCGCCGAGCTACCCGCGGCCGCGCGGGCGGTGCTGGACTATCTCGCCGTCGAAGAGCCGCTGTCGCTCGCCGACCTCACCGTCCTCGCCGGCGACGGCGCGGTCGGCGAGGCAGTCGAATGGGGCGCGGCGGAAATCCGGGTGCGCGGTGGACACGGTGACGCTCCGGTGGTGTACACGGCGCACCCGCTGTTCGCCGAACGAGCGCGTGCCGCACTCGGCGCCGACGACGAGCGACAACGACGCACCGAACTGGTCAAGCTGCTGTCGCAGCATCCGTCGGACCACCTCAGCGACCGGCTGCGGCTGGCCTCGCTGGCGATGGACAGCGACGCCCCCCAGCGGGTCGCCGAGGTCGTCGCCGCCGCGCAGCAGGCGCTGCGGCTGGGCGACCTTGCCCTGGGCGAACGACTGGCCCGCTGGGCGCTGGAGCACTCCGGCGGCTTGGCGGCGCGGCTGGCCCTCGCACACGCCCTGGCGTGGCAGGGGCGTGGCCGCCAGGCGGACGCGGTGCTGGCCGACGTCGACTCAACCGCGTTGACCGAAGCTGCGCTCATGGACTGGACGCTGCTGCGGGCGGCCAACCAATTCTGGATGCTCAGCGAGCCGGAGCGGGCCACCGCGTTCCTGCGGACCGTCCGCAATCGGGTCACGGATGCGGGCCCGCGCACCACGCTCGACGCGCTGAGCGCCACGTTCGCGATGAACGCGGGCAATGTCGGGCACGCCGTCAAAGTCGCCGGCGAAGTGCTGGCGTCACCGTCGGCCGATGACCAGGCGGTGGCCTGGGCGGCCAGCGCGGCAGCGCTGTGTGCGGCGCGGCAGGGCCGTTTCGGCGACGTCGAGCCGCTGGCCCAGCGCGCCCTGGCCGCCGAGCATCCGGGGCTGCTGCGTTTCACGATCGGGCTGGGCCAGACCATCGCACTGTTGATGGCGGGCCAACTCGACGCGGCGCGGCAGCTCGCTCAGCAGTTCACCGACTTCGCCGAGCTGCAGCAGCCGGGGCGCGCGATCGGCGAGGTCCTGCTGGCGCATGTGCTCATCGCCGACGGCGAATTCGCCCGCGCCGCAGCGCTGCTCGGGCCGGCGGCGGCCACCCTGGAACGCACCGGATACTCGTGGGGGCCGCTGTCGCTCACGCTGCTGGCCACCGCGCTCGCCCAGCAGGGTGACACCGCCGCGACGGCAAAAGCCATGAGCAGAGCCGAATCTCGGCACGGAACCAAGTCGGCGCTGTTCGCCCCGGAGCTGGGTGTGGCCCGGGCATGGCGGCTGGCATCGATGCGCGACGCGCACGGCGCGGTGGCCGCCGCCCGGGAGGCCGCTCGGACGGCCGAGCGCGGCGGGCAGTCCGCAGTGGCGATACGCGTATGGCACGAGGCGGTCCGCCTCGGTGACACCCGCGCGGCGGACCCGCTGGCCCGACTGTGCGGCGAGATCGACTGCGTCGTAGGCGGTATCGCGCTGGAGCATGCGCGGGCGTTGGCGAGCGGCGACGAGGCGGCGCTCCTCGCGGTGTCGCACGACCTGGCCGCCGTCGGGATGCGCGCGGCGGCCGCCGACGCCGCCGCGCAGGCGCAGCGGTACGGCTGATGCCGTGACGGTTGACCGTCAGCCGCCCAGGTAGCGCCGCAGCATCTGCACGGCGGCGGTGATCGCGGCGACCGGCACCCGTTCGTCGCGCCGGTGCGCCAGGTTGGGATCACCCGGCCCGAAATTGACCGCCGGGATGCCCAGGGTGGCAAACCGGGATACGTCCGTCCACCCGTATTTCGCCCTCACATGTCCCCCTGCGGCTTCGACCAGGGCCTTGGCGGCAGGTTGCGACAGGCCCGGCAGCGCACCCGCGGCGGCGTCGATTTGCTCGATCTGCACGTCAAGCCCGTCGAACACGTCGTGCACGTGTTGCAGCGCGGCGGCCACCGAACGGTCGGGCGCGAAGCGGTAATTCACCGTCACCGAGGCGGCATCGGGGATCACGTTGCCGGCCACGCCGCCGTCGACCCGCACCGCCGACAAGCCCTCGCGATAGGCGCAACTGTCGATGTCGACGGTACGTGCGGTGTATCCGGCCAGCCGGTCCAGTACGGCGCGCAGTTTGTGAATTGCGTTGTCGCCCAACCAGGAACGTGCCGAATGAGCGCGCGTTCCGGTCGCGCTGATCACGGCGCGCAGTGTGCCCTGGCAACCGGCTTCGATGTAGCCGGCGGTGGGCTCGCCCAGGATGGCCACGTCGGCGGACAACCAGTCCGGCAACTCGCGCTCGATGCGGCCCAAACCGTTTGCGGCCGCATCGATTTCCTCACAGTCGTAAAACACCAGGGTCAGGTCGTGCACCGGTTCGGCGACCGTGGCGGCCAGATGAAGAAAGACCGCGTCGCCGGATTTCATGTCCGCCGTGCCGCAGCCGTGCAGCACGTCGCCATCCGGCTCGGTTGAGCGACGGCTGGGCAGGTTTTCGGCCACCGGGACGGTGTCCAGATGTCCGGCCAGCAGCACCCGCGACGACCGGCCTCGGTGGGTGCGGGCCAACACGGCGTTGCCGTTGCGAACGATCTCGAACCCGGATGTCTGGGCGCGCAGCGCGGTCTCCACCTCGTCGGCGATGCGCGCTTCCTCCCGCGATTCGCTGGGGATGTCGACCAGCGCCGCGGTCAGCTCGATCGGATCCCCACGCAAGTCCAGCACGCCACCAGGGTAGTGGTTTGGCCCCGCATACCGGGCAAGTAGCGTGTCGGGTTGTGACTGGAGCTGCAGGCATCGGATTGGCGACACTGGCTTCCGACGGAGCGATTCTCGACACTTGGTTTCCCGCACCGGAACTGACCGAATCGGGCACCGGCGGCACGTCACGACTGGCACTCTCCGATGTTCCCGTGGAACTGGCGGCGCTCATCGGCCGCGACGACGACCGTCGCACCGAGACCATCGCGGTGCATACGATCATCGGCTCCTTAGACGATGTCGCCGCCGACGCTTACGACGCCTACCTGCGGCTACATCTGTTGTCGCACCGGCTGGTGGCGCCGCACGGGCTGAACGCCGGCGGCTTGTTTCCGGTATTGACCAATGTGGTCTGGACTAATCACGGGCCATGCGCGATCGACGGATTCGAGTCGGTCCGGGCGCGGCTGCGCCGCAAGGGGCCGGTGACCGTCTACGGCGTCGACAAGTTTCCGCGGATGGTCGACTACGTCATGCCCACCGGCGTGCGCATCGCCGACGCCGACCGGGTCCGGCTGGGCGCCCACCTGGCGCCGGGGACCACGGTGATGCACGAGGGCTTCGTCAACTACAACGCCGGCACCCTGGGCGCGTCGATGGTCGAAGGCCGCATCTCGGCCGGTGTGGTGGTGGGTGACGGGTCCGACATCGGTGGCGGAGCGTCGATCATGGGCACGTTGTCCGGCGGTGGAACGCAAGTCATTTCGATAGGCAAACGGTGTCTGCTCGGCGCCAACGCGGGCCTGGGTATCTCACTGGGCGACGACTGCGTCGTCGAAGCCGGCCTGTATGTCACCGCGGGCACCAAGGTCGCCACGCCGGACGGCAAGTCGGTGAAAGCTCGAGACCTCTCCGGCGCCAATAACCTACTGTTCCGGCGCAATTCGCTCACCGGGGCGGTCGAGGTGGTGGCCCGGGACGGTCAGGGCATCACGCTCAACGAGGATCTGCACGCCAACTGAGCTACGGGCCGCCGCCAGGGAGCTCGAGCTCAACCGGCCCGTGACCGACGTGTACACCCTGCGTGGTTCGAAGCGCTGTTCCGTTGGTTTCTGGAAGTAGATAGGTGCATACCAGGCTGGCCAATGCAAGGGTTGCCAGCATAAGACCGATTGCCCAGCTGCCGTAGGTTCCCGCCAATGTTCCGGCGATCAGGGGCGGCAAGGCGCCACCAATGACGCCGGCGACGTTCACCGCGAGTGCCGATCCGCTGTAGCGGTAACGGGTGGCAAACAGCTCGGGGATGAAGGCTGCGGTAGGTCCGGAGCCGATCGCGGCGATGGCGTACATGCCGACGATAGCTACTGCATACAAAATGGGTTTGCCGGTATCCATCAGCGGGAGCACGACAAACGACCACGGTAAGCACCCTGCCCACCCCACCAACATCATCCGGCGGCGCCCGACTCGATCGCACAGAGTGGCCGAGAGCGCGACGAACGCGATGCTCGCCAGCCCGCCCAGCACACCGACGAACAAGATGAGGGTGCGGGAATACCCCAGGTGGGAGTGAGCATAGGTGGTCAGATACGTACCGGACATGTAGATGAAGCCCAATGAGCCGAGGATGCTGCCTGCGGCCAGGGCAATCTCCCGGCGCTGGAGGTGCAGCACCTCTTTGAGCGGCGCTTTGGGTACCAAGTCGCGAGCCTTTTCCTCGGCGAACACCGGAGTTTCGTCGATCTTGAGCCACACGTAGAGGGCGATGACGATCAGCGCAGCGCTGATCAGAAACGGTAGCCGCCATCCCCACTGCATAAAGGCGGAGCTGCTTTCGCCGATGGTGTAGTTCACGCCGAGAAAGGTCAAGCTGTTCAGTACCAACGCGGTGCCACCGCCGAGCAGGGTGAACATGCCATACCGGCCGCGTTTGGCGGCCGGCGCATATTCGGCGCTCAGCAGCGCCGACCCTGCCCAATGGCCGCCGACGGCAAACCCTTGCAGCAGCCGCAGGGCGACCAGGATCAGTGGCGCTGCCATACCAATTGCCGAAGTGCTGGGAACTAAGCCCACGGTCACGGTCGATATCGCCATGATCAGCAGCGTGGCGACCAAAGTCTTTTTACGACCAAGGTGGTCCCCGAAGTACCCAAAGACGGCAGCGCCGACCGGCCGGGACAGAAACGCCGCGCCAAATGTCCCCATCGAGGCGATCGTGGCCACGCTATTGCTGAGGTGGGGGAAGAACACCGTGGGAAACACCAGCGCTGCCGCGGTGCCGTAGATGAGGAAGTCGTAGAACTCGATTGCCGAGCCGACGAGACACGCGGTCGCCACCCGCCGCATCGGTGTGGGACCAGGGCCTGCTGCAACCGTCACAGCGGAACCCACTGCGCGATTCGGCTCACGCATGTAGTCGTCCAGTGGCCGGCTGTGTCTATCCACGGTTACGACGGTAGGTGAAGGTTCGCGGTCTCGCCCGACAGAAAACCTGGCAACATCCTGCGTGTCGCGGTCCGGCAAACCCCGGCTGGCAGTAACTCAGCCCTCAGTCAGCAACTGCTTCTTCATCACCTTGCCCATCGCGTTGCGCGGCAGCGCATCCACGATCCGCACCTCACGCGGCCGCTTGTGTACCGAAAGCTCCCGGGCGACGTAGTCGATCAATTCGTCGGCTTTCAGTTCGGACGAGCCGACGACGAATGCGACAATCCGTTGGCCCAGGTCCTCATCGGGTAGCCCGACGACAGCGGCCTCCTGCACGCCCGGATGCCCGAGCAATGACGTTTCGATTTCGCCCGCGCCGACCCGGTATCCACCCGACTTGATCAAGTCGACCGACTCACGGCCCACGATGCGGTGCATGCCCTCGCCGTCGACGACCGCGACGTCGCCGGTGCGATACCAGCCGTCAGCGTCGAAGGCTTCGGCGGTGGCCTCCGGCCGATTCAGGTAGCCGTCGAACATCATCGGCCCCCGAACCTGAAGCTTTCCAACGGTTTCCCCGTCGGCTGGCACCGGGTCGCCGTTGTCGTTGAGCAGCCTGGTTTCCACGCCTGCGACCGGCAGGCCCACCCAGCCCGCGCGCCGCTCGCCGTCCGCCCGCGTCGAGATGGTGATCAACGATTCCGAGGCGCCGTAGCGTTCGATGGGCCGGTGCCCGGTGAGCTCTGCCAGCCGGTCGAACACCGGAACCGGCAGGGGGGCGCTCCCGGACACCAGCAGCCGCGCCTGCCTCAGCGCCTCGGCCGCCGACTGATCCGCCGCCACCCGTGACCACACCGTGGGGACTCCGAAATACAGCGTGCCCCCGGCTTCGGAACGGGCCTGGGCATAGCCGGCCGGTGTCGGTCTTCCGGTGTGCACGAAGCGATTTCCGATCCGCAGCGACCCGAGCAAGCCCAGCACCAGTCCGTGCACGTGAAACAGCGGCAATCCGTGCACCAGCACGTCGTCGGCCGTCCACTGCCAGGCCTGCGCCAGCGCGTCAAGGTCGGCGGCGATCGCGCGCCGGCTCAGCAGCACGCCCTTGGGCAGCCCGGTGGTACCGGAGGTGTAGATGACCATTGCGGTGGACTCGGGTGCCGGCTCGGGATAACGGTGCCAGGAGCGCGCGTGTAGTCGGACTGGGATGTGCGGCAGCCCTTCTGGCTCGTCTGGCTCCGGGCCCAGCCACGCCTGTACACCGGAGTCGGTGAGCATGTGCCGGCGTTCGGCCGCGCCGACATCGGAAGGCACCGGGACGAAGGGCACGCCGGCGATCAGGCATCCGGTGATCGCCAGCACCGTCGACGCGGTCGGCTTGGCCAGGACGGCAACCCGGCCGGCACCGGCGACGCGCTCGGCCACCGACGTTGCGGCGCCGACGACGTCGCTGCGGCTCAGCACAGCGCCGTCGATGCTCACCGCGTCAGCGATGTCCGTGGTGGTTACGGCAGAGGGGTCCAGGGATGCCAGCAGCACGTCAGCAGGCTACCCGCAGGCTGGTCGATGACCGCGGGTCAGCCCCGCTCGTCCCAGATCTTCATCAACGTGGACAGGATTTCCTCGCCGCGGCCCAGCCCGGCGAGATGACTTTCCTCCGGCAGGTGGAACAACTCGGCGTCGGGCAGTCGCGAGACAACGTGCTCTCCGTGCGAGAACGGAATGATGTGGTCGTGGTCGCCGTGCCACCAGCGGACCGGGACTTTCACTTCGTCAAGCGAGAACCCCCAGTCGCGGGCGAACAGGATGACGTCGTTGAACGGCGCCGCCAGCTGCTTGCGGCTGCCGTTGAGCAGGTCATCGAGAAACATCGCCTTGAATTCGGGACGGGTCAGCAGATGACGGTCGGCCTGGGGTGAGACCAGAGCGTAGATGTCCAGCGCAGGAGATGCGACCGGCCGGGCCGCCTGAACCAACAGGCTGGCGCCGATCCGCAGCGGGTTACCCCCGAACTTCAGCAGCGGCGCAACCCGCAAACCGAGATTCATCGCGCCACCACTGATCGCGTCGGGACCGCGGGTCGGAGCGACGCCACCGAGCACACCGGCGTCCACCACCCGGTCGGGCAAGCCCGCGGCGCACGCAAGGGCGTACGGACCACCCCCGGACAGGCCGACCACGGCCATCTTGTCGATTCCCAGTGTGTCGGCGATGGTGCGCAGGTCGTCGGCGAACGCGGCGATGTTCTTGTACCGATGCGGCGTCGACGAGCCGATGCCGGGTCTGTCGATGCCGATCAGCCGGATGTTGTGGTCTTCGGCATAGACCCGGGCCTCGGTCGGGATCTGCCGTCGGGCGCCGGGAGTTCCGTGCAGCCAGAAGACCGGGCGCCCCTGCGGAGCGCCGAACTCGGCAAAGCCGATTTGGCGGCTTTCGCCGACCGCGACATTTCCTTCGAGCTTGGGGCGGGCAATGTCGAGGACCATGCTCTGCAGCTTTGCATGTAACAACCGGTTTACGAAAGGCTCACGGGCTCTGCGGCGCGCTAGGCGCGCGACGGCCGCACGAAGGACCGAAGTGCTCCGGCCACCAGGTCTGGGTCGTCACACATCGGAAAGTGGTTGCCGCGCCGAACCTTCAGTTGTCGTGCCGAAGGAAACAACGCCTTCCACCGCGGCTGAAACCGCAGCGGATCGTTCAGCTGGCCGAAGACTGTCAGCAGTGGCCGGTTGGCCAGGGTTGTCCGCAACGCGTGGTCGACTTCGGCGTAAAGGGCGTCAGCGCCGCGCGCATCCCGGAAGTAGCCATGCCACGCCCGGCGCGCCGACACGTCGATCCCCGCTCGAAAGACCGCGCGGTCGCCGCGGCTCATGTGCCGGCCGATACCGAAACCCGTCGACGTCACGCGGGAAAGCACGCCGGCGGCCGCATCCAGCTCCCGGACAGGCGCGCTTCCCATCAAAGCGAGCATGCCCCGGAACGCTGGACCCGTTGGCTTCCATGCGAAGCAATTGACCGCGGCGAGCGCCGCGACGCGGTCGGCGCGGCGCGCCGCGGCCAGCAATCCGGCCGGGCCGCCCAGGTCGTGCGCGACCAGGGCGACATCGCGCAGCTGCAGCGCATCGATGACCGCGGTGACCGCGTCGCCCGCTTGGGCGAGCGTCGGCGGGGTCGACAGCCGG
>Ga0307474_10003908_pt1 | contig 10716 bp, 8 predicted proteins | sample atmos_gasesECM1C_2_FD_203312 | JGI IMG/M metagenome (GOLD analysis project Ga0307474, IMG submission 203312) | Hardwood forest soil microbial communities from Morgan-Monroe State Forest, Indiana, United States - atmos_gasesECM1C_05 | ecosystem: Environmental > Terrestrial > Soil > Temperate...
CTTCTCAGTCACGCCCGAGGTTGAATAGGGCATGTCGAAATTGACCAGCACCAAGGAGGGCGCCATTCGATCCATGCGTGGATCGCCGGTCTTGGCGAACTGCGTCGAGGCGGGCTTGACGACGGAGGGGGCCGGACCCGGAGCGATACTGATACAGGGCCAGGTACCGAGCGTATCGTCGCGCTTGCACTCTCGCGCCGGAAACCAGCGCCGATCCATGCGAATCACTTTGAGCTGCACCGCGCGCGGATCCTCGATCGTGACGTAGCGCACCGGCGCCCTCGCCCCGTCCGCCAGTTCGGACAACGCCGCGGCAAAGTCCGCCAGGGTTTCTACCTTCTTGCCATTGAACGATGAAATCAAGGCGGCGCGCGGGATGCCGGCGGCGCCGAACACATAGCCGGGGTTGGCGATATACACGCCCTTGATCGGCACATTGAAGTGCCGCGCCTGTTGATAGGACAGCGTGTGCACCACCGCCTCGCCGAATTCGATGAATTCGGCCGGGGTGATGGCGCTTAAGGACTGCACATCCAGATCGTGCGTCAGCGTTTGGCTGCCGCGCTGCACTTCGACCTTGACGCGCCGGTCCACGTGATTGTCCAGCACTTCCTCGAGCGCGAAGAATTCCGGAATGGGCTTGCCGTCGATTGCGACCAGAATGTCGCCCGGCGCCAAGATCCCATCGGCGCCCGATCCGGGTTGCACATCGTCAACCACCAACATGCCGGTCAACTTGGGATAAGCCTTGCGCATGCCGGCTTCGGTGCCGGCGTTGAGGCCGAGCCGCTTCAGCTCATCATAGGGGGTGTACTTGAACACGGTTTCGAGCGTGCCGCGCGGTACCGGCTTGCCGACCTCGAGATACTTCAGTGCGCGCACCACCGCCGTCAGCGGCAGGTAGAAACTCGAGGCCGCGCCCGTGGCGCCGCCCGCATTCAGCGCCACGACCCGGCCCTCGATGTCGATCACCGGCGATCCGGACGAACCGCCTGAGGTGCTGGAAGCCGCTTGGTAATAAAAGGTATTGAAGTCGTTGTACTTGCCATAGCCGTATTCCGGCGCCTCGCGGTCCAGTCGCGCGAGAGTTCCGGCGAGAATCGACAACTGCTCGCCGGCATCATTGCCCACCACGCGGATCTCGCGGCCAATGACGGCGCCTTGCGGATACAGCGGCAGCTCGGCCGGCTGAATGAAATGCAACTTCGCCGGATCATAGTGATAGATGCCGAAATCGTGTATCGGGTCGCGATAGATGGGAAACAGCTGAACTTCTTCGCGGTTCAGAAAAATCGCCTGCGCGGTAACCGGCCCGGGTGTCACCACATGCCGATTCGTCAGGATAAGCCCTCGCTTCGCGTCGATGACGAAGCCGGTCGCCTGCGCGGTGGTGTTCCATTCGGTATCGAACGCGCGCGTGCTGTCGATCTGAATGGTGACGACGCCGGTGGCGATGCGCTCCAGTGTCTGCGCCCAATTGGCGGGCGTATTCGGAATGCCGATGGCCTTGGCCGGGGTCGGCGGAGCAGTCGGGGCGGTGAACGCGGGAGTGGCCGAAAATGCGAGCAGGGACAAAAACAGCGAAATACGGGACATGCCGATCCTAGGGTTGGTTAACTCTTGAGTGCCTTCGGATCGGACATCGCCCGGCGCCGGCCGTTCCTATGAGGCGGCCGTTCCCTGCCAAATCAGGTCGAGCTGCTTCGCCGCGCGCACATCATCCAATCGCCTCACCGGCATTGTATGCGGCGCCGAGGTGAGTTTCTCTGCGTCATGCTGCATTTCCTCGCGGATCGATGCCAGCGCATCACAAAACCGGTCCAATTCCTCCTTGGCCTCGGTCTCGGTGGGTTCGATCAGCAGGCATTCGGGCACCAACAGCGGGAAATAGGTCGTGGGAGCGTGAAACCCGTAGTCCAGCAAGCGCTTCGCGACGTCCATCGCAGAGACGTGGTACGCCTTCTGCTCCTGCTTGAGAGTGATGATGAACTCGTGGCTGGCGCGACGCTTCGGGTATGCCGCTTCGAAGCCGAGAGCTTGCAGCCGCTTCATCAAATAGTTGGCATTGAGCGCCGCGAATTCCGCCACGCGCACCATGCCTTCGCGGCCCAAGAGGCGCATATAAATATAGGCGCGCAAATTCACGCCGGCATTCCCCATGAACCCGGATAGGCGCCCGATGGATTGCGGCAGATCGCGCTCGGTCAGCCAGCGGTAGCGCGCACCCTCCTTGCCGACGATGGGCAGCGGGAGGAACGGCTTCATCCGCGCGCTCACGCCCACTGCACCCGATCCCGGTCCGCCGCCGCCATGCGGCGTCGAGAAGGTCTTGTGCAAATTCATGTGGATCACATCGAAGCCCATGTCTCCGGGCCGTACCTTGCCCAAGATGGCGTTCAAGTTCGCGCCGTCGTAATACAGCAGGCCCCCGGCATCGTGCACGATGCGCGCAATCTGTACGATCTTGCGTTCGAACACACCGAGCGTGGAAGGATTCGTCAGCATGATGCCGGCGGTTGCCGGACTCACCACGGCTTTCAGTGCCTCGATGTCCACATCTCCATTCGCATCGCAGGGAATTTCCTTGACGACGAACCCGCACATGGTCGCGGTGGCGGGGTTGGTGCCATGCGCCGCCTGCGGGACGATGATTTCAGTGCGTGCAGTATCATTGCGCGCCCGGTGGTAGGCACGGATCATCGCCACGCCGGCAAACTCGCCCTGCGCGCCCGCCATCGGCGTGAGACTGACCGCCGGCATCCCCGTGATCTCCTGCAGCATCTCCTGCAGTTCGTACATGCAGGCCAGAAACCCTTGCGGCTCCGGCCCCAGAGGATGCCTGCCCAAGAATTCCGGCAGCATCGCGTAGGTGTTGCAGGCCTTCGGGTTGTACTTCATGGTGCACGAACCCAACGGGTAGAAGTGCGTGTCGATGGAGAAATTCATTTGCGACAGGCGGGTGAAATGCCGCACCGCCTGCAGTTCCGAAACCTCCGGCAGTGCCGGTTGTTTTGTCCGTCGCAGACTGGCGGGCACCTGTGCGGTCCCGGCAACCGGCGGCGGAAATTGGGTGACGGCCCCGCGCCCGGGCTTGCTCAATTCGAATATCAAAGGCTCGCGCGTTTTGAGTTGCATCGATTCTCTCCTAGGCCGCCGCGCGCGAGGCGCTCATCGCATCGGCCAATGCCGATGCATACGCAGCGATGTCGGCATCGAGTTTGGTTTCGGTCGCGCATACCAGCAGCGCGTGGCCCAATTCCGGGTAGCGCTCGCTCAGATCCAGGCCGCCTAGGATCCCGCGCCGTGACAACGCCGCCAGAATCGCGGCAGGCGGCCGATCCAGCAGCAATACGGCCTCGTGAAAGTGCGGCGCCGTGAAAGCGCGTTTCACACCGGGGATTTTGCTCAAAGCGCTGACCAAATCGTAGGTGCGCTGCATGCTGGCCTGCGCAACCGCTTCCAAGCCGCGCGGCCCCAGCAGGCTCATATAAATCGTCGCGGCCGTCACCATCAAACCCTGATTGGTGCAAATGTTGGACGTGGCCTTGCTGCGGCGGATGTGCTGTTCGCGCGCCTGCAGCGTCAAGGTGAAGCCGGGTCTGCCCTCCACATCCACGGTGCCCCCGACGATACGTCCCGGCATCTGACGCACATACTGCATGCGGGTCGCCATGAAGCCGAAATAGGGGCCACCAGACGACAGCGGCACACCTAGCGCCTGGCCTTCCCCGCAGACAATGTCGGCGCCGCGCGCGCCGTCGACGAGCGCGCCCCACTCGCCCGGCGGCTTTAGCAGCGCCAGCGAGGTAGGGTTCACGACCGCGATCAGCATGATTTTGTTGTCGTGCGCCCAATCGGTGATTCCATCCACCTCTTCCAAGCTGCCGAAAAAATTCGGCTGCTGCAGCACCAGCGCCGTGAAATCCTGGCCGCCGAAGGGCTTGAGCGCTTCGAGCAGCGTGCGGCCGGCCGAGCGATCGAAATCGACCGGCACGAAACTGATGTCCTGATTGCCGGCAATGGCTTGAGCCACTTGCGCGTAGGTGGGATTGACGGTGCGCGGCATCAATATGCGCCGCGAATTGGAGCTGCGATTGGAGCGCACGGCCATGAGGCAGGCCTCCGCCAGCGCCGAGGCGCCGTCATACAAAGAGGCATTCGACACCTCCATGCCCGTGAGCGCGCACATCATGGATTGGTACTCATAGATGAGCTGCAGCGTGCCCTGACTCGCCTCCGCCTGGTATGGCGTGTAAGCCGAATAAAATTCGCCGCGCGTGGCGATGGCCCACACGGGCGCCGGGATGTGATGCTCATAGGCGCCGGCGCCGATGAAATTCAGGGGACGCCCATCGATCGCCGCACGCTCCGTCATCAGCCGCGCGATTTCCATTTCGGAGAGCGGCGCGGGCACATTGAGGACAGCGGCGCGCAGATCCGCTGGGATCTCATCGAACAGATCTTCGATCGAACGCGCGCCGATGACCTCCAGCATGCGAGCGATGTCGTCAGGTGTGTGAGGAATGAATGCCATGTGCGTCCCCTACTTCGCTTCTTCCGCCAAGAAACTCTCATAGGCGCTGGCGCTCATGAAGGACGCGGCGTCGAGGGGAGCGCTGGCTTCCAGGCGAAACAGCCATCCGGCGCCATAGGGATCCTCGTTGAGCAGTTCCGGCTTGGATGAAAGCGCGCTGTTGTGGGCGACGACCTTGCCGGCAAGGGGGCTGTAAACATCCGATGCCGCCTTGACCGACTCGACCACCGCGCAAGCCTCGCCCGCGCTCAAAGCGCGGCCGACGTCGGGAACCTCGACGAAAACCAAATCGCCGAGTGCGCTTTGCGCGTGATCGGTGATGCCGATCTCCAGCGTGCCATTTTGCGCTTGGCGCACCCACTCGTGACTCTTGGTGTATTTCAAATCGCTCGGTATGTTGTTGCTCACGATTAACCCTCTAGCTGATGTCGATCAATGGCTTGCCGTGGCGCACGAACGGCGGCTTGACGATGCGCGCCGCGTGCAATTTGCCGCGAATATCCACCTGCACGCTTGGTTGCGATGTTTTGGGCACGCGTGCCAACGCAATGGAACGATTCAAAGTTGGCGAGAAAGTTCCGCTGGTCACCTCGCCCGACAGGCCGGCGGTGGTGGCGCCGCCAACCAGAACTTTTTGATGACTGCGCAGCACGCCGCGATCCTCGAGCAACAGCCCCACCAGCTCGCGGCCGCCCTCGCGCTGCGCGCGCTCCAGAGCCTCGCGACCGAGGAAATCCCGATCCGTGGGCTCGAAGGCAACGGTCCAGGCCAGACCCGACTCCAGAGGATGATAATTCTCATCCATGTCGTTGCCGTACAGGTTCATGCCTGCCTCCAGGCGCAGCGTGTCCCGCGCGCCCAGACCCGCCGGTGCAACCCCTTGCCGGCGCAACCGGTTCCAAGCGTCCGCGGCTTCCGCGGCCGGGATCATGATCTCGAAGCCATCCTCTCCGGTGTAGCCGGTGCGGGCCACGAACCAAGAGCCGAACGCCGCGCCGAAAAAAGGCTTCAATTCGAGCACCGCTGCTTGCTGTTCCGGCATGAGCAGCAGCGCCGCTTTGCGTCGCGCATTGGGGCCTTGCACCGCGATCATCGCGAGTTCCTTGCGCTCGACCACCGTGACGTCGAAATCCGCCGCGTGCCGGCGTATCCAAGCCAGATCCTTGTCGCGCGTGCCGGCATTGACCACCATGCGATACCAGGTGTCCGACAGGTAGTAGACGATCAGATCGTCGATCACGCCGCCGTTGGGCAGCAACATGCAGGAGTACAGCGCCTTGCCGGGTGTCTTGAGACGGCCCACGTCGTTGGCCAAGAGTAACCGCAAGAAATCGCGCACGCGGCCGCCGGTCAAGTCGACGATGCACATGTGAGACACATCGAACATGCCCGCATCGCGGCGCACCGCGTGGTGCTCTTCGATTTGCGAGCCATAGTGCAACGGCATGTCCCAACCGCCGAAGTCGACGATCTTGGCGCCCTGCTGGACATGGGTGTCGTATAGAGGAGTCTTAAGGCCCATCGCAACCTCGCTGCGAACGAATACAGAGACGCCAAGCACTGTCGTGCTTCGCCCCTCTGTCCTTAAGACCTGAGAGATTGCGCGCTCAAGATCGAGCGCTGCTCCCCTTCGGTGGGCCGCCTGATGCGACCGCTCTCCAGAGATCGCGAGAGTCTGCCGTTCATGTGCCTGAGCGTTTCCGGGCGGTTGCGCCTTCGGCGGCCCTAGTTAAAGGACTCTCTCCAGACAGCTCTTATCGCGAGTGGGGCGGCATCATACAGAAGAGCCTTTGCGGATTGAAGCGCAAAGTCGTCATATATCTTGTGCGCTGGCCGCCCAGTGTGCGTCAGGCGGCGGGTGCGCGTCGGGCGATTGTTGCGCGCTAGCCGCCCGACCGTTTCGCCGGCCAGCCCATTTTGATCAGCTCCGCAACGATCGTATCGCGATGATCGCCCTGAATTTCGATGACGCCGCCGCGCACGGTGCCGCCTGAACCGCAACGCTTCTTGAGTTTGGTGGCCAACGATTCAATATCGGCGGGCGACAAGGGCAAACCCGTAATTGTTGTTACGCCCTTACCCGCCCTGCCTTGAGTTTCGCGCGCAACGCGCACGGCGGCCGGCTTGGCCGCACCGGGAACGCCCTTGGGGCAGACGCACTCGCGCACCGCACGGCGGCAGTTGGGGCAGAGGCTGCCGATGCCGGTCGAGTAGACGATGCGTGAGCTCATGACCGAATCCTAACCGGCGGAAAAGATCTTTTCGCTGTTGGAAGGTCGGATGCCGGCGCGCAGTTGATACACGAGAATGAAATAGCCGGAGAAGCACAACCCAACACCTGCCGCGATGAGCCCCCACCGAAACCACCAGAATGCGGCCAACGCGCCGCTGTAGGTCGCCCCCATCACCCCGATATAAACGGGCAAGAAAATCCGTTGCGCGAGTGGGAACCAGCGCCCGAGAAACCGCCCCTGGTGTCGCGCGTTCGGTAGTCCCAAGGGCAATGCCTGCGAAGCGATGATGATGAGAGCAAATGTGACGACTGCCCTGAAATCCAGGTCCGCGTTGAGCAGCGCGCGATTGACGAGAAATGTTAATCCCAGCGTCGCAACGCCGGGCAGCGCTCCCAGAATCAGCAGCAGGCCTGCGAGCCGCCTCGTGCTCAACGGCAAACAGCGCAACGGCTGCAGCGCCGAACGGAATTGAAAGGTCAGGAGAAACCCCGCGGTTGAGATGCCGATAAAAAATATCCAAAACAAGGCTGCGCCTGCGCGCGGAAAAACATAATGCAGCACTGTCACCAGTACCGCCGCTATCACGGCGACGACCGCCGTGCGCTGTAGCACCGGCACTAATACCGTCCAAATGCCGTATCGGTATGCCGATGGCGCAGCACTGGACTTCTTGGCAAGCGCGGGAATCCGACTCGCGATGTCCGGCCAACGCCAATGCCGGCCGCTATAGCCCTGTGCCGCGGAGACCACGAGTAGAATCATGCCGAGCGCGATGAATCCGATCGAGTACGGACGTGCGGCCGCCCCGACCGGCAAGCCAATGAACTGCAGGATGATTGCGCCGCTCACCAGTGCGAGAACTTTAGCGCCCGACCCCCGTACCTCGTAAAATCGCGGCGAGCGAAACAGCACAGCCACCACTCCGAGCACAGCCCAGTTGATCAATATTCCTTCCAAAACAACGTCCGGCGTTGGAATCGGCGCTCGGCTCCCGCGCTGCCAAGCCCAAGTGATACCGGCCATAAGAGTCAGGTAAATCCCGGGCACTCCGACCATTGCCCACCAGCGAAAAGCGCTGGCATCTTTGGCGGCGATGGGCAGGCTGCGCCAAACGAGACTATTTGCATTGATCGCAGCAACGGCGCCCCATAGGCCAAGTTCCATGGCGGCAATCGGCATACGCCCCCACCCACGTATCCAGTACACCCCGACCAACGAGAACTGCAAGAGGCCGATCACCGCGTACAACCACACGCTGCGGAAAAGGTATCCCTTCAGCAGTTTCAAGAAAGTGCGATTCACGCCGCGCTCATCTGCGGCCACCAGCCGCTCCGGCCGTCGGCGCTCTTGATCAACGCCAGAAACAAGTCTTCCAACGTGAGGGGAACCTGTGCCAATACTTCGAGATTCAGCGCTTCGAGCACTTCCTGCGGAACCGCATCTTGGTCGATCAGCAGCCGTACGCGGTCTCCCTGGCGATCGATCACGGAAACTCCGGGTACGTATCCCGGTGTGTCGCGCACGACCCGGGCGTCAAATTGCCGATAGCGCTCGACCAGCTTATCCATGCGTCCACAAGTCAACAGCCTGCCTTGATTCATGATGGCCGCGTGATCTGCAAACCGTTCCAAATCCGTCAACTGGTGTGAGGAAATCAAAATGGTTCGGCCCTCGCGAGTCATGAACTTGAGCAACTCGGTGAACAGCTGACGGCGCGCGATCGCATCGAGGCCCAGCGTCGGTTCATCCAACACCAGCAGCTGCGCGTCGCGCGATAGCGCCAAAACCAGCGCGAGCTTCATGCGCGCTCCAAACGACAGCGCGTCGACTCTCGAGTCTCGATGCACGCCGAACAGGAATTGCAGTTCCTCGCAATGCACGGCATTCCAGTCCGGATAAAAGCCCCGAACGAAATCGATTGCACGTCCGACCGTACCCCAGGCGCGATAGTCCATATCGGGACTGACATAGGCCGTGCGGCGTTTTATTTCAACTTCCTCCCCGCGAATATCGCGACCCAGTACGCGGATGCTCCCCAAGCTTGGCTCGCCCATCCCCATCAACATGTTGAGCGCGGTGGATTTTCCGGCGCCATTGGGCCCGATCAGTGCGTAAATCGAACCGCATGGCACATTCAGCGATAAAGGGCCCAGTGAGAATGCAAGCCCAGGTGAGAACGCCAGCCCAAAGGACTTTTGCACCTCTTGAAATTCAATTGCGGACGCACTCATGACGCACTCCCTCGGATAGCCTCGGCGGTTGATTCGATCGGGTCGGGCTTCATCTCTTCGCGCAGCATTTGCATCAATTCGCGATCCGCAATGCCCGCTTGCCGCCCCGCGGCGATGGCCGATCGCAGGGCGTCGCGCGCCGTCGCGCGCCGCTCGGCGCGTGTTCGGTCATTGCCGCGCGCGGCAACAAAAGTTCCCAGCCCTTGCCTGCTGAAGGTGATGCCTTCCCGCTCCAGCTCCTCGTAGGCCCGCTTGACGGTGATGAGGCTCACCAAGAGTTGTTCGGCGAGCACTCTATAAGAAGGTAACGCACTGCCGGCGGTAAGCCGATTGGCCAGCACCTCGCGCTTGATGCTGTCGACAATCTGCTGGTACAGCGGACCGGAAGCGGCCGGGGAAATCGGCCCCAATTGTAGAATTGCAGAGGAATCGGCCATGCCAACTGTATATACTAGATATGCCCAGTAAGCAAGGCTGCTGCTGTCATTTGGTTCACGCGGCCGCCCCACAGGGCCGCCGCACCTAATTCCTGGACGTGATTTGCGTTTAGAATCCGCGGCCACAAAACATCCTCGCTCGACCCACCACTAAAGAGTTCCAAGTGCTACAAAAAATTGCGTTCACGTTCATCTTGAGCCTGCCGTCGCTGGCCCTGGCAGACACCTTCACCTATTCGTTCATATCCGGCGAGAAAAAAGTCGGCCACTTGACCGCTGATATCAAGGGCGATGAGACCACCATCGACTACGACGTCAAGAACAACGGCCGCGGTCCGACGATCGCGGAATCGATCACCTTGGATGCGGCGGGCTTGCCGACTGAATGGTCCGTCAAAGGCTCCACGACCTTCGGCAGCAAGATCGCCGAACATTTCAGCAGCAAGGGCAAGAACGCCGAGTGGGTGGATTCCACCGGTAAAGGCCACGCGACCGTCAACACGCCCAGTATTTATCTGGCGCAGAGTTCCAGCCCCTGGGCCAATGGAATCTACGCACGCGCGCTCTTGAAGGCCGCGGGCATGCAATTACCCGCGCTGCCCGGAGGCAGCGTGCGCCTCGAGAAGGGCGAGACCCTCAACGTCCAGGGAAGCGGCGGCCCGCTTGCGGTGACGCGCTACGATCTGATTGGGATCGATCTCGATCCTGAAACCATCCTGCTGGACTCGGCAAACAATTTATTTGCCGACGTCGACGCCAGTTCCATCCTCGTGCGCGCGGGATACGAAGGCGAGGAGAAGCGGCTGCGCGACATGGCCGCCGCCTGGTCGAGCCAGCGGTTTGTGAAAATGGAGCAAGAGGTCGCGCATCGCTATCCGGGACCCATCCGCATCCGCAATGTCAGGTTGTTCGATCCCAAGAGCTCATCACTGACGCCCGTCATGTCGGTCCTGGTACAGGGCAAGGTCATCGCCGCGGTGGAACCGAACGATAGCCCGCCCACCCCCGGTGAGACCACCATCGATGGCGCGGGCGGCACACTGATCGCGGGCCTGTACGAAATGCACGCCCATTTGGGCCAAAGCGGTGCCCTGCTCAACGTCGCCGCGGGCATCACCACCGTGCGCGACATGGGCAACGACAACGCGGTGCTCGATGCGCTGATCCAACAAATCGACAGCGGCACGATTGGCGGCCCGCATGTCATCCGCTCGGGATTCATCGAGGGCAAGAGCCCATTCAGCGCCAACAACGGCATCTTGGTCGACAGCCAGGAGAAG
>Ga0307474_10003909_pt1 | contig 10715 bp, 12 predicted proteins | sample atmos_gasesECM1C_2_FD_203312 | JGI IMG/M metagenome (GOLD analysis project Ga0307474, IMG submission 203312) | Hardwood forest soil microbial communities from Morgan-Monroe State Forest, Indiana, United States - atmos_gasesECM1C_05 | ecosystem: Environmental > Terrestrial > Soil > Temperate...
CGTGGCTTCCGGATCGAGTGCGGGGAGATCGAGGCGCGGACTATGGCAATTGACGAAAGAAGAGTTTCGACAGAACAGATAAGGAAGACGCCGCCGGCCCACATCGCAAGAGGGGCACGAATCTGAAACCGGCAGCATCGCATGTAGAGAGGGGCATTGGATACCCCGTCCTGGACGCAATCGATGTGCCAATCCCAGCGACCTGGTACGCGAGCGCAGGAGGTTGCCCGGCGCCATGGACTCCATCCAAGTCTGCTGACGCGCTGGCGCGCACAGCATTAGGTGTCGTCTCCGCTCCTTTGTATGCATCGCTGACGGCCGCCTTGCCGGGTAAGGCGCGATATTGAGAACTGTCCTTATGGACAGTGATAGGCGCAGCGCCCTGGTCGAGCGGCTTGAAGTAGTGGAGACGGGTCGGCGCCGACGCTGATCCGAGGAAGCCCGGGAAGTAGGATCCCTTGCGCAGTTTGGGGATGCTCAGCTCGACGGTGCCGGCACGGGTCTCCCAGCTCCGATCACGGTAGCCGTTGCGCTGCGCCAGACGCTCGGGCTTCCTCTCGCCGTAGCCTGCGCCGGTCAGGCCTTCGACCTCCAGTTCCATCAGCCGGTGCGCGGCAAAGCCGATCATCTCGCGCAGCAGATCGGCATCAGGGGTCTTCTCCACGAGTGCGCGAAGGTTCATCATGTCGTCGGTCATCGGTGGTTCCTCGAATCAGGTTAGTGTCGCAATCCAAACCTTACCGACGAATCATCGGTGACCACCCGCAAAGCCGCTCGCTCGCTACGGCGCCATTGGGGGGCGCGCTTCGCGAGCGGCTTTGCTAATCAGCTACACCACTCCTTGGGACACGACCTCTGTCGCTTCGTACCTCTCCTCAAGCGACGGTTGATCGAAAGAACCGGCGAGTGCCGCCGCCTGTTGGAGAGAGCGTAACTGGCCTCAATCATGATGCCGGGCGTGATCGCCGCGATCATCGTGGTCATGATCATCGTCGTCGTCATCGTCATCGTCGGCACCATCATCATCGTCATCGCAGATGCTGGCAGATCGAGGCTGAGCGCCTTGGCGGTTTTCAGATTGACCACCAGCTCGTACTTGGTCGGCGTCCGCACCGGCAGATCAGCCGGCTTCGATCCCTTGAGAATGCGAATCGCGTCCCGGTGCCCGAACAGGCAGTATAGAATTCAGTTTGACAATGCCCAACGATCGGCCCGATCCTCGCTCTCTCTTATCTCGTGGCAAGGGCGGTCAAGAGCCGGTGAAGCAAGCCGCGCTAACACGAGCTAAATAGGCGAATGAAGGAGACCGCGAGGACGCGCCGAGCGCAGGTTCGTTGACGCTGCTCGTGACAAGACTCAGTAGGAAACGACGATGGCACTTACCAAACACACAATGACGAACGAGCAACGAAAGTCGGTTGCGCTCGAATATTTGAAGGCTTTCGACAACGCAGGGGTTACCTCCGACGGGGGAAGCATCCTGGATCTCTTCGCAGACGACGCGCAAGTCTACTTTCCCAAATGGGGCATAGCCCGCGGGAAGGAGCAAATCGGCAAGTTGTTCGGCGACGTTGGCGGGACCCTCAAATTCATTGTCCATCATTTCTCGCACTTCAACTGGATTTTTTCAGGCGAGGACCTCGTCGTCTGTGAGGGGACGAGTCACGGCGAGCACCGCGATGGGCCTTGGCGTGCCGACGTTCCGGAGCACGGAGCCGGTCGCTGGTGCGACGTGTTCGAAATCCGCGATTGGAAGATCAACCGGTGCTTCATCTATCTCGACCCCGACTACGCGGGCAAAGACACGGCGCGCTATCCCTGGCTCAACAAGGAATAAGGCGCGTGGCAACTGAACCACGGTCGTGACTACGGGTGGTGACCCATCAAAACGTTTTGCCTGCTACGGGGCGCCACAAGCTAGACGGGTCTCCGTGAGGCCGTGCCGCGAGCTTATGATGGCATTGAATTGCTGCTCAAACTTCCGGTTCGGGTCGAAATGCGAAAAACTCGCCGTGAGCAAACCTGGTCGGCTCCGCCCACTAAGCTGACCTCAATGCCAGGTGTCGCCATTTCGCAGACGGGCTAGAACCAGACGTCGCGATGTGAGCTTATTCACATCCCGATCGACAGAGTTGTGCTTTAGTCTCAGGAGCAAGGTCGTCCAGTCTCTCACCGCTTTACCAACATGGTGGCCTTTGACGACGAGGTTGCGAATGCTCGTATCTGGTCCGGCTTCCATTACCGCTTCTCGACCCGGGTCGGCACAGATATGGGGCTTAAGATCGGTGAATACGTTGTGACAAACGTTATGCAGCCGGCCCAGACGGCAGGACGTTAACTACCTTGTCGGCACAGCCTTGGTTCCTGGTTCACGATGGCGAGCGTCCCCGCGGGCTTGACCGGACGTTTTCATCACTGCCCGCGTGGTCTCAAACGGGCCAATGCACAGAATCGGACGTTGCTATGCAGTCCATCGATCTGCCGTGAGCACAACAGACCAACGCTTCGGCTCAAGGTGCGGCGGCTGGGAGGCTCATCGGAAAGCGTCACGAACCTCATTGATGGCCAGCATTGGATTCTGCAGATGGGGGAAGTGCCCTATTTGCGGAAGAAGAGTCAGTTTCGCGCGCACTCGTTCGGCGAACTCTACTCCCATCTCCTTGTTGATGTAGAGGTCTTTCCCGCCCCAAACGACCTTCACGGGCGTCTTGAGCCGGGCAAGTTGCGATTCGAAGTGATCCTGGTCGCGCGTAAAGTGCGAGTAGTAGTGGGAGAACGCGTCTGCCGACGTCATCGCTCCCTGGGTCCATCCTCGGAACATGTCGTCCTTGAATTCACGCGCAACTTCAAAATGCTCCTCCTCGGGCAAACCTCTCGTGAAGGTGTTCTGCAGGATCTCGTCGCGATTGCTGTTCAGGTTGGCGCGGACCTGATCCATCGCAGGTCCCTCCTTCAAGCTTTGCAGGCTCGCGTACATGAATTGGGGCCTGTTGAACGGGGCGAAGTCGCCCACGATGATCGTCCTTGCTATATCGGGTCTTTCCACGGCCAGCAGGAGCGTCGGCAGCGCACCGATATCGGTTGCGTAGATCGTCAGCATCGATGTGTCGATCCCTGCTTTGCCGATGTATCGATCCAGAATCTGCGCGTAGTCTTTGGGCGCATAGGAAAACCTGCCGACCGTTGGCCTCGATGAGAGGCCATAACCCGGCCAGTCGAAAGCGTGGACCTCGTAGTCATCGGCCAGAGCCTTGGCGATGTCCTTCCAGGCGTACAAGGTCTCCGGAAACCCATGCAGGAAGAGAACGGTCCCCTTTGGGTTGGAGTTGCGCAGAACCATGCGCCTGAGCGTGATATCTTCGTCGATCTCGAAGAAATCGATCGCGTCGTCGTTCACCGGCTGTGACATGATGTCCATCCTTTCGACGTTGTTACCACCCGGCTCGGCAGTCAGCGCGGCGATCGTCGCGGCGACTGCGTCATCGATGCGAACGATTGCGATCATACAGTGGGACTGAACACCTAGCGCCCGCGCATGACGTCTAAGTAAGGCCCTGCATATCTCAAGGTTTCGGCTGCATACCCTGCAAAAAGCGAAGCGGGTTGAGCGGACCAATGGGGATCAGTTCGAAGCTCATCATATGTGCTTTGCCCAAAGGCAGCTTTTCGAGCATTTCGTGAGCGACAGCCGGATCGGTGACGTTGATGATGAACGCCACGCCCGGCTTTCCCTGTAGCGAGTACCACTGCTCGATCTTGCCATCGAGGTAGAGGTCGACAGTTTCCCGAACTTCCTCCGGTAGCACAGCAAACACCTGCGATTGTTCAAAATCGGGATTGATGGTCCCGATGGCGAGAATTTTGGTCGTCGGCGTCGTTTTCATAGCAGCTCCTTGTGCGTTTGCCGAATTGAAGCCGACAAGGCAGCCAATAAGTGCCAATGCGGCGGCAGAAACGAATTTCATGTTCTCTCCCCTCTGTGTGTCACTCAGGCGATCGGGTAAACCCGTTGGGAGAGCATCGCCTGCAAGGCGGCCGGATAGCAACGATAATTGTCTCTTCCTCGATGGACAGTCGACTTGGCTTGCTTGGGGCTGTCGGGAGATCAGCGACCGTCTCACGCTGCTTCCACTTCGCGACAGTCCTTTTTGATCCCGCAGCGTTTAGCTAGGGCTTCAGGGCCTAGTCATCGTTAGGGTCGTGCATCACTCTGAAACCCGGGCGCACTGAATGCTGAATTTTGGATGAATTCGAGTCCTAACATTCGACGTGTCCGCAATGGGCCAACAACCGACACTCAGGAGAGTGTTAGCGTGCCGGTCTTGAAGCCTTGAAGATGTACCTATTGCTGCTGAAAAAATATCGGCCAGCTTCGTTCAAACGCTCGAACTCGCTAAGCCACCCATTGAGGTCGCTCGCCGAAACGTCTCCGCGTCCTCCAACAAACTTTTCTATGATTGTTGATAGTCCTTTGCTGTAGCTATCATCGTCGTAATTCAGGTTGAGGAGCGAGTATACGAAGGCATCATAAAGTCGAAATCCAGCATTTTGGAGCCTGTGTGGCATCGTTCTCGGCAGACGCGGGTGGGCACAATGCGCCTCCCACGATTTCAAAACAGCCGCCATTCGTTTCGCGTCGTCGGAAAACCACACGAGGGCGTCCCAATCTGTGGTGATGAAAATTGTTCGCCCGTCCGGCTTTAGAACGCGAAAAGCCTCCGACAAGACCACGTCAACATCGGCGACATACTCAGCAACCTGCGTGCACACCACTACGTCAAAAGACGCATCCGGTTGAAGCAGTTTGGTCGCATCACCGACTTCGTATGACAACCATGGAGGATGCTCCCGTCGAGCGCAAAGTTCTACGAGATCAGGCGAGATATCGATGCCGACCACGGCTCCATGGCGGCCAACAATTTCGCTCATTTCTTCGCACAGAAAACCCGGGCCACATCCGATATCGAGGACTTTTTCATCGGTAGATAAGTTCAGGTGCCGAATTGTCTCGCGCCGCTGCGCAACAATGTCCTTGGTGCGATATGTCTTCTCGAGGTGCCGCGCAGCTTCATCCGTGAATGTTAGTCCACTCATGTCGTGTTCCCTCCATACAGATAGCCGGATGGGAAGCGATCCAAAGACTTACGCGCTTCGACGCGCGTCAAACGTTAACTGTTCTTCGAACTGGCCGATAGGTCTGAAATTGGTCAACAACAGAATCGTGCGTTGCAGCAATTGCGTCGTATTCGATCACCTTGTCGGCTCGTGAGAGTAATCTCTTCGGCCCGGAACATAGATAGAGTCTCGCCTGCCAGAACGGCCTGGGGTTTTGTCATGGAGCTGAGAAATTCGCGCAGAGCGTCGCTCGACTGCTCCGCGGCCGACTTGTTGTATTCGATGCGATGTCCAAGGTAGAGAACGGGTGCTCGGAGAATTGAAAGGTCAAATCCGGCATACGCGCCCGGATAGACAATGAGCCGGACCGCGGCGCTTTCACCCATCTGCCGGGAGATAGCCAAATCGTCAGAACGTGAGCAAATCCGGTCTGCTACATTCTCGCTTGAGGCGGCTTCGCGGCATGCTGTCAGAAGCCGAGCACGCGGAGCTGTTGCTTGCTGACCTGGTCGGCCGGGTCGATCGATTGCGCCTTGCGGAAATCGGCGATCGCCTCGGCGCGGCGGCCCAGCACTTCATAGGAGAGGCCGCGGTTGTCGTAGGCCTCGACATAGGACGGATCGAACTGGATCGCTTGCGTGAAATCCGAAACTGCGCGGCTGCTGTCACCCTTTGCAACGTAGGCCTTACCGCGGGAGTTGAGGGCGTTGAAGTCTTTGGGGTTTATCGCGATCGCCTGGTCATAGTCCCGGATCGCGTCATCGATCTTGCGCAGCGCCGTATAGGCATTGCCGCGATTCCAATACGCCACGCCGTTCCTTGGATTGATGCTGATCGATTGACCATAGTAGGCGATCGCCCGGCTGTAGTCCTTCAAGCCTTCGTAAGCGACGCCGCCGCAATTGTAGCCGACGGAATTTTCCGGTTCACGCCTGATGACCTCGCTGCAATCGGGAACGGCGAGGTCGTACTGGCGATTGTTGCTGTAGGCAACGCCACGCGAGCTGTACAACCAAAGCAGACTTGAATCGAGCTTGATTGCCTCGCTGTAATCTGCGATCGCGGGCTCCCATCCGCCTTTTTTCGTGATCAACCTCTTCCTGAAGAGGGCCTGACCCCTTTGGCCAAAGCCGAAGGCGTATTTCGGATCGATTGTGACCGCCTCGGTGAGATCGGCGACCGCCTGGTCGAATTCACCCTTTTCCGTCCACGCCATGCCGCGGCGGGCATAGGCCCACGCGTCCCTGGAATTGATCCCGATCGCCTCGGTGTGGTCGGCCAGCGCTGCGTCGTATTCATGCAGACCGTAGTAGGCGACCCCACGATTGTTGTAGGCCCAGCCATAGTTCGGATCGATCTTGATCGCCTCGGTGCAATCGGCAACGGCTGCGTCGTGGTCCTCTTTGCTCTCGTAAGCCTCACACCGGTGCGCAAAGGCCCAGGCGTCCTTCGGGCTGAGTTTGATAGCCTCGCCGTAGTCGACAATCGCGCGGTCGTAATCCCTGCTGTTGAAGGAGCCGCGGCCTCGGTTCTTGAAGGCCTTGACGCGTTCTGCCACCGACACGTTTGCGTCGTCGATAATACGGTTGCATGCCGCGAAGCCGACGTCGGGCTTGTCGGCGCTGGCGGCGCACTCGCTTCGGTCGGTCGGCGTGGCGGCCAGCGCCGGCATCGCAAGCAGGAGGCCCATGCAAAGGAGCAGTCCACCTGATCCACGCGCTGCCATGCTGTTCCCTCCCGCCTGGCGCTCCGACGCGACACGTCCGGACGTGAGGAGGATTTTAGCCCCAACGGCAGGCTATCTGCCATCGGCAACCGATGTCAGAGATTGGTCACTCACGTCATTTTTGGCCTGTCGCCCGGATGTCTGCTCCTCCCCTGACAGCGGCGGAATAGCAGACATCCCCCAACCGCCCTTGGGGCCAAATAGCCGGCATCACTCAATCACCTGGTCGGCACGGCCGAGCAACGCGGCCGGGACCATCAGGCCAAGGGAGTTTGCAGTTTTCGCGTTGATAACAAGATCGATCTTTGTAACCTGTCGCACCGGCAAATCTTGGCATTTTTCGCCCTTCAGTACGCGCCCAATAATTTCGCCAACTTGCCGGTAAGCATCGTTATAGTTTGGTCCAAACTGATTGATTTATCTCAAACGGTACGCGAAACGCGGGCCCAGCCTGACGTTCCGAAGGCAGTCCAGATAATCGGGAGGTGAAGCATGTACCAGCATATTCTCATTCCGACAGATGGGTCGGAGCTAGCGTGGCGTGGGGTGGCGCATGGATTGGCGTTGGCGAAATCCGTTGGAGCCAAGGTATCTGCAATCTACGTTGTGGAACCGCTTCTTGCGCTGACAGGCGACTTTGCGAGCGTGTTGGATCGCGTGGAAAATGCGGCCAAGGAGGCCGGTGTTTCCTGCGAGACAATTCAGGTGGAGAACGTGCCACCCCACCAAGCCATCATCGCAGCAGCCGAGGACAAAGGCTGCAATCTCATTGTTATGTCATCGCATGGGCTCAGCGGACTTTCCATGCTTCTGATCGGTAGTGTGACAAACAAGGTGCTGACCTCCGCGAAAACCCCCGTACTGGTTTGTCCGTGAATGTGCAGACCGCTCGATGGGTCAAAGATACGCGCAGGGAGATGGAGATAACATCCGGTTGGGATCAAAGGCGGTGGTCGCTGCCCGAGCCGCACAATAAGCGACATCCCCCCGGTTATTCGACCGGCTTGTCAGTGGCTGCGAGTAACGTCGATGGAAGCAGAAGGCCGAATGTCTTGCGGTCCCGTTTCGATGGTTTAGCTTGTCGAAGGTCAGTGCCGTTGGGTTGCATAGCACTGCCGTTCATTTGCAACGAGCGGAGGAGTTGATGATGAAGACGATTTTGGTACCAACCCTAAACAACCCGGTCATGAAATCCGCGCTCGAGACGGCTTTGCTGCTCGCCAAGCGCACCAGCGCTTATATCGAGGGTATTCCATTGTGGTTTGGCGGTCCTGAGTTTGTCGTGGCAGAGCAGGCCAGCAGCTTTTCCATGGAAATCTATCGAGCGCGGCGCGAAGAAGGAACGGCAGGAGCGCGCAAACTATTCGAGAGCTTCATGCAGGCGCACGGTGTTGCTCCTAGATCGACCAGGGACCGACCTGCGTTTGGCTGGTTTGCCGAGGTGCCGCCGGGTGAAGGCTTGGTCGGGAGCCGTGGCCGTGCATTCGATGTAATCGTCATGAGCAGGCCTGACGCTGATACGGACGCCCCATATAACGGTGCGATCGAGTCTGGTTTATTTGAAAGCGGCCGGCCTGTTCTGTTGGCACCCCCGACCGCTCCGCAACGGATCGCGACCAACATCATGATCCATTGGAATGGCAGTACGGAGCAGGCCCGCGCCAATGCTTTTGCGATGCCATTATTGCACCTGGCGGAACGTGTGACGGTGTTGACTGTCGTCGGTGGACAGGACGTGCCAGGTCCATCGGCCGATCAAGTGCGCAGTCAATTGTGGTACAACAACATTGCCTCCGAACTGGTGAGCATCGAACTCGAAGGCCGGAGCACTGGAGAAGCGGTTCTCGCTGCGGCCAAGGCGGACGGCTGCGATCTGTTGATTAAGGGAGCCTTCACAAGGACCAGGTTGCGGCAGACGATTTTCGGCGGCGCTACCAAACACATCATGCACCACGCAGACTTGCCGCTATTTATGGCGCATTAGAAAAGGACGCTACTTTGGCCCTGATCGCGGATATGCTGTAATCAAATTACGGGCCCTCTCCACCGCCAGTGCGTTCGGGTGACGGATTTCTCCCTGATCGGCGATGTCCGGAACGGGTCTTGAAAACGGCGTTCCGTTACTCGGCCGCCTTGATGATCAGCTCGGCGACCTCCTTCGGGAACGACAGCATCGCGACGTGGCTCGACGGCACCTCGATCGCCGTAGCCTTGGCCGCCTTTACTTGGTCGCTTTCCATTTGCGGCGGAATGATCGCATCCTTCGTCGCAACGACCATGAAGGTCGGCTTCTCGCGCCACGCGGCCTGGCTCACCGGAGCGGTAAGAGTCCTGATGTGGAACGGTCCCTGCGTCGCCGCTACGACCGCCTGTTCTTCGGGCGAAAGGTCGGCCGCGAAATATCTCTTGATGCCCTCTTCGCTGATCGTGAGGTAGCCGTCCGGGTCCTTGACGAACGTTTTTAGGCTTTCCGGATCTGGATATTTCGAAGAGGCGCTATGCACCGACTCGCCTTTGTCCGGCGCGTAAGCCGCGACATACACGAGCGATTTGACCTTTTCGTCGTTTCCCGCTTCCGTGATGACGGCGCCAGCCCATGAATGGCCGACCAGGACGACAGGACCTTCTGCGTTCCGGATCGCCCGCTTGGTGGCGGCGACGTCGTTGTCCAGCGAGTCGAGCGGGTTCTGGACTGCAATGACCTTGAGTCCGGCCTTTTCGAGATACGGAATGACTTTCTGCCAGCACGACCCGTCCGCAAACGCACCGTGGACAAGGACTGCGGTCTTGGCTTTCAGTTGGGCAGCCGAAGCTGGCAGGCTGATCGCGGCCATCGCGGTCAGAAGGATGCTCAAGCCCAGAACGCCTTTGCACGATTTCATAGCTACGTTCCTTCATTTGGTGGGGGATCTCCAAACTAAATGTCCAACGTTCGCCGCAACTGTTGTTTGGGCCGCCTATTTGGTCTTCAGGGCGTCGATCAGGACCTTGGCGGTCGGTCCGGACGAGGCCGGGTTCTGGCCGGTGATCAGCAACCCGTCGGTGACGACGTGGACGCCCCAGTTTTTGACCTTGGAGAAGGTGGCACCGAGGCCGAGCAGCTCGTCCTCGACGAGAAAAGGCACGACCTTGGTCAGCCCGACATCGGCCTCCTCACCATCGGTGAACCCGGTCACCTTCTTGCCCTCGACCAGCGGCTTGCCGGCGGCGGTCTTTACGTGGCGCAGGACGCCGGGGGCATGGCAGACCAGCGCCACGGGCTTTCCGGCGGCAAGGAAGGACTCGATCAGCTTGATGGAATTGGGGTCTTCGGCCAGATCCCACATTGGGCCGTGGCCGCCCGGATAGAAGACAGTGTCGTAGTCCTCCTGTTTCACACTGTCGACGCGCACCGTCTTATCAAGCTGGCCCTCCGCGTCCGCGTCCTTCTCGAAGCGACGGGTGATGTCCGTCTGGAAGCTCGGATCCTGGCTCTTGGGATCGAGCGGCGGACGACCGCCCTTGGGCGAGGCCAGAGTGATCTGCGCGCCGGCATCCTTAAACTCGTAATAAGGCGCAGCCAGCTCCTCCAGCCAGAACCCGGTCTTGCGGCCGGTGTCGCCGAGCTTGTCGTGGGAGGTTAGAACCAACAGGACTTTCATGGCAGGCTCCTTTGCTGCGCGTTGGCAAGAAGCACTCGAGGCCGGCCGGGCGCCGCGCGTGGTCGTCGTCCCTCAGCATTGCCGTCTCCGCGTCGAGTGTTGTCGACCGACTGCTGATCTTTGGTAAGTCGCACCCTGCCGCTTCCGTTACACGAACGAGCACATCTCGTTGATATCCGGACGCGGCAGACGCTCAAGCAATCCCGCCGGATCGCCATAGCCGATCGCACAGA
>Ga0307474_10003911_pt1 | contig 10710 bp, 8 predicted proteins | sample atmos_gasesECM1C_2_FD_203312 | JGI IMG/M metagenome (GOLD analysis project Ga0307474, IMG submission 203312) | Hardwood forest soil microbial communities from Morgan-Monroe State Forest, Indiana, United States - atmos_gasesECM1C_05 | ecosystem: Environmental > Terrestrial > Soil > Temperate...
ATCGGTCCCGGGGGCACATAACCCGGCGCGTATGCGGGTGCTGTGTCGTAGGGTCCGTAGTACGCGGCGCCAGGCGCGCCATAAGTTGGGTAACCGTTTCCGGCCCCAACATGAACGTTGGCAGACGCGATGTAGACGCCTCCCGGCGCGACGTAAACGGATTGCGCCGAAGCTTGCGATGACCACACAAGGCCAAGCGCAAGGACAAAGATGCCGTATCTCATGATGACAGTACTCCCGCGACGCTACTCTGCCCCCCACGAAGATTACTGATCATTAACCAAAGAACAAGGTTAACCGCGAGAATCAAATAACATGGTTAACCGCGAGCAAGTGCGTCTCGTTTTCGAACAAGATGACCCTTCGGCAACGTGCAAGATGGGTTTGCGGAGTGCGGCGCTTCAGACGCTTTCAGGGCGAAGCGGACATAGCCAGACTTGTTGCTGGCTCGACCCCGGTCGCGAATGACCCAAACCGGTCATTGGCCTAGTCGGATTGCTGATCACTACTTCATTGATGATCGGTGAAGCCACCTCAAAGATCGGCATCCGTTTCTCTCTTCAGATGGTTCAATATCGTGCTGCAGGCATCTTCGGCCTCCGCAAAAGTCTTGAATGGCGAGCCGGTGATCCTGACGGCGCCGATGTTCCGATAGAGCGGGCGCCATGACGCCAGAAGCCTGCGCGTCCATGGAAGCCGCGGCCGGTTGGGCTCTCGTTGCTGATCACGAACGAAAAGCTGTCGCTACTTGCGCTCCAAATTTCCATGTTTTCAACGGCACGGTGAAATTGCAGGGACATCAGCAATCGCTCAGCTCTTTAGAGGACGCAGACCCGTCAATGGTCTGCGCTTAAGCGGACATTAGGCGAGAGCGATGGCCTCGATGACCGTCGCCATAAACCGCGCGGCGGCGTGAGTTGTTAAATCAAGTCAGACTTTTCTTTGGCAACACCTCCCCCGGGGGAAGCAATTCCACCGCTCATCTGCTTGGATTGCTCTGTTGCTATGCCAAACTGATTTCGCAGAAATTCGGTTTGCAGTTGCATCACTTCGTTTATGTCCTTGGCATTCATTAATTTGCGCGCATGTTCAAAGGCTGCCTTCAGGTTCTTCTCGGTGATTGCAAGTGCCTGTTGTGCTGCGTCATTCATCGGACTCGGGACCACAGCGACGGATTTACTTGCCGATTCCATAAATGACGAAATTGCTCTTTCAGCTTGGTCGACGCTCTTTACTGCGAAGTCGCGCACTTGTGGGGGCACTTCCATTGTCATTTTGGGGTCTGACATGTCACTCTCCCCTTCAGGCTCATAACCGCGAACGTACCAGGTTGAAGGCTGTGCGTCCTCTCTCAGAGTAATGATCTAATAAACGAGCGATGGTGATGCGGCGATCCAGCAGTTGCGTCTTTTTCGGCGCGGTTCGAAGGAGATGACGACTACGACAGCAGCGCTGTCTTGAAGTTGCCTCGCGACCAGCCACGTTAGCTTAGTCGATGGGACGCGTAGGACCTATCGACATCACGGTAGGCAACGCGGCGCGCCTCGGCGCATCGCAACGTTCCACCACGCGACGCTGCGCGTCGCACCACATCGCTACGCAACGCGCGAGCCGCTAGGGACATCCCGGCGGCTCTCGTGCGTTTAGCGCGGACGGTCTCTAAGTTGCCGATCTGGTCCTGTGCGCCCCCAGGCGCTGTTTTAACACCTCGTGGCCTAGTTTGAATTTTGCAGTGGCCTGTTTTGAATAGGCGGTCACCCGCCCGTCCCGTACAGGCAATAAAAGACGACGATCGCCGTCCCCGCCGCGACGAACGCAAAGAGAATCATCAACACCCGGTCTCGCCGCGAGAGCCTTTTCATCCTTCCGAGCCCTCCAAGGCCGCAGTTGGTACTGTCCGTTTTCGAAAGCGAACTAGGCCGGGGCGAGTACCAGCGGTACCGTGACGAAGTCGCCGAAGTGTCGAAGTCGCCTCATCACCTCGGCGGATAGGCTCGTGGTGAAACCGCGAGAAGGTGTGTTGGCCGCATCCAGCTTCGACCGGCGATCACTCGACGATCACCTGCCCATACATCCACGGATGCGGCGTGCAGATGTAGTAGTAGACGCCCGGCTTGTCGAAGGTGACGGTTTTCGTCTCGCCCTTGCCCAGCGCGCCCGTGCTCCAGCTGCTGTCCGGCTGCAATCCGCTCGCGTCGTGCGGAATGTCGCCGACGTTCGTGAAACTCAGCTTTGTACCGCTCTTGATCCGGGTACGGGCCGGAGCAAAGCTGTACTCGGTATTACCAGCGCCGATCTTGATCGTATCGACACCCACCGCGATCGGTCCGATCGGGCCGGCGACCGTCGGCGGCGGAGGCGGCGGCCACAGCGGGCTGAGCTGACCTTTAAGCGAAAAGGTCCAGACGGCATCGCCATAAGAACTGCTCTGCAACTGATTGCCGCCGGTCGCGATCGCGATGAACTGCTCGCCATCCACGTCGTAGACCACCGGCGGAGCGTCCGCGCCAAATCCGGTCTGGAAGCGGAACAGTTCCTGGCCGTTCTTGGCATCGAGCGCGAGGAAATTGCCGTCCGGTTCGCCGCGCAGGATCAGCCCGCCGGCCGTAACGGTCGAGCCGCCGCCGCCGCCGATGCGGTAGGGCGTCTTGTGCTGCCAGGCGATCTTGTTGGTCTTGGCGTCGATGGCGGTGAACGTGCCGGTCATGGTTGAGCCGATCGGCGCTGCCTGTCCACCGCCGGTGTAGCGCAACCCATTGACATACTTATTGCCATAGCGCGTGAACGCGCTGGTGCGCACCGTGCCGGGTACGTAGAAATAGCCGGTATCCGGACTGTACGGCATTGGTGACCAGTTGGTGCCGCCGTGACCGGAAGGCTGAATCAGGACCGGGGATTCCCAGAACGGGGTGTAGATGCAACCGGCTTGGTCGTAGCCCGGAATCTTCTCTGCGCATTGCGGCACGATCGCATCTCCGACAGGAATCGGCTGCGTCGCCGCCGTCTTCTGCCGCGGGTCCTGCGGCACCGGCTTCTCCTCGATGCCGACCAGCGGCTTTCCGTTGGTACGGTCGAGGATGTAGACCCAGCCCGTGCGACCGGCTTCGGCGATCCCCTTTCGCGGTTCGCCGTTGATGACGGTGTCGAACAGGACAACTGGGCTCGCTGCATCGTAGTCCCAGATGTCGTGGTGCACCTGCTGGAAGTGCCATGCGTACTCCCCGGTCTTGGCCTTTAGGGCCACGATGGACGCGCAGAACAGGTTGTCACCTTCACGCATCGAGCCATCGTAATCCGGTCCGCAATTGCCGACCGCGAAGTAGAGGAGGCCGAGCTCTGGATCGAGCGCCGGCGTATTCCAGATCGGGGCGCCACCGCGCATCGCATGGTCGGTGCCAGGCGGCCAGGTCTCGCTGCCTTTCTCGCCAGGACCAGGCAGCGTAAACCAGCGCCACATGATTTCACCCGTTTTGGCATTGAGCGCGGTCAGTCGGCCGCGGACACCAAACTCGCCGCCCGTGATCCCGCTGTAGATCATGCCGTCATAGTAGAGCGGCGCGCTCGTGATGCCGTAGCCGTTCTGCCACTTTTCGATCGGCGTCTTCCAGGCGACCTTGCCAGTCTTCATGTCCAGCGCGACGACATTCGCGTCGAGCTGGCCGAGGTAGATTTGTCCTTCTCCCATCGCAAGACCGCGATTGGCCCAGCCGCAGCAGACCGTCGAGATGGTCTGATCGATGCCGGACCAGTATTCCCAGACGATCTCGCCGTTCTTGGCATTGAGCGCGAAGACATCATCGTTGCCGGTAACGACATACATGATGCCGTCCTTCACGAGCGGAGACGCCTCGAAAGAATACTTGCCGCCTGCGCCCGAGCCCTTCAGGCGCGTCATCCACGCACCCTTAAGCTTCCCGACGTTCGCGGTGTCGATCTGCTTCAATGTAGAATAGCGATTGTTGGTGAGATTGCCGCCATTCGTAACCCAGTCTTTGCCGACCGGGCTTCGAAGTAATCTGTCGATCTCGGCATCGGCGGCCCGGGCGGGCGCGTGCCCGATGATCAACAGGCCGAAAACGATCAACGTGGAAACCGTCCACCATGCCTGACGAAGCATTGCGACCTCCCCGTTTTCATGCTGGCGTTCGGCCAGTCAATGTCAGCGTACAGCCGACCAACGGATTTAACTAGGCCGTTTGAAGGAGTCCGAACCAAAGAAGGTTCTGTTCGGGTTTTTCGCTCAAGAAAGAATGTTGCCTTATGGCCGATCTAACTGACGATGTCGGGTCTTCGGGGTAAAGCGGACCTCACGATCGGAAGCGCCCAAGTCCGAGTTTGACCCCAAACAGACTCTCGGCGTAGGTCAGCGAGCAGCGGGTTGTGAAGAGGCTCGGGTTCTCGCTGACTGATCTCTGCCAATTCGATATCCTGCAATCCGGCCCTGCCTGCGGGAGACCGAATGCTGCTCTATCAATTGAAACCGCGCGATTTCATCACGCTGCTCGGCAGCGCGGCGGGCGGCGTCGATAAACATCCCCGCTGAGCCGAAGACGAGCGGGGTCATTTGTTAAGAGAGGGCGACATAGGCTGCCGCCCCACAAGTGTCGCTGGTGGACGGTCTACTTGTAGTATCCGACGCCGCAGCCCAGTTCGCCGACCCTGGTTACGAAGCTCACCTTCGGAAACGTTGGCGTGGTGGTGCCCGGCTTTGGAAACATGTAGCTCGGCACCTCAGTGATTTGACCTTCCGGCTTCTGCGCCGCGGCGTAGATTGCCAGACCATACGCGTTGCCGGTGGCGTCCTTAAGGGTTCTAACGTCCGTGCCAGCTGGAACAGCCTTCGGACCGGCGAGGCTCTTCCCGTCAGCGATTCTGTAACAGAATGGATAAAGCTCGCGGTCCAAGAACCCGCCCTCTCCCTTGAGGAACATCGCCAGCGCCACGGCCTGGTCCGCCTTCACAGCGGCGACCGCCTTGTCGAGCATTGCCCGAGCCTCCTCGGCGTTGCCCCCTTGCTGCGCGAACGCGGCGGCTGAGAGCGTGAGAGCCGACACCGCGCCGATCATAAGTGTTCGGAACATTGGATCCTCCCGCGCGTGGTTTGGGCGCCGCAAGTGGTTCGCGGGCGCGTTGCCTGGTTGGCTACCGATGAGCCAGCGACGAAAAGCAGTTCAAAATGTGAGGAGTGCTATTGGGCCTGCCGTCGGCATCAATGCTGCCGTTAACTCACGGGACGTCGGCACGTTCCGATGGCAGCTCAACGAGAAAGCTACACCAGTCTGCCGCGCTCTGGAAGGGGCCACGAACTTCCGGAATTGGCACCTTTGAGACATGCCGATAGGTACCGAGAATGTCCGTTGACTGAAGCAGACCGGAAGTGGCACTTCGCGGCCGCGAGGACCGTTGTTGGACCCATCGCCGACATCTAAAGACGCCGGAAAAGACGTGTTCCGTCACACGGGACAGGGGCAAAACAATCGGCTACCTTTGCCGAGGCGTCAGCGATGCTCTGCGACATGGACCCGCCTGACGCTACGGCTGAAGCACGACGTTGGGGGCTTGTCGGTCCACGGACCTGAGGTAGCAACGCGGGAGATTCTGACATGAGTAAGCGCGTCGCCGACGTAATAATCGAAACACTGCAGGCTGCCGGCGTAAAGAGGTGCTACGGGATCGTCGGCGATACGCTGAACCGCATCGCCCACGCCATCCATGAGAGTGAGATCGAGTGGGTCCATATGCGCCATGAGGAGGCCGGTGCTTTCGCGGCAAGCGCGGAGGGGCAATTCACCGGGAAGCTTGTGGCCTGCGCCGGTTCCTGCGGCCCCGGCAGCCTCCACTTCATCAATGGCCTCTATGAAGCCAATCGCAATCGTGCGCCGGTCGTCCTGATCGCAACCCAGGTGGTGCGCCAGGACATAGGCTTCAATTCAATCCAGGAGGTCGATTTCGAGCAGGTCTACAAGGACTGCAGCGTTTTTTGCGAGATGATCCTGACGCCGGCCCACGCCCGGCGCATGACAGTCGCGGCCTGTCAGGCGGCTCTGACCAAGCGTGGCGTCGCAGTGCTGGTTGTGCCAGCGGATATCTCAAACGCGGCCGCGGAACACGAACGACCGTATACCGTTCACGCCCGGCAGCCGGTCATTCGCCCGAGCGACGCCGATCTCGATGAGATCGCGGGCATTCTCAATAGCAGTGACGCAATCACCATATATGCTGGCGCCGGCTGTGCCGGCGCGCATGACGAGGTGGTCGCCACCGCCGCGCGGCTGAAAGCGCCGATGGCCCACACCTCTCGGGGCAAAGACTTTGTGGCGCATGACAACCCCTACAATGTCGGGATGACCGGGCTCATCGGTCAGGCTTCCGGCTATCACGCTGTCCTCGACTGTGACGTGCTGCTCCTACTCGGAGCAGATTTTGCCTGGGCCCAATTCTATCCCGACCGGGCCAAGATCGTTCAGATCGACCTCGATCCCACGCATATCGGTCACCGTCATCCCGTGAGTTTCGGCGTCGTCGGAGACATCAAGCCCACCCTGGAGGCTCTGTTGCCACGCCTCCAGCAGCATGATGATGGCAGTTTCCTCGCATCTCACGTGAAGCGCTATGAGAAGATCCAGGAATCGGCGAAGGCGGAAACTGCGGCTCCCGACTCCACCGTTTCCGGCACCTACCTGACCAAGGTCATCAACGAATACGCGGCCAAGGATGCGTTGTTTACTGCGGACGACGGCACGGCGTTGGTTTGGACGCTGCGCCACATCGAAACCTTCGGCACACGCCGAACCTTCTCTAGCCTGCTGCACGGCACGATGGCGAGCGCGATGCCATCGGCGATCGGGCTGCAAAAGTGCCAACCCGGCCGGCAGGTGGTTTGCATGGCAGGCGATGGCGGGTTCGCCATGTTGCTGGGCGACCTGTTGACCGTCGTGCAGGAGAAGGTGCCGATCAAGATCGTCGTTTTTAACAACGGCAAGCTTGGATTTATCGATATCGAGCAGAAGTCGGCCGGCTTGATACCGATGTACACAGATCTGAAGAACCCCGACTTCGGCGAGGTCGCGAAGGCGGTGGGGCTTTGGGGGCGCAGCGTGGCCAAGGCAGGTGACCTCGAGGAGTCGGTGAAGACTTGGCTTGCACAGCCCGGCCCGGCGCTTCTGGATGTGAAAGTGAATCCGATGCAGCTGGTGATGCCGCCCTCACCCTTCATGTCGCCGGAGGCTGTGGTCGGGATGGGGGTCTACACCGCCAAAGCAGTGCTGGAGGGCAAGGGCCGCGACGTCTGGGAAATGATGGTGGAGAATATTCCCTAATCCCGGGAACTCCGGTTCGATGTCGCCTAATGGCACCTTTCGGACATGGCAGGTCCAGCGCGCAATGTCCGCTTCTCGGGGTAGAACGGAAGTCGGATTTCGGGGCCGTCACTTCCGTTGATGACCCATAGCAGTCCTGGGCGTCGCGCGCGGATTGCTATTCAGTTGTGTACTGTTATCCTCGCCAACACCACAACGTGCCTTGGAGAGATGTGAGGCGAAGAGATGTCCACCAGCATCGCCCGAATTGGCATACTCAGTCCTGTAACCGAGGCAGGCATGAGAGATTGGTGGAAGAAGCTAAAGGAGGGGCTTGAGGAACTCGGTTACGTCGAGGGTCGCAATATCGAGTTCGTTTGGCGCTTCGGCGAAGGGAAATTCGAGCGCCTTCCCGATCTCGCGACCGAGTTAGCCAGACTTGGCGTCGATGTCATTATGCCAGCAACTCCACCTGCGATTTATGCTGCGAAATCGGCCTCGAGCTCCATCCCCATAGTCTTCCCGCTTGGTTCGGATCCAGTCGAGACGGGTCTCGTCTCTAACTTGGAGCACCCTGGCGCGAATGTCACCGGGATGGCGACCATGTCGCGGCTGCAAAGCCAACCGCGACTGGCCCTCGTGCGTGAATGCTTACCGAACGCAAAACGGGTGGCCCTGATGCGACACTCGGCGAACTCGGCTCTTAACCTTCAAGTCGAGGCCTCGAACACGGCCGCACCTGAACTGGCACTAGAGGTTATAGTTCTAGATTTCGCGATCGCGGACGAAATGGAAAAGGTATTCGAAGCCGCGACCAAGCAAAAAGTGGACGCCATCTTGCCTCTATCTGACCCGATGGCGCTGGATAATGCAGCGAGAATTGGCACCCTTTCTCTGAGATACAAGATTCCTCTAGTGTCGCCATTCCGCGAGATTACCGACGCTGGAGGCTTGCTGAGCTATGGGCCCGACTTGTCGATGCTGTTTCGCCGCAGCGCTTCTTTAGTCGCCCAGATTCTGAAGGGAGCCAAGCCTGGCGATCTCCCGATAGGTAAGCCAAGTGATTTCGAGCTGGGTGCAAGCCTCCACACGGCAAAGGCACTCAATGTGACAATCCCTGCTTCGATATTGAGCCGCGCTACCTATGTTCGCCGTTAGAGCCTCGGCAGGAGGTCTGGTATTGGCACGAGACCGACATGCAGCGATGTCCGACTTGAGTCTGCTTTCGGGCGAAGAGCGGAAGTCGCATTTCAGGGCCGTCACTTCCGTTGAGGACCCATCTCGGACATCGGCCAGACGCTTTAAGACCGCCGCCTGACTCCACACCTGGCCCCCTAAGTCCCTCAAAGTGTGCTAGTTTGAGCCAGTCGATGGTCGGTCCTTGGTCTCGGGGGAGGCAATGCGACGCCGCGATTTCATCACCCTGCTTGGTGGCTCCGTCGCCGGATGGTCGGTGACCGCTCGCGCGCAGCAGCAGCCCGTCACGCTGGTGGTCGGATTTCTCGCCGACGGCACGCCCGAGGGGTTTGCACCCAGGCTCGCCGCCGTCAAGCGCGGGCTTTACGAAACTGGATTCATCGAGGGTCAGAACGTTGCAATCGAATTTCGCTGGGCTCGCAGAAACTATGAACTGCTGCCCTCGCTCGCCGACGATCTGGTTCGTCGAAGGGTATCGGTGATCGTTACCGTCGGCAGCGAGAAGGTGACGCGCGCGGCCAAAAACGCAACCACGACGATCCCGATCGTCGCCACCGTTGCGGGCGACCCAGTCAGTCGCGGGCTTGTCGCCAGCATAAATCATCCAGGCGGGAATCTGACGGTAGTGAGCCTCTTCACATCCAGCAGCAATGCTCTAATCGCGAAACGTGTAGAGCTTTTGCACGAGGTGGTGCCGAAGGCCACGACCCTCGGATGGTTGGTCGATACAAATATCCTCGATTACGATGACGAGGAGCACGACATACACAGCGCCATAGAGGCATTCGGCCTCAAGCTTGCTATCGCGCGAGTCGACGGGAATAGCGACATTGCAGTAGCCCTCGCATCCCTCGTTCGTGACGGCGCCGGCGCGATCACCACGACCGGCCCCATCGTTTACGACAATCGTGCGCGAGTCATTGTCGCCGCTGCACGCGCATCTGTGCCAATGCTGTACGAATGGCGCACCTTCGTCGACGAGGGCGGCCTAATGAGCTATGGGAGCGACATGAACGCTGTTTACCGGCAAGCGGGCGTTTACGCAGGCCGTGTCCTTAGGGGCGAAAACGTCGGCGATCTGCCGGTAGTACAACCGAGCAAAATCGAGTTAATCATCAACCTCAAGACTGCCAAAGCGCTTGGCCTCACCATCCCAATCACATTGCTTGGCCGCGCCGACGAGATCATCGAATGAGGTCAACAGACTTGCCATAGTCAAAGGGAGGAGATCGATGAGAACTGATATTGCAACTACATTAGCCATGCTGGCCGGCATTGGCATCGGCGCATTCGGCGTTCAAACCCTCCACGCACAAAAGAGGGCACCAGCCTATGTTGTCGCCGATAATGAGATCACCGATCTAGACAACTACATGAAAGAGGTCGCGCCCGTTGCCGAAAGGACAACAGCAGCAGCCGGCGGTCGCTTCCTCGCGCGTGGCAAGCCCATGTCGCTATCGGGTGATCCGCCCAGAGGACGTTTAGTAATTGTTCAATTCGAGAACATGGACCAGTTGCAGAAATGGTGGAATAACCCGGAGTGGCAGGCGGCCCACAAGAAAGGAGAGCAGTTTGCGAAGTTTCGCGACATGGCAATCGAGGGCGTGGCTCAGTGAGCAGTCACGATCGGTTTTCGGCACTACGCGTAAGGTTGCACGGAGGTGCAGACAGCCCGCCGCAGTCGCCGCACGTCCGCTGTTGAGGCATGAGCCGACCTGACCCGGACGCCGTTCGACTTCCGAAATTGACCCACAACGGTCATCGACCGAACTTGCGAGATTTAGCGCCCGAAGTTGCTTTTTTGCCCCTTCCGGGGATCCTGCTCAGCCGCTACCCACCCAGCGAAGGGGCTGGCATGAGACGACGAGAGTTTCTTTGGTATTCTGGGCGGTGCTGCTTGATGGCCGCTCCGACCTACGTAGAAAACGGACTGTTGATCGGAATATCCGATCTATCCACCTTCGTGCCTTTCTTCTTATCCGCTTTTTTCGTCGCCTTCTTAAGCTTCTTCAGCTTCTTTTTTTCCTCTTTCTTCTTGCCCATGTTATTCGTTCCCTGTCATTTAAGATATGGCCGGATTCCACCAACTATTCTGACCGTTCAAACATAGCATCTACAGCGCTAAGTGGGACGACATGGGCGGCCTGCTGAGAGCCCGTTTGATCCGTCCGCTTTCCATTCCCTCGGACAACGATCCGCAGTATGGGCGAGGCTT
>Ga0307474_10003912_pt1 | contig 10709 bp, 5 predicted proteins | sample atmos_gasesECM1C_2_FD_203312 | JGI IMG/M metagenome (GOLD analysis project Ga0307474, IMG submission 203312) | Hardwood forest soil microbial communities from Morgan-Monroe State Forest, Indiana, United States - atmos_gasesECM1C_05 | ecosystem: Environmental > Terrestrial > Soil > Temperate...
TATCCGTCGCGGGCGACAACTTCAATTTTCTGGTCTTTGCCTTTCTGGTCTTTCACTTTCAACTGGCCGCCATCGGGTGCTACGACCTGCACCTTCAGCTTACGGTAGGTGCCGTCCAACTTGTCGTTGGTAGGTCGATAAGTGATCGAATATTGATTGCGGATGTCAGTGGAGATATCGTGGAACAACTCCGGCATTTCGCCCTCGAAACGCGGAAAGTAAGCGCGGCCTCCGGTCATGGCGGCGAAAGTGCGCATTTCGTTATCCGCCTGCAGGTAATCCATGTTGCTTACCGGGATACCCATCCCATGGGGCGCGGAGCGGCCGCGAGCCTCATACATTTCGCGGATGATCCATCCCACGCTGACCGGAAAGATTGTGACATCCTTCGTGTCTTTTATTTTCTTTGTGATCTTGTCCAGCGTCAGTTTGCTGAAGGTATCCACGCCCGTGGTTACCAGAATAATGTACTTCTTCCCCTGCACCCGATCAAGACGATCGAGCGTGTCATACAAAGCGTCAAATAGATTGGTCTCGGAGAATCCCGGAATACGCAACTGGTTTAGCGCACCGTAAACCGCCTTCTTGTCCTGAGTGAAATCAACCAGCAGATGCGGCTGCATGTCATAGTAGGAAACTGCAATCCAATCGTCCTTTTGGAGCGTGTTGGCGAAGGAATATGAAGCTTGCAACGCCTGGATCATAAACGCGTAGTTGGTGGACGCGAATTCCACCAGCAATACCGCAGTGATGGGAGCTTTTGACACGGTGAAGCTGCTGATGCTCTGTGGCGCTCCGTCTTCATACAAGCGGAAATTATCCTGCTTCAGGTTAGGCACGAACTGCCCTGTTTTGGTAGTAACCAGCACGTCGACGTTGACCAGCGGGGCGTTCACCCGAATGGAATAGTCCGGCATGCCTTCGACTTTCTTAGGGGAAATCGGCTGCGGGGGCGGAGGCGCTTCCTCGGTTTTTCTCTTTGGAATGGAGTATGGACCGATGTCGCCGCCGGGACCACCGGCCTCCGCGGGAGCATCCTGCTTAGGCTTGCCGTTGTCGCCGCTTTGCGGCGCAGTTTGCGATTGGTCCTGGGCGGACGCGGGGATGACGCTGGAAAGCAACGACAGCGAAACGACCGTGACCAGCATCCATGTGGCGAAATCTTGCGAACTGGAGCGCCGGTTTCGAGTGAGAAAATTGGCCAACATTTGTGAACCCCGACGATGCAAATAGATTCTTGGGACGCAAAAGTCCCTGTGCTAGTATAGACGCAGGGATTCGCGATTGGGATGTTTTGCCCGGCTCTTGTATTTCCCCTCCGGCAACGACTTACAATTTGGCGAAATCTAATCCAGTAGAGCGGGCCCCGGTAGTCCCGTCAGGCGTCGTAAATGAAAAAATTGGTTTCCGCATTCTCCGCCGTTTGCCTGTTTTTCTCCTTGATCGCGGTCGCGCAAAAACCTGATTCCGCGCAAACTTCGTCCACCATCCCGGTAAACCAGATTCGTGTAGGCATGCGTGGCGTAGCCTATACCGTCTTTCAAGGCGTGAAGCCCGAGTCCATGGAAGTGGAAGTGCTCGGCGTGCTCCACAACGTGAATGGCCCGAAGGGCGACGTGATCCTGGTACGTTTGCACGGACAAAAAGTGGAGTACACCGGCGTCGTGGCCGGCATGAGCGGCAGTCCCGTGTACATCGACGGGAAACTGGCGGGTGCGCTCGCTTTTCGCATCGGCGAATTCTCTAAGGAGCCGATTGCGGGCGTTACACCCATTGCCGACATGCTCGAAATCAATGCCCTCGACCGTTCCCCCGCGGAAGAGACCGCCGCGGTTAAGCCCGCCATCAGCGTAATTGCCGGAAAGACCGCCTCTCCCGGTGAAATTTCCACGATGCCGAACTCGGCGCAGGATTCCGTTGGAAGTTTTGCGAATTATCTAAAGCCTATCGAGACACCGCTGGTGTTCAACGGATTTTCCGAACAGGCAATTCATCTTTTTGCCGGGCAGTTCGGATCTGCTGGAATTGTGCCGGTCATGGGCGCGGGTTCGGTGAGCGACGATAAGCAGCCAGAACCGCTCGAACCTGGATCCGCAGTGAGCGCAGTTCTGGTGCGTGGCGATATGGATATCGAGGCCACTTGCACTGTGACTTACGTCGACCCCCAGCGACTGCTGGCTTGCGGACATCCCCTGTTGCAGTTCGGTTCCGTTGACCTGCCCATGAATAAGGCCGAAGTGTTGGCCACGCTGCCTTCGCCGCTCAACGCCTTTAAGATTGTGAATACAACCGAGCCCGCGGGAACCTTCATTCAGGATCGCCACACCGGGATCATGGGCGTCTTCAACCGCCAGCCTGAAATGATTCCAGTCACGTTGAGCATCCACAGCAGCACGGGGATGAAGCAGTTCCATTACGAAGTGCTGAATAACCCCAAGCTGACCCCGGTGGCGTTGATGGTGACGGTATTCAACGCGCTGCACGGCGTCAACGAGTTCGGCGAGGAGATTACATACCGTCTCTCGGGCAGCATCGGCGTGAAAGGATTTCCCGAGGTCACGATGCGCAACATGTTCGCGCCTTCGGAGAATGCGCAGCCCGCGGCAATGCAAGCTGCAATTTCCCTGGGCGAGCGCTTCGGCCGCATCTATGACAATCCCTATAGCGCCGCGGCCGTCGCGGGCGTGAAGCTGGATTTCGACCTCGTCCGCGAACGCCGCTGGGCCCGCCTGGAGAGCGCTCGAACCAGTGTGACGGAAGCTCGTCCTGGGGAAGAGATTATGCTCGAAACCGTGCTCGCGCCCTATCGCGGCGAGCGCATTGTGCAGCAGATTCCGGTAAAAATCCCGACCTCCGCAAGTAAGGGAACTCTGCGCATTCTGGTGAGCGACGGTGAAACTCTCGACCACATCGGCCGCTCGAATGCCGCGTTCGGGCGCAAGCTCGATCTGGCCTCTACCATATCCTTGCTCAACAAAGAGCACTCCAACAACCGCGTCTACGTTTCGTTGCTCGAAGCCGACCCCGAAGCCCGCGTGGCTGATAAAGTGATGCCCACGCTGCCCATCTCCATTATGAATGTGATGGATGGCATGCGCGGCAATCAGGAAATGATCGTCAGCGGCGAATCAAACGTAGACGAAACCGCAACCGCCGCTCTGGATTATGTAGTGTCAGGAGCGCAGTTGCTGACGGTGACGGTGAAATAGGATAGCAGTGGCACTGCTTGTTGTGGCAATGCCTGAGTGGCGCAGGCACTCTTGCCTGCGAACTCTAACCACGGGCACGCCGCAATTACAGTCTAGAGGCCGCCACATTCAACCCAAAGCCATTACGATTCTGGTTTGTCCACCAACCCGCGTCTCGCTGGCTTTTGCCGAATGTACTCAATCGTTTCTCCTGGGGTTTCGTTTCCCGCAGCACGTGATCGAAGGATCGGTTTTGCCACAACGGTCAGCCCGGACTGGCTAACTTATTGACGCTGCGCGCAGATGACCCCTTGATGGCCGAAGGATTTCCGGCAAAGACGAAAGTCCAACCGTCAGCATTCCGCAGGGCTGCAAAAAAGCAACACACATGGTCCGGCATGACAGCCACCGCATGTAGATGGGTGCTCTTACCGTTGTCCTGAAAATAGCGTTGGAGAACCAGCGTTCGTGCTTCGCAACAGAGTGTAAAGCGACAGCATGTTCGAAACATCACGGACAATGGATGTTCGTCGCGCGCAAAAACAACATGACCATCAAAACAGCGCCAACCCCGCATTTTCCATGTGCCTGAAACCATCCGTAGCCCAGGCAGCCAGCACCATGAGCGTTGCGTTATATCCGACGTGCGCCAGAAAGCTTGACGACACCGATTTCGTCACCGCACGCACTGTCGTCAGCACAATGCCGACGAGAACGATGATGAACACCGCTGACCACGAACGATACTGCAGGTAGTGGATCAGTCCAAAGGGTAGCGCGGTCAGAATAATTCCCCAGAACGCTCCCATGCGGCGCGCCAGAACTGGATACATAAATCCGCGGAAAAAAAGTTCCTCCATCAGCGGGCCGAGCGTGACGGCAAAGGCCGCGGTCAGATAGGCATCCGTGGGACGCCCGAAAAATTGATCGAACGGCGTCGTTTTCGGCATCGGCAGAAATCGCCCCAACAGGTCGAGACCGAGCATCAGGATGCCAACGCCTACAAGACTGAACCCAGCCATGCCGGGCCAATTCCAGCGAATCGCCGACCAGAATCCCGTGTGGTATTTCACCTCCAGCAGCAGGATCATATAAATTGCCACTACGCCGTAAGCCAGGAACTCGGAAAGCAGGGCCAGTACGGGTTTCTGCGCGACGTCTACCCAACTCAGGTGGGGATAAGCAAATCGACGCGCCCCAAAGACGATGGCCAGTTGCACGATGAAAACCATTCCAACAGTAAGCGCTGCGATGCGAAGGACGTCCCACCCACCCCAGACGGGATTCTCGCCAGCGCGGGCCGAAGGTGGCGGCGGCTCCTCCATGGGAGGAGGTAAGCAGGTGACCAGAGGGGCAGAGAGCTGCGTCTCGTCATTTGGCGGCTCGGGATCAAACTGCGGGTTGTCGAATGATGACAGATGGATCCTTTTCGATCCTCACCAGTCTACCGAATAGACGGAAAATATGCGGTACGGACCGGGCTCCAATTCGTTGAATGTTCCGTCGTCTATGTTCTTGAGAGCTTGGTCGAAGGAATCGACAGGCTGTGGCTGCTCGTACGAAGCTGCGCAGCCAGAATCATGCATCAGAGACCAACGCACTCGGGCGAGTCTCGAGCATGAAATTGACCACGTCGAAGCCTTCCAGTCGCTTCACCGCCGGCAGGACCATGGTTGATGGGAAACGACGGGTTCCGGCGACCGGAGCTCCCAACGTTCACCATCGAATTCCATTTCGCATGCTTCGTAACAAAACAGAGAAGTCCCTCAAGCTGAATCGAGTGTTCTTCGGCGACACCCTTTATCACCTCTGGCGAGTTGAAAAGCCACTAGCCGCCACGCTTCCAGAATGGGATGTAATCGGCAAAATCCTCGGAGACGCAGGGGGTTGCGAAAAATACATCAGACAGCTGAGGCGCCTTAGTCCGTTCAGACCTCTGGTTCACATGCTTCGCCATGTAGTCGACAGGAATCATATGGGCCTTGCCTGAACCTCGAGCGAGGGGCTGCCTCTGGCGAGGGACCGGATGGCCTTGAGCTCCTTGCTGTATCGCGCCGGACCTGATAACCGCAAAGCTATCTTGCGAATTCAACCAAAACTGCTCGGAGGCTCCGAAATACTTGGTCAAACGAGTCGCCATTTGGGGGGAAATCCCCCGCTTTTCGCGAACAATGTCGTTGACCCTGGGAGGAGAAACATGCAGCTCCACCGCCAGACGGTAAAGGGAGATGCCCATCGGCTCCAGAAACTCCACGCGAAGCACACGCGGAGTTGATCGTTGATCCGTATGCTGTGTTGGTCTGCGCGATCGCCCAGCAGCGCTTCAAGCCTGTTGCCGGGAGGAATACGCAGATCCTCAACCTCCCGGCCGAATAAGGCGGGGCCAGTTTCTTCCTGGCAGTTTCGTAGATTCGGCGGGGGCCCTTGGCTCTTGCCTGTGTCCCAGAACTCCTTCGTACTTTTACCCCCGAAGGTTTTAATCAATAAATGAGGTTTAACGAATGTCGTTAATAGCGTCAAACGTTAACTCAACTACGCGCTCCGCTTCCCGTTTCCCGAAAAATATCCCGCCAGCGCCTGCCCCGTATACGATTTCTTCACCCGCGCCACCTGCTCGGGGGTTCCTTGCGCCACAACGCGGCCACCTTCATCGCCGCCTTCCGGGCCCAGGTCAATGATCCAGTCGGCGTTGCGGACCACGTCCAGATTGTGTTCGATGATGATGATCGAATTGCCCAGGTCGGTCAACCGGTGGAGCACATCGAGCAACTTCTTTACATCGTCGAAGTGCAGGCCGGTGGTGGGCTCATCCAGCAGGTAAAGAGTCTTGCCCGTCTGCCGCTTACTCAATTCGCGGGCCAGTTTAATGCGCTGCGCTTCGCCACCGGAGAGGGTTACCGCCGACTGTCCGAGATGAATGTAGCCGAGGCCGACATCAACCAACGTTTGCAACTTCTGTTTGATCTGTGGAATGTTTTCAAGAATCGGCAACGCGTCGGCGACCGGCATCTCCAGCAAATCAGCGATGGAGTTTCCGTTGTACTTCACCGCCAGGGTTTCGTGGTTGTAGCGCCGTCCGCCGCAGACCTCACAGAGCACATACACGTCGGGCAGAAAGTTCATCTCGATGCGGCGCTGCCCTTCGCCCTGGCACGCTTCGCAGCGGCCGCCAGGGACATTGAAGGAAAAGCGTCCGGGCTTGTATCCGCGCTCGCGGGCCTCGGGAAGCATGGCATAAATATCGCGGATCGCCGTGAACACGCCGGTATAGGTTGCCGGATTCGACCGCGGAGTGCGCCCGATCGGCGATTGGTCGATGCGAATCACTTTGTCGATGTTCTCCGCGCCTACGATCGATTTATGTTCTCCGGCCTTTTCGCGCGAGCGATACAGTTGGCGCGCCAGGGAGCGATAAAGAATGTCATTGACCAACGTTGACTTGCCGGAACCCGAGACGCCCGTGACGACCGTCATCACACCGAGCGGGAAGGTCACGTCGAGATTCTTGAGATTATTTTCCTTCGCACCAAGAATGGTCAGCGCGGCGCCGTTCTTCTGCCGACGCTCGGCACGCATCTCGATCTGCACCTTTCCGGAAATGTATGCGCCGGTCAATGAGTTGGGATCACGCATGATGTCTTCCGGCGTGCCATGAGCGACCAGGCTTCCGCCGTGGCGTCCCGCACCCGGACCGAGGTCGATTACGTAGTCCGCGCGGCGTATCGTTTCTTCGTCATGCTCGACCACCAGCACGGTGTTGCCCAGGTCGCGTAAATTTTCGAGTGCCGTCAGCAAGCGCCCGTTGTCGCGATGATGCAAGCCGATCGAAGGTTCGTCCAGCACATAAAGCACGCCACGCAGCTTCGAACCAATCTGCGTTGCTAAGCGAATGCGCTGACCTTCGCCGCCGGACAAAGTAGCAGCCGAGCGGTCCAGAGAAATGTAGTTCAGCCCGACTGCATTCAGAAATTGCAGACGCTCTACCACTTCATGCATCACACGTCCGGCAATTTTTTCTTCGCGTCCCGCGAGCTTTACGCTCCGCGCGACTTCGAGCGCCTTCGAAATCGGAAGCGCCGTGAAGTCTGCGATCGACATGCCGTTCACTTTCACGGCGAGGCTCTCCTGGCGCAGGCGTTTACCGTGGCACGCCGGGCAGTCGCTCGCCGACATGTGATCCATCAACCAGTCGCGGTAGCCTTCCGAAGTCGACTCCTCAAGATTCTGCTTGAGGTACCCGAAAATTCCACGGAAGCCCGTCTTGCCGCGGCCCGACTCGCCATTCAACAACAGGTCCACAATTTTTTCGGGAAACTTTTCAAAGGGCGTATTCAAATCAATCCCGTGTGCTGCCGCCGTCACTTGCAAACTGTGGATCAGCCCCTGCGACGCGGAGCCCGGCCCCAGTCCGCCCTCGAGCAGCGGCTTCGACCAATCAGTAATAACTTTTGCGGGATCGAAATCGTAGCGGCTGCCCAGGCCATGGCATTCGGGACACGCTCCATACATACTGTTGAAGGAAAACGAACGCGGCTCAAGTTGCGGGACGCTGATGCCGCAATCGGGGCAGGCAAGCTTTTCCGAATAAAGTTGATCATCACCCCCGACCACAGCCACTTGAACCAGCCCGCCCGCCAGCTTCATTGCGAGTCCTACCGACATTTCCAGACGGTGCTCAATGCCCGGCTTCACCAGCAGACGATCGATCAGCACTTCGATCGTGTGGTTCTTCCTCTTGTCGAGATTGAGGTCATCTTCCATGTTCACCAGCTCACCGTCGACGCGGGCGCGAGTATAGCCGTGCTTGAGCAGCGTCTCCATCTCTTTCTTGAACTCGCCCTTGCGCCCGCGGACGATGGGCGCGAGCACCATCACGCGGTCTTCAGGCGTGAGCGCCATCACGCGCTGCACAATCTGTTCGGCGGACTGGCGGCTGATGGGTCGGCCGCACTTGGGACAATGGGGAATGCCGACGGAAGCGAACAACAGGCGAAGATAGTCGTAAATTTCGGTGATCGTACCCACGGTCGACCGTGGACTGCGGCTGGTGGTCTTCTGCTCAATCGAGATGGACGGGCTAAGCCCATCAATCGAATCGACATCCGGGCGTTCCATCTGGTCCAGAAACTGCCGCGCGTAGGTGGAGAGCGTCTCCACGTAACGGCGCTGGCCCTCGGCATAAATCGTGTCGAATGCGAGAGATGACTTACCCGAACCGCTTAAGCCGGTGACGACCGTAAGTGTATTTCGCGGGATCTCAACGTCGATGTTCTTCAGGTTATGCTGGCGCGCCCCGCGCACCGAAATCTTGGTAATAGCCATTTAGTGCTTGTCTGACAAATCCGGGCTGGATTGCCCTTCCGTAACGTCGACAGGACTACAGATTTGTCCGACATTAGGAGTGCGCACCTCTACTCCGTATCTTACTACGGCGTATCTAGGTCGTCACTAGCGGCGGACTTCAACGCAGGTAGATTGAAGATGCCGCATAGACGAAAGTTGATGCCGCGGCATCTGATTTATTGCCATTTCTTATTACGACAAGTTTAGACAGGGTGGTTGACCGTGATTTCGCTTTTCATGCCTCTGATTCTCTGCGTTACGGTAGTCGCTTCGGTCGGAATTGGCGTTGTCGCGGCTTACGCCGCGGTCATCGGAATCCTGCAAGCTTGTGGGCCTGCGTCGCCCTCACAGCCCGCAGGAACAAGACCGCGCCTGCTCCTCGTGCCCACACAGAACCAAGCCAGCGGAGACTAGAATCACCTGGCTCCCCGCCCCGCAACTACCTCGATTGAACTTCGATAGATTCCGCCACATTCAGCGGTCGACCACCCTGACTACTGACCCGTATTCTCCGCCCATGCTTCAAGTACGCGGCGATGACAAGCGGCTGTGACCAGTCCAGGTCCCATCCATTCTCGATAGCCAGAAGAGTATAGGAACCAGGCAGGACGCCTCGTAAAAGAAAAGTGCCGTCCAGATCGCTCTGGTCGCGGCGGAAAAGATCGTGGTCCACTTCAGGATTATTCGGTACCAGCACCACCATCGCACCGGCAAAACCTTTCCCCGCCCGCGTCACCGTTCCTTCAATTTCCGCGCTGCCGCTGACCACTGTAAGCGATGCCGATGGCGAAGAACCCGCCGCGACAGACAGTGTGTGACCTGAAACCTGGGCGCCTTCCGCTGCGATGCGTGCGATGGAATAAGTTTTCCCCGGACCCCATACCACGACTTCATAGCGGCCAGCCGCGATTTGTTGAAATTCCGCTTCGCCCTTGGCATCGACTACCTGAGAAGAAGAGACCATTCTATTTCCGGAGCGCAAGCCGACGGAGAGATGCGCCGGAAGCGTAGCCTCTGACGCAGTTTGCACCGAGAATTTTAGATTACTAAAGGCCTCACTCCTGGAAACGTCGACCTCTTCTCCATCTTTCGTGAGATCGACTCCGTTCATTTGAAGGGTTGCGCCTTGCCCGGAGAGGCGCACGTTGTAGCGGCCTGCGGGAATGCCGGTAATTTCCATGACCCCTGGCGAAACGACGTTTCCTCCACCGCTTTGTACGAACGTCGAACCATCAAACACAGGCTGTTCGAGTTGCGGAACGATATATCCGTGCTTGCCTTCATCGGCCATGTGGAAAAAAAGAGTGAGGGACGGAACGGGATTCAAGTGGATATCCGCCTGCACTCGCTCACCACCTCGGATCGATATCGGCATTGCGTCGTCTGCCTCGGTCACGTCCGGGTAATAAGTCACTCTGTAGGCGACATCCAGAGATCGATCGATGGCCGGCGGGACTTCGCCCCGCTGATCGGACTCGGATTGAGCCGATTCCGAATGAGGGTGCACGGCGTACCAAGGTTTGGCGCTCGCCGACAAGAAATAAATACCGGGCCTGAGGGGTGTAAGTTCGTACTCTCCAAGGTCGTTCGTCTGAGCAACGCTGGACTGCCGAATCTGGTCCACGCCTGAGCTGTGATCGTCGTAATACAACGTCACCACGGCGCGAAAAACCGGGTCATTGGCTTCATCCAGCACTTTCCCGGCAATCACCGCATCGGGAGCAAGGCGGAGCGTCAAGGTTTCGGTGTCAAGTCCGGCACCGGTCACAATCGCGGTCGAATATTGATCATGTTGGTCATAGCTGGCGGCTATAAATCCGCGTTTTGCTCCAGTCAGCGAATACTTTCCCGCAGGCATACCGTTGAATTCATACTTGCCATCCTCAGCCGTGATCGTAGATTGAAATTTCTGAGGTTCCTTCGCGTCCCTCAAGGTTACTCGCGCGCGCCCTAAAGGACGCCCGTCCGCCTTGCTCACCACTCTTCCGACGATTCTGTACCCGCCGGGAATTGTTGCTGGAGGAATGGTTGCGGTCTGCGGCGCGGCCCAGGCGAGAGCCGTTGTCAACCCGACGATGAAGCAAAACGAACGCGCCGAATTTGAGCAAACCGCCATGTTTCCCGGTTAAGCTTACTCGCTACCGGAAATGACCTGCAACTGCAGCGTCACCTTCTGTC
>Ga0307474_10003913_pt1 | contig 10708 bp, 4 predicted proteins | sample atmos_gasesECM1C_2_FD_203312 | JGI IMG/M metagenome (GOLD analysis project Ga0307474, IMG submission 203312) | Hardwood forest soil microbial communities from Morgan-Monroe State Forest, Indiana, United States - atmos_gasesECM1C_05 | ecosystem: Environmental > Terrestrial > Soil > Temperate...
GATCATCACCGACGAATACGTCACCGAGGATGAAGAGCACGAGCTTCCCGGCGTGACCGAAGAGGCGCTGCGGCTCAAAGAGATCGCGCTGGAAGAGCTCGCGGCGCAAGAGGATGCAGAACCGTCCAAGCCATTGATCCCGCTTGCGGTGTCGGCGTTCTTGACCTCTCGTAAGAAGGCCGCGGCCGCCGAGCTGGCGGACTGGATGGAAACCCCCGAAGGCCAGGCGGCGTCGCTGGAGTCGATCGGGCGCTCGCTATCGCGACGCAACCACGGCCGCTCCCGCGCGGTGGTGCTGGCGCACGACCACGAAGAGGCCGTCAAGGGCCTGCGGGCGGTCGCCGAGGGCAAGCAACGACCGAACGTGTTCAGCGTCGACGGACCGGTGACCGCCGGCCCGTTGTGGGTCATGGCCGGATTCGGCGCGCAGCACCGCAAGATGGGCAAGAGCCTGTACCTGCGCAACCCGGTCTTCGCCGAGTGGATCGAGAAGGTCGATGCGCTAATCCAGGACGAACGCGGCTACTCGGTGCTCGAGTTGATCCTCGACGACTCGCACGATTACGGCATCGAAACTAGCAACGTCACCATCTTCGCGATCCAGATCGCGCTCGGTGAGCTGCTCAAGCATCACGGCGCCAAGCCCGCTGCCGTGATCGGGCAGTCGCTGGGGGAGCCGGCGTCGGCGTACTTCGCCGGCGGGCTGTCGCTCGAAGACGCCACCCGGGTGATCTGCTCGCGCTCGCACCTGATGGGCGAGGGCGAAGCGATGCTGTTCGGCGAGTACATCCGGCTGATGGCACTGGTGGAGTACTCCGCCGACGAGCTCAAAACGGTGTTCGCCGACTTCCCCGACCTGGAAGTGTGCGTCTACGCAGCGCCCAGTCAGACCGTCATCGGCGGCCCGCCCGAGCAGGTGGACGCGATCGTCGCCCGCGCGGAATCCGAGGGCAAGTTCGCCCGCAAACTCCAGACCAAGGGTGCCGGCCACACCTCGCAGATGGATCCGCTGCTGGGCGAGTTCTCCGCGGAGCTGCAGGGCATCACGCCGATGAGCCCAGCCGTCGGGATCTTCTCGACGGTGCACGAAGGCAGCTACGTCAAGCCCGGTGGTGAGCCGATCCACGATGTCGCTTACTGGGTCAAGGGAATGCGACATTCGGTCTACTTCACCCACGGCGTCCGCAACGCCGTCGACAGCGGGCACACCACCTTCCTCGAGCTGGCACCCAACCCCGTGGCGCTCATGCAGGTGGGCCTGACGACGGCGTCGGCCGGTCTGCACGACGCGCAGCTGATCCCGACGCTGGCCCGCAAGCAGGACGAGGTCGAGTCGATGATCTCGACCATGGCGCAGCTCTACGTGTACGGCCACGACCTGGACATCTGGACGCTGTTTACGCGCGCTACCGGACCGGCCGACTATGCGAACATTCCGCCGACCCGGTTCAAGCGCAAAGAGCACTGGCTAGACGTGTCGTTCTCCGCAGGTAGCAGCTCAGTGATCATGCCGGGCGCCCACGTGGCGCTGCCGGATGGCCGCCACGTCTGGGAGTACATGCCTCGGCGCTTTACGGGTCTGGAGGCGACGGATCTGGTTGCGTTGGTGAAAGCCGCGGCGGCCGAAGTGCTTCCAGATGCGCAATTGACGGCCTCGGAGCAGCGCGCGCTACCGACAGAGGGCGCCCGGCTGGTGACCACGCTGACTCGGCACCCGGGCGGCGCCTCGGTTCAGGTGCACGCCCGAATCGACGAGTCCTTCACGCTGCTGTACGACGCGCTGGTTGCCCGGACGGGTCAAGAGTCGGTGTTGCCCGCCGCGGTGGGCGCAGGCACGGGGATCGCGCCTTCACCGGCAACGGTCGTTCAAACCGAGGCACCCGCAGCGGCGCCCGTCGAGGACCCGGACGCGGGGACGCTGCAGGACAGCCTGACCAACCGCCACGTGCCGACCGGCATGACCAAATGGTCACCAGATTCCGGCGAGACCATAGCCCAGCGACTGGGCATGATCGTCGGGGCGGCGATGGGTTACGAGCCCGAGGACCTGCCGTGGGAGGTGCCCCTCATCGAGCTGGGCCTGGACTCGCTGATGGCGGTGCGGATCAAGAACCGCGTCGAGTATGACTTCGACCTGCCGCCGATCCAGCTGCAGGCGGTGCGCGACGCCAACCTCTACAACGTCGAGAAGCTGATCGAGTACGCGGTCGAGCACCGCGACGAGGTGCAGCAGCTGCACGCGTTCCAAGCGACGCAGACTGCCGAGGACATCGCCAAGGCACAGGCGGAATTGCTCAGCGGCGCGACCCCGGCATCCGTTGTCGCGCCTACGCCGGATCCACAGGCCGCGCCCGAGACTCAAGCACCGCCGGCATCCGAGGTGCCGATTCCGCCGCCGCCGACGGATCCCTCCGGCCCCGCGGCTCCTTCCGCCAACGGCGGTCAGCCGAACCCGGCTTCGGATCTGAAGGGGGTCGCCGAGGCGCTCAACCAGGAGGCGGTGGCCAAGGCACTCAACTCCGACGTGCCGCCTCGCGATGCCGCCGAGCGGGTCACCTTCGCGACCTGGGCCATCGTCACCGGGAAGTCCCCGGGTGGCGTCTTCAACCCGCTGCCCAAGCTGGACGACGCCGCCGCATCCAAGATGGCGCAGCGGCTTGCGGAGCGCGCCGAGGGGCCGATCACCGCCGAGGACGTGTTGACCTCGGCGAACATCGAGGAACTGGCCGACAGGGTTCGCAATTACCTCGAAGCCGGGCAGATCGACGGATTCGTGCGCACCCTACGGGCGCGTCCCGACGGCGACTCGAAGGTGCCGGTGTTCGTGTTTCACCCGGCCGGCGGTTCGACGGTGGTGTACGAGCCGTTGCTCAACCGGCTGCCCGCCGACACCCCGATGTACGGCCTCGAGCGCGTCGAAGGCACGATCGAAGAACGTGCAGCACAGTACGTGCCCAAGCTGATCGAGATGCAGGGCGACGGGCCCTACATCCTGGCCGGCTGGTCGCTCGGTGGCGTGCTGGCCTATGCGTGCGCGATCGGGCTGAAGCGGCTGGGCAAGGACGTTCAGTGGGTCGGCTTGATCGACGCGGTGCGCGCGGGCGAGGAAATCCCGCAGACCAAGGAGGAGATCCGCAAGCGCTGGGACCGCTATGCGCGGTTCGCAGAGAAGACCTTCAACGTCACCATTCCGGAGATCCCCTACGAGCAGCTCGAGGAGCTGGACGACGAGGGCCAGGTCCGGTTTGTGCTCGACGCCGTCAGCCAGAGCGGTGTGCAGATCCCGGCCGGAATCATCGAGCACCAGCGCACGTCGTACCTGGACAATCGGGCCATCGACACCGCGCAGATCCAGCCGTACGACGGGCATGTCACCCTCTACATGGCCGATCGTTACCATGACGACGCGATCATGTTCGAGCCGCGGTACGCCGTTCGCAAACCGGACGGCGGCTGGGGTGAGTATGTGTCGGACCTCGAGGTGGTGCCGATCGGTGGCGAGCACATCCAGGCCATCGACGAGCCGATCATAGCCAAGGTCGGCGCACACATGAGCCAGGCTCTGCACCAGATCGGAGCCGAGCGCAGCCGGACAAGTGAGGTAAGCAAGTAGTGACCGAGACGGTGCCAGCTCCCATCCAGCACACCACAGCCGAGAAGCTGGCCGAGCTGCACGCTCGCCTCGAATTGGCCAAAGAGCCCGGCGGTGAGAAGGCCGTTGCCAAGCGTGACAAGAAGGGCATCCCTAGTGCCCGGGCCCGCGTCCACGCGCTGGTCGATCCGGGGACCTTCTTGGAGATCGGTGCGCTGGCCCGTACCCCCAACGATCCCAACGCGCTGTACGGCGACGGCGTGGTCACCGGGCACGCCATGATCAACGGCCGGCCGGTCGGGGTCTTCTCCCACGACCAGACGGTGTTTCAGGGCACCGTCGGGGAGATGTTCGGCCGCAAGGTGGCCCGGCTGATGGAGTGGTGCGCGATGGTCGGGTGCCCGATCATCGGCATCAACGACTCCGGCGGCGCCCGCATCCAGGACGCGGTCACCTCACTGGCGTGGTACGCCGAGCTGGGCCGCCGCCACGAATTGTTGTCTGGGATCGTGCCGCAGATCTCCCTCATCTTTGGCAAATGCGCTGGGGGAGCGGTCTATTCGCCAATCCAGGACGATCTTCTCGTCGCGGTGCGCGACCAGGGCTACTTCTTCGTCACCGGGCCCGATGTGATCCAGGAAGTCACCGGCGAAGAGGTCAGTCTCGACGAGCTGGGTGGCGCCGACGCGCAGGCCCGCTACGGCAATATCCATCAGGTTGTCGACTCCGAGGCCGCGGCATTCCAGTACGTGCGTGACTTCTTGTCGTTCCTGCCGTCCAACTGCTTCGACAAACCGCCGATCGTCAACCCCGGGCTGGAGCCGGAGATCACTCCGACCGACCTGGAACTCGACTCGATCGTGCCGGATTCCGACAACATGGCCTACGACATGCACGAGATCCTGCTGCGGATCTTCGACGACGGCGACTTCCTCGACGTCGCCGCGCAGGCCGGGCCGGCGATCATCACCGGCTACGCCCGGGTCGACGGGCGTCCGGTCGGCGTGGTCGCCAACCAGCCCATGCACCTGTCCGGGTCGATCGACAACGAAGCCTCCGACAAGGCAACCCGGTTCATCCGGTTCTGCGACATGTTCGAAATCCCCCTGGTGTTCGTCGTCGACACCCCCGGATTCTTGCCGGGGGCCGAGCAGGAGAAGAACGGCATCATCAAGCGCGGCGGCCGGTTCCTGTCTGCCGTGGTGGAAGCTGACGTGCCGAAGGTGACGATCACGATCCGCAAGTCCTACGGCGGCGCCTACGCCGTGATGGGGTCTCGGCAGCTGACCGCCGACTTCAACTTCGCCTGGCCGACCGCGCGCATCGCGGTGATCGGCGCCGAGGGCGCCGCGCAACTGCTGATGAAGCGCTTCCCGGACCCGACCACACCCGAGGCGCAGCAGATCAAGAAGGACTTCATCGAGGGCTACAACCTCAACATGGCGATCCCGTGGATCGCCGCCGAGCGCGGGTTCATCGACGCAGTGATCGAGCCGCACGACACCCGACTGTTGCTGCGCAAGTCGCTACATCTGTTGCGAGACAAGCAGCTGTGGTGGCGGGTGAGCCGCAAGCACTCGCTGCTTCCGATCTAGCCTCACAGCGCGAGCGCTCCCCCGACAAGTTCGTCGAACCGCTCGAGCGCCTCGTCGGAGTCGGCGTCGATACCCCGTAGCGGCCCGCGGTCGGCGAGATAGCGCTGCGCATACAGCCGGGCGACGAGCGCCTTGCGGTCGGTGCCGCGGGTTTCCCGCTCCCAGGCGGCCTGCTCGGTGAGCAAGGCACCGGCATAGACGTCTCCCATGAACTGGGCCAGCGGGAACAGCCGCGCCTCGGCCACGTTGCGGTCCAGTTTCGTCCACGCGGTGATCGCGGCGTCGAGATCCTCGATGCGGCGCGCGACCAGGCCGGTGGTTTCGTCGTCGTCGGAAACCGACACGGCGTCATGTAGCCGCGCCAGCAGCGTCTCGTGCGCCCGCGTCTGCTCGATACCGCGCCGCACGTCGAGACACAGGATGTTGTCGGGGCCCTCCCAGATGGTGTTCACCTGCGCGTCGCGCAGCAGCCGCGCCACCGGCCAGGTCTCGATGTAGCCGTTTCCGCCGTGGATCTCGATCGCGTCGGACGCGGCAGTGATCCCCAGCCGGCACACCTTGAGCTTGGTGACGGGCACGGCGATGCGCTGCCGAATGCTTCGGGGCTGACGATGGTTGGTGGCTCCGGTGCCGTCGAAAACCATTGCCTGCGCTGCTTCGACGTCGACGATCAGCTCGGCCAGCTTGCGCCGCATCAGCGGCTTGTCGATGAGCGCGCCGCCGAACGCCGACCGCTGCCGGGCGTAGCACAGCGACTCGACCAGGGCGCGGCGCGCGTTACCGAGCCCGAACAAGGCGATTCCGAGACGCGCGGCGTTGGTCAGTTCCATCATGCGGCCGAGTCCCTTGCCGTCGGAGGGTCCCGCTTGGCTTTCTGAGGCGCTCGGTTCGCCGGACAGCAGAAAGGCTTCCGCGTTGACGAACTCGACCTCGCCGGAGGCCACCGAGCGGGTGCCGAGCTTGTCCTTCAACCGCCGGATCCGCACGCCGTTACGCGAACCGTCGCGCCGCGTGCGGAGCACGAGGAAATTGGCGACGCCGCGGGTCGAGTCGGGCGCGCCCTCGGGTTTGGCCAGCACGACGAACGCCTCCCCCGCGCAGTTGGACGCAAACCATTTGAAGCCGTTCAGCAGCCATGCGTCGCCGCTACGCTCACCTGATCTTCGAGCCGTTGTTTCCAGCGCGCCGAGGTCGGAGCCGCCGGTGCGTTCCGTCAGCAGCTGCGCGGTCTCGCCCGCCCACTCGCCGGAGTCGAATTTGGCCAGCACGTGCTCTCGCACGTCGGGCGGCGCATAGGCGGCGACGAGCGACTGGACCATGCCGCCCCCGGTGCCCAGCGCGCATCCCATCCCGATGTCGGCCTGGTTGAGCAGATAGTTGGACGCGAACATCGCCAGTGACGAGCTCACCTTGGCGGCTCGCCCCTCCGCGCGCAGCGCCTGCTGGGCATCCAGCACCGCGCGTTTGGATTGCGTGAACGATGCCGGCATCACGACGCGGCTGATGTCGTGCCCCCAGCGGTCGTAGCGTTCGAGCCGGGGCGGGTTGCGGTCGGTCTCGTCGGCCCAGCGCGCCACCGGTCCGCCCATCAGCTCACCCATTTGCGTCAGGTGGCGCTGTGCCAGCGCCAGCTCATCGCGCCCCAGGTAGTAGGCCATGGTGAACTGCAGCGTGGGGTCGGTGAGGTACCAATTGAGACCCACGGCTCCGCGGTAGTTCGCCGTCCGGTAGCGCTGCGCCTTTTCTTCAGTGGAGAAGGGCAGCCTGTCCACTGCCTCGACGTCGTAGGTGCTCATGTCGCGACGGTATTACAGCCGAAACGCGGGGTGAAGACGCTCAGCGCCGCGCGCCGGCCCGGGCCGATAAATCCGGCGAGTGGGTCGCCCTCCGCGGCGGCGCCAAAGGCGGTGGGGTGTAAGGGAACCGCGGGATCCTTCACCCCATATCCCTCAAAGAAGCGGTCAGCCGGTGGGGCGCATATGTCGTGGCCCTGCGACATCGACCGCGCGTCGAAATAGTCGATCCCCTTGTCGGCGGCAAGTAGCCGTTGCCGGTCGTCGAGCTCATTGAGTTTGGCCTGCAAGTAGTCCGAGTCGTGCGGCAACACCGGCTGCCCGGGAAAGCATCCACCGGGCCGGATCAGGGTCCCGTACCCCACGAAAACGATCCGTGCGTTCGGCGCCTCGGCGCGAACCTCGTCGATCAGCATGCTCCACCCCCGCACATGCCCGTCGATCGCTGCCGAAATCCGGTCGACGTCGCCGACCACGAAACCCCCGGTGCACGGCGCCGGGTTGGGCGATTTGACCTCGCACCCTTCGGCGTCGGCGGCCAGCCCGACGTCATTGGCCCCGACGGTGATGGTGATGAGGTCGGTGGTCGCACGGACCGCGTCGATCTGGCGTCCGATCATCCCGTTCGTCGTCTCTTGCGCGCGATCGGTGATGTTTTCGGTGGTCGCGCCGGTGCAGGTGGCGTCGGTGAACGTGGTCGCCGTGAGCCGCCGCGCCAGCACCGAGGGGTAGTCGTTGGTCGACTTGCGGCATCCGGTGGGTGGAGCGGGGTCCGGCACGCCCGGCGCGGCCGCCATGGAGTCGCCCAGCGCGACATAGTTCAGCCGATCAGGCGACGGGCTGGCCGTAAGCGGGCCGGCGCAAGCGACCGCCACGGCACCGACCAGCGATGCGAGACACAGGCGCATCGAGACCATATATCCCAGTGTTTCATCCCGCGTGGTCTGCTGTGGCACCGCCGCCACAGGCCGCGAAAATCAAAGTCCGCAAAGAAGATCAGCGCCGGCTTATGTCGGTGCCAAAAACTCGGACGTGTAGAACTCCGCCGGATTTTGGGAATGTGGATCCGGGCGCTCGATAATCACCCAGACGCCCGTCGTGCCCTGCCGGAGGGTGTCTTGAACGGTCACCGTTGCGCTGCCGGCCGCGTCGGTGTCCATTCCGGTAAAGGCAGTGCCGGGATCCCCGGGCCCGCAAGTGGCCGACGACGGACGGGGTTCCTGAATCAGGCCGACGTCGAAATGGGTACCCGGGTCGGGGGCGTCCACCAGATGCACTTCCGCGATCGCTTTTGACCCGGCCGTATGTATCACGGCTGAACCGGTGCCCAGCGCCGGACGCGGAACCATCGCCCCCGTGGTCATCAGGCTGAAGTCGCAACTGCGAAGATCGCTGTCCAAGCTCACCGTCGTGCCGCCCTCGGGGGCGGCCTGATGATTTCAAATGTCGCCGCCGGGGAGATCACCACAGTCAGTGTTGCTGCGCATATCCCCACGCGTCTCAGTGTGTGCATTGGGCCCCCTTTTTACGGCTTTGTTAGCTTCCCCACAGGAGAAGTAGGTATTGACCCCTATTGGCCGGCATTAAACGTCCGGCAGCGAATTACTGAAACGTAAATTATTGGCTGTTATTTGGCGGATGCCGAATTACCACCGGGCAGATAATAAATACTCATGCAATACACGCGCTTTAGCGTGCTGCACGCTTGATATCAGGGCTTGATGCGGATCTCTCCCGGCGACCACCATCCGCTGCGGGTTGCGGTGCCCAGGTCAAGTTGCGCGGGATGGGCGTCGGCGATGGTGTCGAACTTGCGCAGCGAACCCCAGTCGCGGCCCCAGTCGCGGGACAAGTAGGTGGACATCACGTGGGCGCGCAGCAGCAGATCGGTGATGCCCAGCAGGCCGCCGTTGACGCCGTCTTCCCAGGTGTCGGTGTCCTGCTTCTTGGCGTTGTAGTCCGGCGTGATGCGGAATTTCGGGATGTCGGTGACGCCGTTGACGTGCAGCATCGGCTGCTGGCACGGGAAGGCCAGGCCGACCGCCCAGTCCATCAGCACAGGCTGCGACGAGCCGATGTACTCCTGCAGGGAGCGCAGCTCCGGCACGCGCGGCGGCGTCACCGCGATCCAGTCTTCCGGCGTCAGGGATAGATCCTCGGCGACGACCCGGACCGCAACCGTGTCGACGGGCATCTGGGACCGGGCGAAGCGCAGGTTGCGCCACACCTTCGGCTGTTCCCCGTACAGGTCGTAGGGCACCAGCCGCCCAGCCGGCACCACGTCACCGCCCGGACCGGGCTTGCCGTATTCGAGGACGACGGTCTGGCCGGAGGTGTGGCCGTGCAGCACGCTTTTGCCCGCGATCGTGCCCGCGGCGGTCACCACCAGCAGGGGATGCCCGTCGTCCGGTTTGGGCAGCTGGTACCACGCCGACGCTAGCCTGCTCTGCTGTTGAGGGCCGGTGGTGTAGCTACCGGCCAGCGGAACCTGATCGGGATTGAGGCCGTAGGGCAGCGGTACCACGGACCCGTTGATGCCCGGTGCCGTTAGCTTGGTCGGCGCATCCCAGTCGTAATCGGTCCCGGGCTGCGGCACCGAAGTCTCTCGGATCGCCTCGGCCAGGGTACGTTCCGGTACGCCGTTGGGGCTGAATCCTATTGGGTTGACGCCACCCAGTGGGCCCAACGGGCCGTAATTGCCGGGCTCTCCTGTTTTGAGGGGCGGCATGAAGCCCGCATTGCTGTCCGGCTCGACGAGCACGTCGTCGGCCAGTCCGCAGCCCCCGGCGAATTCACGCAAGTTGTCCCAGCCGTTGGAGTAGGTGGGGTACTGGCGCACGATTCCGGCCACCATAGATGCGACGAACACCAGCGCCATGAATCCGGCCGCGATCGGCACCGGCGCTGCCGTCACTGTCCGCGCCAGCCGGCCCTCGCCGTGACCCCGCGACGCGAAGTGCAACCATGTCGCCCAGAGTGCCGCGATCGCGAACAGTATGAAAAAGATTGTGCTGATGGTGATTCCGGCGAGCTTCGGCATGGCGCTGTTGAACGGGACGCCGTAACTGGAGACGTACCACCAGCCATTCGTGGTGGCGAAGCACAGCGCCAGCACGAACAACACCGCGGCCAGGAACGCCATGCGGTTGCGCGACGAGCGCAGCACCTCATGCGACACCAGCACCGTGGTCAGCGCGGCCATCGCCGCGCCCACCGCGGCAAACAGCCCGAAGTGGTGCACCCACTTGGTCGGGGTGAACATCAGGAAGAACATCGTGGCGAAGATGACACCCATCAACCGCCACGCCGGCCCACGGGCCACACCGGGAATCCGCTTGCGCCGCAACATGATGAACACCGCCGTGAACAGGCACAGCGCGGTGATCAAAAACCCGAAGCGGCGCGACAACGAACCGTCGACGGTCGGCAAGATGAGGTAGTAGTAGCGCAGGTTCTCGGTGTACCATGCCTGGCTCGGGCCGATCGCGGTGCGAATCCGGGTGGCTTCCAACACCGTTGACAGGGTCTGGTCGGCGAACACCACGGTCAGGATGACGAAGGCGGCCGCCAGCAGCGGGGCCACCAGCGGCCAGGTGCCGACCAAGCGATGCCGGTGGACCAATATTCGCAGAATCGGACGGCCACCGGCCACCAGCGCGGCCACCGCGATCAGGCCGGTGGGCTGCACCCCCAGGGTGAACGCGGCGGTCACCACCGCCAGTGCCGCG
>Ga0307474_10003914_pt1 | contig 10707 bp, 9 predicted proteins | sample atmos_gasesECM1C_2_FD_203312 | JGI IMG/M metagenome (GOLD analysis project Ga0307474, IMG submission 203312) | Hardwood forest soil microbial communities from Morgan-Monroe State Forest, Indiana, United States - atmos_gasesECM1C_05 | ecosystem: Environmental > Terrestrial > Soil > Temperate...
GTCGATGTCGAGAAGGAGCGCATCTCGCTCGGCATCAAGCAGCTCGAAGGCGATCCCTTCGCAGAGCCCGGCGACGTCAAGAAGGGCGCGGTCGTGACTTGCGAAGTACTCGATGTCAAGGAGAGCGGCATCGACGTGAAGATCGCCGGTACCGACTTCACCACCTTCATCAAGCGGTCGGAACTCGCCCGGGATCGCAACGATCAGCGCGCCGATCGCTTTGCGGTGGGTGAAAAGGTCGACGCGCGCGTGATCCAGTTCGACAAGAAGGCCCGCAAGGTGCAGGTCTCGATCAAGGCGCTGGAAGTCGCCGAAGAAAAGGAGGCCATCGCACAATATGGCTCCTCCGATTCGGGAGCGACGCTGGGCGATATTCTCGGCACCGCGCTCAAGCAGCGAACCGACAAATGAGGCTTTCTGCCTCGACCAGAAAGGCCCCGGTCGCCCCGGGGCCTTTTTTGCGTCGGCAAGCCCGTTTTCCGTCATGGCCGCGCCTGTAGCTGCCATGCGCGTATTGCTTGCCTTCATTGTAAGCAAAGGACGCGCGGTGGAGCGCGTCCGAGCCTTGTTTTCTTCATATTGGGTCGGAATTGATGTATTCAGAACACGGGATATCAGGGTATGCCGCGAAATATTCGCGGCCCCTTTCGGCAGCACTTATCGGAGATTTTTTCGATGTCGCTTGACTCAGATGTCATCGTCGATCGCCGCAGGATCCGGCGCAAGCTGACGTTCTGGCGGGTGGCCGCAGCCTTGATCGCAATTGCCGCAATCCTCACCATAGGCTTGCTCGCCACGCCTGGCGGCCGAGGTACGCTGACGACGGCGGGGTCGATCGCCCGCATCAATATCGAAGGCCTGATCCGCAGCGACCAGAACCGCGTCGAGGCGCTGGAGCGGCTGGAAAATTCACGCGCGGCGGCGGTGGTCGTCCATATCAACTCGCCGGGGGGCACGACGGCGGGCTCTGAGCAGCTCTACGATGCTCTATTGCGTTTGAAGGCGAAGAAACCGCTCGTCGTAGTGGTCGAGGGATTGGCTGCTTCGGGCGGCTACATAACTGCAATTGCGGCCGATCATATTGTCGCCCAGCAAAGCTCCCTGGTCGGCTCGATTGGCGTTCTGTTTCAAATTCCCAATTTCACCGAATTGATGAAGACCGTGGGCGTCAAGGTCGAGGAGGTGAAATCTTCGCCGCTGAAAGCCGCGCCGAATGGCTTCGAGCCGACCAGTCCGGAAGCGCGTGCGGCGCTGGAATCCCTGGTGAAGGATTCCTACGCCTGGTTTCGCGGCTTGGTGAAGGAGCGTCGCGCTATGGACGACGTGCTGCTCGAAAAGGTCGCCGATGGGCGCGTGTTTACCGGCCGTCAGGCGGTCGAGCTCAAGTTGATCGATCAACTCGGCGATGAAAAGACCGCCATCGCGTGGCTGGTGGCGCAAAAAGGCGTCAAGGCGGATCTGCCGGTTCGCGATTACAAACTATCTCCGCGCTTTGGCGACCTGACGTTCCTGCGAACGGCGGCAGCCGTTACCTTCGATGCGCTTGGTTTGAGTGCGCTCGCGAGGCAGATCGAGCAATCGGGCATGGCACAGGCGGTCGATCGGTTCGGCCTCGACGGCATGCTGGCGCTGTGGCATCCGGCAGGGACCGACTGAGCGCCATCGAGCCTCGAGTGGCGGCGAATTAACCGCCAGGCAGACCTCCAGGGCGGTTTCGGTCCGGCCTTCCCCCGGGGGGCAGGGGCGGCCAGAATACCTAAATCGGCCGTTTGTCACGCTTTTTCGCGCCCCGGCCATTTATTTAGCGTCTTGACAGTTCAAGGCATTTTCACGGAAATGCACGTCCATACCTTCTCGGGTCCCAGGTCTCGATGATCAAATCCGAACTCGTCCAGCGTATCGCCGAGCATAACCCGCACCTTTACCAGCGGGATGTCGAGAACATTGTGAACGCGATCCTCGATGAGATCGTCGCTGCCCTGGCGCGCGGCGATCGGGTCGAGCTGCGCGGTTTTGGTGCATTCTCGGTCAAGCACCGCCCGGCTCGCGCCGGCCGCAATCCACGTACCGGCGCCCACGTTCCGGTGGATCAGAAGAGCGTGCCGTTTTTCAAGACCGGGAAGGAAATGCGCGAACGGTTGAACCGCGACACCGAGGGACGGGAAGCCGGCGGCTAGAGCATGATCCGGAAAAGTGGAAACCGGTTTTCCGAAAAGATCATGCTCAAACAACGGATCTAGTGTCCCGAACCCGAAGTTCATGCTCCAGTTCTCTTGATGGACTCGTCGCAGCGATGAAGAGAACTTCCGAGCCACCACACTGGAGCCGCTCCCGTTCTCCTTTCGACGCGAGACAGGGTCATGCGCAAGTTTCTCAATCTTCTGGTATGGATTCCGCTGGGCCTGATTTTTGTGGTCTTTGCGGTCGCCAACCGCCATCTGATCACGGTATCTCTGGACCCCTTCAACTCCAGCGACCCGTCGCTGGGGTTCACCATGCCGCTTTTCGTCGTCATCATCGCATTCGCGGTTGCTGGCGTGCTGGCGGGCGGTTTCGCGACCTGGTTTCGGCAGCGGCGCTGGCGCCGCGCCGCGCGGCAGCACGAGGCCGATGCAGAGCAGCTTCGCGCGCAAGTGGCTGACCTGCGTTCCCGCATCACCGGGCCCGAGCAGCGCAATCCGCAACGCCTGGCTGCCCCGCTATGGGACACCAACAGGCGAGACAAGCACGGCGCGACGTTGTAGAAGGCGCTGCCTGGCGGCGGATGGCTTCAGCCGGTCGCCGATCCTCCAGCGTTTGTCTTTTTCCAACGGTTTGCCTTTGAGACATGTCCCTGATCGTCAAAATTTGCGGCCTGTCTACGCGCGAGACGCTCGATGTCGCGCTGGAAGCAGGTGCGGACATGGTGGGGTTCGTCTTTTTCCCGCCGTCGCCACGCCATCTCGGCCTTGAGGCGGCGCGCGACCTCGGCAAGCTCGCAAGGCACCGCGCGTCAAAGGTCGCGTTGACGGTCGATGCCGACGACGCGACGCTTGAGGGCATCGTCGAGGCCTTGCAGCCCGATATCCTGCAGCTTCACGGCCGCGAGAGTGTGTCGCGGGTGCACGATATCAAACGGAGATTTTCGTTGCCCGTGATGAAGGCGATCGCGGTCGAAACCTCGGCCGACCTCGCAGCCCTGCCCACCTACGCCGGCATTGCCGATCGCATTCTGTTCGATGCCCGTGCGCCGGAAGAGGCCACCCGTCCCGGTGGCCTGGGCGCGGTGTTCGACTGGCGCGTCCTGGAAAATATCGATCTGAAAATTCCCTTCATGGTCTCCGGCGGTCTGCATGCGGGCAATGTCGCCGAGGCCATCCGGGCGACGCGCGCCGGTGGCGTGGATGTTTCCTCCGGCGTGGAGCGTGCGCCGGGCAAGAAGGATCCCGAAATGATCCGCGCCTTCATCAAGGCGGCGCGTGCAAGCGAAGCGCTGATGGTTCGATGAACAAGCTCATCCCCAATTCCTACAGAAGCGGTCCCGACGAGCACGGGCATTTTGGTATTTTCGGCGGCCGTTTTGTCGCCGAAACATTGATGCCGCTGATTCTCGATCTGGAGAAGGCTTACGTCGAAGCCAGGGCGGATCCGACATTTCAGGCCGAAATGAACGGCCACCTCAAACACTATGTCGGACGGCCGTCGCCTCTATATTTCGCCGAGCGCCTGACCGCCCATCTTGGCGGTGCCAAAATCTATTTCAAGCGCGAGGAGCTCAATCATACCGGCTCGCACAAGGTGAACAACGTGCTTGGCCAGATCATGATGGCCCGGCGCATGGGCAAGAAGCGCATCATCGCGGAAACCGGCGCCGGCCAGCACGGCGTCGCCACCGCAACGCTGTGCGCGCGGTTTGGGCTTGAATGCGTTGTCTACATGGGCGCCGTCGATGTCGCACGGCAACAGCCGAACGTCATCCGGATGGAAATGCTGGGTGCCAGCGTAGTCCCGGTGCAATCGGGAACGCGCACGTTGAAAGATGCGATGAACGAGGCGCTGCGCGACTGGGTTACCAACGTGCACAACACGTTTTACTGCATTGGCACTGTCGCAGGTCCTCATCCCTATCCGATGATGGTACGCGATTTCCAGTCGATCATCGGAGTAGAGACGCGTGCGCAATTGCAGGAGGCCGAAGGCCGCCTGCCGGACTCCCTCGTCGCCTGCATCGGCGGCGGCTCCAACGCAATGGGCTTGTTTCACCCCTTCCTGGACGATCCATCTGTCGAAATTTTCGGCGTCGAGGCGGCCGGCCACGGCCTCACGCAATTGCATGCGGCTTCCATCGCCGGTGGTCGGCCGGGTGTGCTTCACGGCAATCGCACTTATCTGCTGATGGACGATGACGGCCAGATCCAGGACGCGCACTCGATTTCGGCGGGTCTCGATTATCCCGGCATCGGGCCGGAGCATTCCTGGCTGCACGAAACCGGCCGGGTGATTTATCTGTCGGCCACCGACGAGGAGGCGCTAGCGGCATTTCAACTGCTGTCGCGGCTGGAAGGCATCATTCCCGCGCTCGAGCCGGCGCATGCCATCGCCAAGGTGATGCAGCTCGCGCCGACGCGGCCGAACAATCATCTGATGGTGGTCAACCTTTCGGGCCGTGGCGACAAGGATATTCCGCAAGTGGCGGATATATTGCGGGGAAAGAAGCAGTGAGTGCCCGCATCGCCGCCCGTTTCACCGAGCTGAAAAAACAGGGGCGCGCCGCCTTCATCACTTTCATGATGGCCGGCGACCCCGATCCGATGACCTCGCTGGAGATCATCAAGGCGCTGCCGAAGGCGGGCAGCGACATCATCGAGATCGGCATGCCCTTCACCGATCCGATGGCCGATGGCCCGGCAATCCAGGCGGCGGGGCAGCGCGCGCTGAAGGCCGGCATGACCTTGAGGAAGACGCTGGCGATGGTGCGCGAGTTCCGCACGGGTGACGGCACGACGCCGCTGGTGCTGATGGGTTACTACAACCCGATCTACATTTACGGCGTCGATGAATTCCTAGCCGACGCAGGGGCCGCGGGCGTTGACGGTCTGATCGTCGTCGATCTTCCGCCCGAGGAGGATTCGGAATTGTGCCTGCCGGCAATGCAGGCCGGGTTGAACTTCATCCGGCTGGCGACCCCGACGACCGACGACAAGCGTCTTCCCGCGGTGCTCGCCAATACCTCAGGCTTTGTCTACTACGTCTCAATCACCGGCATTACCGGTAGCGCCGGCGCCGATTCGGCGGCGGTCGCGCAGGCGGTCGCCCGCATCAAGCGGCACACCGAACTGCCGGTCTGTGTCGGATTCGGCATCCGCACGCCTGACGCCGCCAGAGCGATTGCAGGCCACGCCGACGGCGCGGTGGTCGGTACGGCGCTCGTGGATGCGTTGCGCGCCAGCCTCGATGCGAACGGAAGAGCGACCGGTAAAACCGTCGATGCGGTGACTGGCCTTGCGGCCGCGCTTGCCGAAGGCGTCCGTGGAGCCCGGCAAGCCGCGGAATAACCGGCAAAACGCTGCTTGCCGGGTCCGCTTCGGGGCGCCATATATCGAGCGTGTTCAGCGCGAATCGTGCCCGCTGGCAGTTCGGAGCGAAAAGATGAATTGGCTCACCAACGTCGTCCGGCCGAAGATACGAAATATCCTGCGCCGCGAGACACCGGAGAATCTCTGGATCAAGTGCCCGGATTCGGGGCAGCTCGTGTTCTACAAGGACGTCGAGGCCAATCAATTTGTCATTCCCGGCTCGAACTACCACATGCGCATGGGCGCGGTGGCGCGCCTCAAATCGATCTTTGACAACGAGACATGGTTCGACGTGGCGCTGCCGGAGGTGCCTGCCGATCCCCTGAGATTTCGCGACGAACGCAGATATGCGGATCGCGTCAAGGATGCGCGCGCCAGGACCGGGCTGAATGATGCAATCAAGATCGGCTATGGCAAACTCGAGGGCGCGGCCGCGGTGATCGCCGTTCAGGATTTCGATTTCATGGGCGGCTCGCTTGGCATGGCTGCCGGCGAAGCCATCGTTCGCGGCTTCGAACTCGCGCTGGAAAAGAGAGCGCCCTTCATCGTCTTTGCTGCGTCAGGCGGCGCCCGCATGCAGGAAGGCATCCTGTCCTTGATGCAGATGCCGCGAACCACGGTCGCCGTGCAGATGCTGCGCGAGGCGAAGCTGCCCTATATCGTCGTGCTGACCAATCCGACGACCGGCGGCGTCACCGCTTCCTATGCGATGCTGGGTGACGTGCAGATCGCCGAACCCGGCGCGCTGATCGGCTTTGCCGGCGCGCGCGTGATTGAACAGACCATTCGTGAAAAGCTGCCGGACGGATTTCAACGCGCCGAGTATTTGAAAGATCACGGCATGGTCGACATGGTCGTGCACCGCCACGAGCTGCGCCCGACATTGGCACGGCTTTGCCGCCTCCTGACCAAATCGCCCGAGATCGAGCCGGCAAAGCCCGCGCCGCTGGCTGCAATCCCGGCTGCACTTGCATCGAGCGCGGCCATGGCGCCGGCAGCGCCCCAAGCGTGAACACGCCTGCGGCCACGCCTCAGCCGCTCGGCGAATTGATCGCGCGGTTATCCACCCTGCATCGGCAGTCGATCGATCTCGCTCTGGAGCGAATGCAGCGGCTCCTGCAGCGTCTCGATCATCCGGAGCGGAAGCTGCCGCCGGTGATTCACATCGCCGGCACCAACGGCAAAGGCTCCACGGCCGCCTTTCTGCGCGCCATACTGGAAGCCGCAGGCTTGCGTGTCCACGTCTTTACCTCGCCTTATCTGGTGAGGATCAACGAATGCTATCGGATCGGTCGCTCGGGCGGCGGAACCCTGGCTGACGACGACGAATTGCGGGACGCCTTCGAGCATTGCGAGCGTGTCAATGCCGGAGAGCCGATCACACTGTTCGAAATCGAGAGCGCCGTCGCGTTCGATTTGTTTGCGCGGCACCCTGCCGATGTCGTGCTGCTGGAGGTCGGTCTTGGCGGTCGGCTGGACGCGACCAACGTGATCGAGGTGCCTTCGGCAAGCGTGATCTCGCCGGTCAGCATGGATCACACCGACCTTCTCGGGGACTCGCTTGAAATAATTGCCCGCGAGAAAGCCGGTATTATCAAGCGTGGCGCGCCGGTGATTTGCGCCGAGCAGGTCGACGAGGTTGGCCCGGTGATCGAGCAGGCGGCCAGGCGGATGCGCGCTCCTCTCTACAGGGCTGGACAGGAATGGCACGTCAATGTCGAGCGTGGGCGCCTGGTCTATCAGGATGACCGCGGGCTGATGGATCTGGCAGCGCCGAGGCTGTTCGGTCGTCATCAATTCGACAATGCCGGACTTGCCATCGCTACCTTGCGCTCGCTCGACGCAATCAGGGTCGAGCCAACCGCATTCGAGGCGGGCATCGTGAATGCGGAGTGGCCGGCGCGGATGCAACGCCTGTCGTCGGGCCCGCTGGTCGATCGGGGGCCTCAGGGCTGCGAAATCTGGCTCGATGGCGGTCACAATGCGGAAGGTGGACGCGTCGCGGCGGCAGCATTGGGCGATCTCGAGGAGCGGGTGTCGCGTCCGCTCGTGGTCATTGTCGGCATGATGGCGAACAAGGATGCGTCTGCATTTCTCGCCAATTTCGCCGGTCTCACTCGCCACATTATCGCGGTGAAAATTCCCGATCGTGACAATGCCATGGCGCCGGACAGGCTCGCAGATGCTGCACGCGCGCTCGGTATGCGCGTCGAAAGCTCCACAAGCGTCGAGGCGGCGCTTGGCTCGCTCGCGCGGCTTGCCTACGAAGTGCCGCCGCGGATCCTGATCACGGGCTCGCTATATCTCGCGGGCCACGTGCTGGCGGTGAACGGCACAAGGCCGGGATAGCGCCAGAGCATCCTGGGTAAAAAAGAACGGCCGGCTTTCGCCGGCCGGTCGAAAATTCTTTGCGCGATAGCGTTTTCAAGCGAAGTGGATACCGGTTCGCGTGAAGAAAACGCGTCAAACAAAAGATTAGGGCCTTGGTTCTGATTCAATCAGAACCGAAAAGGCTCTAGGCGATCACACCGCAGCCGTGATCCACTGCTGCAGCTTTGCCTTCGGTGCTGCGCCGACCTGGCGAGAGGCCATCTCGCCGCCTTTGAAGATCATCAGCGTCGGGATCGACATCACGCCATATTTGGACGCCGTCTTCGGACTTTCGTCGACGTTGAGCTTCACGATCTTGACCTTGTCGCCCATTGCGCCGGCGATTTCGTCGAGCGCCGGGGCGATCATGCGGCATGGGCCGCACCATTCGGCCCAGAAGTCGACCACGACAGGGCCTTGCGCTTTAAGCACTTCGCTTTCGAAATCGGCGTCAGAAACCTTGCCAACGGCCATTGGAGATACCTCGTTCAGTTCAGGAAAATGCGGCGGGAATCGCCGCCTCGATGATGCAAACAAACCTATGAACGCGCCGTTGCCGGGTCAAGCGCGGACCTCCTGCCGACCAGGGATGCCAGTTCGGCGTCCAGCGCGGGAGCAGAAATCTCCATCAGTTCAGGGGTTTCGGTCCAAAGTAATGCTGCGCCAACAACCTTTTGGGGATAAAGCTTCGCCAGCACCGCGCGGTAGAGGGCAAGCTGACGGATATAGTTCACTGGCGCCTCGCCCGCTGTGGCCGGCGGAGCCTGATTGGTCTTGAAATCCACGATCAGAATTTCGTGAGGGGTTACCAGCAGGCGATCGATTTGGCCGGAAACCAGCACAGGCGGCAAATCGCCCCGCTCCAGGCGGCCGACGATTGCGACCTCCGCGAGGCTGCCTGCGGCGAACACCGGTGAAAAACGCGTATCCCCGATCAGGTCCAGCACGCGCATTGCAAGCGCATCGCGCTCGCTGTGGCTCCAATCGGGCACATTGCGGGCGAGGTAGCCCAGCGCAGCGTCCCGGCGGCGCTCGCCTGCGACCTCGGGCAGGGATTGGAGCAGCCGGTGTACCACCGTGCCGCGGCGCAAGGCGAGCCCGCGCGGGCGGACGGATTCGTCGCCGCGAAAGGCGTGGCCGCCATCTTGCCCCGGATCGGAGGGGCGCATGAAGCCATCAGCGGATGCCTCCGGTGATGCAGCTTTGCGAAGCCATGCCGGCAGTTCGATTCGTGCATCGACATTTGCCGCGGCAACATTTGGAGCGGGCGTGGCATCCTCTGCCAGCGAGTAGCGCTTCACCAGGCTGCCGTCTGAAGCCTTGAATGTCTGTAGACGCAGGGTGGAATTTTCCAGCCCCTTGCCGATCAGATCATACCAGCAGAATTTACGCAGCGAGTTCATGTTGCCGGGCATGCATCCGCCGACAATGAGGCGATCGGCTGCGCGCGTCATCGCCACGTAAAGCAGGCGGCGGTATTCATCCTCGGTATCGCGAAGCATCGCCGCGCGAGCATCGGCTACGGGCGTCGGATCCTCGGCCTTTTTGCCGGCCCAGACGACGACGCCGGGCAAATCAGGCGCCGCCTTATCCGGCGGAAAATGAATGAGCCGCAGCCGTTGCGTGTCCGTCGGCGACGACGCGGTATCCGCCAGAAACACCACCGGCGCCTCCAGTCCCTTGGCGCCGTGCACGGTCATCACACGCACCTCGTCACGCGAAATTTCCATGTCGCGTTTGACCTCGAGGTCCGCGGTGCGCAGCCAGGCCATGAAGCCCTGCAGCGAGGCGGGCGCCTTTTGCTCGTAGCCGAGTGCGAGTTCGAGAAATTCGTCGAGCGCATCATTGGCCTCGCCACCAAGCCGACGCAGGATGCGGTTCCGGCCGCCATCTCCGCCAAGCAGCCAGGCGTAAAAGGCAAAGGGCGTCTCGCTCATGGCGCGGCGCGCGCACGCTTCCAGGCGCTCCAGAGCGAAACGGAATTTCTCATGGTCATTGGCGTGCCGGCGCAATGCTTCGCGCAGCGAGCCGCGGCGCTGCCACGCCAGCTTGAACAAATCGTCATCGTCGAGGCCGAATAGCGGGCTCTTCAATGCCACCGCGAGGGCCAGGTCATCCTGGGGTAACAAAAGCGCGTCGGCGAGATTCATCAGGTCGATGACCGCGATGTGTTCGGTCAATTTCAGCCGGTCGGCGCCTGCGACTGGAATGTTGGCGTGCTTGAGCGCCTGTATGATGGCATCGAAGGCGTTGCCGCGCCGTCGCACCAGCACGAGCATGTCACCGTAGCGAAGTGGCCGACGATCGCCGGCCCTGCCGGTCGTGACACAGCTTTCGACCAGCGACTTGATTTCGGCCTGGATGCGTTTGGCGAGCCTGACCTCGGGAGAGGTGACGGAAACCGCGTCGAACGGGGCCCGCCACCCCTCGATGTCCTGCTTGTCGTCGGGTTTCTGCAATTCCCAGAGTTCGACCAGGCCAGGGTTCGCATCGGCCAGCGCGTGATGCAGCGGATAAGTCGTTTCGGCGTGGATGCTGCGATAGATCTCCTGATCCCGGAACACGTGGTCGACCGATTGCAGGACCGCCGCTCCGGAACGGAACGAATAGGTGAAGTTGACCGGATCGAACTTCAACCCGGCGTCCGTGAATTTCTTGTGCAGCTCTCTGCGGCGGCTGTCGAATTCTCGTGGGGCCGCGCCCTGGAACGAAAAGATCGATTGCTTCTCGTCGCCGACTGCGAAGATCGTGCGGACGACGCCGCCGCGCGCGCCTTCGCCGG
>Ga0307474_10003915_pt1 | contig 10705 bp, 5 predicted proteins | sample atmos_gasesECM1C_2_FD_203312 | JGI IMG/M metagenome (GOLD analysis project Ga0307474, IMG submission 203312) | Hardwood forest soil microbial communities from Morgan-Monroe State Forest, Indiana, United States - atmos_gasesECM1C_05 | ecosystem: Environmental > Terrestrial > Soil > Temperate...
GCCCCGGGTTCAGAAGGAAGTGGGTCGTATAACGCCGGGGACGCGATCTCGATTAACGGGAACTTGCCGAACTATGCCAACTACCTTCAGGATGGCGGCGTGGTTCAACTGCCAGTGAGCAATAACGTGGACAACACGTTATTCGAAGCCGTGCAGGAAGTGCAGATCACGACATCGTCATTTTCAGCGCAATACGGAATTGGTGGAGCTGTATTCAACCAAATCACCAAGAGCGGAACCAACCGGTTTCACGGGTCTGCTTATGAGTACTGGCAGAATGACATGCTGAATGCATCCCCGAAGTTCTGGGTGAATGGCGCCCCCGCAAAGCCGGCGTATCTGCGCTATCACGAATGGGGCGGTTCCGTCGGTGGGCCCATCATCAAGAACAAGCTGTTCTTCTTCTTTGTGCGGGACAAGATTTTTAATAACAACGCCAATCCGCCGACGGGAGGCACAACGCCGACGTTGGCCGAGAGGGGAATGGGAACGGCGTTTCCAGGGGCTTTCGACTTCAGCGACCCCCGTCTCCCGATTCTCTATGACCCAGCCAGTTGCAATACGTCCAGTTGTCGCAAGACGTTTGCCTCCGAGAACACCGGAGCCCTGGCCGGGGTAAACGCGATTCCGGCAAACCGGGTTGATCCGGTGGCGCTCAAGATTCTCAGCTATTACCCTGTGCCCAACGCAGGTGCTCCGGGAGACATTCAAAACAATTTCTCTACTATTCTGCCCACCCCCAACCCCAATCTACGCTGGTTCGGGCGCTTGGACTACGACTTCTCGCAGAAACATCACTTCTCGTTTTCGATCAGTCAAAAGGACAACCCGGGCGTCAACAAGTACGGACCATTTCCATGTCCGATCAACTGCTTCTCGGGGGATATTGATGGTTACAACGTGCAACTCACCCACACGTGGCAGATCAGCGCAACCATGGTGAACGAATTCCGCATGGCGTACACCAAGCAAGGCAACTGGTTCGTCCCCGATACCAAAGGCTTTGACGCCGCAGGCACGCTGGGCTTGCAATACGCCAAGGCCAACATTTTCCCGACCATCAACATCGGCGGCAACGGCAAGTGCTGCAACGGGTTGGCACCGGGCACGAACGCCATATACATCGAGCACCTTTATGACCCGTCGGACGTCTTGACGCTTGTGCGCGGCCGACACATCCTGCATTTCGGTGTCGAGGTATTAATGGGTGAGGGCAATACGACGCCCTGGGGTAACGTCGACGCTGGTCAGTTTACCTTCACCGGGAACTACACTACGAACGGTGCGGGAACGGGAGCAGGCCTCGCAGATTTCCTCCTGGGCGACGTTCAACACTGGCAGGCGACAAACCAGTCGACCTCCTACGCGCGACTCAAAAGTCCACAACTCTTTGTCCAGGACGACTTCAAGATTCGCCCGAATCTCACGTTGAATCTCGGCTTGCGCTACACGGCGACGACCGGATTCAGTGAGATCAACAATAGTTTGGGCGGGTTCGATCCCAATCTCACCCTTGTCTGCGGCGTCGATAAAAACGGCTTGCCCTGTGGTGCCCTGAACGGCACAGTGGGGTCGATGTGGTTTGCTCCCCAAGACAACCGAACCACCTTGCAAAAACCGGTTCGCAACATCTTCCTGCCCCGCGTCGGCTTCGCCTGGTCGCCAAAAAGTGACACCGTTGTCCGCGGAGGGTTTGGAATTTATTCCTACAACTTCAGCCAGGATGTTTATGGCAACGGAATCGGTGTTGGTGGCCTTGGCACCAGTACAGGTAATACGTCGGACCCGCTCGCGGGAGCCGGTCCCAATCCCCTTGTCACTCTATCCGCTCCAGCATCCGTAGCGAATCCTGTTCTGAACTACGTGGTAGGTTCTCCGAATGCGAAGAATGTCTCGCAATACCTGAATGTTCAGGTCCCCTCAAACCAGACCTATGTCCCCTATGATGTGAAACCGGGACAAATCAGGGAATGGCAGTTGAGTGTCGAGCATCAGTTCAGACAGAACTACATGGCCTCGATCTCCTACGTGGGTAGCCATGCCGAGCATCTGGAAACCGGAACAGATCTAAATCAAATAACTAGCCCGGCAGGCTTGGCTGCAGCGGGGGCAGGCAACGGTGCGCTGATACAAGCCAACCGCCCATTCCCTGCGTGGGGAAACCTCAACGGATATAACTACAACGGAATTTCCAACTACCACGCCCTGCAGACTACCATCAACAAGCAGTTCTCCAACGGTTTAGTCTTCAGTTTCAACTACGTCTGGTCCCATTTCCTGGACGACCAGGATTCAGGTGGATGGGGGAGTCGCGGTGGAACGCAGTATTGGCAAGTTGGAAACGATCCTTCGGCAAGTTACGGGAACTCGAATTTTGACATTCCAAACGCTTTCAAGGGATACGCCTCGTACGAATTGCCGTTCGGCAAAGGCAAGAGTTATTTGAGCGGCAGTTCGGTATTGGACGAAGTGGTCGGCGGATGGAGGATCTCGGGAACGTTCATCGCGCAGAGTGGTGTTCCATTCACCGTGGTCAACGTCAACAACCACAACAAGGACTACACCGGTTGCACCGACAATGATGGAGGTACCGCCTCGGGCGGCGACGTTAACAACGGTTGCAACTGGTTTCCCAATGTCATCGCCTCCACGCATGTGAGTAATCCCGGACCAAATGGGTGGTTTAACACCGCGGCTTTTGCCGATGCATGGACGGCCGGCTCAGGCCTTCCCTTCGCGTTCGGCAATGAGCGCAGGAATTCGCTGCGGGGGCCACGACTCTCAGTGCTGAACCTGTCATTTGGAAAAACGTTCAAGTTCGGAGAGCGCGTTCAGTTGCAGTTGCGGTCCGACTGGGTAAATGCGCTCAACCATCCGAGCCTTGGCATTCCTGGCCAAACGTTTGGGGGAACTAATTTCGGGCTGATCAACAACAACACCCAGGGTAACGGTGTCGCCGTGAAACCCCGTAGTGGCCAGCTTAGCGCACGCATCACGTTCTAGTCGAAGCCAGTCGTTGAGAGAAGGGCGGTATCAAAAGTACCGTCCTTCGCCTCTCTCTGCGGTGGCTCACGGTCCGATGTCGGAGCGCGTTCACCGTACAATCGTCACATGCGCACAATCATCATCGGTTTCCTGTGTGGGATATTCTTCGTTGCGAGGCCGTTGGCGGGATTATCTCAAGAGAAGGAGACGCGCGGACAGCAGATCGAATCGCACCGCCAAAAGGCGGCTGAGGCCTTAAAGGCGAATCGACCTGATTTGGCAGCCTCGGAATTTCGGGCGATTCTGGCCCTTGATCCCAACAACGTCGATGCCCATGGCAACCTTGGCGCGGTGCTGTTCTTCCAGGGAGCGTACTCGGAAGCGGTTCCGGAACTTAAAGCAGCGTTGAAGCTGCGACCCACCTTGTGGAAGACGCAGGCGCTCCTGGGAATTGGAGAGAAGCGGATTGGCAAGATTGCCGAGGCTCGCCGGGATTTGGAGAAAGCATTCCCAAACGTTACTGAGCCCAAGATCCGCACCCAGACCGGCATGGAACTGATCGAACTCTATTCGAGTACGGGCGACTTGGAGAAAGCAGCCACGGTAGTTGGCACTCTCCGAAGGTTGGAGCCCACGGATGGGACGATCTTGTACACGGCATACCGGGTGTATTCCGATTTGGCCGACGAGTCCCTGCTTAGCTTATCTGTGGTCGATCCGAATTCAGCCAGAATGCATCAGGCGATGGCCCATGAACTGGCGAAGCGCGGCAATAATGGGGAGGCGATTGAGAATTATCGGTCCGCGCTGAAACTCGATCCGCAGTTGCCTGGGATTCATTTTGAGCTGGCTGAAATGCTCAATACGCTTGGTACTCCCGCTGGCTCACAGGAGGCAGAAAGCGAGTACAAAGCTGCATTGCTCGCCAATCCGAGAGACGAACAGTCAGAGCGCAGGTTGGGCGACATCGCGCTTCAGGCCAACGATTTGCAGAAAGCCGAAGAGCACTACAGTCGCGCGCTCGAACTGCAACCGAACGACCCAGACGCCAACGTGGGACTGGCGAAGGTCTGCATGTCGCGAAACGACCCGCAAAAAGCCGAAGTTCTTTTGCGGCACGCGCTCGATCTGGATCCAACCAATGCTACCGCGCACTACAGGCTGGGAACGGTTTACCGGCAAACCGGGCGAACTGCTGACGCGAAGCGCGAACTCGAGGACTATCAGAAATATCGCAAGATGAAAGAAAAGCTTCGGGACGTTTATCGCGACTTGCATCGGGAACCGGTGAAGGACGAAAACGAAGATCCGAATTCCGCAAACTAGTGACCGGATCTGAAAGCTTCGCGCCTCGAGACTGGACAAGAACCTTCTTTGCGAAATATCGCCCGCAGCACGACGATCGTGATGATAAAAACACTGGTGGCTGTGGGACTCATATTCGCTTCGACTGTCCTGTTTGCTGCCTCGTATTACACGGCGCGTCCCGACGACCCCAAAGCGATTTACCTGACCCCGGAAAGCTACCCCGTAAAGGGTGACGGAGTTGCCGACGATACCGCTGGCTTGCAACAGGCGATTAATAAGGTTCAGGAAAAAACCAACCAGGGAATCGTCTTCATTCCCTCCGGGCGTTATCGCTTGACGAAGACAGTTAATATCTGGCCGGGCATTCGCCTGATCGGTTATGGTGCGACTCGTCCCGTGTTTCTGCTAGCCGCCAATGCGGCCGGTTTTCAGCAGGGCCCCGCCTACATGTTCTTCTTTGCCGGCGCGCGTCCGGCTGCCGGAGAGACACCGCCCGACGCCAATCCCGGCACGTTCTATTCCGCGATTAGCAATGCCGATATCGAGATCGCAGAAGGCAATCCAGGCGCGGTGGGAGTACGTGCCCGCTACGCACAGCATTGTTTCCTAGCCCACATGGATTTCCGCATCGGATCGGGCCTGGCTGGCATTCATGATGGGGGGAACGTCGCCCAGGATGTGCACTTCCACGGCGGGACCTATGGCATCTGGACGCGCAAGCCTTCCCCCGGGTGGCAGTTCACAGTGATTGATTCGACATTTGAGGGGCAGCGCGAGGCCGCGATCCGAGAACATGAGGCAGGCCTGACATTGATTCGCCCTCAGTTCAGAAACGTGCCGACCGCGATATCCATCGATCCTCGATATGCCGATGAACTATGGCTGAAAGATGGACGCATGGAAAACATCGCTGGCCCCGCGATTGTGATCAGCAACGAAAACAATGCCCGCACCGAAATCAACGTGGAGAACGTCGCCTGCCACAATGTTCCTGTTTTTGCGGGCTACCGAGAGAGTGGGAAAAAGGTCGCCGGCCCCGCAGAGACTTATTCGATCAAAACATTTTCCCACGGGTTGCACTATGACGACATCAGTGCCGCCCCCGAGATCAGGGATGTTTTCGAGACAACGGCGCTGCACGCTCTGCCGGATCCCGTCAGCTCCGACGTCCTGGACCTGCCGCCAATGGAAACCTGGGTCAATGTTCGCTCGCTTGGAGCTGTGGGAGATGGCGTAGCCGACGATACCCAGGCACTTAGGAACGCAATTGCGCATGCTCGCGCGATCTACCTGCCATCCGGCCAATATCGGGTTACCGACACCATCACGTTACAACCCGACACTGTGCTGATCGGCTTTCATCCCAGCGTCTCGCGCATATTGCTTGCCGACGAGACCCCAGCGTTTCAGGGGGTCGGTAGCCCAAAGCCACTGCTTGAAACTCCGCCAGGTGGGACGAACGTCGTGACTGGCATCGGTCTTTACACCAATGGCATGAATCCGCGTGCTGTGGCTGCCCGGTGGATGGCCGGTACTCACTCGATGATGAACGACGTTCGCTTTCTCGGCGGCCACGGCACCGTCGATCCAAACGCGACTGCGGCCGAGTCTTCCAAGATTTGGCATCAGATCTACAACAATACTCATACGGCCGATTCGAACCTGGATCGCCGATGGGACGGCCAGTATCCCAGCCTTTGGATAAGCGGTGGCGGCACCTTCCTCGACATCTGGACACCGAGCACATTCGCGCAGGCCGGTCTCTACATCTCAAATTCATCGGTGGGAGGGCGGATTTACCAACTATCGAGCGAGCATCATGTCCGCAATGAGGTGGTTCTGGACCACGCTTCGAATTGGCAGATTTATGCGCTCCAGACCGAAGAAGAGCGCGGCGAGGGTGGATTCGCATTACCGCTCGACGTCCGGGATTCGAGCAACATAACCTTTGCGAATCTGCACATGTATCGAGTCGTGAGCAGCTATCAACCGTTCCCGCACGCAGTCTTTGTGCAGGGTTCCACGAATATTCGATTTCGCAATCTGCATTGTTACAGTGACAGCAAAGTTTCTTTCGACAATGCAATCTATGATCAAACGCAAAAGATCCAGATTCGACAGCGCGAGATCGCATGGCTGACGGTATCGGACCATCCGGCCCAGGTTGCTCCGCGGAAACATACTGTTCTTGCCGACAACGCGAAGGTGGAGCGGGTTGCGAGTGGATTCTTTAACATTTCGGGAGGGGCGGTCGACAAAGCGGGCGATCTCTATTTCGTCGACGCTCACAGGCAAAGCATCTACCGTTGGGCCGTTTCAAGCCAGCAATTATCGACGATTCGCGATAACCCGTTGGACCCGGTTCAGCTGTTCTTTGACAAGAGCGGCAACCTCATCGTGATCTCGTACGCGGGAAAGGGAAGTGTTTATAGTTTCCGACCGGACCTCCCTGGCAACGAAGTAACCCTGCTACCGGCCGTGCCGTCCGAGTCGCGGCAAGGCATGACCCCGGTCCTTCCGGTCAACTTCTGGCGAAATGAAAATGATTTCCTCGAAGCCGTTCCGGCGAAGAAGCCCTACCAGTTCATTTCTCCTGATGGGACAACGTTCTTCCCCGCCGGAGAAGAGTTTGTCAGCGGTGAGCTTTACTACGGCTCCAAACTGAATGACACGCTCCGCGCATTTGGCTTCGCGCCTGTCGTTCCCGGGCAACGAACATATTTTTGCGATGAATCGGAAGAGAAAACATACGAGGGCGAAGCGGGCGCAGACGGCACGATTTCCAACCTGAAGCTTTTTGCCGACCGGGGTGGGGAAAGCGTTGCAGTGGACGAAGAGGGCAACGTCTATGTCGCTGCCGGACAGATATTCGTTTACAACCACTCGGGATCTTTAGTCGACACCATTGAAGTTCCGGAACGGCCGTCCCAATTATTATTCGGCGGCAGGGATGGCCATACGCTATTCATTCTTGCACGCAGTTCTTTGTATGCCGTGGGCACGGTATACCGTGGGCGATGATTTTCGCTTCCAACTGCTGCGACCAGACATCGAGACAACCAGCACTGAGCAGGGGACAAAATGGCAGACGAGATTTCGCGTAGACACTTTCTTGGAGTTTCAGCTCTCGGAGCATTCGCCGCCGCTTCCTCGGACGTGGGTTCGTTCGGGACGGTCGCACAGGCTGCAAATGCTCCAACCTCCCACGCCCCGTCAGAGATCGCCGTGTGGGTGACCTCTGGCGATGAGCACTTTGCCTCGGCTCCTAAGATTGGATGGCAGTCTGCTTCTACCGGCTCGGAAGTGGGCGCGATCGAACTCGATCCCGCGGTCAAGTTCCAGGAGATTCTCGGATTCGGAGGGGCCTTCACCGATGCCGCCTGCTATACCTTCAACCGGCTTTCAGCCTCCGAGCGGGAGAAGCTCTTCCACGAACTCTTTCATCCCTCGGAATTGGGTCTGAGTGTCGGGCGAATTTGCGTAGGCTCGAGCGACTATTCGACCAAGCTCTACAGCTTCGATGACGGTGAAGCTGATCCTGATTTAACGCGATTTTCAATCGAGCACGATCGCGAATATATCCTTCCGATGCTTCGCCAGGCGCGGCGAGCGAATCCCGACCTGTTCCTGTTCTCCTCGCCATGGAGTCCGCCCGGCTGGATGAAATTTAACGGCACAATGCTCGGCGGTTCCATGCGCAAACACTACTTGCCCGCATACGCGCAGTACTATCTCAAGTTTCTCCAGGCATATGCCGCCGAAGGCGTGCCCATTCAGGCTCTGACATCGCAGAACGAAGTCGATACAGATCAGGATGGCAGGATGCCCGCCTGTATTTGGCCGCAGGAATACGAAATTGAATTTGTTCGTGACCGGCTTGGTCCTCTACTCGAAAGTAGCGGCGTGCCGGTAAAAATCTGGATCCTCGACCACAACTACAACTTGTGGGGTCGAGCTGTATGTACGCTCGGCGACGTGAAGACGCGCAAATATGCGAGCGCCGTTGCGTGGCATGGTTATTACGGGACCCCGGACATGATGAGTAAAGTGCATGAGACGTACCCGGAAGTGGAGATGCATTGGACCGAAGGCGGTCCGGATTACACCGATCCGGGTTACCTGACCGACTGGTGCAAATGGTCGGGAATGTTTACTGACGTATTACACAATTGGTGCCGGTCGATCACCGCGTGGAATCTTGCGCTCGATGAGCACGGGCGGCCGAATATTGGGCCGTTTCCTTGTGGTGGAGTGGTCACGATCGACTCGCAAACACGAGACGTTACTCGCAGCGGGCAATACTGGGCTTTCGCTCATTACTCCCGAGCAATCCGCCGCGGTGCACGCCGCTTTCAATCACAGTCACGAGTCACAGAGATCAAGAATGTCGCTGTTCAGAATCCCGATGGACAGATGGCTGTTATCGTGACGAACCCTGGGACGGCAAACACCGTCTCCCTGCGATTGGCGAATTGGGTGGCCGAGGTTCATTTGAAGGCCAGCTCCGTCACGACTCTGGCGTGGACCTGATCGAAGGAGGTCCAACTCTCTTGCACCTGCACCTCCTAGATCGATTGTCCGACAGCTTTCGACTTGCACTCACAGATGTGCGAATGGACTACTTGCGCCACGCTTGACCGTTGCATGGCCTGCAGGGTGACGTTGCCGTGTTCGCGGAAGTGCAGAACATTCCCCGCGTCGAGGATGATCGATTTTGCGCCGATGCCGTTCTGCAGTTCTACGAGCAGTCGTCCCGTAAGCACAATCCAACTTGAGATCCGCTCCGGATCAGTACCTTTCTCAAAGGAAACTGCTCTTCGTTCACCTTCGCCCAGGTGCAGCAGGGACGGATGCAGGAAATGAGGCCCCTTGGGTGAACTCATGACATGTTGATTGCCTGTGCGCTTTGGATCGACACGTTCTCGTTCAAAGATCCAGCTTCCTGATTCCATGCGCTCCGCCATCCCAATCCTGAGAGCACGGCAGACCCGGCTCAGCATTTCGATGGACACATTTGCTTTTGCTTCCTCGAGCCGAGACATCGAGGAGGGGTCGATGCCGATCGACCGCGCCAAATCGGTGGTGGTCAGCCCTGTTTTTTGGCGCGCATCGCGAATCAGCTCCGAAATCCCCCAAGCAATCATGGCGTAAGCGCCGGGCTTGCGCAGGTCATGGGAGGTTACCCGCCGGCGTAATGGGGTACGAATCGTTGAGGAGGATTCTTGATCTCTCACTACCCTCGGGGTATCGCCCCAATGCTTCAGAGTCAGCGACGAGGAACCCTGATCCATGACGAGCGCCACTGGTGAATTCGTGGCGTGCCGAAGGATTAACCAAGCCACGGCTTCGCCCTTGACTCCCCAGGCATGGTGCGGGATTTGCGGATTGATCCGCAGCAATGTCCCCTCTCCGGCAGGAGGATTCAGTAGCACGCGTTCCGGTGGCCGGGCTCCAGGGCTCCAGAAAAAGTGATAGGCAATTTCTCCCCGTATCGGGATCAGGATCTCCTCGCCCGGGTGGAAGACAAATTCGCTCTTGATCTTATCGCCGAGTCGAACTCGCTGCAGTGAATAGGAAGCATTCCACGAGGCGGGAGGGCTGAAACTCTCATACGAAATTTCGTCCGCGGGAACAATGTCCATTCCTACAGACTTTTCGCCTGCATCGCAGAGCGCGTACGGCCGAACTGATTGCTCCGGCCCCATGAGTCTCTGCAGCTGATCTTGGGCGGCCTGCGGACCGGCGCCGAAATAAAGGCTCTCGATGAGGGCAAGCCCGGAGGGCTGTGCTGACTTAATCCTCTTTGTCCCCGAAAATTGGCTCGACTGGAACTCGTGGTGCACGAGTGCGATCACCTTACCTCTGCCTGCGCATGCCAGAGGGCCCCATAACAAGGTGAGTATCCTGTTCGGGCGTACTCTAACGAACCATTTCAACCCAGGTCAATCAGGCGAACTACTTACGTCTGGCTAAGGGGGGCCGATTAATTCGTATGGTTCCTCGATGTGAAGCTTCGTTAGAGACGAAAAACACGCGTCATCCTGAGCGCCTGCAAGCAAAGCGGAACTCCGTACGGGTGGGGGGACGCCGCACCTTGAGTCGTTGCTGACTGCGAAGGGCACGCTCCTTTTTGGAACGAATTTACAGGTGCTCGTCCATGCAGCCATACGGCGGTCAGACCAGCCTTGACCAGCCTTGGGAAAAATGTCTATACGAATCGCAGTTGAAAACCATGGCTTGCATCGCAGGTAGAACTCATTCCCCCAACGCTCGCACCATCAAGTCCGCAGTCTCCGATCCGGAAAAGTTTTGTTGCCCGGTCACCAGATTTCCGTCACGCACCACAAAACCGCGCCCTCCGTGCTGAAAATCTCCATCTCATATCCCTGCTCTCGAAAGCGGTAGTACGGAT
>Ga0307474_10003917_pt1 | contig 10703 bp, 14 predicted proteins | sample atmos_gasesECM1C_2_FD_203312 | JGI IMG/M metagenome (GOLD analysis project Ga0307474, IMG submission 203312) | Hardwood forest soil microbial communities from Morgan-Monroe State Forest, Indiana, United States - atmos_gasesECM1C_05 | ecosystem: Environmental > Terrestrial > Soil > Temperate...
TCCTGCGGCGTGGCTGATCCTGGTGGGGCGTAACGTTGGGATTGACGAGGTGCGCCGGACCAGCAAGCTGGAATCATTGTCCGACGACGAAGCGATCTCCAATCTCGACGACGCTGAGGAGGAACTGGCCGAACGGCTCGACGGTTCGCATTACCGCGACGACATCTTGCGGCTCTTGTTTATCTGCTGCCATCCGGACCTGCCGGCGACGCAGCAGATTGCGCTCGCGCTTCGTATCGTCTCCGGCCTTACCGTGAAGCAGATTGCGCGCGCGTTCCTGGTATCGGAAGCCGCGATGGAACAGCGGATAACCCGCGCCAAATCACGGGTTGCTGCCGCGGGGGTGCCGTTCGAGACGCCGGGCGCGGTGGAACGCAGCGAGCGCCTGGCTGCGGTCGCAGCGATGATCTACCTGATTTTCAACGAGGGCTATTCGGCGAGCGGCGACGCTTCCGAAATTCGCAAGCCCCTGTGCGAGGAAGCCATTCGCCTGGCGCGCCTGCTGCTCCGCCTGTTTCAAAGCGAGCCCGAAATCATGGGTCTGACCTCGCTCATGCTGCTGCAGCATGCCCGCGCGGCGGCGCGGTTCGATGCCGATGGCCAGATCGTTTTGCTCGACGATCAGGACCGCACGCTGTGGAATCAGAAGATGATCGTCGAAGGGTTGGCGCTGATCGACAAGGCGATGCGCCATCGCAGGAGCGGACCTTACCAGATTCAGGCGGCGATTGCGGCCCTGCATTCGCGCGCGGCGAGACCTGAAGATACCGACTGGGCCCAGATCGATCTGCTCTATGCCACGCTGGAGATCATGCAGCCCTCGCCAGTGATCACGCTCAACCGGGCGGTGGCGGTCTCCAAGGTGCATGGCCCTGAGGCCGCTCTCCAGATGATCGAGCCGCTGGGCGAGCGGCTTTCGGGTTATTTCCACTTCTTCGGCGTCCGCGGTGCGCTCTTGATGCAGCTTGGCCGCAACGAGGAAGCCCGCGTCGCATTCAACCGCGCCATCGCGCTCGCAAACACGTCCGCTGAAGCCGCTCATATTCGAACTCATCTCGATCGGCTGATGCAAGACAGTCAGCGGGGCGGGACAAAAACTTAAAAAAATAATTGCACCATTTGTCGATATACCCTCCCTCCGTTCGTCTTCAACACAGAGAGCTTGCTGAAGAGGGACGACAGATGAGTACGCAATATGTCGAAATGGCCAGCCTGTTGATGGTGTGGGGCGGACTTTGGTTGCGCGACAGAAGCACGCGCGCGGTTTATCCGCTAAAAAGCTGGTTCGCTCGGTTCGCACTTTGAAGAGGGGAGTAGTACATGTCCGAGATCATCGCCATCAGTGCCGTGGCGCTTGCGGTCGCTATCGCGATCGTGCTCATTCTCGCCTCGACCAGGCCAGATACGTTCAGTGTCCGGCGCTCGGCGGTGGTAGAGGCGCCTGCCGAAAAAATCTTTCCGCTGATCGAGAACTTTCACCAATGGGTGAATTGGTCGCCATGGGAGGACCGGGACCCGGCGATGAAGCGCACCTATGCCGGCGCAGAACGCGGCAAGGGAGCGATCTATGCGTGGGACGGGAACAAGAATGTGGGTTCCGGGCGCATGGAAATTCTGGACGCCTCATCACCGTCAAAAATCGTCATTAAGCTCGACTTCTTCAAGCCGTTCGAAGGTCACAACACGGCGGAGTTCACTTTTTCGCCCGGGCGCGACGCATCGGCAACGAACATCACCTGGGTCATGCATGGTCCATCGTCCTTCATGTCCAAGGTGATGCAGGTGTTCATGAATCTGGACAAGATGATCGGCAGGGATTTCGAAACCGGTCTGGCCAACCTGAAACGGCTTACCGAGAAACAGGCGAATGCTTGATGCATTTCATCAGGAGGAAGTCATGCAGCTCAACCCTTATCTGTACTACAACAGCAACTGCGAAGCTGCCTTCAAGTTCTATGAAAAGACACTCGGCGCCAGGATCGAGGTGCTGATGAGGAATGAGGAGGGTCCCGCCGAGATGCAAACGGCACCGGAGCGGAAGAAGAACATCATGCATGGCCGGATTTCGATAGACGGCCAGATTTTGATGGCGTCGGATGCGCCACCGGATCATTTCCGCAAACCGCAGGGATTTTCGGTTTCGCTGACAATCAAAGATCCACTTGAAGCCGAGCGCAAGTTCAAGGCGCTGGCGGAGGGTGGCAGCACGAACATGCCGTTTGGCAAGACCTTCTTCTCCAAGGGCTTCGGCATGTGTGTCGATCAGTTCGGCATCCCCTGGATGGTGATCTCCCCCATGGAAGGGATGTAAGCGCCCGGGTGAGGCGGTGGGCACGGCGCGGATGCGTCCGCGCCCACCTTGCGGAAGCTTCAACTCGCGAAAATTCGACGGCTTAAGGTTTTACCGCTTAGCGGCAGGTCGGATAGAGTGCAGCAAGCTCGCGTCCGCGCAACAGAAGCAGCCGTGAGCTCAATCCGCCGCGATGGCGAATCCAGTTCCGTACCCCCGCTGGATAGGCCTGCAGCACGATTTCGGAAGCTTCCGGCTCGGCATAGCTTCGGCCGCGCCGGTCGATCGACCGCGCGGCGTGGAATCCCAGCACGGCGCGCCGTGTCACGCAGATGCGATCGCTCGGAACCATGCTGAGGACCAGCGTACAGGCCGAGAGGCAGGGTCCATCGATCACAACGCGCTCGCCGGAGGCGCGCACTTGTTCGAACAAATCGAGGAATTGACCGACCTGTCCGCCCGGACTCGCCAGGATGCGGATTTCGGCTCGCACAGGCGACGCGGCGAGCGCGCCTGTCATTGCAAAAAGCCAGATCGCTCTGAGGACAATTGTTCGCACCATGGGCCGTGTCTTTGGTAGCTGGCGGGGGCAGATTATCAACAGGAATTCCGACCGCAAGGTTCGATCACTCGTTCCGGCGCGCGCCGCGCAGGGTCGGCAATCCGATCCCCGCCGCGTCGAAGCCGCCGTCAACTGCAAGAATCTGTCCCGTAATGTAGCTTGCGCGCTCGCTGCAGAGGAAAAATACCGCTTCCGCCAGTTCCTCCTCCAGGCCGTAGCGGTCGAGCGGAATCGCGTCGTGATAATCGGCGCGGATTTCCGGGGTGTGGACGGCCTTCGCCATCGCGGTGTCGACCGGGCCGGGCGCGACGCCGTTGACGCGGATGCCGAGCAGGGCCAATTCGACGGCGAGCTGCTTTGTCAGGTGGGCAAGGCCAGCCTTGCTGGTGCCATAGGCAGAGCGCAATGCCGACGCGCGAACCGCGGAGATCGAGGTGATGTTGACGATGGCGCCGCCGCGCTCGCGCATCAAGGGTACTGCGGCCTTGGTGCAGAGGAAAGGGCCGGTGAGGTTGACTTCCAGCACGCGGTTCCAGTCAGCGTTGGATGTCTCCATCAACGGTGCAAATACCGCAATCCCGGCGTTGTTGATCAGGGCATCGAGCCGGCCAAAACGCTGCCTGAGGCTATCGAAAGCGCTTGCAACGGCGCTGGCATCGGAGACGTCACAATTCAGGCCAAGTGTACGGTCGGGCACCGCCAGTCTCTCCACGCTTTCGCTCAGGAGCTTGTCCTCGATGTCGAGTAGCGCCACCCGCCAGTTTTCGTCGAGGAAACGTTTGGCGACTGCAAGTCCGATGCCGCGGGCGGCGCCGGTCACAAGCGCGACTTTCTGCGAGGAAACTGTCATAAGCGTCCTGAGTGATCCGATGCTGCCTTGTTTCCAGGGCGTGATGATTGCATTAGCACGGTTCCATCCACCTCATCATGGCGAAGGGCCAGGGCGCGATGAAGATCAACGACCCCGAACAGATCCCGATCGAACACTGGCGTCCTGGAGTTGAAACCCGCATGCTGGTTTCGGCCCGCAACGGCGCAACGCAATTATGCATGTTCGAGCAATGGGTCGCACCCGGAAACGGCGCCCCGACCCATTCGCACCCGGTCGAAGAGGTGCTGACCGTCCTGCGGGGCGAGGCCGAAATGTGGCTTGATCGTGAACGCGTGGTCGTTAAAGCCGGCCAGTCGCTGCTCGTGCCGGCCGGGCGGGCGCATGGTTTCCGCAATTCCGGTGACGCTGCGCTGCATATTCACGCCGTGCTGGCCTCATCGGTGTTCGAGGCGACGCCCGAGGGCGCATCCGAGCCGGTTCGCAGATGGGACGCGGCCTAGTCCGAAAGACCTGTCCGTTGACGCGGGCCCCAACTTTGGTTCTGTAGCGACGAGGTGCTACCGTTTGCGAGCCACGCTCGTGGCTATCTTGATGGCCTGAACGCACCCCCGTCCTGTGCGCGCGTCCTCTAGGAGGCGGAGCCCTGTTTTTCAATGTTTCCCCGGGAGGAATGATGCTGACGACTGGTGCGAGCGAATTTTCGAAAACACGGCTTGATCGCCTGCACGAAGTCATGGCTGGACATGTAGAGCGGGGCGACATGCCCGGCCTGGTGACGCTGGTCAGCCATCACGGCGAGGTTCATGTCGATGCGATCGGCCGTCTTGCCTTCGATGGTTCGCCGATGGCGCGCGATACGATTTTTCGCATCACTTCGATGACCAAGCCGATCACCGCCGTGGCGGCGATGATCCTGGTCGAGGATGGCAAGGTAAAGCTCGACGAGCCCGTCGATCGCTGGTTGCCGGAGATTGCCGATCGCAAGGTGCTGCTCACCATCGCTTCGTTGATCCATCAAACGGTACCGGCCAGACGCGCGATCACGCTCCGCGATCTTCTGACGTTCCGGTGCGGCTATGGGATGATCCCCGTATTCCCCGATCGCTATCCCATACAGCGGGCGATTGCAGAGGCAGGACTTGCGCCGGGGCCGGTGTTTCCATCCTTCCCGCCCGACGAATTGATGCGGCGATATGGCAGCTTGCCGCTGATCTATCAGCCGGGCGAACGCTGGCTCTATAATGCCGGAACCGAAATTGCCGGCGTCCTCATTTCCCGGGTGTCCGGCATGACATTCGCCGAATTCCTGCGCGATCGCATCTTCGCGCCATTGGCAATGAAGGATACCGCTTTCCACGTGCCGAAAGACAAGCATTATCGATTTGCGACCGCCTATGGCCGCCTCAGTGGAACGCAACAGCTGAAAGTCTTCGATCCTCCGGTAACGGGCAAATTCTCAAGTCCGCCCGTGTTCGAAAACGGCAGTGCCGGGCTGGTCTCGACGGCAGATGATTTCAATGCCTTCGCGCAGATGATGCTGAATGGAGGCACGCTGGGTGGCGAACGCATCCTGTCGCCGGCATCGGTGGAGGTGATGACCAGAAACCACATATCGCTGGACGAAAAGAAGCAATCCCAGCTTTTCCTCGGCAACAGCAGGGGATGGGGTTTCGGCATGTCGGTTTTCACCACCCTTGAAGATCCGCTTTCCGCGCCCGGCCGGTTCGGCTGGGATGGCGGCTATGGGACCTCATGGTATTCCGACCCGCGTGAGCAACTCACCGCCATTCTGCTGACCCAGCGAATGATGGATTCGCCGCAGCCGCCGCGTGCCTTGCTGGATTTCTGGTCCACGCTGAATGGGTCCAGGGGCGATTGAGCGGTGCCACCGGACCCAGTTTTTACCTCTCAAATAATTCACATGGCCTTGTCGGCGCCGTAAGTCCGTAATCGTCTTATTTGAGAAGGACGGGCTCGTCCGGGGCCGGTCGACGAAGAAAAAGGGCAACGGAGAACCGTAATGCGATTCATGATGCTGATGATCCCCAGGGGTTACGAGAGCGCGGCACCAGGCACCATGCCGCCTGCGGATGCGGTTGCGGCAATGATGAAATATAACGAAGCGCTGAAGGAGGCGGGCGTCCTGATCACGCTCGACGGCCTTCATCCGCCCTCGATGGGCGCGCGGGTTTCGTTCGCAGGCGGCAGGCCGGTGGTGACAGATGGTCCCTTTGCCGAATCCAAGGAGGTGCTGGGCGGCTACTGGATGATCGACGTGAAGTCGAAGGAGGAGGCGATCGCCTGGGCGAGACGCTGCCCGGCTTCCAACAACGAGATCATCGAAATCCGGCAAGTGCAGGAGATCGCCGACTTCCCGCAGGATGTTCAGGAAGCGGCGGCCGGATTTAGCGAACTGCAACGTGGCGCGTCCTCGCGCTAACTTGAAATCTTTGCCAGTCCGAACTGCCAACGAGAGGAAATACGATGAGCACCAATGATACATTCCTGGCTGTCTTCCTTGCCAGCAAGAACAATCCGAAAATGGCTGCCTGGAACGCGCTTCCGGAAAACGAGCGCAACGCCAGACAACAACAGGGAATGGCGGCCTGGAAGGCATGGGCCGAAAAGCACAGCGCGGCAATCGTCGAGATGGGCGGGCCGCTTGGAAAGACCAAGAAGGTCGATTCGCAGGGCGTTGCCGATACCACCAACCCGCTGACCGCCTTTACGGTCGTACGCGCTGCCTCGCACGAGGCCGCCGCGAAAATGTTCGAAAACCATCCCCATTTTTCGATCTTTCCGGGGGAAGCCATCGAGCTCATGCCGGTTCTTCCGATACCGGGCCGCTAGACGTGAGCACACCGTTTCGCTCTCGGTAGGTGACCGAACGCCGGACGTTGGCGCTCATTAACCTTGAACCTTGTGGTTCGCCATGCCCGGCACAAGGCCGGGCATGACAGACGCGGCCACCTCATGTAAAAGCCATTCACATGAGCTGGCGCAAGGAACAGCGCCGCGCCGAGCGCGGCTACCATCATGGCAACCTAAAGGAGGCGTTGCTGCAGGCGGCGCTTGGCTTGATTGCGGAAAAGGGCGCGGCCGGCTTCACCTTTGCCGATGCCGCGCGCATGGCGGGCGTCAGCCCGGCGGCGCCGTACCGGCATTTCCGCGACCGCGACGAACTGCTTTCCAGCATCGCACAGCGCGGCTTCGAGCAATTCGAGCAGGCCTTGACAGACGCCTGGGATGACGGTCGGCCGGACACGGTCACTGCGTTCGAGCGGGTCGGCAAGGCCTATCTTGCCTTTGCCCGCGAGGAGCCGGCGTTCTACTCGGCGATGTTCGAGTCAGGGCTTCCCGTCGAAGTCGATCCGGCGCTGCAGGCTGCAGCCGAGCGCGCCTTTGCGGTAATCAGGGCAGCAGCCGAGCGTCTTGCAGCCCTTGCGCCGCCCGGCATGCCGCGCCCGCCGGCGCTGATGATGGCGCTGCATATCTGGTCGATGTCGCATGGCGTGGCTTCGCTGTTTGCGCGAGGTGATGCGGCGCGCCGCAAGCTGCCGATGTCGGCGGAGGAGTTGCTCGAAGCCGAAGTGCTGATTTATCTGCGCGGGCTCGGCTTCCTGACCGACCGCCGGTCGACAGCTCCCGGGACGGCCGATAGCAAGCCGTCCGATAAACCCGCCGGTCCCTGGGGTAGCCCAAAATAAATCGCGCACCCAGACGGGTGGCCGCCTTGACAAAAATCCGGGGCGGTTTTACCTATGTAAATGTTATTTACATTCACAACGGCTGCGATGCCGTGATGGAGAGGGAAATGGCCTACACCGCAGATGTCAATCGATGGCGCGGCCCCGTTGAATATACCTACCGCCCCCACATGCTTGAATCGCCCTGGCACCCCGGTTGGATCGCCGTCACCGTGCTTGGCTTCCTGATCTGGTGGCCGATCGGGCTCGCCCTTCTCTTATTCACACTTGGGAGCAGAAAAATGGGTTGCTGGAGCCAGGACCGTTGGTCGAACAAGATGGAGCGCATGCAGTACAAGATGGAGCGGATGCGCAACCGCATGGAGCGCGGCGGCTTCCCGTTCGGTCCACCCTCGAGCGGCAACCGGGCCTTTGACGAGTACCGCATGGAGACGTTGCGGCGGCTGGAGGAAGAACAGAAGGAATTTCGCGAATTCCTCGATCGCCTGCGTCACGCCAAGGACAAGGAGGAGTTCGACCTGTTCATGGCGCAGCACCGCCCGCGTCCGAATCCGCCCTCCGATGGCCAGCCGCAAGCCTGATTTTCAGGTCCGAACTTAAAGTTTAACTCCGGGCATAACGTCCCGACCGGCAACGCCAACAGAGCCGCCCGTCTGCGAAAGCCGACGGGCGGTTTGGTATTTTCGGCCTTAAAATGGCCTCTTCCGGGCGCTTTTCAGGTTCCCTACGGCGGCATTTCCTGCCTTTGAAATCTACTGTGGTAACCGGACGTTAACCACGATTGGCGTCTGGTTGGCGGCGTAAGGACGCGGCGATAGCCCTCGTTTTGACACGTTGGCAGGGGAAGCAGGTTTTGGCTTTTGGACGAGCCTCCCATGCGACACCACGGCTCTCGCGCTGGCGCCCATCGCCGCGCCTTTTGTGCGGCCGTGGAACCGGCAGCCATTGCGAGCGAAGCATCTGGCGGGCGAAGCGTTCGGCTCCCAGAGGATTTGGGACACCTGCATTGAGAGGACATCGCTTATGAATCCGGCTGACGTAGCGCAGTCTGCCTTGCCGCTCCCATCCGCTGACGTCTCGCTGATCGCGCTGTTCTGGCAGGCTCACTGGATCGTGAAAACGGTCATGTTGGGCCTTTTGGCCTGTTCCGTCTGGGTTTGGGCGATCGCGATCGACAAGATCATTCTCTATTCGCGCACCAAGCGTGCGATGGATCGCTTCGAGCAGGCGTTCTGGTCCGGGCAATCGATCGAGGAACTTTATCGCGCGCTATCGGCCAAGCCCACGCAATCGATGGCAGCCTGCTTCGTCGCTGCCATGCGCGAGTGGAAGCGGTCGTTCGAAAGCCACGCACGATCCTTTGCAGGTCTTCAGATGCGGATCGAGAAGGTCATGAATGTTTCGATCGCCCGTGAAATCGAGCGGCTGGAACGTCGCCTCCTCGTGCTCGCAACCGTCGGTTCGGCGGGTCCCTTTGTCGGCCTGTTCGGAACGGTGTGGGGCATCATGTCGAGCTTTCAGTCGATCGCCGCCTCCAAGAACACCTCGCTGGCGGTGGTGGCCCCGGGTATCGCGGAGGCGCTTTTTGCCACCGCAATCGGCCTTATCGCCGCCATTCCGGCGACTATCTTCTATAATAAGTTCACCTCCGAGGTGAACCGGCAGGCCCAGCGCCTGGAGGGGTTTGCGGACGAGTTCTCGGCAATCCTGTCCCGTCAGATCGACGAGCGTGCGTGAAGATCGATAACGATATAGTGTGAGCGCATTGTGAGCATCGAAAGATGGCGATGAACATGGCAGGCGCGCCGGGCGGCGGACGGCGCGGTCGGCGCCGTGCCGTGATGGCGGAAATCAACGTGACGCCGATGGTCGACGTGATGCTGGTGTTGCTGATCATCTTCATGGTGTCGGCGCCGCTTCTGACGGTGGGCGTGCCACTCGACCTGCCCCAGACCCAGGCCAAGAGCCTTGAGCAGGACAAGACGCCGTTGCAGCTTTCGGTCGACGTCAAGGGCCGCATCTTCATCAACGATACCGAAGTCGCAATGAACGACCTGGTACCGAAATTAAAGGCGATCACCGACGCCCGCGGCGGCCTCGACGAGCGTATATTCATGCGAGCCGACAAGAAGGCGGACTATGGAACCGTGGCGCGGGTGATGGGGCGGCTGTCGGGAGCCGGGTTCAAACGGTTGGCGCTGGTCACTGAAGTGGAGCAGGGGTCCTAACAGCGTGAAGGTCGACAAGACACTGGTGGCGTCTGCCCTCCTGCACGTCGTCGTGATCGGGTGGGGACTGGTGTCTTTCTCGTCCAGGGTGTTCGAGTCGGTTCCGGAAGAATCCTTGCCCGTCGACATCATCTCCTCCGACCAGCTCGCTCACGTCGTGGCCGGGATGAAGACCGGCAAAAAAGAGAATCCAAAGCCGCTGGTGGAAAAGGTCGCCGAGGCCAAGCCGGCCGAGGATACCGTGGGCAAGATCACCGAGAAGCCGCCGGTTGTCACCGACACCGCGCCACCACCGCAACCGAAGCCGGTGGAAAAGCCGGTCGAGAAGAAGCCCGAGCCGCCAAAACCCGTGGCCGAAACCAAGCCGAAGGAAGAACCGAAGCCGGTAGAGAAGAAGCCGGAGCCCCCCGCGGTCGATCCGATCGCCGAGGCCCTGAAGAAGGAAGAGAAAAAGCTGCCGCCGAAACCGCAAACCCAGGCGGCGGTAACGCCGCAGCCGCAGAAACCGAAGGAGCGCACCTTCGACCAGTCCAAGATCGCAGCCCTGCTCGACAAGCGCGATCCGGCCCACCAGGCCACAACGGGGGATACCCTCAATTCCAATGCCGCGCTTGGCCTCGCCAAGGGCAGGTCCGCCGACAATTCCGCAACCTGGGGAACGTTGTTCCAGTCCCAGGTCGAACGCTGCTGGAAGAAGCCGTATGGCGGGATCGAGAGCCAGAATCCCGAGGCCGCTTTCACGATCCGGCTCAAGCGCGATGGCACGCTGGAGGGAATGCCGGTGCCGGAGGGCTCGCCGGCAACGCCGTATCTGCGCGTCTACCAGGAGAGCGCCTTGCGCGCGATCATCGAATGCCAGCCGTATAATCTGCCGCCGGCCTATTTCGACGAGTGGAAATATTTCACGCCGGTGTTCACCGAACGAAAGATCTGAAGGCGGTCGCCGACCGCGATCCCCGCCATACATGAAAATGAAACCCTGCAAATGACCGACAAAGATCAATCGCGCGAGATGAGGTTTGGCATGAACCGCCGGCGGCTGCTTTCCGGCGTGGCTTCGCTTGGAATGCTCACAGGCGTCTCT
>Ga0307474_10003918_pt1 | contig 10703 bp, 9 predicted proteins | sample atmos_gasesECM1C_2_FD_203312 | JGI IMG/M metagenome (GOLD analysis project Ga0307474, IMG submission 203312) | Hardwood forest soil microbial communities from Morgan-Monroe State Forest, Indiana, United States - atmos_gasesECM1C_05 | ecosystem: Environmental > Terrestrial > Soil > Temperate...
TGTACATCGGCATGACGAACAACATCGGCAAACGCGTCTGGCAACATAAAACCCACGCTTTCGAAGGCTTCACCGACGATTACAATGCCACGCGCCTCGTTTACTGGGAGAGCTTCGACGATGTGGCAAACGCAATCGATCGCGAAAAACAGCTCAAGCGCTGGCGCCGCGAAAAGAAATTGTGGTTAATCGAACGAAAGAACCCCAGCTCGAAAGACTTGGCAGCCGGGTACCCGAAGGAAACGCAAGGTCCCTCGACTGCGCTCGGGATGACAGAACCACAACAAATTCCGTTCAAGGTCTAGGGTCCGCACCTGGTGTACACTTTCCGTTCACTCATCCTTGCCCGGAGTTCCTTTCCCAATGTCTGAACCGCAAATGCCCACGGCGCGCACTCGCGTGGTCCGCGAACCCAAGCGTGGCGCTTACGATCGCGATACCGTCTATCGCATCCTCGACGAAGGCTTCCTCTGCCATGTCGGCTTTGTAGTCGACGGTCAGCCCTTCGTTATTCCAACGTCGTACGGCCGCAAGGATGCCAGCCTCTACATTCACGGCTCAGCCGCCAGCCGCATGCTTCGCCAGATGCAGAACAACGGCGCGCCCGTCTGCATCACCATCACCTTGCTCGATGGACTCGTGCTGGCCCGCTCCGTTTTCAATCACTCCATGAACTACCGCTCGGTGGTGATCCTGGGCAATGCAACTCTGGTCGACGATCCCGAAGAAAAGCTGGCAGCGTTGAGGATTTTGGCGGAACACATTCTGCCAGGCCGCTGGGACGATGCGCGCCAACCCAACGACCGCGAACTCAAAGCGACCTCCGTGCTGCGCGTGCCAATCGAAGAATTCTCCGCAAAAGTTCGCACCGGCCCTCCTATCGACGACGAGGAAGACTACGCGTTTCCCACATGGGCCGGAGTCCTCCCGCTGGAAATGAAAGCGGGTAAACCGATTGACGATGCGAGAATGCTTTCTGGAATAGAAACTCCAGAATATGTTCGAAATTACAGCCGACAAAAGTAGCGCCGGCAACTTGCCGGCTGTCGCGTGGGCGTCTCGCCCACGCAGCGGCGAGCAGGATGCCCGCCGAGACGGCGGCGCTACGAAGATCTACGGAATCAGCAGCAACTTCCCGGTCGTCTTGCGTCCTTCCAGATCACGATGCGCGCCCTCCGCCTCGGCCAGCGGATACTTATGTTCGATTCGCAACTTGAGTTTCCCGGCTGCGATCATGCCAAACAGCGCCGCCGCTCGCGCCATCAATTCCTCTCGGGTCGCAATATAGTTGTTGAGAGACGGACGCGTCAGGAACAACGATCCCTTCTGCGTCAGAATGATCGGATCAAACGGCGGCACCGCGCCACTCGACGCGCCAAACAGCACCATCATCCCGCGCGGACGCAAAATGTTCAGCCCCTTGTCGAATGTCGTCTTTCCCACCGAATCGTAGACCACGTCGACGCCCTTGCCGCCAGTCAGCCGTTTCGTTTCAGCTTCGAAATCGGCTTGCGTGTAGCGAATGATTTCATCGGCCCCCGCGTCGCGCGCCAGTTTGGCCTTCGCGTCAGTCGACACCGTAGCGATCACGCGCGCGCCAATGTTGTGCGCCATCTGCACCAGCAACCCTCCTACGCCGCCGGCCGCGGCGTGCACCAGCGCCGTCTCGCCGCTCTTCAGCGGATAGCTATCGTGCGAGAGATAGTGTGCAGTCATTCCCTGCAGCATCACCGCCGCGGCCTGCTCGTCCGTCACGCCCTCAGGAATCGCAACCAGGCGACCCTCCGGCACGGCCACATATTCCGCGTACGATCCCATCACGCCAGTCCACGCCACGCGATCGCCGTTCTTCACCAACGTGACGGCGCTGCCCATAGCGTTGACGACGCCCGCGCCCTCCTGGCCCAGGACAAAGGGCAGCGCAACTTTGTATCTGCCCTCGCGATGGTACACGTCGATAAAGTTCACGCCGGCAGCGGTCACCTTCACCACCGCCTCATTCGCCTTGGGCTGCGGAACCGGCAAGTCCACCAGTTCCATCGCCTCGGGCCCGCCCGTTTGTTTCACTTGATTCGCTTTCATGGAATTTTCGATTCGCGATCCCGCCGGATGGATTCCGGCAACAGGGATTCTACACGCCGCCGCGACGGAACGTTGACTTCCCCTGTGCTCCTCCGTGCCCTCTGTGGTTGATTATTTCAACTCTAGCGTCGCGGGCGAGCACGCCCTCGAGACAGCGGCAAGATGTCGGCGCTATCAAAGTCTGGGCGTGCCGCGGAACCTGCTAGACTGGCACGTCTTCCCGTAAGGAGGCCTGCATGGCCGAGAGAAAACCCCAGACGTTTGCCAACCACACCCGCTGGGATCCGCTGTTTCACTTCTTTGTCATCCCAATCTTTGCGATTGGGCTGATCATGACCCTGATCCATTTTTTCGCGCATATCACTGAGGGCGACCTGCGCGAGCACGTTCACGCCTTCCTGCTGATTTTGCTCGCGCTGGCGTTTCTGATCCTGGCGTTCAAAACTCGCCTCTATGCGCTCAAGGTGCAGGATCGCGTCATCCGCCTGGAAGAACAGTTACGCATGATGCGGCTGCTTCCCGAACCCTTGCGCGCCCGCATTCCCGAGTTGACGGAAGGCCAACTTTGCGGACTGCGCTTCGCGTCCGACGCCGAACTTCCGAAACTGGTAGAACGCGCCCTCAACGAGAAACTGTCGCGTACCGATATCAAAAAGTCGATTCAAAACTGGCGACCCGATTACTGGCGCGTGTGACCGCAGAAGATCCTGGAACTTGGACTTTACCCCTCAGACCTCTGGCCCGCGGCCGTCGCCGGTAGAAGGCCACCGGGCGGAATACCAGCGGTCAAAACGCGTAATCGCCGGTTAACGACAGTTGTTCGCGTAAGATGTCCCCCGGGGGAACGAATATGACGCTGAAAACACTGAAGATGATCTCCCGTTCTCCAGTCTTGGCCTCCGCGTTGTTTGCGTCCAGTCTGGCATCCGCAGCAACTTGCGACCGTGCTTGCCTTCTTGAGCAAGCGAAGCAATTCAACGCAAACATGCTTGCACACACCGTGGAAAAGATTCCGCTCGCGGCCAGTGCAAACATACGCGAGAACACCAAAGCCATCGCGCTCCGAGATAGTAAATGGATTGGGGTGACGAAAATTTTGTCAGATGGAGTGTACGCTGACCCAATTTTAGGTAATGTGATTGAGCATGTGGCAGCGGAGACGGCGGTCGGAAAAACTGTCTACATCGGCACACGGCTCAAGGTCGTAGACAGTAAGATCAAGGAAGTCGAAATCAACTTTGACGACGGCCCCCGAGTCAACGTTAAAAACCTGGTGCCCTGCGATCCAATTTTCAACACCATGGTGCCGCCGGAAGGGCGTTCTACACGTGAAGAGTTGACGCGGATCATCACTTCCTATTTCAAAGGATTGACCGACCACAATCCCATTCAAGCCGACTACGACCCCCGATGCGACCGCTATCATAGCGGCAACCGCGTTACTCACAACCCCCGGAATGGTGTTGAGCAGAGCGGCGACGACGGCTGCTATGAGAGCAATCTCGGGCCGAAGCCCTGGGGTCCAGCGACCGAGGTGCGCATTGGTTTGGTCGATTCGGAACGTGGGATCGTCGTCGGCTACGCAATCCTCTATTACGGCAACAGCGACCGCAGGATGCAGATAAACGAGGTGTTCAAGATTCTGGATGGTCGCCTTCGAATGGTGGACAACATTGGCTTGATGGAAGAAGGAATCACGACGTCGGGATTCACGGAGTAGCTAACGATTAGGCGCAGTTCCATCTCTCCATTGTTGAAAAAAAGCCGATAACACCCAAAATCCCTTGGAAGGGCGAACAGACGGCGCAATCTTGTGCAATGACCTGATAGCGACAGTTAAGGCTTTTCCAAGAATCCCCGGCGTGTGGCTATATCCAACATTCTTTCGATTGCTTCCCGCGCACAACTCGAATCGCCATTGTTGTCTTTACAGTCCGTCTGGATACGCTCCACGCAGGCCAACATCGTGGGTTCCGCAAGAGCATCCAAGAAGGGTTTTTCTCCCAGTTGTGCATAGACTTTCTGGAGTGATTGCAGCTTCTGCAACGTCGCACTACGGGCCTGAAAAGCCTCGGTTTCAATGTCGCTATCGCCCCAAGTTGAACCATCTTGAAACTGCACATATTCAATCTCTGCGGAGGCGGTAACGGCCTGATTCGACGTGGGAGTGTCGCCTTGGGGATGTGCGACCAAACTGATAGGCCCAGAAGTTACGCCCGCTGAAACGTCCGGCGCAAGAAGATCTCCAGTAAAGAAATAATCATTTGACGATGTGAGGTGCAGCACGCCATCGCTGGTTCGGACAAGCATCGACCAAGACAATACATCCTTCTTGGAAACGTTCTTCACCGCTGCCTCAACCTCGTATGTCAGAACATTGAGATTCGCTCGGAACAACACTTTTCCAACTACTCGGAGCGGGCTGTCGTGTTCGGAGATGTCTCGCAATCTGTATTGCGTCGGTTGTTTGCTCGCTTCGGAATCACTGGTGTTCTGCCCTAACGAGGCCGGTGTAAGTAATAAGGCCACGAAAACGACGATCACAAACCGCGTTTGGAAGTTCCGCCTCACCGTGCGGAATTATAGCGCCGCTTGGTCAGTTGACGTAACATCCCCACAGCACTCATCCACCCCGAGACCAGATAGCATTCCCGCGCTCACCTGTGCAATCGCTCGCGGGCCGACTCAGGCGGCTCGTCCCTTTGCAGAGGACAGGCACGCCGTCACCTCACGCAGGACCTGATCGTAGTCAGCGGCTATCGCTCGCTCCACATGAATACGAGCACCTTTCACGCCTGCTTCTTGCGCCAACCTTTTGAATTCACTCTGAAGAAAGACTTCCAACTGCTTCGGTGTCAAGACGGCAATGGGAACAGTAGCGGACTGACCAGTATCGGTCTCGATTTTCACGCGGTATGGTGATTCGGACTGTTGCGCTTCCGGATTCATGCGACACTCCCTTTTATAAGCGACGAAAGCGGCTGGCAACGATGCAGGCATTTTAGCGCGTCCCGACGTTACCGCGCGCGATGCGGGGAAATAGTTGAGGCACGTCGGCACTCGTGGTTTCAGATCCCCTCAGGCTCAGAACCCCTTAAGTAAGCGGCTGAGAAGTCTGTAACAGTTGAGCCGACGACTGCTGGGTCGAGGGCAACTTTCGGTTCTAAGCCCGACAACCAGGAGCGCAAAAGCGATCATCCAATTTTGGAAGTCGAAAGGTCCGGAGCCGAAAGTCTGGCTCTCCAGTAACAATCAGGTCTGATGCCGAAAGTAACCGCGTCTGGTGCCTTTTCGGCGTTGACCCGATCGAGACCACCGAGTACGATTTGATAGAATTCACCGGACCTCAACCCCACGGGAGATGCACGTATCTCATAGAGAAATATGCGATTAGCAAAGCTCTATGTCCGGACTACGCTGCTGGCCGCTTTGGCTTCGGCCGCTTGTGCCTGCCAAACCGCGCAGAAGCCAGCCTCGCTGTTGCCGCCGGGTAAAGCGCCCGCGCTCCGACAAACAACGCCCGCCGCGCAAGCGCCGGCCTCCGCCGCCTCGCCTCAAACTCCGGCCGAGGATACGAAACCTGAAAAAGCTTCCCAGATAGAATCCAGTCCTGCGGCCGAACCAACTGGCGCCCCCGCTGCGGATCCGGTGGCCGCGCTTATCGCCCGTGCGGAAAAGGAATACAAGGCGGGATTGGCCAACCAGCAGGCGGGCAAAACAGATGAGGCCAAGCAGAATTTCGACAGCGCCCTCAACACGTTGCTGAGCAGCAATCTCGACATCCGCTCCGACCAGCGCTTGCAAGATGAATTCGATCGGATCGTCCAAGGCGTCAACGATCTTTTCCCCGGCGGAACGACCGCCGATGCCGACGCCCAGCAGCAGAAGTCCGAACCGGCGCCCATCGACGAGACGAACGGCTTGACGCCCACGCCCGATGCCAACGTCAAAGCCAAGGCCCAGGCCGAGATCAAGAACACGCATTCTGACCTGCCGCTGATGATGACCGACCAGGTCGCCGGCTACATCACATACTTCTCCAATCGCGGTCGCGAAAACTTCGAGCACGCCTACGCCCGCTCAGGACGCTATCGCGACATGATCATCAGGACGTTGAAGGAAGAAGGCCTCCCGCAGGATTTGATTTACCTGGCGCAGGCCGAGTCAGGATTCCATCCGCACGCGGTGTCGCGCGTCGGAGCCCGCGGCATCTGGCAATTCATGGGCAGCCGCGCCCGCGGATACGGCCTCTCCCACAACATGTGGGTCGATGATCGCCAGGACCCTGAAAAATCCACACGCGCCGCCGCCCGCCATCTGAAAGATCTGTATAACCAGTTCGGCGACTGGTATCTCGCCATGGCCGCCTACAACTCCGGCCCGGGCACGGTGCAGGCTGCCGTGAAGCGCACCGGCTACGCCGACTTCTGGGAACTTTACCGCCGCAACGTTCTTCCGAAGGAAACGCGTAACTACGTGCCCATCATTCTGGCCGTCACCATCATGACCAAGAATCCGTCACAGTATGGCTTGGACAGCGTGGTGATGGAGCACCCTGCGGACTACGATATCGTCACCGTCAACTATCCCGTGGATCTGCGGCTGGTGGCCGAATGCGTCAACTCCACCTCGAGTGAATTGCAGGATATGAATCCCAGCCTCCTGCGCATGACCACTCCGCGCACGGGCAAGTTTGAGTTGCACTTGCCGGCAGGAACCAAAGAGCAATACGAAGACGCGATCGCCGAAATTCCCACTGACATGCGGCTCTGGTGGCGCTATCACACGGTTCATACTGGCGACACGCTCGCCTCGGTGGCGCGCAACTATCACACGACGGTTAAATCCATTGTCGACACCAATCACCTTGACGACAACGAACTGCAACCCGAAGCGAAGTTAATTATTCCGGTCACGCCCGGTAAGCATCCGCTTAGCGACACCCCAACCTACGCCCGGCGCATCACGCGCTACAAGGTTCATCCCGGGGACACAGTCGAAAGCGTGGCTGATAACTTCGGCATTTCGCCGCAGATGCTGCGCCGCTGGAACGGCATTCACGGCGACAGTCTCCGCGGACGTAGAATCCTGGCGCTGCACCTGCCCATTTCTCCGGGCGCAAACGACGCAGAAGTAGCGGCCTCGCGATCCAAGTCCAAGCACCCGAAAGCCACGGAAACCGCCACCGTCAAGCCGCCCGCCACCAAGTCGGCAAAAATCGATCGCGAAGAGACCGCCGCGGTGGTGCATCACAAAGTGAAGCACGGCGAGACGCTCTACTCCATCGCCAACGCCTACCGCACCACGGTCGCCGCCCTGAAACGAGACAACCGCAACGTAGCAGTAATCCGCCCAGGAATGATCCTGATTGTGCAATCCTCGAGATAAGAAAAGAAGACGCGCGGGTGCCCCACCCTTGTCGCGTTTTATGCGACAGAGCTTGCCCTGAGCGAAGTCGAAGGGGTGGGGGTTTTGACTTACGGGTTAATTTCCCATTCCCGGAAAACAAATTCAACAATGTTCACGAATCACATAATTTATCTCGCGGCCTGATCTACGATGGCCGCATGCCATGGGGACTCCAGCGCATTCAGCAAGCTAAATGTCTCCACTTCATAACCTTCAGCTGTCATAATCGCGAGCCTCTCCTGTCGGCTCCGCACTCCCGCGATATCTTCGAACAGATGCTCGAGCAAGTTCGCCAGTGGTACGGATTCTTCGTCTCCGGCTATGTGGTTATGCCCGAACACACGTTCACCTACTGGTCAGCGAATCGGAGCGCAGTACGCTCGCGCGCGCGCTGCAAATGCTCAAGCAGAATACGGCGCATCTGCTTCATCCGCCCGAAGGCAGCCCCTTCTGGCTGCCCCGTTACTACGATTTCAATGTGTGGAGCGAAGACAAGCGCGTCGAGAAACTACGTTACATCCATCGGAACCCAGTGAGGCGCGGCCTGGCCGAGCGCCCGGAAGACTGGTTGTGGAGCAGTTTTCGACACTATGCTTCGGGAGTGGAGGGCGCGGTTGAAATCGAGTCTCAGTGGACCGCGCGTAAACGGGAACTCGCGGGGGTGGGGTGCTCGCTTAATCCCCAGAGTCAAAATCCCCACCCCGTCGACTTCGCTCAGGGCAGGCTCTGTCGCAAAAAACGCGACAAGGGTGGGGCACCCTCAGTCGTAATAATCCTCACACAAATTCCATCACCCGCGAATTCTTCTTTCCTTTGCACGCACACTGTGATAACAGGATAGCGAGCGGTCTGTGTCGGCGCTCCTTGCAGGCTACACCGAACGTCGTGCTATAATCGCGCGCCGTTCCAGCAGATGTTTCCGGTGGTCTTTTAAATTCTTCGTGCCCGCAGCCGGGGAGCCCAAGCCCCCCTCGGCCGCCACTGAAATCAGGAGGAGCAATGACGTTCTACGATCCCACGCTGTACGGACGTGATGAAGAAGAAGAATTCGGCGACAGCGGCGCTTATAGCGAGTCGCTGGAAGAAGATTTTGAAGAAGAGGAGGAGGAAGAAGAATCCGGCACGCCGTCGCCGGAAATGGGCGAGCCCACCTCGATCGCAGTTCCTCCGCCTCCCGCCCCTAGGCCCAAGCCCGCACCTTCGATGCCCTCTGGCGGAGGTGGCGGCAGCAAACCCGCAGCGAAAAAGAAGTCCAAGAAAAAAGCAGCCAAGAAAACTGCGAAGAAAAAGGCCAAGAAGGCAGCCAAAAAGCCAGCAAAGAAAGAAGCCGCTAAAAAGCCTGCGAAAAAGGCGAAGAAGAAGGGCAAGAAGCGCCGCTAAATAGGCGCTTGGCCTCGAGCGCCTCCGATGGTTTTTCAAAACCGCGCCCAATCCATGGGCGCGGTTTTTTAGTGCCTGAATCTCCACTTGCTAGCCGGCAGGGCAATGAACACGCGGAGCTGCCGCTATTTCTCGCCATTTTACCGGGGCCTTGCCTTGTCTGGTGGCACCAGGACAGCCATACATCCCGCGGACGGAGTGCAGCTGAGTTGAGCCCGGCGAAGAATCTTCGCCTTGCTGCCCTCCGGAAACTCGACCTGGTAATGGGCGGCCTTCAGTTTGGCCGACAGGTCTTCCAGGGATTCTTCTCCTCTCAGATATTCGACTGATTCAACTCTGCCCGGCGAAAACACGATGGAAAACTCTGCCGAGCCAGAAAAATTTGGCATCTTGCCTAGGTGGACTGCACGCATTTGGCTGAGTTCATCGCCCGGCGTTTTCGACCACTCTCCATTGGGCAACCGTCGGGTTTCCAGTAGTGCCGGGCTCCTTCCGGTAAGTTTCTTATAACGCGCAAGAATCTTGTCCCGCTGGTCTTGAGAGCTGTTCGGGTCAAACGACGCGGTAAAGGGCACATTAACCATATTCTGCGGCGCCGGGCGGTACAGCGACGATCCCTGTGTAGCCATTGCCAGTTCGTAGGTGTGGGCTGCAGCCTTGGGTTTCCCTTCCTTCTCGTAGATCTCTCCCAGGTGTTCGCCTACGAGAGCATCCTGCCCCAGAAGCCAGGCGGCACGCACGAAACTCTCGGAACGATTTGTGTCGGCGCTTTGGAAATACACCCATCCCAAGGTGTCCCACAACAAGGAGATCTGGTATGTCACTTGCGTGCCCGTGTCCTCTGCGGCTGTGTCGTTGACGGATTGTTCTTCCAGACTCTTCAACGCCGTTTCTGCGTACTGACGGGCCAACTCTAGGCTCACCCTACTATCGGCCAGCAAGTAGGCTGCATCGTTCAGCATCATTAGATTGGGCCTAGGACCACCATCCTCCACAGCAGCGCGTATATGGGAAACTGCCTTCTCTGACTGTCCAGCCTTCAGATATGCCGAGCCCAAAGCAAATTGCAATTCTGTGTTCTTAGGGGATAAGCTGGCTGCACTCTCCAGTTCCTCAGCCGCTTCCGAATACTTGCCCTCCTGACTCAGTAACCGTCCCATGCTCAACGACGCGGCGTCATTCCGCGGATGGACCTTCAACAACCTCCGCCATTCCTGAATTGCCTCGTCCTTCCGATTCATGTAGGTCAGGTATGTAGCCGGTAACTGGTAGGCGCGCTGGTCGTCGGGATTCGTCTCTTGCTCCTTGTGCCACTCAGCGAGTCCCTCGGTTGTCTTGTTCTGCATCATGAGAACGGTTCCCAGATTGAGGTGAGCGAGGGGATATTTGGGATCGGTGCTGATGACTTGCTCGAATAATTCCTGCGCCCGTCCGCGATCGCCGCTCTGCATTGCCTGTGAAGCATCGCGAAACTTTCGATCCAAGTCAGCACGAGTTCCCGTGCTACCACTTGCGTTCGCGGGTCCACCGCTTAGGGCAATAAATTTCCACTCGTCATCGGAGATGGCTTTACCGAAGTCTCGCAGCTTTTCCCAGTGATCCAGGCCGACTTCGCTTTGCTTGATTACCAGTCGCCGCGAGGTAATCAGCGCACCATCCTGCAAACTCGCGGTGGTGTGATACTCGGCAAACGGCTCGACCAGGTCTATACTCTTTGGCGCCTCAATGGAGTAGCCTTGAGGCAGCACGAACTTGGAGTGATAAATAACCTCACTCGCCGCGCCGATCAAGACTGGCTCTAACGGCTTTTTCTGATCTTTGCTGGCTTCCAA
>Ga0307474_10003920_pt1 | contig 10697 bp, 18 predicted proteins | sample atmos_gasesECM1C_2_FD_203312 | JGI IMG/M metagenome (GOLD analysis project Ga0307474, IMG submission 203312) | Hardwood forest soil microbial communities from Morgan-Monroe State Forest, Indiana, United States - atmos_gasesECM1C_05 | ecosystem: Environmental > Terrestrial > Soil > Temperate...
GCGATCACCGCGCGCTTACGAAGGGGCCGCCAATCGATCCGATCGGTCGCCTCCAAATAGGCCGCCAGCAGGCCGTGGTCTCTTTGCAGGCCCTCGACCGCCGCGCTGTCGTCGCGAGTCTTCATGACCTGATGGTGTGCCAGCGTGGTTAATGCCCGGTAAAACCCGCATCCGGATCACCGCCAGAAGTCCTTGAATCGGTCGGGCGCCAGCTCTGTGTAGCGCACGGTGAGGCGGGCACGAAAAAGCCCCGCCACCACGGAGAAGGTGACGAGGCTTGGGGGTGCGCCGCCCCGGCCAGGGTGGCGCGACTTCCAGCTTGGCAGATTCGACGGCGGCCACTTAGTCCTTCCTGGCAATTGCCCCCAGCATGTTCAGCAACATTCCGTCAATCGACTCGAAGCTCGGTGCAATCGCGGCAAAAAGAACTTAGGGACGATCAGGGTGCACTTTGAACTGCAGCGTCGCTACAGCAAAACGCTCTTCGGAGAGTCGTTGTTCGAGGTAATGTACCTCGGCATGGCTCAGCTTGGTTTTGAGCAGGCGCTGATACTTATCAATGTTCCGCTCATGGACGCGTAAAAGGAAAGCTCTTCTTTCGTCCATAATGAAGCCTCGCGCCGAAACAACGTTGTCTTGCAATAGGCCCCACCACCACTCGCAATGGCAGACACCAGGTGGTAGCGGGGGAGGGGTGGGCCCCTTCACCGAGAAGCATGCGGTGCGGGGCCTTCTGGAATCGCGCAATCCCACAGATGGAGCGGCGCAAGGCCAACTTGGCACATTCCTCGCCGATCGGTTGTCACAATTTATCAATGCAACGTGAAACAGCTTAGGCCAGCCTTGGCCCCACGCGTCCCATGCAGGACTCGCGGATGCGCGCTTCCACCGACGACTTCACCGGGAATTTTCTCCCGGCTGAAACTGTCTCTTAGGGGTGACCTCCAAGAGGAATGAGCATGCTGCGGAAAATGATTATCGCTCTAGTCACGTCGGCGGCAATTGGCTTGGACGCTCTTTCGGCGCGCATGGGGGGATGGTGGCATCATCTCCGTAGACGACGCCGACAGAGCTTACCCAAGCGCAATTTGAACGACGGTACGCACGAAAGACGCAAGAGCAGAATTGCGATCCAGTTTTTGATGCTTGCTTGCCACATACGCGATGTCGCTGGTGGTTCCCGCGGTCACACCGGCCAGGGCGACGACGATCAGCAGCAGGCATTTAAAGAAGCATAAAAAACAAAATAGGGCTGGCTTCAGCGATCCCGGTCAGGCGTGGCCTGGTAACAGGCCCTCCAGTCCGGCAGGCGCCTGTCCTGGTAATCGATCGGGGAGGCCATCAGTCGGTGCTAGTGCTGGCTCGCACTAATTCGGACAACAGCATCTTGGCAATCATTTCCGGGGGCAAATTTCCGACCTGAGCCGCTTTCGTTCCGAATGACCATTGAACATGCACCATCGAACCTTGAACGAAATACGTTCCGCGGTGGATCTGGTCTCCGATCGTGATGGACACTTCTCGTACAAATGTCGGTCTGTGGTCTCGCATCTTTCACCGGAATGAGTCCATGACCCGCTCCTAGGGCGGCCTCAGTTTTTTTGTCGCTCTCAAACATGAACCTAACATGCATCACGGGCCCGTGCTGGTCTCGCACTTCGACGCACAGCCGGTGGCTTTTGTGCCCCGTCGAAGTTTTGCAGTGTTTCCCGAGCCAGATCAGCTAGAGCGAGGACGGCTTCTTCCCGCACAGCACCCAGGTTTCCGAGCACAATCCCCTCTTCATCGGTGACAAGTTCACCGCCATCGCGCAGGTCGAAGTAGTACCGGGACATGCAAAATTGGCTTTCAGTTTTTGGATTCAGTTTTTGGATTCTGTCCTCGGAAAACTCGGATGGCCCTTCTGATCCACGGATGCATATGGCCCGTCGCCAAACGCCACAGGCATGTAGATGGTTCCTATTCAAGGTCAGCAGCCGACCGACCGTCAGTGGCCTGACGTCAGCGCCCTAGCCAAATAGCGAAAGATGGCGCCGTCGATCAATGACACGCCGCGCGGTTCCGATGATCGAAGAAACCCCGCCACTGCGCCGATGATACAATGGCGGGGCAGTAACCTGCCCGGGAGAAAATGCGGGCTGCGCCCCTTGGGAAAGGCGCACTCAATGGTAGCCGAGCGACCGGCAAACTGCGTTGATACAAATCACAATCAGAAACGCTCAGTCGCACGGACTTCGCGCCTATTTTGAGTTTGCTTGCTCGGCTTGCGGCAGGCGCGTCGTCGACGTGCGGCCGGATTTCAACAGGGACAGGCCGGGGACACTCACCAAGGGTTACTGATCAGCCCCGCCGTTGCCCTCTATCATCCTTCGCCTAGCATTTTCGCAGATCTGGCGAACGTTCTCGGTGAGCAGCGCAGTTTCCTCTATGCTTTCGAAAATCCTCTTGCCTTCCCGGCGATATGCCTCTGCGGTATCACGGATCGTGTTTTGCACATCGGTAGTTAGCGCCTCGCATTTCTTCGCCGCGCTGATCAGCTCAGCCCCCATCGCTTCGAACTCTTTAGCTGCCGACTCATACTCTCGCTTCACAGCCTCAGCCGTGACCGGCGCCCACTCGATCGGCAGAGCCCCTGTGACTTCCGCTTCAAGTTTGGCCAAATCCACTCTCGGAAAATTCTCGATGCTCGTCATAGATGATTCCTTCTACTTCGGTCCCGGATTCTACCAGGAGCAAAAGGGGCCGAACCGCGAGTCCGGACAACGGCGATCGGGCGGCCCTGACCATCCCGCATGATCCATCTGGGAATGGCGTTTTGAACTCCGACTCGTGGCAAAAGATTCGCAAAACTGCGGCAAATCTTGCGCAGCTCGCGCAGATGCTCCTGACCTTATTACTGCGATTTAACTGGCGGATTTTGCCTAATCAGGCCAATGGCTCCGCGCGGCCAACACCGGCCGCGATGAGACTCTGCCCAGACCCATGCCGGATATTGAAATTAGCGAGGAATGCCGCGCCCTGATTGCGGTTGAGTTCGAAATAGACGAGACCGCCCATCGGTTGCCAAATGGCAACTGGCAGATACCGATCAATGAGGAAACGTGGCGGCGGCTGCAAAAGTTGCGGCTGCGCGGCGAGTCGATTTCCGAATGCATCATCCGCGTCATCATCATCACCCAACTCAAGCGCGGCTTGCTCTAGACAGCAAGGCGAGATCGGAGCCGAGTCCACCAACAGCCAACGATGTAAGGTTCGTGTAATGCTTCCACATTACGTTTTCATCCAAAAAACCGGCCGATTTTGCCAGGTGAAGAAATGAGCGAACTTGAGCCAACGCCAGCGCTTCCGGATAAGACACCAACCCGTGAAATTCGATTCCCAACGCGGATAAAGAACGTGCTGTTTGCGGCTGGCCTGGGGACTGTCGGAGAGGTGCGCGAAACGTCGGACGAGGCATTGCTTAGCCTTCCCGATTTTGGAAAGGCCTCGGTCGCGCATCTTCGCGAGACGCTTGGTCCGGGCAAAAAGCCAGTCTAATTTGGGCTACGCCTGGTCGAGATCGGGGCTGGAGGCGAAACCTTCAGTTTTTGCGCACGAGGCAAAATGGCCAAAAAGGCAATTTCAAGCACGGACCTGATTTGGATTTTTCACGAAAATCTCAAGGAATTCGACGATTGCCCCGCTTCCGTGTCGATCGCGATCGTGCCGACGCCTGTTGTTGGATGGACGGCGTTGATTAGCCCAAGGCAACGCGCCCAGCATCCACGATGCGCGAGACGCATAGAGGAGATTCAGAAGCAGCTTCGTGAAATATACGTTTTGAAAGGCAAAGGGTAAAAGACAGTTAAGCGATCACACACTCCGTCCACGCGGCCGCGCCGTAGCGCCGCCGTCCGTTATTTCGGGTCGCGGGATATCCGCGATGCCCGGCCACCGTCCAAACGCATCAGTGGCCACACCGCGCGCCTTGTGTGCCCACGCGGCGAAGGCCCAATATCCAGCGGCTTCCATCCCAAACGGATCGGCGGAATCATGGAGCATGTCCGACCGTCCGCAAAAAATCACTTTCCGCGACATGCGCGAGTCCGGCGTGCGCGGCGTGCTGATCTACTGCTCGGACTATCGTTGCAGCCATTACATTGCGATCGCGGCAGACCAATGGAGTGATGACATGCGGCTTTCGGATATCGAGCCGACGTTTGTTTGCACAGCTTGCGGCCGGCGTGGTGCAGACGTGCGGCCGGATTTCGATTGGGATAAGCAACCGGGCCGGCGGGATGGGCTATCGTTGAGGTAGGCCAAATGTCGCATCATTTTCTCTCCGTGGTCCGGTGAACGTGGTAGACTCGGGGCGTGCCATCGGCACATTTAAACGGCAATCACATGGGAGGAGTGTGAGTCATGAAGAAAACGCTTTGCGTATTGGCACTGACATTCGCCGTTGTCGCACCCGCTTTCGCCGACGATGCCAAAACAATTGCGCAGCGTCTCGACGACAAGTGGATCGAGGCCTTTAACAAGAAAGATGCCGCTGCCCTTACCGCTCTGTACACGGCCGACGCCGTCTTGTTGCCGCAAGGTATAGATCAACCCATCGTCGGCACCGAGAACATCCGCAAATTCATGGATCAGATGGTAAAGGAGAAACTCGAGAACATGGTTCTGCCGGTCGCACAGGCCACGATGATCGACCCAAACTCGCTTTATCAAGCCGGTACCTGGACAGCCGATGCCGGAGGCCAGCAGATCAAAGGAACCTATCTGAGCGTCGTCGTACAGGACGGCTCAAACTGGAAATACCGCGCCGATACGTGGAACATGATGCCACCTCCTCCCGCGACGACCGGTTCAGCCTCCACAAACAAGTAGTCGGCTAGGGCGATGTTGGCGGCGCGGATTGCTTCTGTGGGCCCCTTGGGGCCCACCCTTTTTGGATTCGCAAAATCGCCTGCATGACCTATCTAGGGGCCAGTACGAGTTCTGCCTTCCAACCCGAGGCATACAGGTCCCCGCCGGTCCAGAGTGGTTTCACGAGATCAAGTACGACGGTTACCGCCCTTGATCGACGAGAGCAACGTGAATTACCTCCTGCACCAGTGGGAGATCTTAGAGAGGCAATCGAACGGATTCGACAGGAGGGACGCCAAGAGCAGTGACCATCTTGGAAGATCATTCACACCATCCAAGGTCTTGGCAGTCCTGCACCAGGACAGGGACAGTGGTAATCCGCGCAGGCAAATACTCAAACCCGGCTGCTACCGATGCGTAGAACCGGTGAAATCCATCTCGAATGCGGTAGCTATACGTGCGGTAGCGGTAGGGCGTCCTCACCAAACGATCATCTAGTTCTGGGAGCAGCACCAGCGGAACGGCCTCGATCTCGGCGCCGGCCAATATGCCCTTCAACACCGACACCAGGCGTCCGCGATCGAATCCGCAGTGATCGTTCGGTGCGGCCCGTCGCCGCATCGGCGGCTCGATCTCGTCGATGCGGACCAGCGTCGCGTCAGCCGTAGAGCGATAAAACGCCGTCTCCGCAGAGAAGTCGCGTATCCCAGCCTCGTCGAGCCACTCGTCGGGAATCTCGAACACACAGGGGAAGTTCGGCAACTGGAAATGCATCGATTCCCTCGTGGGGGCACCTAGTGGATTTTATAGTAAAGCGACGACGAGAGAAGAATGATCGCGATAAAAATTCCGCCTGTCGTGAGCAAACTAGGGTGAGGCACATCGGGGTAGCATCCGATACATCGCTCAATGCCGTCGTGCGCGCCAGTGTTGGCGAAGGCTTCATGGCTATTTTGAAGGCCGATCAAGAGCGAGAGTTTCCGCTTATTTTTAGACGCGGTGAATTGCTGGAAAAAAATTGCAAGGAGATTTCTCCTTTCGTGATGATCGTTTCATGGCGTCGAAACAGTTCTTTCTGGCTGCCGCAGTTTCCCAAGATCATCCTTTCATCAGCAAGAACGATGCGCACGCTCAAATCAGCGAAATGACCTCACAGTTTCGCGTAGCACAATAGGACGTACAGGTTTGACTGCGCTGCTCAATCCCTAGCGGCTTCCCTCTTGCCTTGATCGGCGGAATCATGCCGTATGTCCGCCCACCCGCAAAAGATCACCTACGCAGAAATGCGCTCGTCAGGCGTTCGCGCCGTGCTGATCTACTGCTCGGATTATCGATGCTCGCATTGGGTCGAGATGATCGCCGACCAATGGCCTGATGATGTCAGATTGAGTGACATCGAGCCGCGCTTCGTCTGCACCGCCTGCGGTCGCAAGGGCGCTGATGTCCGACCGTGTCCGGGCTGGGGAAAGAGGTCGCTCGGCTACTAATAGGAACCATCTACAAACGTCGGTGTTGGACGGCCAGGCCACCATATTGCCCGGTGGCTCAGTCACGGCCCCGCCTGCTGTGCCAGTAACGTTCAGCGGGGCCGTGCACCAGCTTACGGTGGGGCGGCATAGGCCTTGCACGGAGTCGCACTCGCACTGGTGAATGGGGAGCGATGCCGCTATGCGTGGGAGCTTGCGAGATCGGTGTATTGTCGGTTTTTGGCTAGTCTCGATTGGACTTGCAACAGCAGGTTGGCTGGCTGGATTAACCTGGGCGGCCATTTCGTTGACGATACGCACTCTGTCCTAAGACGATACGCACTATGTCCTAAAAAGAGTGTTGCGCAACTTCCATTGCCAAGCAGGCTATCATTCCCCACAAGGCAAGATCGATCTCTTTCGCGCGCCCAAGGATTCTAACCGAGCAATGGCGTGTTTCGGTTCCTGGATCGGAACCGGCCCATTCAGACTAGTCCCTTTGCGTGGGGGAAACGGCGCAATCACGACAACATTGCCCAGCCAAGCTTGGCCTCCCCACGGTCGCTCCTGCCCGTGGGACGCAACGGTACTGATGGCCGAGGTGCTCTCCCTTCCCTGAGCGGCCGGGGCCGTTTTTCAGAGAGTTAATACAAGTGGCGTTGGAAACCAGAGGTCGGCGCATGTCTGAAAGAAACATCAGGATGAAGCATCACGCGACGGCGACGGAAGACGGTTTTGATCCCGGTCCTTTGCCGCGTTTTCTTCTCTCCGCCGATGAACCTGAGCAGGGTATCGGGAACGACAAAGCTGTCATCTCATCACGAGGTCTGATGGCGAGTCTTTTGGTTGCGGCGGTGATAGCGATCGGAATTGCGATTCTATCGGATCGAGTGACGCTCGTTGCGACAGCGTCGCTGGTCGACAGATCGGCGCCTCAGCCTGGTACCGATCAGCCGACGCCGACGATTCAGTCAGCCGTAATTCAACCAACCAATGTTGTTGAGGCTTTGCCACCGACCGCAAAGGACGTCCCCACCCGCGAAATTGGTGCCGATGAACTCGCCAGCCAGACTCAGAAGGATAACGACGAGGTATCATCAGAAGCCCTGTTTAGGGAGTTCCAGGCCTGGGCGGCGGCGCAAGATGCGCAAGCTCTGGCTAAGCCGGTACAAGATGCCCCAGCACGGGTCGTGGAAAATACCCCAGCATCTGTGCGGCCGATGCAAAAGCATAAGGCCCGGTCCGTACATAATGCGCGGGCAGAGATCCGGCATGTGCAGGAACACCGAGCAAACAATGTGCAGCATCGACGGGTACAGGCTCGGCCCGTACAGGAGGCACAAGCGCAGACACAGTCTGTTCAAAATGCCGAGCCACCGTCTTTCTTTGAAAGCCTGAATCCGTTTGCATCATGGCCAACTCTGACTAACAGATAAAAAGGCCCGTACTCCTAGGCTCTCCGGCCTATCATTTGCGACCTCTAAACAAATCCGAGAGGAGCGTAGACCAACTGCTTGTTGAAATCGCGCTCCTTCGTCAACAGCACAATGTGGCCCCTCGAGCGCGCCTCTAAGCGAGTCGCCACAAAACGCACCAGCGTCCGTTTCTGAGTCTCGCGGTTGTTCCTTGTGTTGCAGTTTCGACTCATCTCGCATGCTAGCGACTCAGGTATCATCGCCATCGAAAATGGGCTGATCTAGCGAGGCGCCGCGATGCTCTTTTTCTTCCTCGTCCCTTGGATTGCATTTTGCCTCCGCCTGGCCTCTCCGCTGCCGGAACTGTTGCGGGCGCGCTTCCTTAAACGCGAAATCGCCGCCTGATCACGCAACCCGGCGGGGGACCATTGGATGAGATAATCTGATCGCCATGTATGACCAAGACCTATTAGCGCTGTACATCATCCTCATCTTCGTCGCATTCATTTCGGGCCTCTTCCTGGGTGCGTTATTCTCTCCATTTAGGCACAACGCACGCAAAGAACCCAAGCCTTGGCATGCGCGGCTTGGTGCTGCTGAAGGAGAACCCAGACACGACGGAATGAAGAGAAGCATGAACTTACTAGCTGTTGTCCTTGCTCTCGTCGTTGTTTCCGGCGTGATCGTAGTCGACCAATTCAAGGGACCATTGTTCCCGGATGCGTTCTACCGCCTCAGCGACGGCGGGACGCAGCCCAATACCCAGCAGAGCCGGGATGTAACGGTTCGGCGTCCATCTCCAATGGATGTTCGAGGCGACGACGGCGAAGATGAGTAGGGATTGCAGCAGGTACCACATCCCAATTGCGCTGAGCCTGCTGGATATCTCTTCTCCCAGCTCATTGGCCGAAAAGATAACGCGGGACCGTTGCCAGCCCCGCGCCCTAGCCCATGCTGCCGGGCATGAAGCACCGAATTTCAGTACGCGGAGAATCGGCCCCGCCAACGGCCGTGTAGGGCCAAACCATAGTTCTGCCAGCACGATTTGGCTCGATGATTACGGCATCGTCAGGAACGTCGATCCATCGGCCCTCGAGACGGACTCGGTAATGGCCATTCTTTGACTCCCAATCAACATCGCTGACAACAAAGCCGTCCGCGAACGAACAACATAGCCCCTTGCCGGATGCGAGCCTGTCGAACCAATCGTTCAGTTCCGGATGGCTTGGATCGTGGGCGAACGCGGGCGTGCAAAGCAGCAGGAAGATCGGGACAATACGCATCATCATTGGAGACCAACTCCTTCAATGCTGTGCCTTGCGCAGAACGGATAGCACTGTTGCCTACGCGGTCCAGCCACGCCAACCCCCGCTCTGCAATGTCAGCCCACACTCCCTGATGGATAACGTCCCGGATCATCTCCTCCAATTCCCACAAGGGTAGCAACATGAATGACGACAGCGAGTTGATCCAGCGCAAAGCAGAGGACATTCCCGAGTGTGATCCAAATCATATCTACTCACATGCAGCCTGCTAGATTTGGCGGCGCTGGGGGATTGCAGGGCCCGGTAGCAGGGCGCCGCCGGGACGAGATATTTCGAGCCCGACGGCGCAGTTTTTGATTGTTAGTTTACTGCCTCGGTCTTCTGGCATGTGTCGCCAGGCATTCAGTGGAATCATGAAAAAACAAAAAGTGATTCCACGAAAAAAAACCGGGCCCACCGCTACCGACAAGGGCGAGCCTGTCGTGGTCCGAATGCACACTCCGCAGCTAAAGGCCCTGGACGCTTGGATTGCTCACCAAAAGCCGCCGTTTCCGTCGCGGCCTGAGGCAGTCCGCCGCCTGGTCGAGCTGGCACTAGCAAACAGCAAAAAACAGCCGGTTCGGTTTTCCGAGAAAATTGCGGCCAAGGCGATGGAGCTGGCCGCCAGGGCGATTGATGGCCTGATGGATCCCTCAGCATCGGCCGACGAGAAGGCTGTTGGCAAGCGCCGCCTGCTCCAGGGCCCATCGGTTTTTCGAGAAGTACGCGCCGATCAGGAGAAATGAGCCATCGGCACAACGTCCGGGTGAAGAGGTAACGTTCAGCGCCCACGGCGCTTGGGCGGTGGCTATCTGGCCGCCTACTGGCAGCGATCTGGCCGCGATCTCACGACGCGCCGAGACGCGGGAAAGCCTTCAATACGGGCCAAGGGATTGGCGCTTCCGGGTACAGGCTAGGTCTCGGATTTTTTTCTCAAGGCGCGGGCGTAGGGTTGGCGTTGCTGGGTCAGGCAAGACCCAGATTTTTTCGTCGGCGCAGGCGCGTGTGCGTTGTGCCGGTGGTAAGCTTCAGGAATATTTTCAACGCAAATTGCCGGAGGATTTCCTATGCTTCGGATTTCAGCATTCATCGCCGTATTAGCACTTTGGGATGCGACTGCTTCCGGCGTTTTGGCACAGGCCCAAAGCAAATCCTCCCAAAAGGGATGTTACAACTCATCAACATGCGCTTCTAATTGCAGGCGGAACTCAGTCGGCACGAACTGTGAGCTATTTTGTCAACGTCAAGCGAGCACCCGGCCACCTTGCAAGTAACTTATGCGGTGGACATCTCGATGATCTCGCGGCTGGCCGAGTAGACGCTGCGGCCCTGGTTGTCATACTCTGGAGATACGACCGATGGGGACTTGCCCCTCCGTCGTAGCGTCACATACACACGACTGGCCCCGCCTCTAGCGGGCTTTTTCTTTGCATTAGGTCTCACGGATTCCGTTGGCAAAATCTTTCCATTGAGCAGCGTCAGAACGGCACGGCCGCTTGTCCTCGCTGATAACAGCCCACACGCGCTCTTGTGATCAACGGTGACCACCGATCGGCGGACAATGTGGGAAGGTCAGCTTTGCGCTGTCCCCCCTCAGCCGACGGCGCGGTCCTGGCCCCTCCACCGCCTCCCTGGTTCTTATAGTGGTGGTGGGGCCTTTTCTA
>Ga0307474_10003921_pt1 | contig 10697 bp, 13 predicted proteins | sample atmos_gasesECM1C_2_FD_203312 | JGI IMG/M metagenome (GOLD analysis project Ga0307474, IMG submission 203312) | Hardwood forest soil microbial communities from Morgan-Monroe State Forest, Indiana, United States - atmos_gasesECM1C_05 | ecosystem: Environmental > Terrestrial > Soil > Temperate...
GGTGGCACTTCAGCCGCTTCCCCTTCATTTGCCGGAATCATGGCGTTGGTAGTCCAGAGCACAGCAGTTCGGCAGGGTAATGCCAACACTGCCTTCTATCCTCTCGCGACCAGACAGAGAGCCGGTGGCGCAGCCGTCTTCCACGACGTCACCAGCGGCAACAACAGCGTTCCGGGAGAATCCGGCTTCACTGCAACCACTGGATACGATCAGGCTTCTGGTCTTGGCTCTGTCGACGCGTCGGTTTTAGTCGGCCACTGGCGCGATGCAGCCCTGTCTCCCGCCTTCCACGCGACCGCTTCTGTGAATTCTCTGTCGTTCAAGGCTGGATCAGGTAGCAGCATCAACGTCAGTGTCGCAGTCAGCGGCGGCTTCAGCACTGCCGTCGCTTTCTCGATGACTGGGTTGCCTAGCGGGGTCTCCGCCGGATTCACGCCGATGACTCTGCGATCTCCCGGATCTGGCAAGAGCATTCTGAAAATTACCGCTGCGGGCAGCGCCAAGCCAGGCAACTATTCCATCACGGCGGTAGCGAGCAGCGGCTCTACCAAGCAGCAGATCCCGCTCACGCTCACAATCGTGCGCAGGCAATAGTCCAGAAGAAACATCCGGCCTCCTGTCGCGCGCCGGTAGTCGGAGCTGCTTCGTTTTTTGGGCAGCCGCCGCCGCCTGTTGACGCATCTCATTTCACGCGCTTATGATTTTCGTTTGGCCCAAACTCCCAAGGCAGCTGTCGAAGAGCCGCCGCAGGATTTTAGACGTGACTTATGGATAAGAAGAAGTTGGAAGCATTTAAGAAGCGGCTCGAGACGCGGCAGCAGGACCTGCGCCGCACGGTTTCACGCACGCAGGCTGACGGCCGCTCCGCTGACGAGGATACCGCGCAGGATATTGCTGATCGGGCCGCCAGTTCTTACACCAAGGAATTTCTCTTCAGCCAGAGCAATAACGAGCGCCAACTGCTGCAGATGGTGGAGAAGGCTTTGGCTCGCATCCGCGAAGGCAGCTTCGGCGAATGCATCCACTGCGGCAAGGAAATTAACCCCAAACGCCTCGAGGCCGTGCCATGGACTCGCCACTGCATCGAGTGCCAGGAAAAGCTGGAGCAGGGATTGCTGGAAGAGGCTCCCCGCTAGGTCGGCCGCATGACGGTGGTCTCGAAGTTCGATGTTCTTGTGGATGTTCGCCAGCTTTGACGCTGCCGTTTTCCGGCTGTTAGACTTAGCTGGATCATAGCTTGTCCCACCTGAGACAGCGAGTCATCTAGGTAGACTCATAAGACAGAGATTGGAAGGTAGTCGTGCGCGCAGAAACCCGCCATCAACTTAAGCAGGACACATTCAGCCGGATCACCATCGGAGCTGCCGAGAAGACGGCACACTGGAGCGTCGAACACAGGAACACCATCGCCATTGCTGCTATTGCGGTGATGGTCATCATTGCCGCGGTCGCCGGCGGATGGTACTACCTGAGCATGCAGGATGAGAAGGCCAGCTTCGATATGGCTCAAGCGCTTCGAACCCTAGAGGCCCAGCTTCGACCGTCAGGAACCCCGGCCCAGCCCGACATTCCCAGCTTCACTTCGGCGAAAGAGCGCGCCGACGCAGCCAAGAAGCAATTCCAAGGCATTGTCGACAAGTATCCGCACACCCACACAGCCGATATGGCACGCTACTTCCTGGGTGTGACGGCATCGACCGCAGGTGACAATGCCGCGGCTGAAAACAATTTCAAGACAGTGGCTTCCACATCCAGCCGGGAACTGGCGTCGGTAGCCCGCCTCGCGCTTGCCGCCCTGTATGGAAATACCAACCGCGCCAAGGATGCGATCGCCCAATACCAGCAACTGATCGACAAGCCCACTGCCTCCGTGAGCAAAGCGACGGCGCAATTGCAACTCGCCGAGCTTTACCAGGCCAACAACCAGCCTCTCGACGCCAAACGCCTGTACGAGCAGATCAAGAAAGACAATCCGGGCCAAGAAGCGGTTCAGATCGCCACGCAAAAGCTCACGGAATTAAAGTAGGTCTTTTCGGAACGAGGCGAATCTGAATTCTGGGCGCCACTCGCGAGGCTCTTTCGGACTAGAGATCTTCCAGCAGAGTTTGTTCCAGAGCAAGTTGACTGCAGGTGCGGTGAATCACTCCGTCCGCCTCGTGAGACTTGATGAACTGGAAGCCGTAGCGGAAAGCGTTCCTTTGGCGAACGATCGCATAGGTTCTAACGGGCCCAAACGGAAGTGTAAATTCCATCTCCTCAATCTCGCCCACGGGAAGTTCCTGCATTAGCATCGCAGAAATTCCGGATTCGCTGATGTCCACGCTGTAGCATTTCAAAACGCTGCAGGTGCGCGAATCAATCCTTACATCGACTTTGATCTTGAACCGAGCCTGTCGACGGGCGTCGACAATTTGAGGGGCCGCGGCAACGGGTTGATCCTCAGCTTTCACTTTTAACTTTTGAACCAGTGGCCCGACACTCGCTACCGAAATGCCATCCGACGTCCAGGAAGAAAGAAACTCCTTATTTTCTATCGGCACAAAGGCGGCAAGACTTTAGCTCGCGACGTGCGAACGGTGGTCGAGCGCCAAGGTATGGGAGGGACAATGCATGGTCATTCCCGCAGCCGGGCGTGGACACAAAATCATGGGCACAAAATAAGGAGAGGCCTGGCGTCCCGGATGAACTCACTCCAGAACGTTGGGCTCGAATCATCGCAACAATAAGATCCCTTAGGGACGCGCGTTTTGAGCGATCGAAGGTATCGGCTGGCCGACCGTCATCTTAAAGATTTTAATGTTCTTTCCAAATGACTCAATCTGCAGATCATGGAATTCGCTGTAGTCGCGTCGTAAATCGTCCGCCAGATCCACATCCCATCCTGCCTGCATAACCCACACTGTATTGCCTGGCTCCATTCGATAGACCTCGACAAGACGCTTCCATAGCTCTACGAAGTTATCCTGAGTGAATAGCGTGCCCGCCCTGTAGCCCGCCGAAACCACCTGATGCCCACACTTGAACGCTTCGAACTCTGGATTGGAAGTTTCGAACGAGATCGGCTGCTGCCTGCACAAATAGTGTCCGACGATGAGATCGCTCATGTAGTCCGTAAAGATCACATCCGATGGAGCGACATTATTCTTCACAAATTCCATCATGTCCTTCATGTGCGCCTGACGTTGATTCGCACGGCTCATGCTGGGCCGGCGCGGCCGCCCAAAGGCGACACACGCGATAAGAATGAGCGCAGCAATCGCAGCTCCGCGTCTCCATTTCTGACCAGCAAAGCTTGCAATAGCCACGCTGACCCCGGCGATTCCCGGAACAATCAGGAACGCGACGTGCCGCGTCCCCCCGTAGGGATAAACGTGGGCCAGACTCACTCCTGCAGCAACCGAAAACAATAGCAAAATCAACAGTCCCAATCGCCGTACGGACGCTCGCTCGGTCGGGCAGCCTTTGCCTTGCAGCAAGACGACAACTCCCGCAGCAAACAGAACTCCCATCACATCGCCTACTGCAAGCTGCCCAAAAAAATATTGAAATACCCCAAACGTGTGCCCGAACAAAAAAGGGATTCGACGGTCCTGCGCCGGGTCGAAATACGAGTGGCTAAGAAAAAACTCGCTCATCCAGCCCTGCAAAGCCGTACGAGATTCGCCCACTCCCAACTTCGAGATGTGGCTTTTGTAGAGCAACAGCGCGAGTCCCATCGCTCCCACTTGTCCGATGGCCCAAACCGCCGCTACCCGGACTGGTGTGCGCTCCGCAAAGATCCTGATTAAGGCATAGACGCCAAGTGCCGCGGCAAACAAGAACGCTGAATAATGAGACAGAAAAGCTAGATACAACAGCAAAGCAAACGCCGCCATGAAGAGCTGCGATCTCTTGGCAAAAGCCTCGTCCAGACAGTAGAGAGCGCTGACGAGAAACGCCAGCAGCAAAGCATACTGGCGAACTTCCGCCGCAAGAAGAATGATGGGCTGGAGGAAGGCGACGAACAAGAGTCCGATCAGCCCCGCCAGCGTGCCCGCAGTGCTGCTTAACCACTTGTAAAACATCCAGCAAAATGTTGCGCCCGCGATCACCGAAGGCATTCGCAGCCAAAGTTCTGAGGTTCCTAACCAGCGCCAGTAGTAAAGCAGAAGCGTAAGCAGCGGCGGGTGAGATGCCGTCAGACTCATTCGGTACGCGAGCGAAAGAGAATCCTGATTGGCGAGGCGGAAATGCAGAGCCTCATCCGGACTCAGAAAGGTCCCCGAGGCCGTCCACACGCGAGCTAGAAACCCGAGCGCCGTGAGGATGACCGCCGCCAATCCGGCATGCCGCTCCAGCCACTCCTTCGAGGTCTCGAGAGAATCGGCGTTCATCTCGTCCCAGTCCCATACGCGCCTAGCCATTTGACCGGCAGGTGCGCTGTCAGAGCGGTGGCGAGCCGCTCATCCGCCGTGATCATCTCGGTTTTGAACTGAATCGCCAACGCGGCGTAGAGGCAGCCGTAAGCGCTTCGCTCGTCTGTGAAAGTAATCTTCAAAACCTGGGCAATAACGTCTTGGGAAGAAATAGTAATTGATTCGTTAACCTTGCGTCCTTAAGATTTATGCTGGCGGTCTTAACCTTGACACCCGTTTCCCGCACGCTTTATCCTGAAATTGCTCCTTGCGGTACCTGCGCCTTCTTGGCGTGCTTCCGCGGGCCTGGAGCGGCAACGGACGGGGCGCGGAGGTTCCGATGTTGTTCGAGATCAAAGATTTAGAGCTTCGTCCCATAGAATTTGCGGAGAAGTTCGAACCGGGCGTGCTGGACCTCGGAACCGATTACCGCCAAGTCACCCCTATTGAGACCAGCGGCCGGGCGGATCTGGTCGAAGAGCATCACGGCAAGCACAAGATAATCCAAGACATACGGATCAGGGGCAAGCTGGCAACGAGCTTGGAATCAAATTGTGCGCGCTGTTTGGAACCTCTAACCCAAGACGTAAACCGCGAATTCGACCTGCTGTATCGTCCTCAGGGATCTGATGCCGGGCGCGATGAAATGTCCGTTACGGATGCTGAGGCCGAGATCAGCTATTATGAAGGCGAAGGCCTTGGGCTCGATGATGTCGTCCGGGAGCAAGTGCTGCTGGCCGTTCCGTTGAAAGTAACGTGCCGCGAGGATTGCAAGGGTTTATGCCCGCACTGCGGGAAGAACCTAAACGAAGGACAGTGTTCTTGCGCCGTGGAGATAGAAGAGCCCCGATGGGCAGCACTAAAGGAAATCCGCAGTAAACTAGCGCACTAGCTCTGATCTTGAAAAATTATTGCGCGAGGCGCAAGCGCCTTAGCGATGAGGAATTCATACCATGCCGAATCCAAAACGTAGACATTCGCAGAAGCGCACTTCCACCCGCCGGGCTCACGATGCTCTAACCAGCCACTCGCTCTCCGAGTGTCCCAACTGTCACGAAAAAAAGATGCCGCATCGCGCCTGCTCCAAGTGCGGCTACTACAAAGGCCGCGAAGTTCTCGAAGTCAAGGAAGTCAGCTAGCTCACTCCACCAATGCCTAGCGTGATCGCGCTGGATGCGATGGGTTCGGACCGGGCTCCCAAGCCTGAAATCGAAGGCGCAATCCATGCTGCACGAAATTACGGCGTGCGCGTGCTACTCGTCGGCCCAGAAGCCGAAATCAAAGCGGAACTGGATCGCCATCCCTCCGCTTCCCGCCTGCCCATCGAGATCGTCCACGCCAGCGAAGTCATCACCATGGAAGACAAGGCCGTGCAGGCGGTTCGCTCTAAGAGAGACTCCACCATGCGCGTGGGCCTGCGCCTGGTTCGTGAAGGTCAGGCAGCAGGTTTCGTCACCGCCGGCAACACCGGCGCCGCCATGGCATCGGCAAAAATGGTGTTAGGGGCGCTGCAAGGAGTGGATCGTCCTGCTCTGGCTGCCGTTTTCCCTACCGCACCCGGCACTGCCGCGATCCTGCTGGATGTCGGCGCCAACGTCGATTGCAAACCGCATAATCTGCAGCAGTTCGCCGTGATGGGCGAGATTTATTTCCGCTCCATGTTCGGAGACACAAGGTTTGGAGACACGAAGTCCGGAGATGCGCGATCCGGAGAAACAAAATTCGGACGCTCCGGCTTCGCCGCCGGCCGCCGCCCCCGTGTAGGATTGCTCTCTATTGGCGAAGAAGAGACCAAGGGCAACGACCTCACGCGCGAATCGTTTCACCTGCTGAAGCAACTGCCTTTGAACTTCGTCGGCAACGTCGAGGGCCGCGACTTGTTCAATGGCCACGTCGATGTCATCGTCGCCGACGGATTCGTGGGCAACGTTGCGCTCAAAGTGTCCGAGGGCGTCGCCAACCTGGTCCGCACCGTCCTGAAGGAATCGCTCAAAGCCACCATCACCAGCCAGGTCGGCTACATGCTTTCGCGCAGCGCCTTCTCCGACTTCAAGAAGCGTATCGACCACACCGAATATGGCGGCGCGCCTCTCCTTGGAGTGAAGGGCGTCTGCATCATCACCCACGGATCCTCCAATGCAAACGCCATAAAGAACGCAGTGCGCGTGGCCGCCGAATTTTCTGAGCGCAACATCAATTCTTCGATCGAACGAGGACTGGCCGCTCTCCATCCTGCGACGGCGGAGGTAGAGCCTGCACCCGCTCACTAGACAATGACTCCATCCACAGATCCATCCAGAGTTAACGACGCGAAAATCGCATTCATCTTTCCAGGTCAGGGATCTCAAGCCGTCGGCATGGCCAAAGATCTCGCCGAAAAACATCCCATCGCGCGGCAAACCTTCGAAGAGGCCGATGAAGCACTTGGCTACGAATTATCGAAAGTATGTTTCGAAGGTCCGGAAGATCAATTGCGCCTCACTGAAATCACCCAGCCCGCAATCCTTACGGCCTCAATCGCCGCTTTGAGGGTTCTCCAGATGCATTTTCCCAAGCCGGACTTTGTAGCCGGCCACAGCCTTGGCGAGTACTCAGCTCACGTTGCTTCCGGCACCATGACCTTCGCCGACGCCGTACGCACCGTGCGTAATCGCGGCAAGTACATGCAAGAGGCCGTCCCCGTTGGCGTCGGCGCCATGGCCGCAATCCTTGGAATGGAATTGGAAAAAGTCAGAAGCGTCTGCCACGATGCGGCGCAAGGCGAAGTTTGCTCTCCGGCAAATATCAACTCACCGGAACAGATCGTTATCTCGGGCAATACCGCGGCAATCGAGCGCGGAGCGAAACTCGCCGATGAACGCGGGGCAAAGCGTGCCAAGTTGCTCCCGGTCAGCGCACCGTTCCACTGCTCTCTCATGAAGCCCGCGCAAGACCGCCTGCAGGTCGACCTGAATGGGCTAAAAATGCAGAAGCCCGTCTATCCCGTCGCCTGCAATGTGGAGGCATCCATGGTCAACGATGAACTCCGCGCCCGCGCAACGCTAGTCGCGCAAGTCACCGGCGCGGTGCAGTGGGATCAGTGCATGCGTCTGCTGATCGCCCAGGGCGTCGAAGCCTTCGTGGAAATTGGCCCTGGAAAAGTATTGTGCGGCCTGATGCGCCAGATTGACCGTTCGAAGACCTGCTTGAACGTCGGCGGCGAGGACTCTTTGAACAAGACTCTCGAGCAGTTCGAAATTCAGAAAAGCAGCGTGCCCTTGAACTGACTTGCTGACCCGTATTGGCACGCACAACGAAATCGCTTCTGGATGCCGGTCGTCGTCTTACCGGAACTCCAGATCGCAAGGCGGAGAACTGATCGTCTTATCGCTTTTGTCCACATACAACTGAGCGTGTTGCGCGCGATCATTCACGATCAAATCAATGACCACTCCCGTCCCGCCCCCCGGACAATTACTCGCCCCGTATATCTTGTAACTCTTCACTAATCCCCACTGCCCGCCCGGTCCCCAATCCTGCTTGAATTCATTCAATGGATATTGTGCGTGATTCTGCGGATGTTGCTTCCAATCCGGATCGCGATAATAGACGCCATACGCCGTATCGAAGTCCTGCTTCTGCAGGGAGGAAAAGAACTTGTCGGCTACATGCTTCTCTGGCCAGAACCGATTCATCCAACCAACCGCGGCGAGCACCAATACAACAACGATCGCGGAAATAATCCGCGTTCTTTTCTTCCGTTCTCTTTCCGGATAGTATTCTTTCGCGTCCAGTAGGGTCATCGCCTCTAGCATAACGGACGCGGGAGGGAAGTCAAAAGTTCCAGGAACTCATTCAGTTCGGCGCCGAATGTTCTTTCAAAGGGTTCGCTTGAACAAAGGTATGGCAATCCCAAGGGTGACCGCCGCGAAGATCGACAAGAAAAGCATGTCGCCCCACACCGCCGCCAAAGTAGTCTCTTTCAGCAGCAGGCATTTGAATCCATCGACCGCGTAAGAAAACGGATCAACCTCGGCAATTCCCCGTAGCCACGGCGGAAATGCTTGAATCGGATAAATCGCCCCGCTCGGGAAAAACAATAATGTATTCAGGATCCCGAACATTGCCCGCGGCACCAGCGGATCTTCAATCCGCACCATCAGCAGAAACATCATCGTGTTGAATGCCAGCGATGTCAGCACGATCATCACCAGCAACCCCAACATCGTCACCGGATTGAAAATCGTATTCACTCCCGAAATCAGCGCCCCGATTACGCAAATAATCACGCCGGTCATCACCGCTTTGATCGCTCCGGCCGCGTTCAGACCCAGCACGAGTTCGAGCTTCGTGATCGGCGTCACCAGGTAGCCTTCATGCACCCCGCGCGCCTTGTCGTCGATATACAACATCCCACCGCCGATCATCACCGACACAAACATGGCCAGCGTCAGCGACCCAGGCAGCAGATATTTCATGTATTCGATGTAGGGATAGAGTTCCACAATCGACAGCGCCGTCTGCTGCAAAATCCGCGGCTCAACCGTGGGCTGGTTCAGCGCATTCGTCAAATCGGTCAGCTCCGACTCCAGCGCGGAGCTCATGAAGTTGTCGCTGTTATCCACAACTAACGCGATCTGTGGATGATTGTCCTCGTAAACCCGGCGGGAGAATTGGGGCGGAATAATCACGGCGCCGTCGAGCTTGCCGTTGCGTACGTCCTCAACTGCATGTTTTTCGTTATCGTAGTAAACCGGCACGAAAGTTCGGATGTTCGCTCGCACCGAGTCGAAGGCTTCGCGGATTTTGAGCGCCTGCGTTCCGCCGTCCTGGTCGACAATAGCAACACGCGCGTCGCGAATCTTTCCCCCAAACGCATTGCCCAAAATTACAAGCTGCACCAACGGAAAAATCATCGACGCCAGCATCAACGCCGGCGACCGAAAAAACTTGCGCATCTCGCGTTCGACGATCGCCATGATGTGGTTCATAATTCAACTCCGCAATAACAGGGCGGGTATTCGGTGTCCGATCTCTAGGGCTGCAGCCCTGGACGCTGCGGCATCACAAACGCATAAGCCTTCTGCAATTCGTCGCGTAACTGCCGCCCCGTGTAGTGAACGAACACATCGTCCAGCGTAGTGTTCTGCACAGATAGCGATTTCACTGCAACCCCGGCCGCAACCGCCATCTCGACCAGTTCGGTCGTCGTGCGCGAACCGTTCCCCGTCAGCACGCGATACATCCCCGCGCCCTCGTGCTGTACCGACGTCACGTCAGCCAGTGTGCGCAGCCGCTGCTCCCAATCCCCGGGAAAATTCTCGAACTGCGCCTCGATCACATTCGACCCCGGCACGCTCTTCTTCAGCGCCATGGGCGCATCCAGGGCGACAAGCTTACCGTGATCCACAATCGCAATCCGGTCACACAGCCGGTCCGCCTCGTCCATGTAGTGCGTCGTGATCAGAATCGTGAGCTGCCGCTGATTCTTGATATTCCCCAGCATCTCCCACACCGCCACACGCGATACCGGATCCAATCCGGTGGTGGGCTCGTCGAGAAAAAAGATTTTCGGATGATGCACCAGCCCCCGCGCAATCTCCAGCCGACGCCGCATCCCACCGGAGAGCGTTTTCGTCTGTGCGTCGCGCCACTTCGTCAAATCCACCAGCCCCAGCAGTTCGTCGATTGAGCGCTTCCGCTCTTTCGCCGGCACGTCATATAGCTTGGCGTAAATGTTGAGATTTTCCTCCACCGTAAGATCCAGATCGCTGGTCAGCGCCTGTGGTATCACGCCAATCATCCTCCGCGCGGCATCAGGGTCCTTGGCAACGTCGTGGCCGCCAATCAACGCCCGCCCGGCGGTGATCGGAATCAGGGTCGTCATCATTCGAATCAGCGTCGACTTGCCCGCGCCGTTCGGCCCCAGCAGGCCGAAAATCTCGCCATCGTTTACATAAAAAGAAACGTCGTCCACCGCCGTAAAATCGCCGTACTTCTTGACAATATGTTCGACCTCAATGGCGCGCGTCGTCGAAAGGTAAGTCCCGTCGTTCGCCTTCGCATTTACATCGGCTATCATTGCTGGCCTGCTGTCGCCGAACTCTGCGGAGTGTTCTCGCCCTTCATTTGCGCTGGTGATACCAGCACTTCGGCCGTCATGCCCGGCACGAACGCGCCCTTCGGATTGTCCAGCCGAATCTTCAGCACGATGGTCTTGATATCGCGCTTCCGCCGGCTCACATCGCGCTGCGTCGCAAAGTCGCCTTCCACCCCCTTGAAGAAAACCTTGCCGCTCGTGACCGTTCCTCCGGGGAGCCGCAC
>Ga0307474_10003922_pt1 | contig 10696 bp, 8 predicted proteins | sample atmos_gasesECM1C_2_FD_203312 | JGI IMG/M metagenome (GOLD analysis project Ga0307474, IMG submission 203312) | Hardwood forest soil microbial communities from Morgan-Monroe State Forest, Indiana, United States - atmos_gasesECM1C_05 | ecosystem: Environmental > Terrestrial > Soil > Temperate...
AAACTCGGCTGCTGCCCGTGAGGGCGCCCAGCCAGCGCTGCAATTGTCCAATGAGCGCGAGGTTGAGTACGGCGGGGACTGGCGCTGGCTAAGCGTCCGGTATATGACAGCGCGGACGCGTCGTGGTTTGCGATCTGCACCTCCTTTAGCGCGGCGCAGTAAATTTGGTCTGGAATTCAGATCGGCCGGGCATGACGTTCGAAGAGCGAGGACTTCGGATCGAAAGATGCTACGGTGATACGTGTTGCGAATGCAGAATCCGCTCTCCATAGAATGGAAGGAATCTTTGAACAATTCCGGTTCTTTGCGAAAGCCACCTCTTTCCCCAAGCTACAGCGCATTGCGTGGGCTCCTCACCTTCGCGTTGCTTTTTTCGTTCATGTTCTTCGTTAATTCGGCTTTCGCGATCGGAAATCCAAAACCGATCGGGAAAGACCTCTACGCGTGCATCGCGGACAACGATGCGAGCGCCAATTCTACCTTCCTGGTCGGCAAGGCCGGAATTCTCGTCGTTGACTCCGGGCTCAATGAAATAGAGGCGAGGAAGTGCATGGCGGAGATACGCAGCGTTTCGAGGCTGCCGATTCGGTACGTCATCAACACTCACTATCATCTCGATCACCAGGGCGGAAATAAGATCTTCAAGCCCGAAGCCAGCATCATCAGCACAGGCTGGACCCGCATGCGCACGATGGAGCTGCGCAACGACTCGCCACCGCGGCTTCCAATCACCGTTGTGCCGGCAGACGTCACCTTTGAGTCCGCGCTTACGATTAATCTTGAGCCTTACACGGTTGAAGTTATCTCGGGCGCTCCTGGGCACACCCTGGGTGACGCGTACGTCTATTTCCCAGAGCAGAAGGCGATCGCGACCGGCGACCTCTTTATGGGCCATTCGTGCCCAGCCATGGACGAAGGCAGCGTTTCTCACTGGATCGCCACACTGAATGCCTTCCTGGCAACACCCAGCGAGGCATTCGTGCCAGGGCATTTCGGAGTGGGAGATCGCAAGGACCTGGCGTTTTTTCGTGACTATCTCTCCGATCTGGAGGCTCAGGTGGTTACTCTTTCGGCACAGGGAATGACACTGGAGCAGGTGAAACGAAAGATTAAGCCCGGGCGCTTCGCCGGATTGAGGCAGTTTCCCCAGTATGAAGCGACCTTCGCCGATAATGCTGCATCGATTTATCGACAGCTTCATTCGACAAATCCTTAGCCGACAATCAATCGCCGCCGCACGGAATCTTGGTGCACGTATCAAGGCCTCAGATCGGTATGCACGGCGTGGCTTTTGGAGCAGCGGGTTGGAAGTATTCTCTTCGACTTTCCTGTCGCCAATTAGCTCATCCTTCCTTGTTACTAAACGGCGGCAGGCTGACACAGCCTCGAGCAATCGATTAACATCTTTCTGGAGAATCAACAGCCATGACCGAAGCAGAGATGATCGCCCAATGGGAAGAACACATCGGCTATGAATTTTCGAGTCGCGACGTCTCTTCGACGATTGCCACAATGGTGCATGATGCCTACGTCAACCACGTTCCAGTTATGACTGGCGGCTACGGCCACGAAGCCCTGCGCAGGTTTTATCAGGAGGACTTCATCTCGCCGATGCCAGCGGACACCTCGATCCAGCTGGTTGCCCGTACCCTGGGTCAGGATCGACTGGTGGACGAGATCATCTTCTCCTTCACCCACACGGCAGAGATGCCGTGGATGCTCCCGGGGGTTCCGCCAACCGGCCGCTGCGTGGAGGTTCCACTTGTCGTGGTCGTCGGATTTCGCGACGGCAAGCTCGCACACGAGCGCATCTACTGGGACCAAGCGTCTGTGCTCAAGCAGATCGGTCTGCTTACGGACCCATCGCTCCCTGTATTTGGAGCGGAGACTGCACACAAGCTGCTGAATCCAGCCATGCCCTGACTTCAACCTACGCCTATTCGGAATTGAGTTCCTTTGTATACTGGTTTGACGCATCAGTCGCAAAACTAAGGTCACGCACAATTACGAATCGCCATGAGCCAAGTGGTCAATCTCCAGTTAGGCGCATCCCGAGCCGTTGCTTTTCCGTCCGATCGCGTCCGGTCGCTGTTTCCCGCGCTGAATCAGAAGCCCGCCTTTATCTTCTTCGATAACGCCGCCGGCGCGCAGATTCCGCAAGTGGTCTTCGACGCCATCCACCGCCATCTTCTGCACCGCAATGTGCAGCGAGGTGGACGCTACACCAAGAGCATGGAAGTGGACGCCGCCATCGCTCGCGCCCGCGATAGCGTGGGCGTCCTAATCAACGCGCGACACCGTAACGAGATTGCCTTCGGCATGAACGCCACCTCGTTCCTCCGCCTACTCAGCCTCGCGATCGGCCGTACTCTCGACGGCCGCAACGAGATCGTGGTTACCGAACTCGACCACGAAGCGAACATCGCCACCTGGCTGCAACTGGAGCGCGAGGGAGCTAAGATCGTGTGGTGGAAGATGCGTGAAGACAACAATCTTCATGTGGAGGACCTGGCGCTTCTGTTCACCTCGAAGACTCGGCTGGTTGCCTGCACTGTGGCTTCGAATGCCCTCGGTTCCATTGTCGATGTCGCCGCTGTTGCCAAACTGGCGCACGCCGCGGGTGCAGAGGTCGTTCTCGACTGCGTGCACTATGCGCCTCATGCAATTATCGACATACAGGCATTCGATTGCGACTATCTGATTTGCTCCGGCTATAAAGTTTTCGGTCCCCACATGGGCTTTCTGTGGGGGCGCCTAGAGCTGCTCACCGAACTTCCCACTTTCCGCGAAGACTTTATTCCTGACGCTCCTCCCGGCAAGATTGAGGCCGGAACTTTCATTTATGAGAACGTTGCCGGGATGGACGCCGCTGTCAGCTATCTTGAAACGCTCGGGGCCAGCCTCGCCCGCGAAGAGGAAAATACAACGCTCGTGTCCCGGCGGGACTTCCTTGTCCGCGCCATGACAGCCATACGCGAGCATGAAGCGACACTCTCTCGGGAGATGCTCGAAGTTCTACAAGCCGCCGGGGCGACTGTGTATGGCGTCGACGACTCCACCCGCCTCGCCGAGCGCGTTCCCACGCTTTGCTTCAACCTTCCGCAGGTTGCCCCGTCGCTTGTCACCGAGACCATGTCGAAGCGGGGAATCGGCATTCGCGATGGCCACATGTACACTCCGCGACTGATGAAGCATCTTGGTATCAGTCTTGACAGCGGCGTCATCCGTGCCTCGCTTCTCCACTACAATACTGTCGAAGAAATTCACGAGTTCGGGAACGTACTCGGTAACATTGCTCGGAGTCAGTAATCCCGCCGCTCCCGCGTCAATGCCTTCTCCATCCGCCACATCTAACCCGATCGAGAACTCTCGCGAACTCGAACGCCGGCTCACGCAACGTCAACTTACTATGATGACCATCGGCGGAGCGATCGGAGTCGGACTCTTCCTCGGTAGTTCTGTCACCATCCGGCTCGCCGGTCCCGGCGTCATCCTCTCGTATATTTTCAGCGCCATCATTGCTGTAATCGTCGCTTACTCTATCGCGGAGATGGCTGTTATCCACCCGGTCCCGGGGTCCTTCGGGGTCTATGCACAAACCTATCTCAACGAGTGGTCAGGTTTCGCGGTCCGGATTACCTATGCCTTCGTTCAAATCATTGCCATCGGCGCGGAGGTTACGGCGGTTGCCATCTACTGTTCAATCTGGTTCCCTGCAGTGACGCAGTGGGTCTGGGTAGTCGGAGTTTCGGCGGCCCTTATCGTCATCAATGCCATGCGGGTCGGCAACTTCGCGGAATTCGAATACTGGTTCGCGATCATCAAGGTCATCGCGATCGTGGCGTTCATTTTAGTTGGGCTGGGAATTGTCTTCGGCCTTGGGCCCATTCATGCGGTAGGATTCTCCAATCTCACCGCACACGGTGGGTTTCTTCCGCACGGTATGAAGGGAGTCGGGCTTGCCATGAGCCTTACGCTCACCAGCTACATGGGCTTGGAGATCATCGGGGTCACGGCCGGCGAGGCATCCCACCCGGGAAAAACCATTCCTCGCGCCATGCGCGCTGTCGCTCTCCGGCTCGTCCTGTTCTATGTGCTCTCAGTCACCGTAATGCTCGCGATGACTCCGTGGGACAAGATCGGGAGTGGGATTACCGGCAGTCCGTTTGTGTTGGCCTTCGCGACCGTGGGTATTCCCTACGCCGCCGGGATCATGAATTTGGTCGTTATTTCCGCCGCTCTATCGAGCGCGAACACCAATCTCTACCTCACCAGCCGCACTCTCTTTTCGTTGTCCCGCGACGGCTACGTGCTGAAGGCGCTCGGCTGGGTTGGCGGGAACGGCGTACCCTACTTCGCCCTGATCGCATCGACTTCCGGCATGGCCGCTGCCATCATGTTGGCCATCTTCGCCCCCGGCCGAGCATTTTTGTCGCTCTACGGTGTTGCGGTCGCCGGTATGTTCTTCGTCTGGATCGTCATCTTGCTGGCCCATCTTGGTTTTCGCCGCTCGCTGGGCCGAGCTCGCGTCGCTCTGCTACCGGTTCGCCTGCGATGGTCGCCTTGCTCTCAGATCGTCGCACTAATTATTCTGGCCGCCATCGCGATGAGCACCTTCCTTGTGGAGGGCCTGCAATACACAGTCCCGGGTTTCGCGGTTTTTCTCCTAGCGACCACGGTAGTGTATCGGATGTTGAAACGAAGAAACCGCAATACTTGATTACCCCGAAAGTTGTCTCTATTCTGGTTGTGCTCCGCAAGTAATTTCGTCGGCGCGGAATTAGGGATCGTTTCCCACTCGCCAGCCCCATGAACTTCTCAAGGGGTCGATACAGACAGCCAGAGGTTTTACATCGCTCCAGCCATCCGTAATCACAAGCAGTCGATGCGGATGGCGGCCCATGAGCCGAAGTCGTTTAATAAACCCGGACCCCTCCGTTTCAACGGAGAAGCAATCAGTGCTCGATGATTCCTCATCGCAGTTGCCTCATGCGGCGTTTCTCTCCAGGGAAATTTCATGATGTAACCACCGAGCGTCGGCTTAGCTTAGCGCTGATTTCACATCGCCGGGGCTAATCGATGCCGATTCATTGCTCTCGAGCGGGGCAGGGACTATCATTATTATTACTACTGTGCTGATCCGCTGGCGGTCCGGGCCCTAGTCTCATGTGTGGGCGGCCTTCGTCGTAATGGCGAACCGAGTGTTTCATTTACTTGCAGGCGACCTCTCACTGAGGGGAATCAGGAAGTCCAGACACTCGCGCCGGATCGTTTCCACAACCGTTCGCAGTAGGCGGCTCACGTTCACTTCATTTCTGGCGCTCTTCGTCTGATCAAGCGACGCTGGCCCTCGGAACCGCAACTGGTGCCAGAACGGAACTGCTGGGTCGCGGCCAAAGTACCACTTTGCCGTTACGGAAAAAGTGTTAATCAGCAGGCTGTGGCTTTCGGATGGCGTTCCCTGATTCCTATAGAAGAACGTTGTAAGAGTTCCCGGTTTCGCCTTCCAGCGCCAGAACAGCTGAAACCCGCGGCAGTGGCACCGAATCAGGGTCTGTGCCGAACGATGGTCAATACCTGCTTCCAGTCCAACCAGCGCGCACAGCGGTTCTTGTGTGCGACCAGGATCGGAGCCTGCGATTTTACGTCGACCAGATTGGATTCCGGCTGATCGCTGACGCCCGTTTCGAGCCGGTGACCGCTGGGTAGCGGTTGTGGGTTCCCTCTCTGCAAAGAAACAAAAAAAACAAAATCCCGCCGCCCCGCCGCGGCTCAGTCGCGAGACTTGATAAACACAACGTAGCGGCCGTCGGCGGAAAGCGAGGGTTGTCCGCAGTTGGCGCCGTCACATTGGCTAACATCTAGAGCCGCGTCGCCTCCCGACTTCAAGTAAACGTCTGTCCACTCAACCGGGCCGTAGAGGGTTTCTTTTGACTGACGTTTCGTGTAAAGGCTCGTGCTGCCATAGACACGCTCCCAGCTTTGCAGGTGCTCGATCATTTCGAGGTCTCGCCCCAAACTGGGATTGTAGGGCATCGCTGTGACCTTCCCGGAGTTCAATGACAGCAAGCCAACCGTAGGAAGCTCGGCTGGTTTTCCTGTAAGCACTAGAACTGTATCCGGATCGTCTAGGCTGAATCCCACTAGTTTGGTGATCTCCGCAACGGTGTACCGTTTAACAGCGTTCCCTCCGGATAGCTCGACTCGTACAACGTCCGTTCCCTTCAAAGCGAGAATCTCCTTTCCGCCGGGGACGAACACCGGAGAACGATATCCCCTACTCGTCGTCATCTGCTTCGTGCTCCTCGAGCTGAGATCGGCCAGCCATATCTGGCCACTGACCACTTCGTCTCCCGGAGCCTTCAGGTTGCTGGCGTCATGAGAAATTCCAGCGTAACGTAGGACCTTATCCCAGAACGATTCCGTCTTTGTCTGGCTGGCAGGAGGGGCTGCTGGCTTCTGAAAGCGGCCCTCAGCGAGGGTCGTTAACCCTGCCGATAGCAATAAGAGCACGCAACCAAGCTCTCGCTTTACCGCTTCCTTCTGCATAAAATCTCTCTCGTCGCATCCTTAGTTGCAGCTGAAGAGTACACAAAAGATCCGGTCGTCAGCGACAATTCTTAGCTTCGCATCTTTCCGCGGAACCGTAAGCAACATTTTCTTGTTTCCGGCTTGCAAGACGAAGTAGGTCAACACCTCTTTGTTTTCCCATACCAACCATGCCTGCGATCCTTCGGGTAGCTTTTCGTCGCCAATTTCGGAAACGCGTGGCAGCGACTGACTGGCGATGAGAGTTCCGTAATTGACGGGCAGCAAGAGAAGTTCGACAACCACCAGAAAAATCAACAGACCCACAAGGACTTTAGATGGCACGGCTTCCGAGGTCTGCGAACGTATCGCGTAGAGCAGAACCGCTGCGCTGAGCAGTGTGCCGGCAAGCAGACCGCAGAAATACAAGCTACGGTTCCCAACGCTCGTAAGTAGGATGCCGTTGATCCACTCGTGCTCGGGAGGTTTGTCTTTCAGAAGCAAGCTGCCGTAAACAAAACAATTCCGCATGACGAACTGAATCAGTCCCATTGCCAGCAAAATGCCAACGAACAGGAGACGGTTGGGTTTCGCAGTCCAATTTCTAACCCACTGCCCAGCTTGAGTCTTCGACCCAACAGGCCAGAACAGATAAGGCAAATAAAAGATCACCGAGAGAAACATCATCACCAAGAGCACGACGGGCACTTCGGAAACCAGGTAAACCAGAAAACGGCAGCCCGCAAACAAATATTTCTCATCGAACACATCCAGGTTCGTGGCAATGCCGTAGACGCTGAGCTGAAAGCGCAGCGTAAGATATCCCACTAGATAGAGCACGAAAGTAGCAAATGCCGTGTAGCTTGTCCATTTACCCACTAAGCTTTCTATCTTGTTGATAAGTTCACTTGTCAGGTCGGGCATTCTAGTTTCCCGTCAAGAGAAAGGGTCCCCAATAAAACGGATGCGCATACTCCGTTTGTGCCTTCACCGCGGTTAGAGCCAGTCGTGCGGCCTCACTGGGTGACTTGGTCTGCGCCTCTCGATAAAAGGTCTTCATCCACAGCGCTGTCGACGGGGCATGCACCTCCCACGATGTAAGCACCAGCGTACTGGCTCCGGCGTAAAGCAGTGCCCGCTCCATGCCCAGCAGTTCGTTCCCGTGCGTCACCCTAACTTGGCCGGTTTCGCAGGCGCTCAGTACCACCAGACTGTTCTTGGGCAACGGTAGGCCGAACATGTCGGCAGCGGTAAAGCGCCCGTCGTCTTGTGCGCTTGGCTTTCGCAACATCAGAAACGAGAACATCGGATTGATGGATTGAAACTCCCCATGCATCGAGAGATGCAGCAAGTTGTAGTCTTTGGCCAGCCGCATCAGTTCATCATTCTTCAGCATCACATCCGTAATCATCTTGCTGCGGCCGGGATAGAGGCCGGCAATGCTTCGTACCTCGTTCATTGAATCGGTCATGCCGGGATAAGCCACCGCCAGCAAACGGCCCCCAGCAAGATTCGGCAAGCGCTCCAGGTTCGCGAGTACGGTGGCGCTCGGTGCGTATGTGATTTCAAACCGCTCTCCCAGATAGCTGCCGTCAGCGGGATCTTGCAGCACCTGGAACGGCAGCAGATTCAAGCCTTCGTGCGGCACAATGACAAGGTGCTTGGTTTTTAGGGATTTCAGTACTGGATTGATGCCTACCAGGAAAAGCTCTCTGGACGCTTCCTCATCGAACTTGGCGTCTCCCCGGCTCAGGCTTTCGCGCAACGAGCCGACCGACTTATTCACAAGATCGCTGGAAAAATAAACGTCCAGCACCTGCACATCGTCCTTGCTGATATGCCAGAGGATCAAGCCATCTCCCACTACGAGATAATAGAGAAGATCATATTGTCCTTTCCCGGCTGCGGCTTGTGCTTCTCTTAGTGACACTAGTTTTGCTTCCAACAAGCCGTGCAGCCGCGGAGCCGTTTTCGCAATTTGCTCCTGCAACTCTCGATCCTGAGCTTGCAGCGCGCTTACTCTGGACTGCGCTTGAGCGATTTCCTCTTTGTGCTTCTCGGGCTCTGCCGACCACTTGAACAATTTACCTTGCTCGCTGGCAATGCTGCCGTTGAGCTTCGTCGCCTGTGCTAGCAACAAGCCCTCCACCGTCAAGCCTAGGTTCGGCGGCCGGTTGTAAAGCAAGTCCACCATCGCGCGTGAGCGCGAGTGTTCCATCAGATCGAACGCATCGGCCACGCGTTTATGGTCCAGCAGTTCCAGTATCGCGCCGTAATAAATATCAATCTTGTCCTCCAGCAAGGAAGTGCGGGACTGCTCATCCTGCAGCCGCATACGGTCCTTTTCGAGCAGGTCAACCGCTTTCAGGTACGAACTGAGCGCTGCATCCGGGTGCCCTTCCCACTCGAGGGCTGTGCTTTCCAGGTACAGCGCGGTGGGATTGCCACTCTCAACGCTAAAGCCGTTCTGTTGCATTATCGTGCGCGCGAGGGCTGCCGACGTCGGATTCTCATCCCTGCTGAAGTGTTTGTGATAGATAACTTGCGACGGCTTCGTTATGTGAAAGGTTGAGCTCTCAAGCTGCGCATCGATGCTCGCTATCGACTCGAACTGTTTCTTATAAGCGTCCAACAGAGGCAAGGAAGAGTTCGCCATACCCACTAGCAATGCGTACCCGCTACGCCGGGCAATCTCCACTGCCTTAAGGTAATCAGTGCGAGCCGCCTCAATCTCCTCGGAACACAGCTTGAAGCTACGTTTGTAATCGCACTGCTGGCCTCTCTCCGACCATACATACCCTCGGTCCTCATATACCGAAACCAGCAACTGGGGATCGTTGACCTGAGCACTCATTTCCGCCGCGCGGTTCAAGTATTCGCCGGCTCCGATAAGATTGTTGCGTTTTGTCTCCAACTCCCCAGCCACATCCAACGCATCGACCAGATCCCGCTTGCTTGCCCCCTGCGTGGCCAACCGGATGGCATCGCGGATATGCCCCGCGCCGGACTGCATTTCTCCCTTCTGATTCTCGACCGCTGCTAGGCTGGTCAGGGCTTGGCCCTTCGTCTTCGCATCGCCGGACTGGTCTGCCAACTGCACCGCCGAAATCAGCAACGAAGCCTTGACATCTGCGTGTTGCAATAGACCTTCAACTCTTGCCAGCCTGATCACTCCCACCGCTTCGGCAGCATAGTTTTGCCGCGCGTGAAATATCTGGTTGCTGGCCTGCAGGTCGCGCTTTGCCTGACGCAACTCCTCCGCACACATCGCCGGAAGCGGTGGCATAGTTAGGAAGGATGATGGCACAGTTCTGTAAAACGCGTCCCGGCAGCGATCGAGATGTTCTATCCCTTGCTTTTGGAGAAGCGCTGGGTCAGTTGCCTCCTGCGCGCAGGCCAAACTCCCGGCCAATATCGCCGCCAGCTGTAAACGGAATAAACGTCCACTGCGGAAATTTTTGTGCGGAACCAAGATCCAGGAAGCCATGCTGACCCTCCACCCTGACAGAAGTGTTTTCCCCGGGATCGCCTAGCTGGCCCAATGCCGTCCCCTTCATTAACCGCCGCACCAAGACTTGCAGAAAAACGCAGGAAGGGACGATGATGCGGGATCGTATTGCATACCCGACCCGTAGTCAAGCAATCGATAAAGGCGAGGTTGGGAAAAGGCGAGATCGGCAAGGGGACATCAGGAAGGCTGAGGAGATCAGGATGTGAATTCGGACCGCTGCGACGGTTATGAGCGAGGGCGGTAGCCCATCACTGGCCGCCGGGAATAGATCGCTGCCGGATCATCAGGGTCGGAGGTGAGTTGGGCCAGCTTGTGAACCATGCCGACTATCGAATCTATCGGGCAATCGAGTCGAACCCGGGAGGTCTCCACTGCGTCTGGAAGTCAAGCCGCTTTGAGAGTACCCAACCGCTGAGATGAGCGACTCGGTTGGGCCCTTCCATGTCTTGCGACGCAGAAACCTGCGCGTGCCCTCGGGCAAGTTCTCCAAGCGCTCTTTCAAACCAGGAACGGAATGCCTCGCGGTAAGGGCGCAGGCTTTGCGGCTCGGTGAGCAGCTCGAATTGTGGATCAATAGCGGCCTCGACCAAGCGCCCGCGGAACAATCCGCACGGAAGGAGTGCATGGTGCCGAGACGTGCTTCCTCCAGATGAGCTA
>Ga0307474_10003923_pt1 | contig 10696 bp, 10 predicted proteins | sample atmos_gasesECM1C_2_FD_203312 | JGI IMG/M metagenome (GOLD analysis project Ga0307474, IMG submission 203312) | Hardwood forest soil microbial communities from Morgan-Monroe State Forest, Indiana, United States - atmos_gasesECM1C_05 | ecosystem: Environmental > Terrestrial > Soil > Temperate...
GGTATCCAATCGAACGTGTTGCCCTTTGGAGTTGATCGTCGGCTGGGCAGTTTCCAGGGCAGCCTCCACTACTGACCGGATTTGGATCCACTCTTTTTGCAGTGTCAATTGACCACGGGTGATACGCGATATATCGAGCAGATCGTCGAGAAGAACAGCCATGTGCGATGCCTGCCGGTCAATGACATTCAACCCCCAGCTACGTTGAGCACCGGACGCGGCGTCAGAGCGCGCCACCTTCACCGCCTGTCGTATGGGTGCCAACGGGTTTCGCAGTTCGTGGGCCAATGTTGCAAGAAATTCGTCCTTGCGCCGATCCGCAAGCTCGAGTGCTTCTCGGGAACGAACACTCTCGGTCACATCAAGACTGACGCCAACCATGCGTGCCGTCATGCCTCTTTCGTCGACCAATGGACGACCGTACGCTAACACCCAATGAAAGCTCCCGTCGGGCCACCTCACCTCGTACTGTTCTTTGTAATCGGTCGATGCACGAAGTGCTTGTTCGGCGCTGGTTTGCACTCGCTCACGCTGATCGGGAACGATCGCTGCAAGAAAGTCAGAATAAGGAAAAGGCTCCTCAGGCAGCAGCCCATATATCGCCTTGCATTGAGCTGAAGTGACTAGCGTCTCCGATTCCACAAGATATTCCCACGTTCCCAATCGGGCCGCCTCAAGCGCAATGCGCAGGCGCTGTTCGCCAACTTGGAGCCGCCGTTCGGCCGCGTCGCGTGTGGATTCGGCTTGCGCCTTGGCATTCTCCGTTCGCAACATTACTGCGGTGACAATCCACACCGCTGCCGCAAAAACGAGCGCGGAAGAGGTGACCAACATTGCGAAACCGAGCGCATTGCTGAGAACGCTCATGCGCTCGCCATAGAGTATGGCGCCCCCGACAACAGCGGGTAGGAGAATCGCCGCTGGCAGTAGTCGCCTTGCCACGTTACCGGCAATCGAGTCGGACAAAAGTAATCGCGTCAATCCCGCGTCGGGCTGCAGGAATAGGCCTCCCGCGCACAGAAGTAGCGTGCAAATCGCCGAATGCAGCGACACCACGGACGTGCGGAAAAAGGGCGACAAATCAGGTGCCTGATAAAGGTAGCCGCCGATGCTGGTTACCGGTATGACGACAGCCGCAAGCAAGATGGCCTGGGCAGTGAGCGCTTCGCGAGAGGACGCAAGAATGAGATAAGCCGTGCCAATCATTAGAAGACTGGTGGCCATACCCACCGATGTGCGTCCGGGCCATCGATCAGTGGAATGATCTGTCACCAGCCATTGATCGATTCGGAGATCGATTGAAAGGGAGTATTGCGTCAGCACGGCGGCAGCGAATGCGATTACCAAACATGCGCATGCGGCAGCCATGAGGCTGAACGCGCGGCCCTTGGCCCAAAGGCCAAACAGGCCCATCGCCAGAATGATGAGGCACAGAGCGGTGCCGCTTTTCATCAAAAAAAGATAAGGCCATTGACGTTGCGTCGCGGCGGCCGTCGCGAACCAGAGGATCAACATCGATAGAGCAATCGCGGTAGTCAAGAACGCCAGTGCCGGAACAGAGGCGAGCACGACTTTGGATCGCGTCATCTCGATTCCCGTGGTGTCGAGCGGAGTCATTTCCCCATTTCTCCGTTTTTGCAGTTAGCGCCTCATCCATCCTCGTGGGTCGCCATGCCAGGATTTAACGAATAGCCGCCGGCGGCCCTGAGCCAGTCTGACAGTTCCCTCGGATGCTTCGGCCATTCGCTTGCGCCAATCTCGGCGGAGGGGAAGGGCAATTGAAGCGTTCCCCATATGACCTTGGGGCCTACAAATATCTGCTGTATTGCATCGTAGTCATTGGGCTCGGCCGCACGGGTTGAAATAGTCACTGTTCAGGTGCTCGCGGTTTGTCGGTGTGTTGCACCGCGGTCGCGCTCGTCAGCATCGACAGCTAGAGTTGTGCGTGGCGCATTGATCGCCGGATACCGGAGTGACTTCTCGTAGCGCCACACTTCGAGGGGAAATGTTCCGCCCGGCACCATTACATGGTCGGTCACTGTCCCGGTTCTTAACCAGCCACACTTTTCATAGAATCTCGCGGCACGATCATTGCCAACAGCGCAGGCAAGCCAGGCGGTATCGACACCCCCGTCGCGTAGATGTGCTTCCGCGTCGGCGATCAGAACCGCGGCAACGCCGCAGCCTCGGGCAGAGGAAGATACATAGAACTGATACAGCTCGGCGCCCTTGAGTACGTAAAAGCCGACGGGCTCACCTGCCACTGCCGCCAGGCGCACGCCGCCCGAAGCCCGATGAAGTCTTTCTTCAAAGCTCTGTAACGTACGTACGCGCGCGAGTTCCGCCGGTACGATTCGAGCATGAGCGTCTCGCCAGCCGTCGAACCAGAGCTTCGCCAACAGTCCGATCTCAGGTAATTGGGCATCTCTTATGTTTGCGCCGGTCAAGAGTCTGCGCTCCGATTATTTGCCGATCCTTAGCATCGCATACTCATCGGCCATTTTCCTCGGGTTTAGCCCATTCAGTCGCGCGTCAGGTCGCGATTTTTGTCTGGTTGAGCTCAACGATCGACGCCGGGCGGATGATGCAGCGAGTCGTAGGCAGCAATATCCGCTGATGAAAGATTCTCAGCCTTCCAAACCATCGCCCGATGAATGCGATTCCAGCCGCTGGGGTGGTCGAAGAAGATCACTTCTTCGACCGGTCCCGGCTGCATCTTGCGGTACTCAGCCAGGTGCAGCGCCGCCTGCGCGGCGCCGTCGGGTTGTCGCGCCGCGTTGAGACCGAACGCGTCCGCCTCGGCCTCCATCGATCGCGTGATCGTATTGAACAGGGGTGTCAGCGCGAAACCATAAACCGAGAACAGCGCGACCAGTAAGGGCAAGCCGGCGATGTCGGCGACGTCGCGAAATCCCCAGCGCTCGCCGAACTTGAGCATGACCCGCCCGAACGCCCATGACATGAAAGCGAAGCCGATAACGACGAGGACCCCAAATCCCAGCACGCCCTTGTACACGTGGTTCAGCACGTAGTGCCCCATCTCATGACCTATCACGGCTTCGACCTCCTCAGGAGAAGCTCGATTTATCAGGTTGTCGTTCAGACTGATCTGGGCCGAACCCGCGATACCGCTGACGTGCGCGCTCATTTTGGTGGTCTGCTTGGACGCATCGAATTCATACACTTGCTCGACCGGAATGCCGTTGGCGCGCGCCAACGACAAAATCCGCTGCTTGAGCGGGCTCTCGGCCAGTGGGTAGAACTTGTTGAATACAGGCTCCAGGTAGGTTGGGCCAATGGCTATTTGAAAAATCAGGAACAGAATCGCGACCGCGGAGCCCCACAACCACCATGTTTTCGGCACCTTGCGAATCACCGCGTAGATCGCGACGGCCGCGAGCGTACCGAAGATCAGGGTGATGACCAGGCCCTTGGCCTGCTCGCCCAGCCAAGCTGCGAGCCCCTGGTTCGACATGCCGTACTGGTGCTCGCGGACGTAGCCTTCATAGGCTGCCCAAGGCAAAGTTACCACCGTAGTCAGTATGAAATACTGAATGGCATAGAGCGCGTTTTGCGCCCAGCGAAAACGTGTCAGGCGTGCGGCGAGGTCCCGCATCCGCGCCGAGAATCGCCAACCCAGCAGGGCCCATGCAAGCAAAAGTCCAAAAAGGAAGTCCCAGAGCACCAGCCAATACCCGCCCTCGAAGTAGGCATCCGACCGAGCCCGCGCAGCCGGCGTCATGGTCGCAAGATACGCGGCGGTTGCGGCATCCGCGTCGAAATGCGCCGACGCGGCCGCGCTCGACGGCGCGTCCGCAGCGCAGGCGGACTGCATTGAGCAGACGGAGGTGAGCGCGATGAGCGCAAGGGCAACGATCGCCAGGGAGACTCTGCGGATCATGAGATTTCACTCCCGGCAAATTTCACGGATATTATGCTCCGCGCGCCCGCGATTGACGGCTGAGTTGCGCTCGATACTACCAGATGTAGGGCATGAGACGATGGCGAACGCGGCTCGCGTACTCGTTGTAGCCGGGTAGGTCGCGGCGCAAGATCCGTTCCTCATCGAGAAGCCGCCAGACGAGTAGCGGCAGGATGAGTGGGAGCAGACAGATGGTGAGCCAAGAGCCGAGTGCGAGCGGCATGCCGATGAAAAGTCACAGCGTGCCTGCATACATAGGGTGACGCGCATACGCACGGGGCCCGGTGAGAGGCCAATCCGGTAATCGAATGGAGGCAGGACGACGAAAACAAAGAAAGCGAAAATGATGAGCGACACGATGATCTTTTGCGTGTCTTCTTTCTCGTGCTGCGGTCCGGCATTCATCTAGCCCTGCGGATTCTCCTCAGGCTCTTTCGCAATTCTGTGGGCCATCCACGCCAAGACTGCGACCGCGACGAGCAATACGCTCCACAGCACAACACGCCTGCGCGGAAATGGGGCAGCTTTGGCGATAAGCCGAGCCATTCCGCCCGATACTTGGGCGGGGCCCAGTGTGGCAGGCGCAATCGCCAAAGAGTTGGGTAAGCGGCTCAAGTCGGCTTCAGCGCGATTGGCAGAGGCGTTGCCTGCCTTTCGATCTCGCGGACCCAACAGCGAGCGCGCGACTACCGCGACTACCACGATTGCGATTTGGGCCTCAATTCACTAAACTCCCAAACGAAATTGTCATTGGGGAGTAGCCGTCTTCTTCCCCAAGAAGAGCCCACGTCAACAGACTTAGCATCCTCATGCTATGGCGCGGGCAGTGATTTTCGGGATCGTCCTGACCCCGATATCGCCTGGCGAGACCTTTGGCCTTCGATGTGCTCACCTTTGCCGGGCGAGCGATGTCGTAAGCGCCATTGTGTTCTCGCTCGCCCGGCAGAGGTTTTTCAGCATGGCGCTCAATGTGCTGCTCTTTTTGCTTTGTGCCGCGGCAATTTACCTATCCTGCGAGTATTTTGTGAACGGTGTGGAGTGGGTGGGGCGCCGCTTAGGTATCGGTGCCACGGCGACTGGAACCGTCCTTGCCGCCTTCGGCACTGCGCTTCCCGAATCGGCCGTAACCTTTATCGCCGTGGTCTTCGGACGCGATACGGCACAGAAGGAGATCGGCGTAGGTGCCGCCGTCGGTGGACCACTCGTGTTGTCCACCATTTCCTATGCGGTGGTGGGCCTCGTGCTTTGGTCCTCCCGACACAGGTTGCGGCGCGGCAATACCGAGCTTCAACTTGATACGCTGCGACTGAGCAGCGATCAGGCTTGGTTTTTGCTCATTTTTATCGTGGTTCTTGCGCTTGGGTTGATGAGCTTCCCATTCAAGCGCTGGCTTGGAATTCTGCTGTTCGGCGCATACGCCTTGTATGTATGGCGCGAAATCACCGCGGGTCATGGCAGGGAACATCAAGATGAGCCATTGGAACCCCTCAAGTTTAGACCGAGAAACCCGAACCCAGGTCTGGCGTGGGCTTCTTTGCAGACACTCATCGCTCTTGTGGTAATCGCCGTGGCCTCTCATAGCTTCGTGGATCAGCTGGAGAGCATCGGCACTCACCTTGGGGTCTCGCCGCAGTTGGTGGCGTTGATCTTGAGTCCCGTGGCGACCGAACTCCCTGAAACATTGAACGCGCTCATTTGGGTTCGCCAGGGACGTGAGCGGTTGGCGCTCGCCAATATCTCCGGCGCCATGATGATTCAAGCGACAGTGCCCGCTGGACTCGGCGTGCTTTTTACGACGTGGCGTTTCGATCCGCCGTTGGTGATCGGGGCATCCACGGCGACTGCCGCCGTTGTTCTGTTGTTGATGATGTTTCGACGGCAACGCGTGAGTGGGATAAGTCTCATCCCGTTGGGGCTGCTGTACGTGCTGTTCGCAATAGTCGTCGCGCTCGTTCAACATTCGCGGGTTTAGCCGAACGACGCGGTTTATCGCTCGTTCATCGCTGGAGGACTCCAAATGGTCATCGGAATTGCACAGGCAGCAACCAATCTAGGCGTTGCTGTGGCGGTCGGCGCCGCTATCGGATTTGAACGACAGTGGCGTCAACGCCTGGCCGGCCTTCGAACCAATACGCTGGTCGCGCTGGGCGCTGCCTCGTTCGTTGTCTTTGAGAGCCTTTTTTCGACCGATACATCTCCCACACGGATCGCGGCCCAAGTGGTCTCTGGCATCGGATTTCTTGGCGCCGGCATCATCTTTCGCGAGGGGCTGAACGTAAGAGGGCTCAACACGGCTGCGACATTGTGGTGCTCCGCGGCCGTGGGCGTTTTGGCCGGCGGCGGGGCACTGTGGTATTCAGCGATGGCGGCATCGATGGTCATTGCGGTCAATTTGCTGCTGCGCCCGTTGGTGCAGCGAATAAACCGACAACCGTTCGCATCGGCGGAACTGCAAAGCGGCTATGTCGTGAACGTGGTTTGCAGGGGCGACAGCGAGGCCCATGTGCGGGCGTTGCTGCTGCAAGGACTCAGCACCGGTGGGCTGCACCTGCACCGCCTCGACAGCTCCAATATCGAGGACTCCGATCGTGTAGAAGTGCTTGCCGTTCTTTCCGCGGATGATCGTTGCAACGGCATACTCGAACAAATTGTCGGCAGGCTGAGTCTGGAACCTTCGGTGACGGCGGCGCGCTGGCGGATTGATCAGTCAACGGAATAGACAGGAGGGTTAGTCCACTGGTTCGTCTTCAAACTGGCCGTCATATGCAACTTGCTTGCCCAAGTTGCGAGGGTCGAAGTCATTCTCATGCACGACGCAACTGAGGTTCGCTTTCGCGAGTCGTGGCGTCCGCCGCGCGGCACGCGAGCATCAGGCAGGGAACGATGAGCAACGATAAGGCCCATCGCGTGAAGATCGACCGGGTGCCGCTCAATCGTTGCCGCGACGAGAACTCAGTTCGTAGCGGATGCACGCATGCATGGGATGGAAACGTAGGGCATGTTCTGTAGGAATTCGCGGACACGAGGGGCGGCTTGGTTGATTAGCCGCGGATGGCCTCGTGATGCCCGGACAGCCCCGGCCGACGAGGAGTATTACTGCTTGTAAACGGTTCCCTCCTTCATCACGAACTGAACATGCTCAAGCTCACGAATGTCGGCGATCGGATCGCCGTTCACCGCGATGATATCGGCGGATTTCCCCGGGGTGATCGAACCGAAAAGTTCGGAATGCCCGATGAGGTCAGCGGCATTCACCGTTGCCGCCTGAATTGCCTGCATGGGGGTCATTCCAAACTTGACCATGAACGCAAATTGACGGGCGTTTATTCCGTGAGGGCAAACGCCCGCATCTGTGCCGAATGACATCTTCACGCCGGCACGAACGGCCTTGGTAAAGTTGCGACGCTGTGCTTCCCCCAAGCCGGCGTCGTGCGCGAGGAAATCGGCGGGGGTCGAGGGATCAGACTGGATACATTCTTCGTCGTAAATGTCCATGTCCAGATACGTGCCGTGTTGTTTGGCGAGTGCGATTCCTTCGTCATCGATCAGGGTGGCGTGTTCAACGGATGCGACTCCGGCGCGGATCGCATTCTTGATGCCCTGCGCGTCATGCGCGTGCGCCTCGACCCGTAGGCCGAAGTTGGCGGCTTCCTCCACGGCCGCTTTGATCTCTTCCGGCGTGAATTCGATGGACTTCGCATTGCTGCCGTGGGTGAGAACCGCGCCGGTCGTTAAGATTTTGATGTGATCGGCGCCAAGGTGTGCCAGTTCGCGTACCACTCGGCGGACCTCCCAAGGACCGTTGGCAATGCCGTAGCGAAGATCCAACGGAAGCTCGATGTCCTTGGCCAGTCCGGTCATCGCGCCCGCTCCTTCGCTGATCGTCACATACGCGCCCGCAACATACATGCGCGGCCCGATGAATATTCCCTTGGCGATGGCATCTCGCATGGCGACATCGTTGAAGGCGCGATAGACACCGACGTCGCGCACCGTCGTAAAGCCCGCCAGCAGCGTGACGCGCGCATTCGGGATCGCGGCGTAGGCGGTTTCCGTTGCGCTCATGCGCAAGGAAATCAGGGGGTCGGCGTCGTGCAGGTCGGCCAGGTGGGTGTGGCAGTCAACGAGTCCCGGGAGCACTGTCATCTTCGATAGATCGATGAGCGTGGCGCCATCGGGTATCTTTAGGTCTGCGCCAACCGCTTCGATTTTGGCGCCGCGAACCAGGATGATTTGATTTGCGAGCGTTTTTCCCGACAGCGCATCAATGAGTTTTCCGGCGCGAATGGCCGTGAGGCTCGGCGCTGCCGACTCGACGGCTTGCGCTAGACAGATTGCCGGTGCCAAGGCCAGACACAGGGCCTGCATAAACATTATTTTCACGGGTGTCCTTGGGGGTGAAACATCGGATCGACTGTGGTGTTTTTCTTCCGTTATTCATAGTTTACCGATAAGTGGTGGAATCACGGTAATTTGCCGTTCGACGGCGTCTTTGCGACGAGACGTGGCAAAAGGATTATTAGTCCCTTCGGACCGCCGTCGGCCACACGGAGAAAGATCAGCTAAACTGACACACCAATAACGAGCAAAGATGATCGGGGAGTCGACCACGTGAAAACCAACAGCCTGACCCCAGTAGGGCGCATGATCGTTCCAGTCCGGAATCGGCGGTCGACCGGTACCCGCGGTGGCGGTTGGGCCGCGCGCCTCGTCGGCGTTATGTTGGCATTTCTGCTGGGAACCGCGACGGCAGGGCCTGCCGATGCCCCGATCGGGCGGTCGACGATCACTCAACTGCAGCGCATCGTCGACAAGGCGAGCCTCGAGAGCGGCGCGGTCGGCGGGCAGGTGTCGGTGATCGTCGGCGCGCAACACGCGGATTTCGTATTCGGCAGCGCGAATGCGGAACTTAATCTGCCGATGACATCAGACACGGTCATTCAGATCGGCTCGACCACCAAGGTGTTCAACGCGGCCCTGGTCATGACGCTTGTTGAGCAACACCGGCTGGATCTCGACGTTCCCATCATCCAATACATGCCGCGCTTCCATGTCGCGGACCCGAAGGCCCGCGGGGTGACTACGCTGCGCCAGCTGCTGTCGATGAGTTCGGGCTTGGACAACGGACCGTACACGCAGTTTTGGAATGGTGACGAGGCGCTGGGCTCGTATGTCGATTCGTTGCGGACGCTGCCGCAGGTCTTTGCGCCGGGGCAGGGGTTTGGGTATTCGAATGCCGGCATGTCGATCGCCGGCCGCATTGTCGAAGTCCTGACGGGCGAGACCTGGGACGCGGCGCTTCGCGCCCGCATCCTCGAGCCCGCGGGACTCTCGCACACGGTCACGCTCGCGGAGGACCTGCCATATCAGCGGGTCTCGGTTGGACATCTGCCGGGTAAGGAGGGACATCGTCCCACTGTCGTGCGGCCCTGGTACATCACCCGTGCGCAGGGGCCCGCCGGGTCGACGCTGGCGGCGAGTGCGCACGACGTCGCCGAGTTCGGCGCGCTGTTCGTCAATGACGGAATCGCCGGCAACGGCCACCGCGTGCTGTCGCATCAGAGCGTCGCGACGATGATGACACCGACAGCGCCCTCACCGGGCGGGGACTTCGTCGCTTGGGGCGTCGGGCCAAGCCTGATGCGCTGGGGCAGCACGGACGTGTGGTGGCACCCGGGCGGAAACCAGAGCGGTGTTTCCATGCTCTTCTGGATTCCCGAACTGCGCGCTGTGTTGGCGGTCCTCATCAATACGCCGGCGGCGGGAGGGAAGTTCTTCAAGGCCATGCGGGGATCGTTTGCGCAGGCCGTATTCGGCATCCGCGCGACCGAAGCTGCGCCTCCTGCGGTGCCGATTGCCGTCTCGAATCCACAGCGGTTCGTCGGCACCTACGTGCATACCGGCGCTCGCTACGAAGTCTCGCAGTCCGGCTCGAATCTTCACTTCCGGATGACGATGCGCTACGAGGGGGCGCTCGAGGACGAACCACCCGCCGCGGAGGATGCGGGGGACCTGGTCCCCCTCGGCGGGGACCGCTTCCTGTTGGCGCTGCCCGATGGCGACTTCGAGAGCGTTAGCTTCTTTGGATCGACCAAAGATGGGCGCGCGGAGAATCTCATTGCACCCTATTTCGCGGCGCGACGCGCTGCCTTGTAAATTGCTGATCGCAGCGCAGGGTGCAGAAGACTAAGACTCGTACGGAACGCGTCAAAGCCTACGAGGCTCTGCTGCCGTTTGACCGGGGCAGCGGTAAGTGGTCTATTGCGGGCTGAAGCGGAGAAATGCGCGTGTTCCAGCCGGTCTCGATATACGTGGGTTTGCGATACTCCGTACCCCGCGGGCATGGCTTTTTCGTTTCTTTCATCACGTGGATCTCCCTATTGGGTGTTGCTGTGGGGGTCGCGGCAGTCATCATCGTATTGTCGGTCATGAATGGCTTTGAGTCCGAATTGCGCTCGAAATTGTTGAGCATCTCGGCACACGCGCGGCTCATTAACGGCGGCGCGTCGATACCGGATTGGAAAGTGCGGCTTCAACAGCTGCAAGGCGCTCAAGGGTTGGTGGGCGCAGCACCCATTTTAGATACCGACGCCATGCTCTCGCGGCAAACTTCGATGAGCGGGGCGATTCTGCGTGGAATCGAACCGACGCTCGAGTCTAGTGTCCTGTCCCAGAAATTCGCGACGTTAGTCGATCGAGTTTTTCCAGGATGGAGTCGGCGGTGGCTGTCCACACGAAGGGCGAACAGTTCTTGTTGTATTGAGTGACAAAGTG
>Ga0307474_10003924_pt1 | contig 10695 bp, 10 predicted proteins | sample atmos_gasesECM1C_2_FD_203312 | JGI IMG/M metagenome (GOLD analysis project Ga0307474, IMG submission 203312) | Hardwood forest soil microbial communities from Morgan-Monroe State Forest, Indiana, United States - atmos_gasesECM1C_05 | ecosystem: Environmental > Terrestrial > Soil > Temperate...
ACTCTTCGCTCGCGCCAATCCCAGATCTCAAGACGCATTCCTAGCCTGTCCTGTTAACCTGCACGATACGGCGTGACGCGCCCAGGCGGCACATTTCACAGTGAAATCCAGTTTGTATGGAAGGCCCCCTCCCCCGTTTTTGCAGAAGTGTTCATTCTAAAGGGAGTTAAAGCGGGATTATATACTTCAAGCAAGGCGTGTGTTAAACTCCCTACTGGCGGGTCAAGATGAGAACCCGTCCGCCGTGGAGGAAAAGGAGCTATATGTATGAAATTGTTGAGGGCATTCACAAGGCCTTAAGGATTGAGGGTACTTGGCCTTTTGTGTTGTTAATGGGAGTGTTTGGGTTCCTCGGGGTTGGTGCTTTGGCTTTGATAATCGACCTTGGCTATAGGAATTCCGCTGAATACAAAGCTGACCATCCCCCAAAAAGCGCGGACCGTAGCGGAACAGCCGCCGATTCCCGCTACGGAACCCAACGCAACCCAAGTGACTCGGCAGCCCCTACAAAATGGAATGCCAACTAAAAGTCCTAGGTCGAAGAAGAGATCGGGTAACAGTAACCCTGCCGATGGAATCGGAAATGGTACTACCATTATCCCTCCGCAGCCCCGTGCTTCTGAAGATGCCTCGCTTAATGGTCCGATAGGTGTCTTGAATCGCAAGGGTGCCAAATCCTCCTTTACTTGTTCCGTTATTAATGTTCCCAACGGAACGGCTGTAGACAATCGTGGCCAGTTCGATGCAGATCATGTGGCTATCAACGGAACATCACCACCGTGTACGCCGTCAGAAGAGAAAATCGGCGCAATAGATTTTCTGCTTAAGGTCCGGAGTGCCCCTGGTTGGGATGGGCTCGTCGTTAAGGTTCTCGGTGACAAATTCGACCAGCAAGCCGTGGAGGCATTTACATCCCAACCGGATTATGGGAAAAAAATCGAGTTTCTAAAAAAGCTTAGGGAATCTATTAATCCCTAAGCTGCATCCTGCACCGTGGCGGTCAAGTGTTTGTATTCGAGGTTCGGAGAATCTATTAGTTTGAGCATCGTATCGCGGAAGAGGAACGGATTTTTGCGGTTATTAAACCGGAAGCACATTTCGTCTAGGTAAGCCGGGAGATGTTTCGCAGAGACTTTATGCCACGTGCCGACAATGCCGCGCTTGAGCAGCGAGAAAGCCGATTCCACGGTGTTTGTGTGAACGTCGCCATGAACGTATTGCTTGGAGTGATTGACGGTCTTGTGGACTTCTTTGTGCATGTGATTGAGCGCCCACGGATAGATGGCCGATTCATCCGTCATAATCACTTCGACGTGCGCCCCGATGTTAGACTCAATAATTTCGCGCACCGTGGCAGACCGTGCGTCGGCAGCGCGAATGAGTCTAAGATCGCCATTACGCTGGCGGATGCCGATAACTACCTGAGCGTCATTCTTCGCACGCCAGCGGCGCTTTTTGCCTGCCACATAGGTTTCATCTATCTCAACAGTGCCGCCGAGTTTTTCTGGCGCTATTTCCAGCATCGCGGCGCGTATGCGATGGCAGAGGTACCATGCCGTTTTATAGCTGATTCCAAGCTGGCGCTTCATCTGATTCGCGGACATGCCCTTGCGCGACTCGCAGAGCAGATACGTTGCAAGAAACCACTTCCAAAGCGGGAGGTGGGTGTCGTGAAAGATAGTCTGCGCCGTTACGCTGAATTGGTGCGTGCAAGCATCGCACACAAACTGACTGCGCTTCAGGATGCGGTAGACCTTGCTGGAGCCGCATTCGGGGCACTGTACGCCCTTAGGCCAGCGGAGGCGCTCTAAGTATGCGCGGCACTTCTCATCGTTGCCGAAAGCTTCGATCAGTTCGCAAAGGTCTAATTCTTTGCTCATAAGGACTCCATGAAAAAGAAAGAGAAGCATCCCAAAGACATGACAACCGAAGAGGCTATGAAGCACCTCTTCACACCGAAGGGCCACAAGATTCTCAAGAAGCATGTCGAGAAGTTGAACCGTAAGAACATGAAGAAAGCATAGCAGGGGAGCGTCCTTGTGTCAAGTATACAATCCCGGTTAAAGTGCTTTGTTTTGATACACTTCTGCAAGTGTTGATTCTAAAGATGGTTATGACTCATCTTTCGCCGGCGATTCCCGAGAGCAAACCGGTCGGCCGACAAGGAAACTCGGAGCGTTGTGGGACCTCTGTGCGCCGGTTTATCTTGGAATGCGGGAAGGGCGTTGGGCGAAGAGAATTCGCGAACGTTCAGCCGAAACGAGCTCGATTGCACGCTCATCGGCTTATTTTACTAGTCGAGCATCATCGGTACAACTGTCCGATGGGGCAAGAAATGGAGACTTGCCCGAAATTGCCTTATCGCATGGGCTGCCGACGGTTGCAACAATTGAGGCGCTACGACGCCGTACTAGTTCTTCGGAGTGGGCTGGGCCGGAATTACGATGATGTATGCATCGGGCTGGCCTTCCCGGATTATTCGCGGCATGTTCATGACGGCTGGAGGCGAGCCGATATCCTTGGTGGTGGCGTACGGGGCGTAGAACATCAGATGTGCGGGAATGTGGACCAGTTCCGTCTTGCCGGGAATGAACAGGTAGCCGTTATTGGACATCATGTATACGACGCCCGACTTTTGCGGGGGGCGGAACTTGCCGGATTTGTAGCCTGCTTCAACTGCAGCGGTTATCTGGTCCTCGGTCTTGCCCAGACCGCGCTGCTCTTCCACGAATATTCGGGTGAGTAACGTGGTGGCGCTGCCCTCCGCGTCGAAGCAGGTCGGTTCCTGATTCAAAGGGGTTTGCCGATCGACGAAGCACGAAAATCCGTTGCTGCCTTCGCGAACCTTGACGTAGCCGTTGTGTTCCAGCAGGTAGACCGTCGCCTTTCCTGATATCTCTGGAGGAGCCGCGCTTTCTGCCAGCTTGATTCGCTCTTCGCGCGGCAACGAAAAGTCATAAGCCGCCTTTGGCGTAGTTTGCCCAAATAAGCGGGAGCTAATTACCAGCGCCACCACCGCAAACGTACCTCGAAGGCGTTGCAAAATGTTGCGCATGAGTCCGACTGTGGAGCAGCAGCGTGGCGATTGTATAGAACAAATGAAACCTCACTACGCTGAAGTGCCGCCAGGATCCAGGTTGCGCGATTACTTTGTCCATGCCGGGTCGTCTAAGCAGCGTGTCGACACAGCCGCTATCCTCATCCGTTCCTCCGGCCGTGCAATCTCGCACGTCTCTGCCGCGGTGCCCGAAGTGCCACGGCAACATATTCAGCCAGTTCCGCAGCCGTGGCTTGCTTTTTGCCGAACTCGTTCACCCCGATGCACAAGATATTCCCCGCCACACCCATCACACCTCGTTCTATCACCTAACGCTGGCAGGAAAATACGATGAGTCTACGCCCTCCGGAAGGATTTGCTTCGCGCCTTTCTCCGCCGCTTTCACGCATTCGGATTCCAAGCACGACGGCCGCATCGCACCCGGCGGAGTTCACCTGTTCACCCTGGAACTGGGTGCCAGCTGGATTGACGAATTCCTCCAAGTGCACCGCGAACCAGAGACCATTCACGATTGCGCCGGGGGGAGACTGACCTGCGTCGGGATCCAGCTATATCGCGAATACAGGGAAGGAAGTGCCGCCAGCGCGCTCACGGTCGACGTGTTGGTTTCGGAGCTGCTGGCGGCTGCGGCCGCTTTGGAAGTGGACAAGATGGGAACCCCGCCGTGGTGGGGCCGAATCATCGAGCTGCTCCATTTTGACTTCCCGCGCGATCTGCGCATCTCTGATTTGACGCAAGAAGCGGGGGTGCACCCCGTGTATTTAGCCCGCGTCTTCCGCCGCCTCACTCGCCAGACTCCCGGAGAATGGCTCCAGCGGCGGCGGATCCGATCGGCGTGCGAAAAATTGCTGGATCCCGATCAAGGAATCGTCACAATCGCCGCCGAATGTGGTTTCGCTGACCAAAGCCACATGACGCGCACCTTCAAGAGGTATACCGCCATGACACCAGCCCAATTTCGCAGGACTGTACGCCCCTCCCCGACGACACACTGGCGTAGCCAAGCACGCGTTTAGGCAACGTGAACAGGACGGGAGCGCAGCCCTGATTGGGGCCCAGCATCTTCTTTATGGCTCGGATCTGGCCGCTAACGGCTCTCGCACGCGACGTTACGGCACGGAATCTGCCAAAGAAGCTGGGTTAGATGACACCGGTACCGGTCAGGTGAATCGTCAACGCTTTATTAAAGTAGCCATCGGTGTGAATCGTCAGCGAACCGGTTCGCGTCCCTATGGCAGTGGGCTTGAAGAAAACGTCCACAACGCAACTGGAACCCGAGCTCGGGTAGGCCGGGCAATGATCCGTGTAAGTAAAATCTCCGCTCCGCGAGATGCTGCTGATTTCCAAGGGTCCGACGCTCGTCAAAGTGACAACTCGAGCAGTGCTGGTCTTTCCAATGGTTTCCGAGCCGAAGGAAAGGCTACTCGCGGAAGCGTTCAGGTTGGCGATGGCGGAAACTTTGCGAACGCGACTGCGGCCTGCAGTACTGGGGAAAACAGGCTCTGTGACGTAAATGTTGCCAGGCAGGTCTACAGACACACCGTCCGGGTAATCTAATTGAGCGCGGGTTGCGAGGCCGCCGTCGCCCGAAAAACCCGGCGAGCTGTTTCCAATACCCGCCAGAGTGTAGAGGATACCAGCGCCATCCACCCATGCCACGCGCTGCACATACGTGTCAGCGATGATCACGTCACCCGCCGAATCAACGGCCACGCCGGCTGGCAGAAGCAGACTAGTTTGCGTCGCCCTCGTTCCGCTTCCGTTGTAGTTTGTGCCGCCATTACCTGCAAACGTGTGAATTTTTCCATTGGAAATGACGCGAATACGATTGTTGCCGGTATCGGCGATATAAAGATCGCCCCGCATATCAACCGCGACATCATTGGGTGCATTGAGCTGCGCACGGGTAGCGAGGCCGCCGTCGCCAGCAAAACCTTGAATACCGTCGCCCGCGATTGTGGTGATAATACCGGAGGTGTTGACTTTGCGTACTCGCTGATTGCCGTTGTCCGCGATATACAAATCGCCGGCTCGGTCCAGTGCGATGCCAAAAGAACCGGCAAGCAACGCATTGACAGCGGGGCCGCCATCTCCGCTGAAACCGCAGTTGCCCGTTCCCGCGTATCGCGTCATGTGATGGGTGATCGCGGCGGATTTCCAGATAAGGCAGGTGTCGGCAATCAGGAGGTCCCCTTGATGGTCCATCACCGCCTTGGTGGGATTTCGCAAGGTGCTGCCGTTGGCACCGCCGGCCAAGAAATCATCACTGCAGTCCGTCGCGATGCCAGCTACGGTAGAGATGATTCCGATCGTGGTCACCTTTCGGATGATGCAGTTATTGGTATCGGCAATGTAAAGATTCCCGGAGCTATCGGGGCTCGCCGAAGTGGCACGGTTTAAGGTAGCGTCCGCAGCCGGAATGTGGTCGCCGCTGAAGCAGCACGTACCATTTCCCGCGACGACGTTAATGTTTCCACCAAGCGGAGCTTTGGAGAGGTACATGTCTGACGCAATGAGCATGTTATCTGAGGCATCCACCGCCACGGAGCTTATCCGACCGAGGAAGGTGCTCGTCGCGGGCCCTCCAAAAGAGGAGGTTCCTCCCGCATAGATCCCCGCCACCGTCCGGATCACGCCGCCAATCTGGAACTCCCGGACAACGCCGTTAGCGCTATCTGCAACGAAAATCCCGCCCGATGGATCGACGGACACGGCCGTCGGATAGTATAACTGCGCGCTAGTGGCTAAACTGCCGTCGCCTGAGTAGCCTGCGGTAGTACTTCCGGCCACACTGATGATCAGATTGAACGCTCCATGCGTTCCAAAGGTTTGTACAAAGCGGATCCGCGAATTTGCGGTGTCTGCGATGTACAGGTTGCCCGCGGTATCGAAGGCCACTCCATTGGGATTGGACAACTCAGCAATTATGGGCGACGTATCATCGAAGAAACCTTGAATGCCATTTCCGACAACAGTGCTGATAATGCCGTCGGTTTGTATCACCCGGATACGCTGATTGAATGAATCGGCGATGAAAAGAGAGCCAAATCGATCAAATGCCATCCCCCCTACGCCATAGAGCAGAGCTTTCGTTGCCAAGATATTGTCGCCGTTATAGCCGCAATTTGCGGGCACGCCTGCGAAGATGCTGCTCGCCCCGGTACTTGGCACGAACTTGAGAATCACGCACCCCTCTGAGACATACACATTGCCAGAGGAATCGACTGCGACCGACTGAGCTGGGACGTTGGTTAGGGCTTTCGGGCTGGTGAGGAAACCCGAGGGATCGATCTTGAAAACGCGGCCTTGATTGGCGCTTGCTATCCAGTAATTTCCGAGGCTGTCGATAGCAATTCCGTTCGGCAATACGTTGGCGCTGGTCGCACGAACGTTATTGGGCCCTCCGCCGGCATAAGTCGTAATAATGTCTTGCGCGGATTGCGCGCTGCCGCTCTGCGGCCGCTGCGCGGCAATCATCAAAATAATGAGACACACTGGAGCCAAAGACACAATTCGACGCACTGGGCGCATTGGATGTCTCCTTGATCATTGTTCAGCTGGCTTCGGCGAACTGAGCCTAGGCGGGAAGCGGCTGGGGCTGTTCCTTCAGGAAGCCATCGTTTGCTTTTTGGGGCCGGCTGTCAATACATGCTCTCACCGATTTTCAATCGAGGAGCAAAATTGCACTGCTGTAAATCGCGATCCTCAGCCGGCTCGCTAGCTCGGAAGGCTCAGGTTTCATTTCAGAACTTAGCTTTGGAGAGCCACCTTCAGCAAAAACGCATTAGGGAGGCGGCCGGCTTTCAACCGGCGGCGGCAAGGGTTTCGGTTTTGCGTGATGTCTCCCAGAGTTCGATGTAGGGACGCAGGTCTTGCATCATACGGTCGAATTGGGCGAGATCAAGGGATTGAGCGCCGTCGCTTATTGCTTTTTCGGGGGCGGGATGGACTTCGACGATTAGGCCGTCGGCGCCGATGGCTACACCGGCGCGGGCTACCGCGGGGACGAGGCTGCGCTTTCCGGTGGCATGGCTGGGGTCGAGAATGACCGGCAGGTGGGTCAGTTCGTTTAACGCGGGGATGGCGGCGATGTCGCAGGTGTTGCGGGTGGCGGTTTCGAAGGTGCGGATGCCGCGCTCGCAGAGAATCACGTCGGGATTTCCGTGGGCAACGACGTACTCGGCGGACATCAACAATTCCTTCATGGTGCTGCTCATTCCGCGCTTCAGCAAAACGGGGCGACCGCACTTTCCGAGCGCTTTAAGCAGGACGAAATTCTGCATGTTGCGCGCGCCTACTTGCATCACGTCGGCGTATTGCGCGATCAAATCCACGTCGCGATCGCTCATTACCTCGGTGATGATAGCCAAGCCGGTGGCGTTCTTGGCTTTCTGCAAGAGTTTCAGGCCTTCTTCTTCCATGCCCTGAAAATCGTAGGGAGAGGTGCGCGGCTTGAAGGCGCCCCCACGCAACATTCTTGCGCCGGCTTTGGCCACGCCTTCTGCGGCCTGCATGATCTGCTTTTCCGATTCCACCGAGCACGGTCCAGCCATGATGATAAATTCGCCACCGCCGATTTCGAGCCCGTTAACGCGAACCTGGGTGCGGCCAGCGCGAAATTCCTTGCTTACGAATTTGTAAGGCGCGGAAATGCGCACCACTTTCTCGACTTGCGGCATGGCCTCTACGGACTCCAAGCACGCGGTCACATCGCCCACTCCCACGACTCCGATCACGACGCGCTCCTCTCCCTCGATGGAATGCACCTTGTATCCGAAGTATGCAACTTGGGTGCGGACTTCATCGATTTCCTGACGTGTGGCGTGCAGCTTCATGGAGATGATCATGGCCATCCTCGTTTTTTGTGTCTTCTTTCTGTCCCATTTCTGCTCTTTTTTTCGTCGCCGCGAAAATTCGCACTGCAAAATAAAAAACCCACTCGCTGGCGAGTGGGTTGGAATTTTCTCTTTATTGCTTTGACTACAAATTCGCCCCTCGCCTCCTATTTAGGTGGCACCCAAAATCGAAACCAATACGAGTAGGCGTTGCGAATCATCGCGCGTAGTCTAGTAAATCCCCGTTTCAGAATCAACTGAAAAAACTTGTCTACGCCGCTGCGATTGCACGGCGGCACGAAGCCGGCGCTACCAGCCTGCACCAAAATACGCGGGCTCATGCGCTAACCGCGGACGCGGACGGCGCTGAAGCTCAGGATTACGTGACCGCCGGAAGTGGGGCGGCCGAAACTCATCATCGGGCGGAAGCGGGAGAACAGCAGCATCTGATCGAGCTGGTGGCGCAGGTCGACGCTGTGCGGGCCAGAAATAATCTGGTAGCCGACCATTTGTCCGTTCTTATCGACGGTGACATCGATGAGCAAACCGTGGGGAAGAGAGAGTTCGACGTCATGCTGCTCGGGGGCCCACGAGGAAGGATAATCCGAAAGGGTGATCAGTTCCGCAGGGCGGAGAATATTCAGCGGCACGTCATTGGGAACGGCGCGTACGGTGATGCCCGGAACGATGAGCTGCAAGACGATTACGAAAACGAGAATGGCGGAGAAAAATCCGCCGGTGGCGGGAACGGTGAGCGGCCGGAAAACATTGTCGAGCAGAAGTTCCGCGCGGTCGCGGATTCTGCGGGCGCGGCTACGGAAATCCTGCGTGGGCAGAGCCTGGGCGGCCGCAACGCGAATGCGGACCGCCAAATCGGCGGGCGGCAAATTTCTGGGCACGCGAGACAACAGCACGGAAAGTTTGCGGTAGCGCTGCAACTCTTCCCGGCAATACGCGCAGGCTTCCAGATGCTCGCGGATATGAATGCGCTCTTCCACAAGAGCGGAGCCAGTCACCGCATCATCCAAATAGCCAGCCAGCTTGGTGCGGACGGTGTTGCACATCATGGGAGTTCCCCGTGTGCCGCTTGCAGCCTAATGGCTGGGCCTGAATTTGGTCTTGCACTTGGCTTGGAACCAGGAACCGAGCCCTCGCGAATGTGGCAATCACCCCAATGTTCGCGGGACGCTTGCGTGTTCGCGGGCATTTCTCTCTTACCGAGCAGGGGTTCCAAAAGATCTTTTAGCGCGCGGCGGCCACGCAAGATGCGCGATTTCACTGTGCCAACGCTGCACTCCAACACTTCGGCGATCTCTTCGTAGCTCAGGCCTTCCAAGTCACGAAGAATTACGGCGCCACGAAACACTTGCGGAATTTCCTGCAGGGCGTGCTGCACCGCTTGCTGAACTTCGTAGGCGGCAAGCTGGTCAAAAGGAGTTGCGCCTAAATCCTCGATTTCTATCGCGTTATGTCCCTCGTCTGGTTCCGCGTCGATGGAGACATTTTTTTGCAAGTGGCGCTTGAACCAACGCTTGTGATTCAACGCTTCACGAATGGCAATGCGATAGAGCCAGGTCTTCAGCGAGCTGCCCTGACGAAAACATCGGATTCCGCGAAAGGCTTTGAGGAAAACTTCCTGCGTGCCGTCGGCGGCGTCTGAAGTATCTCCCAGCATGCTCAAAATCAAGTTATAGACCGGACCGTGGTAGTGGGTGACCAGCCAATCAAAGGCGGTTTCGGAACCGGCCTGGAGCTCGTTCACCAGCTCCGATTCATCGCGACCCCAAGAGAGGGCGCTGGCCCAATCGGACACGGACGGCCTTTCCGGCTCGCCCCAGTCGGGTGCTCGGGAAGCCTGCAGAGGCTTGCGAGTCAACTCCGAGGGGTTACCTGAGCCCTCATGGCTGAAATGACTGCTGACATCCGGGTTCGGCATCTGTTGCGGCCCACTAGCCTTTGCACCCGGTGCCAAGCTCTATATCTTAGACACCGGGAGAGGCGGTTGTGTTTCCGCCATGTGCCCATGTTACACCTCCTGGGGTAGGCTGCAATGGCACCGGAGACGTGGTACGAAGGCAATGAGCAAGCGTATCGGCGGTTGTCAGGAGACAGGAGGCTGGACAAGCGAGGTGGATGCGAGAAGCGATTCGATGCGGGCGAGAAGCGTGGCGAGACCGTCAGACTTCGAGACGATAGCGGCAACGCCGAGCGCGGCGGCGAGGGACTTGCCAAGGACATCGCCAAACATCGTGTAAACGACGATGGGAACAAGCGGCAACCTGGCGCGGAGCAGCGAAGCGGCTTCGATGCCATTCATGTGGGGCATGGAGAGATCCAGGATGACGAGATCTGGCTGAAGGTTGGTGGCTTTATCCACGGCTTCGACACCGTTTGCAGCTTCGCCGCAGACTTCGAAGGGAGAATAGTTCTCGAGAAAAATGCGCACCGCATTGCGAACGGAGACTTCGTCTTCGACGATGAGGATGCGTTTGGGCATAAGGTAGCGAGAAAGATAACACGACAGTTTCCGTGGAGGACTAGGGTGAATCCTGTATCTGAATTCATTAAGCCAACGAACATACGTGGCGTCGTTTCTCACAGAGGCCGAATCTTTCGCGAAGCGGAAGACAGGAATCCGGCTCAGGCGGCGGCGATGGCGCTCCGGTAGGCAAACCCAAGGGAAACTTACGGTCGTTTTGTTGAGCGAGCTTACGACGAGCGGACCGGAGCATGTATCGAGGTTGGTGAATGCCCCGCGAGACACAGACGCCACGATCACTGACACGACAATTCCCGTCATGA
>Ga0307474_10003925_pt1 | contig 10694 bp, 9 predicted proteins | sample atmos_gasesECM1C_2_FD_203312 | JGI IMG/M metagenome (GOLD analysis project Ga0307474, IMG submission 203312) | Hardwood forest soil microbial communities from Morgan-Monroe State Forest, Indiana, United States - atmos_gasesECM1C_05 | ecosystem: Environmental > Terrestrial > Soil > Temperate...
TCCCAGGGCACAAGAGTCACTCGTCTAAATAAGTCAGCTGACCGATGTTTATCTATGCAAGTTGCAGCAATATTTGTCATGAAAGCGGCGGTGGCATTACCTAGCCACGGCTGGCGGACGAAGGAACGACCTGCATGAACGCGATGCTGACCAGTACCCACCCGGCCGGGCTGCGCGCGCAACACGTCCCGCTCACCACGGGACCGGCGGCCGTGGCCGAAGCCCGCACGCAGGTGCGCGGGATCGTCCGCGCGTGGCAGGTGCCGGTTGACGCCTACGTGGCGGCGCTGCTCACCAGCGAGCTGGTGACCAACGCGGTCAGGAACGAGGCCAACCCCACCGTCATGCTCGACGTCACGTGCTCCACCGGCCGGCTGCGCGTCGATGTCCACGACACGTCGCGCGCCATGCCCGCGCCGGCTGACGCTTCCGCGGACGCCGAGACCGGACGGGGCCTGATCATAGTCGGCGCGCTGGCCGACGAGTGGGGTTTCTATGCCACTCCTGACGGCAAGGCGGTCTACTTCACGCTCGCGTTCCAGCCTGGAGGCAGTGCGAAGTAATACCGCTCACGGGGACGTACCACAGTTAATTCCGCATACGACAAATCCCTGAGGTGAGTACTATGGCGCGGCGCGCGGCCAAGCGGCCGGGGGAATGTTCAGGCTCTTACTGGGTGAAGAGCTCCTTTAGTTTCTCTAACGGAAACTGCATCGAGGTGGCGAGCCTTTACGGGGGCGCCGTGGGTATCCGCGACAGCAAGGATGCGGAAGGGCTCGTGCTGCGATTTACTCAGCCCGAATGGCATGCCTTTGTCGGCGGCGTCCGTAACGGCGAGTTTGACGGGCCAGGCACCTGACCCGGCTGCCGCGGCGTCGCGGCGCCCGGCCGCCCAGTGACGCTTGACCGGCCAGACGCGGTGTGCGAGCATCGGCGCTAGCCGACTCAAGGGAGACGTCATGGCCTTCGTGATGCGAGGCGACTGGCAGGCAGAACCGCTCTCCATCACCGCGGCCGAATACGTCGAACCCTCCGCTGAAATGACACTGCGACGGGGACAGCGGGTTTCCCATCTGTTCCCGCGGAGTGTCATGGAGGAATACGTTCTGCAACGGCTCACCGAGCGTACCTATTGGTTCTCCCGGCATTTTTACTGCACCCTGTTCTATGTAGGCGATCGCGGTGTGCTGGTGCTGGATCCGCCGCAGGGCGCCGCCGATTCGCTATTGAAGGCGATCGGGTCGGTAACGTCCCTGCCGGTGACCGCGATTTGTTATTCACACTTCCACGCGGACCACATCGGCGGTGCGAGAAAACTCGTCACGTCCCTCCCGGACAGCCCGCGCGTGATCGCCAGCGAGCACACCGCCGTGTGGATGGAGCGGTTCGGCAGTGACCTGCCCCGGCCAACCGACGTGCTGCGCTGGCCGGACGGCGGCATCGAATTCGAGGGCGTGACGCTGCGGCTGCGGGGGCTGCCCCGGCCGGGTCACGCGCCCGACCACGCGGTGTTCCTGCTGGCCGAGGAGCACGTCGGGCATTCCGCGGACTTGATCAACATCGATCAGCTGCCGTTCGGGGGCTTCGCCGGGCAGGACCCGCTCGTGCTGTTCAAGCCGAACCTGCAGTTCGCGCGCGACCTGGAGTTCGACTGGTTCTCCGGCGGGCACGGGAACATTGGCGAGAAGTCCGACTTCGACTTTTACCTCGGCTACCTGGACGAGGTCACCGAGCTCATCAACGAGGAGATCCCGCGGCCCGAGACCGTCCCCGACCTGTACCTGACCGATTACCTCGACGGTCTCGGGGCGGCGGAGAGGGGACGGCTGCTCGCCGGGCTGAACAACCACTTCTCCCTGTACCTGTACGGCAGGCAGATCGCGGCCGGCGAGGAGCCCGACCGGGCAGCGGCCGGGCCCGGCGCGTTTTCCGCGGGTCTCGTCGGCGAGTGGGCGGCCGGCCGCCAGCGGGCCGTCGACGAGGCAGTGCCGCGGATCATGGACCGGCTCAGGCCGAAGTACGGGCGGATGTACAACTTCGAGGACGCGCAGCCGATCAACATCCGGGTGCTTGCCTTGTCGATGCAGCCAAGCCTCACCAACCGCTGACGTCACAGCTACCCGCCGTGACACCCGAATGGGCTCATTCCTGCTCATTCGTCACAAGCGGAAATCGGTCAGCTGACCGATGTCTGTCTATGCAACTTGCAGCAGCATTTGTTATGAAACCGGCACCGAGAGCGACGTCCCTGTTCGGTCCTCCGCCCGAGCGGGTCGCCTACCCACCCCCCGGATCTCGGACCGGCCTATGAAGGACATGCGATGAACGCGATGGTGGCCTCTCCGCCTATCCAACTGAACCACTGCCGCGTCCGGCTGGCCGCATCGCCAGCGGCGGCAGGCGAAGCCCGCAGCCAGGTCCGGACGGCGATCCGCGACTGGGGCGTGCCCGTCGATCCGGACGCCGCGGTGCTGCTCACCAGCGAACTCGTGACGAACGCGATCACCCATGAGGCGGGCGAGACCATCACGCTAGGCATCAGGTGCCAGCGCGGCCGGCTGCGGGTGGACGTGTACGACACGTCGCGTTCCTTCCCTGTGGTGTCCGTCGCCCCGGGCGACGCCGAGACAGGACGTGGCCTCATGCTAGTCGCCACCCTGGCGGCCGAGTGGGGGTTTTACCGGACTCCGGCCGGCAAGGCCGTGTACTTCACGCTGCCGTTCCATGACGACCACACCGCCGGCTGACGGGGCGGTGCTGGGTTAGACGTGGGGACGGGGCCGTACGCCCCCTACGGTGCCTGTCCCCACACGCGCCCCCGGTGACCGCGTTTGCGGACGACGCGGTCACCGCGGGGCGCTTTTTCATGACGGCTGACCGCGGAGATACGACTGACCGCGGCGATACGGCTTACCGCGGAGATACGGTACGCAGCGCCGATTCCCTGGCGATGTCGGTCCGCGAGGCCACGCCGAGCTTCTTCAGGATGTGCGAGACGTGGGTCGACACGGTTCGCCGGGACAGCATGAGCTTGGCGGCGATCTCCGGGTTCGACAGCCCCTCGGCGACCAGACCCGCGACCTTGACCTCGGTATCGGTGAGGCTGTCCCAGCCGCTGACTGCCCGCCGGTGCCTGGAGTGCGGCCCGCGGTGGATGCCGTGCGCCCGGAAGGCCGCGCGCAGCCTGGCGACGTCCGCGGCGGCACCGAGTGAGGTGTACGCCTCGACCGCCTCGACGAAGGCCTCCCTGGCCCGGCCGCGGTCATCGGCGCGGAGGAACTCCGCGGCGGCGGCCTCGTAAGCCTTCGCCGCGAGCAGCGGGCGGCTGGCCTCCTGATAGCGCTCAGCGGCGGTGACCAAGCGGCCCGCGTCATGATCGAGCAGGCCCGCGCAGTACAGCGCGTTGGCCTGCCGGTGCGGAATCTCGGAACCGGCAGCGAGCGCGTCGGCCTGCTTCGCGAGGGACTTGGCCGTCTCCAGGTCGCCGGTCCTGACGGCGAGGCGGACGGTGTCGGGGAACAGGTTCTCCAGCTCTATCTCTTCCGGGTTTCCCTCAAACGCGCCGGTCAGCTCGGCGAGCGCGGCTGTCAGCGCGCCGTCGCGCTCACGGTCCAGGCTGCGGGCGAGCGTCAGCGGCGGGATGAGCCGGTGCCCGAGCCGCTCGGCATACGGGGCCGCGGCGGCAAGGTGGCGGCGCGCTTCGTCGACCTCGCCACGATGGAAGCTGATCACGGCGGCCATGCCGAGGTCGCAGCTCGCCGCGCCCGGCTCCTGCAGGTTCTCCGGCAGCCTGTCCACCTCGGCCAGCGCGTCGTCCCAGCGGCCCGTCTCGAAAAGGAACTGCGCCAGGACGCAGTGCGCCTGAGCCAGCCGGACCGCCGTGCCGACCTGGTCCGCGAGGTGCAGCGCGGCCCTGGCCACGACCACTGCCTCGTCGTACCGGTCGAGGTTGCCGAGCGTGACCGCCTTGTTGACCTGCAGCAGCAGCCGCAGGTCGGTCAGCGCCGGGTCGGCCTGGGTGACGATCAGCGCCCGGTCGGAGAGCGGCAGGGATTCGGCCAGCCGGCCCTGCACGGCTGTCACCAGCGACAGCACGTGCAACGCCCAGCCCATGGCCCAGTTGTCGCCCGCTTCGGTGGCCGCCGCGAGGGCGCTGGTCGCGACCTGCTCGCCCGTCTCGAACTCGCCAAAGTGGGTGTGTGTCCTGGCCGCGACCACGAGCAGCCTGGCGCGGTGCCGGGCGGAAAGCCCGGGTGTCGCCAGTGCCCGGTCCAGCGTCGCCAGGGACTCCGCGGACTGCCCGGTTCGCATGCGGCACTGCGCGAGCGTCCAGTGCAGGTCGACGAGCAGGTCGGGCTCGGTGATGTAGTCGAGTGCCTGGTCCGCGACCTCCGCCGCCCGTGCCGCGTCGCCGGTCCGGTACAGGGCGTCGGCGAGCCGGCTCACCATCCAGCCGTGATGGCTCGTGCCGAGCTGGGTACCGGCGACTGCCTGGGCGAGGAGCTCCGCCGCGACCCCCGGCGCCTGACTGACCAGGTGATCCCCGGTGCGGACCAGCCAGTCCAGCATTTGCGCGTCCAGCGGCTCCGCTGTGCCAGGGCCATCCGCGGCGCGCAGCAGCTGCCTGGCTACCCGCTCAGGCGCCGCGCCCGCCGCCGCGAGGGCACGGGCCGCGTCGCGGTGCCAGGCGGCGCGCACCGCCGCCGGCATTTCCTCGTACAGCGCCGCGCGGATCATCGGGTGCCTGAAACCAAGGCTGCCGCCCGATTCGGCCAGCACGCCGGCGATGCGGGCCTCCTCGACGGCCGGGAGCAGGTCCGGCAGGCTACGGCCGAGCACGATCGCCAGGTCGGAGACCTCGAAGTCCACGCCGAGCAGCGCCGCGGCCCGCAGGACGTCGCGTACGGGGCCGGCGACGAAACCAAGACGGTCCGCGATCACCGCGGACAGGGAACCGGGAATGGCGCCGCCCGGCTCGGCGCCGACGAGGTCGGTCCCGCCGGCGAGCTCTGCCGTGCCCGCTGGCGTCAGGGTCAGGTTCGAACCGCGCATCAGCGCGGCGACGAGCTCGGTGAGGTAGAGCGGGTTGCCCGCCGCTCCCTCAGCCAGCTGGAGCAGGCTGCCGTCCGGCCTGCCGCCGGCCAGCACAGCCACGAGGTCCGCCACCGCCGGCTCGGCGAGCCCGGTCAGCTGAATCCGGCCGTTGTCGCCCGCGAGGCGGCGCAGCGCGAGCAGGTCGTCCCGGTGCGGGACCGGGCGCGCTGTCCCGATGAGCAGCAACGGGGCCTGGCGCGCCGTCCTCGCCAGCCGCCCCCAGAGCGTGACGCTCGCCGGGTCGGCCCACTGCAGATCATCGATGACCAGGACGACCGGCCGCACGGCGCTTTCTTCCGCGACGAGCGCGAGCAGCTGCTCGGCCAGCGTCGCGGGCACGTCCGCGCCCCTGTCGGCGGCGATCTCGCCGCGGAGCAGCCCGACGATCGTGTTGCGCCGCGTGTTGACCGACGGTTCGCGGACCTGCAGCGCGTCAAGGAACGGCAGCAGCGGCAGCGCCGTGCCGAGCTCGTCACCGGCGCCCCAGAAGACCTGGCACCCGGCATCGGGCGCGGCCGCCACAGCGGCGTGTACGAGCGCTGACTTGCCAATGCCCGGTTCGCCTTCGATCAGCACCGCGGCACCGCGCCCTCTGGCGGCTTCTCTTAATAGCCCATCGAGGAGGGCCAGCTCGTCGTCGCGGCCGACCAGCACGGCAGCCGCGGTCACCGGAGACATAGCACAAACTTTACTACCTACGGCATCTCCGGAACAGGGAAACCATTTTCGGACATTAATTCGGTGAATCCTGGCCTGGCGCCGGCAACGGCGGGCCTGCGGACGCATTCTGCGATGCAATTTGCATGGAAGTTTGCATGGCATCGAGTGCCGACAATTTTATCGCATCGCTAAGTGAATATTTCATATAAAGCAGAAACGCAATATGTTATGCCGGTTTTTCTTGTTGATAGGGCCAGCTTAGCGATTTATCGTAGTGGATGAAAGAGCCCAACGCTGGCAAATAGAGAACATCACTGTCGATGCGTCTGCGGGCCGCTGACGCCAGGTGAAGGCTGCTGACCTGTATATATGCCATGGAGGAATCATGAGCATAAGGCGAGCCATCATCTCCCCTCTCGTGACACTCGGCTTTGCCGGGTCCGTTCTTGCCGGCGTGGCGGTGCCTGTGGCGACCGCGTTCACGTCCAGCACTCCCGCGGTCGCGGTGGCAGCCGCGAAACCGATGGTTTACATGCACACCTGAGATAACCAGATCGCAAGGCTAACGGCCTGCCGCCGAATCCCCCAATCGCCGGCAGGCCGTTTCTCATGGGTGCTGGGAAGCGCCTATTTCAGTTCTATAACGCACCCGTTGACGTCGCGACTCGTCGCAACTCCAGCACCATTCTTTCACCACTGTCACCATCGTCAGCCTTCTATACAGGCAGCGCAGCGGAGCGGATTTCCGCGGCAGGCACCCGCGCCTAGGCCCGTATCAGCGGTCGCCGAATGAATCGGCGGTGCCTCATGCCACAAAAGAAGCTTCGGTTGCGCTGAGTGAGTGTACGATGTACTAAGGGTTTCATAGCGGATTTCCGTGCAATCTGCGTGACGACTCAGCTGAGCCAGCCGTCCGCGCACGCGGCACCGGAAGGAAGGGGTGCCCGATGACCGAGCCAGGCAGCCCCACGGTGCGCCGTCGGCGGCTCGCTGCCGAACTGCGGGAAATCCGCGAGTCCAGGGGCAGGAGCGGGGAATCGGTCGCCGCGGCGCTGGGCTGGTCGCCCTCCAAGATCAGCAGGTACGAACGGGCCAAGACCGGGCTGCGCCCGCGCGAGGTCGAACGGCTGCTCTCCTATTATCAGATCACCGGCCAGCGCCGCACGCTGCTGCTCGCGCTCGCCGAGGACGCCACCCATAAGGGCTGGTGGGAGGATTCCTCCGATGTTCTCGCCGAGGACTACAAGCAGTTCATCGGCTTGGAGCACGAGGCGAACTCCATCGCGATCTGGCACGTGGACGTGGTCGCGGGCCTCCTCCAGACAGAGGGGTACGCCCGCCACATCATCGGCAGCTACAGCAGGATCGAGCCCGTCGCGCCCGGCATGATCGGGCGGCTCGTCCGGGTCAGGATGCGCCGCCAGCAGGCAATCGACCGTGCGGACCTGGAGCTCTCCGTCGTCTTCGACGAATCGATCCTGCAGCGCCGGATCGGCGATGACGTCGTGATGTACGAGCAGCTGCAGCACCTGGCCAAGGTGGCGGAACGGCCGAACGTGACCATGCAGATCCTCACCCTCGACGGGCAGCACCGGGTCTTCGGCGAGTCCTTCGTGATTTTCGGTTTCGGCGCCGACAGCGACGCCATGCTGCAGGACGTCGTCGCCACCGAGCACATGCGCAGCGGCTTCACGCTGGAGGGGGAGCGGGAGACGTATCTGCACCGGATCGCGTTCGAGACGCTCGCCGAGGCGGCGCTCGACCCTGAGTCGTCCAAGGAGCTCATCCTCGAGACGGCGGAATCGCGCTGGCTGGGGCGTTAGCGGAGCTAGCGGCCGCACAGTTGTTGCGCACGAGGTTTTGCGAGTAATCCGAACCTAATGTTGCGTTAGGGCTATTTAAGACAAGCAGGACTCTCGGTACAACTCGTCTGCTAGCCTATGGTTATAGTGACGACAGTGTGTAGTGTGACAATTGCGCATTGTAGCCACTTGTTCATAGCTAATTCCAGGCACAATCAGCAATCAGTGAGGTGGGGCGACATGGCAAGGCCTGACGAAGAAAGGCCGGGTTCAGGTTCTCACTGGGTAAAGAGCTCGCTGAGCTTCTCCAACGGCAACTGCGTCGAAGTGGCGAACCTCTCAGAGGGCGGCGTGGCCGTGCGCAACAGCAGGGACCCAGAAGGGCCGGTTCTCCGGTTCACCCCGGACGAGTGGCACGCTTTCCTTGGCGGCGCTCAGCTGGGAGAATTCGACAGTTTCGGCAGGTTACGCTTTAAATCGCGTGAACAGCGGAGGGTCCTTCCCGATGGCCCGGGGGGACCCTCCGCTGCCGCGTGGCCGCAGATTGCCTCGTCGCCGGCTGAACCGTTCGCGGGCTGGCGGAATAGCCCTGCGTACGGTGCCGGCTCGCGGCATCGCTGCGGCCGCCGCGCCGCGGCTTGCGCGGGCGCGTGCCGTGAGTACGGTGAACCGCCGGGGGCGTTACGGTTCACCGTCCCCACGTCTGCGCCCCGGCGGACCGCGGCCGGCTGCCTGTTGCGGCATCGAGGCGAACCGGGCGCCATCCGCTGGGGCACGTCAAATGCCCTGCTCAGCCAGGCGTCCGCCGGCTAGCATAGGGATCTGGCCCAGTGCCAGGGCCAGGTGCGTACCCGCACCGGAGGGGATCGCGGCGCATCGACGTCGACTGCAGGTGCCGTGCGTCGCAGGAACCGGTGTCCCCAGCCGCGGGGTGCGTGCTGGCGCTGGTCACAGGCTCGCTGGCGAGGAAACGGCACCGCTGCAAGTCGATAGGAAGACGCGTCGCAATCCCGTTCATGCGGTTCCTTCAGTTGGCCGTTAGGGGCTTGCGGATCGCGCTCCGGCTGCCCGCGGGGAAGTCCGAGCGCCGGGCGGATCCTCATCAAGTTCTCGTTGCAGGACAAATACTTCTGCAAGTTGCGATGCAAGACATCGGTCACCTGACTGATCTTCGCCTGTGACGGATGAGGCTCTTGTGACTTATGGTGTATTTCCGGGACCGTCGGCGCCGTCGAAAGCCCCGGCAACTGTCCTTGATAGGTTCGGCAGCATGGTTTCCCTTGGCCGCACGAACCTGGACGTCTTTCCCCTCTGCCTAGGCGGCAACGTGTTCGGGTGGACCGCCGACGAGCAGCAGTCGCGCGCCGTGCTCGACGCCTATACCGAGGCGGGCGGCAACTTCGTCGACACCGCCAACTCCTACCTGGTCGAGCACGGCCGGTCCGAGACGCTGATCGGGCGCTGGCTGACAGAGCGCGGCAACCGCGACCAGATCGTGCTCGCCACGAAGGTCGGCGGCGGGCGCGACCCCAGGTACCGGAACCTGCGGGCGGACAACATCCGCAGCGAGGCGCACGCCTCCCTCGACCGGCTGCAGACCGACTACATCGACCTGTACTACGTGCACTACGACGATCAGGAGACGCCGCTCGAGGAGTCGCTCCGCGCTTTCGACGCCCTGGTGAAGGAAGGCGTGGTCCGGCACGTCGCCGCCTCCAACTACTCGCCGGAGCGGCTGACCGAGGCGCTCAGGCTGCAGCGCCAGCTGGGGCTCGCCGAGTTCACGGTGCTGCAGCCGCACTACAACCTGGTCGAGCGGGACTACGAGCGCACACTGGCGCCCATCGCGGACGCGTGGGACCTCGCCGTGCTGCCCTACTACGCCCTGGCCAGCGGGTTCCTGACCGGCAAGTACCGGCCGGGCAGCGCGGAGGTGGACTCGCCGCGCGCCCAGCAGGCCGGCGAGTACCTCGCCAAGGGCGGCGGCGCGGCGCTCGAGGCGCTGGACCAGGTCGCGGCGGCGCGCCAGACCACGCCGGCGGCGGTCGCGCTCGCCTGGCTGCTGACCCGTCCGCACGTCGTCGCGCCGATCGCGAGCGCGCGGTCGACCGGGCAGTTGGCGGAGATCCTGCCCGCGGTCAAGCTGGAGCTGACGCCGGAGGAGACCGGCCTGCTGTCGGCCGCCACCGAGCCGGCCTGAGCCGCCCTGACTCGTCAGCTCTCGGGCGCCCTGGCCGCCAGGATGCGGCGCACCTCGGCGAGCTCGAGCTTGCCCGCGGGCGTCCGCGGCAGGCTGGGCAGCAGCACGATGCCGCGCGGCACCTTGTACCCGGCCAGCCGGCTCCGCACCGCGTCGCGCAGCTCCGCCGCGGTCAGCGTGGTGCTTCCTGTCGCCACCACGGCCATCACGCGCTCGCCCCACGTCTCGTCGGGGACGCCGACCACGGAGGCGTCCGTCACGTCGGGATGGGCGAGCAGCGCGTCCTCGACCTCCTGCGGGTGGACCTTCTCGCCGCCGGTGTTGATGACGCCGGCGCCGCGGCCGAGAAACCGGATGGCGCCGTCCTGCTCGACCACCGCCAGATCGCCTGGCATGGTGTAGCGGACCCCGTCGACGGTGCGGAACGTGGCCGTGGTCTTGGCGGTGTCCTTGTAGTACCCGAGCGGTATCGGCCCGCCGAAGGCGAGCACGCCGACCTGTCCGCTGCCCGGCGCCACCGGCATGTCGCCGGCCAGCACCTTGGTGGGGGCGGCAGGGTAGAACCTGGCCGGCAGGTCGTCGACGGACGAGGTGACCGCGTACGCGAACGGGCCCCCTTCGCTCGAGGCGATCGCGTCGGTGATCGTGACGCTGGCGCGCTCGTGCAGGGCGCGTTTCAGCCGGTCGCTCAGCACGGTGCCCGAGCTGACCACGGAGTCCAGCGAGCTGAGGTCGTGCGGCCGCCCGGCCCGCTCGGCGGCGACGAGCTCGTCGACGAGCGGCTGGCACACCGCGTTGCCGGCTACCACGAGCGTGCGCACCCGCTGGGCGGTGACGGTCTCCCAGACGTGCCGCGGGTCCAGCCGGCCGGGGCGGGCGGTGACCACCCGGCCGCCTGCCAGCAGCGCGCCCATCGAGTTGAACAGCCCGGTCGCGTG
>Ga0307474_10003926_pt1 | contig 10694 bp, 6 predicted proteins | sample atmos_gasesECM1C_2_FD_203312 | JGI IMG/M metagenome (GOLD analysis project Ga0307474, IMG submission 203312) | Hardwood forest soil microbial communities from Morgan-Monroe State Forest, Indiana, United States - atmos_gasesECM1C_05 | ecosystem: Environmental > Terrestrial > Soil > Temperate...
ATCTTTTGTTGGTGCGTGCCACCGCGCGTCAGAAAGAGGTCGCAATTCGCGCGGCCCTGGGCGCCAGCCGAATGCAGATTGTTCGCCAATTTCTGACAGAAAGCCTGCTGCTTTCCCTGATGGGTGCAACGGCGGGACTCGTGCTCGCTGCCTGGTTGTCGAAGATCCTGGTTCGACTCTCTCCTCCAGAAACGGTGTGGGCCGAAGGCACAGGAATCAACGCGCTGGTCTTGCTGTTTGCGCTGGCAGTCGGCATTTGCACGGGAATCCTTTTCGGCCTGGCGCCAGCGTTCGGTGCTGCGAAACCTAACGTGCGCGATTCGCTGCAAGAGAGTGGACGGACTTCGAGCGGCGGTTTTAGAGGCCGGCGGCTGAGGGATGCGTTGGTAATTTGTGAATTCGGGTTGGCTCTCGCTCTACTGGCAGGAGCCGGCCTGATGATCAAGGCCCTGGTGCATCTTCAATCGGTTGAGCTTGGTTTCAATCCCCAAAACCTCGTAAGTATGAAAGTGCCGTTGGAAGGTCCGCAATATAAGGACCTGTCCCACCAGGTGGAATTCTTTCGGAAACTCTTAGACCGGATCGAAAGACTGCCGGGCGTTGAATCGGCAACTATTTCGCGAGGCATTCCGATGCAAGGTTGGGCGGGCTGGAATTTTGTGACCGCCGATCGTCCCAATCCTCCTGCCGGAGAAGTGCCGGACGCCAACTACGTGGTTGTCAGCCCTGAATATTTTCGCACGATGCAGATTCCTTTACGCCGAGGGCGGGCGTTTGCGGATGGTGACGCGCAAACGTCAGAACTTGTAGCCATCGTAAGCGAGTCCCTCGCGCAGAAATACTGGCCTGGCGAAGAACCGATAGGAAAGCGCCTCAAGGTGAGCTCGAATGCAGATGACAAGACCCAGCCTTGGCGCTCGGTGGTCGGAGTTGCAGGGAACGTTAGAAGCGAGGGCCAATACGCCCCATTCATCCCAGAGATTTATGTGCCCTACACGCAATTGCCGTGGATTCTTTATCCGCGTTACGTCTTGATCAGAACCAGCGGCGATGCGCTGGCCATCGTGCCCACGATTCGAAGTGAAGTGGCCGCACTCGATAAGGAGTTGCCGGTTACCGACGTGAGCACCATGAAGGCGGTCGTCGCAGGCCCTGTAAAACAAGGGCAGACGGTCATGTGGCTTCTTGGCGCATTCGCTGCTCTGGCGTTGGTTCTGGCCGCGGTGGGCATTTATAGCGTGATTTCCTATGCGGTCAGTCAGAGGACGCGCGAAATCGGAATCCGTATGGCGCTCGGAGCGACCCATCAGGACGTTGCCGGACTAGTGGTGAGACAGGGCATGGTTCTGGGTCTGGTTGGGACAGCAACGGGGCTGATCGGTGCGTTTGCGATTGCGCGCTGGTTCTCGATCTTACCGTTTGAAATGCGTTGGCTGTTGTTATTCGACGTTCGTCCGACAGACCCTCTGATATATGCGGCAGTTGCAGCGATCCTGACGATGGTCGCGCTGCTGGCCTGTTATGTTCCGGCGAGGAAGGCCGCCAGAGTCGATCCGTTATTGGCGTTGCGGTATGAGTAAGTTTCGCCCCGGCCTGACGGTATTTTGGCGAAGTAAGTTTTGGGAACGCAAGCTTCGAAAATGAAGGAGTGAAGATGGCGGACACGAATAGCACACTGATCAAAATGGAAGGCGTCAAGAAAGTCTTTTTGACCGATGAGGTGGAGACGCACGCGCTGGAAGAGATTCATCTGGAAATTCAGAGAGGACAGTACGTCTCCATTTCCGGGCCGTCCGGCTGCGGCAAATCCACTCTATTGTCGATACTGGGACTGCTGGATTCGCCCAGTGAAGGGAACTACCTGCTGAATGGACAGCCGGTGGCCAATTTGACTTCCGGTGAACGCACCCGCATTCGCAACCGCGAGATTGGGTTCATTTTTCAGGCGTTCAATTTGATTGGTGATCTAACCGTTTACGAAAATGTTGAACTGCCGCTTACTTATCGAGGCACGGGTTCAGCAGAACGCAAACAAAGGGTTGAGCACGCATTGCAGCGCGTTGGCATGGCTCATCGCGTGCGGCATTACCCATCGCAACTTTCCGGCGGACAGCAACAGCGCGTCGCTGTGGCGCGAGCTTTGGTCGGCGACCCTTTGATTTTAATGGCCGATGAGCCCACGGGAAATCTGGATTCAAAAAATGGCGAAGCGGTGATGGAGCTGTTGCGCGATTTGCACCGCAATGGAGCGACCATTTGCATGGTGACGCATGACGAGCGCTACGCGCATTTTGCCGAACGAACCATCCGCCTGTTTGACGGGCGCATTGTCGAAGAGACCCAGGAAGCCGGAGTCGGGGTCTGATTTCAGGAGGAATACAAAGATGCATTCCTTTCTTCAAGATGTTCGCTACGGTCTCCGCATGTTGGCCAAGAATCCGGGAGTAACTCTCGTGGCGATTTTCACCCTGGGACTCGGGATCGGTGCGAACACGGCTACGTTCAGTCTCTCCAATACCTTTCTGCGCAAACCGGTTTCGTTTCCAGAAGCGGACCGCCTGGTAATGGTTCTCAATCGTGCCCCGGGACAGCAAGGCCAAGACTGGACCGGCGTATCTCCGGCTGATTTCCTAGAGTGGAAAAAGGAAGCCCACTCGTTCGCAGCTCTGGCCGGGTACGAATGGAGAGACGCGAACATCACGGGTGGCGGTGAACCTATTAAAGTGCAGGGCTTCCGCGTCTCGCAAGATTTCTTCGACATACTGGGCATTCGCGCCGCATTGGGCCGCGGCTTCGTTGCAGGCGAAGATGATCTCGGCCAAGACTCCAGGGTGATTCTGAGCCACGGCCTGTGGACCCGCCAATTCGCCAGCGATCCGCGGATTGTCGGAAGAACGGTGAAGCTGGACGGCCATCCATGCGAAGTTGTTGGGGTTATGAAGCAGGAGGTGAATTTCCCCGCAAGCGCGGATGTCTGGATTCCGATGGCGTTCAGTCCTGATGAAAAGCAAGACCGCAAATCCCATAACGTGTATCCTATGGCGCGGCTGAAACCCGGAGTAACGCTGAAACAAGCTCAGGCGGAAATGAACGCGATCCAGCAACGGTTGATACCCTTGTACGCATTTGCGGAGACTGGTTGGAGCGTCACCGTTCAGGATTTGGGTGAGTTCGTTGCAGGCTATGGGCGGAACTATATGCTCCTTATGCTCGGAGCGGTCGCGTTTGTACTTCTCATCGCGTGCGCCAACGTCACCAATCTTCTGCTGGTGCGCAGCACGACCCGGCAGAACGAGTTAGCCATTCGGCGGGCGCTCGGAGCAAGCCGGGCGCGGGTCATCCGCCAGTTACTCATGGAAAGTCTGCTTCTCGGTCTGGGGGGCAGCGTCGCAGGGTTGTTGCTGGGTGCGTGGGGGATCTCTTTGCTCCGCGCCAACATGCCCCCGGAGGTGTCCCGCTACATTCCTGGCTGGAACCAGGTGGGCCTGGACCGCCAGGTATTTCTCTACACCTTGGGCGTGGCTTGTGCGGCGGGGATTATCGCAGGGTTGGTTCCGGCGTTCCAGGGTTCGGACAGCGACTCTTCTGAAATATTGCGTGCTGGCCAGCGCGCGGGCAGCAGCCGTTCTCGTACCCGCTTGCGGAACGCCTTCATCGTGGCAGAAATCTCTCTTTCGCTAGTGTTGCTTGTGGGTGCAGTGTTGATGTCCAAAGGAGTGCGAGCCCTCTTTGCGTCGAACTTCAAGTCGGACCCGCAATCGGTCCTTACCATGCGCGTGTCCCTTCCGGAATCGAAATACGCGACCTCGCGCCAGCGTGCCGTTTTCTACGACCGTCTTTTGGAGCGAATACGAGAACTGCATGAGGTAGACTCCGCCACGGTCGCCGGAGTAATTCCGTACGGCTACAACGACGACACCCCGGCCTTCAGCATCGAAGGCCAACCGAAACAATTGGGGGAGTTGCGCACTGCCGAACGGAACTCTACTGGCCCAGACTATTTCCGGCTGTTGCATGTGCGCCTGGTCGAAGGCCGTGAATTTAATGATAGCGATACCGCGGACTCACCGCGCGTCGCCATCGTTAGTGAAAGCCTGGCGCATCGTTACTGGGCAGGAAGTGGCGCGCTCGGTCGCCATCTGAAGATCGGAGAGGACGACTCAAAGAATCCTTGGGCTACGGTGGTCGGAGTCGTGGCGGACTTGGACTACAGCCCGTGGGAGCGTGATCTCGTGCGTGCGGTCTACTTCCCCTATCGTCAGGATGCGCAGGCCGGTTCTTATGTGGCGATTCGGACCTCCGCTGATTTCCGCTCTGTCATTTCCGCAGTTAAGGCGGGTTTGTCCAGCATCGATCCCGATCTGCCGGTTTACGACGTCCTCCCGTACGAGCGCGTCATTTCCGATCAGATCCTGGGACTAGCGTATGTCGCCGTGGTGATGGGGGTGTTGGGCCTGATGGCGCTCGTCATGTCCGCTATCGGCGTTTCCGGCGTCATGGCGTACTCTGTCACACAACGAATTCAGGAAATTGGTCTGCGCATGGCCCTGGGTGCGCGACCGCGCGACGTGCTTCGTCTCTTTCTTGGCGGCGGTCTGAAGCTTTTGACTATCGGCACGGCGATCGGTCTTCCGGCCGCCTTTGCGCTTGCCCGGTTGCTTTCGAGTTTGCTCTACGGCGTGCGCGCTGCGGACTTTTTCAGCTACGCGTCCGGTGCGATGGTTCTCGCTGTCGTGGTGGTACTTGGCTGTTACATTCCTGCGCGCCGCGCTACGCGTGTTGATCCCATGCGTGCCCTGCGCTACGAGTGATTGCGGGGACCATTGTGGAACCTTTAATTCGACTGCGAAATCTCGAAAAATCGTACGATCTCGCTGGTGGAAAATATTTCGTGCTTCGCCGCATCTCTCTGGATATTGAGCCCGGAGAGTTTGTTACGGTCATGGGACCGTCGGGGGCGGGGAAGTCCACACTGCTGACTATTCTTGGAATGCTGGATGGGGCATGGTCAGGAGAATATTTTTTTCTCGAGCAGCCAGTACACAAACTCAGCGTTAAACAGCGCAACGAGCTGCACAAGCACAACATCGGTTTTGTTTTTCAGAGCTACCACCTGATCGACAATCTGACGGTCTACGAAAATCTTGAAATTCCCCTGTCCTACAGGAACATTCCGCACAAAGAGCGCTCCAGCCTGGTTTGCGACGCATTGGATCGTTTCAATATTGTTGGCAAGAAGGATCTGTTCCCGAATCAGCTCTCCGGCGGACAGCAACAACTGGTCGGAGTGGCGCGCGCGGTAATCCAAAGACCGAAACTCCTTCTCGCTGACGAGCCGACAGGGAATCTCCACTCCGCACAAGGCGAAGAAATCATGCAGCTTTTCAAGAAACTGAACGAAGAAGGAACGACAATCATTCAAGTCACGCATTCTGAGAAAAATGCGACATACGGGAATCGCATCGTCCAGCTGGGCGATGGCTGGGTCGTCGGAGAGAACGCAACCGCAACTACCCGCAGCGCGTGACTGTATTCTGGAAAGTTTTCGCCGTTTGAACCAAGCCTAACCGGACCCGAGGCATCGCCGCCGAGGTTCGAATGGGCTGCGCCTCGCTCCCGAAGCAAAGTAAAATGACGCGACTCATATTCTCATGAAAACTGACAGCACGCATCGTTATAGGGTTCTGCTGGCGGACGACCAGCCCGACATTCGCGATGCGCTGCGCCTTCTGCTAAAAAACGAAGGGTACGAAACGCAACCCGCGTCTTCGCCCGCCGAAGCTCTTGCCGCAATCGAAAATCGCGAATTCGATGCTGTATTGATGGATCTTAACTACACGCGAGATACAACCTCAGGGCAAGAAGGACTGGACCTCCTCAGCCGAATCCAGATTGTCGACAGTAGTCTCCCCGTCGTGGTTATGACCGCCTGGAGCAGTATAGAAGTGGCGGTTGAAGCAATGCGTCGTGGCGCACGCGATTTCCTACAGAAGCCCTGGGAAAACGCACGGCTCTTGAGCATTCTGCGAACTCAAATCGATCTTCGGCAAGCTCTGCGTCACGCTTCGCGTCTTGAAGCGGAAAATCGTCTGCTTCGCGCCGAATCTCGTCCTACTCTGATCGCCGAATCTGCGACCATGCAGCCGGTACTGGATCTGATTGCGCGCATCGGACCTTCCGACGCCAACGTTCTTATCACCGGAGAGCATGGCACTGGCAAGGAAGTCGTCGCGCAAACCCTGCATGCGTTATCGTCCAGTGCCAGCAAAGCCATGGTCACGGTTAACGCCGGAGGCCTTTCCGAAGGGATCTTCGAAAGCGAACTTTTTGGCCACGTAAAAGGCGCCTTCACTGACGCCCGCTCTGACCGTATCGGTCGCTTCGAGCTTGCCGACGGCAGCACGCTTTTTCTCGACGAGATCGCTAATGTTCCTCTGAATCTGCAAGCCAAGCTCCTGCGCGTCTTGGAAACTGGCGAATTCGAGCGCGTCGGATCCTCGCACACTCGCCGCGTCAGCGTGCGTGTGATCGCTGCCACCAATGCCGACGTAAACGCCGAAGCGGAGGCTGGACGTTTTCGTCAGGACTTGCTTTTTCGCCTGAACACCATTGAGATTCATCTTCCGCCTCTACGTGAACGCCGCGCCGATATTCAGCCGCTTGCGGTTCACTTTCTCCGCGGCTACGCCCAGCGTTATCGTAAGAATCTCGCTGGATTCGAGCCCGCAGCAATGGAGGCGCTGCAAGAACATCCGTGGCCTGGCAACGTGCGCGAACTGGACCACGCCGTCGAGCGCGGCGTACTGCTTTCGACGGGCCCGCTGGTTCGTAGTTCTGATCTCGGCCTGCGATCAAATCCATCGAGTGGTACCGCGCGACTCGAAGACATGAGTCTTGAAGAAGTCGAACGCCATCTTATCCAGCGCACACTGGGTCGTCACGGAGGCAACGTGAGCCAGGCGGCCAAGGCTCTTGGTTTGAGCAGAAGCGCCATGTACCGCCGCCTACAAAAGCACGGTCTCGAATGAAGCCTCTTACCTACGAGCATCGCATCCAGCTATTGGCGCTGGCAGCGGGCTTGCCAGGATCGCTAATCGCGATCCTTTTGCTTTGGTTCGGCGATTATTCTTCGCAAACTGCCTGGACGCTTACGGTCCTCATCATTATTTTCTGGTTCGGCTTTGCATTTTCCCTACGGCATCGCGTGGTTTTTTCCTTGCAAATTCTTTCCAATCTCCTTGCCGCTATGCGCGAAGAAGACTTTTCCATGCGGGCTCGCGGCGCCCGCAGTGACGATGCTCTCGGCGAAGTCATGATCGAAGTGAACGCGCTCAGCGAAACGCTGCGCGAACAGCGTTTGGGCGCTCTGGAAGCCGCGGCGCTTCTCCGCACCGTCATCGAAGAAATTGACGTTGCCATCTTTACCTTTGACAACTCTCACACGCTGAAACTCGTTAATCGCGCAGGGGAGCGCCTCTTGGCTCGTCCTTCAGAAAGGCTTCTTGGCTTCACAGCAGCCGAACTCGGTCTCGCCGGCTGCCTGGAAGGAGAGTCGGCACGCACTGCGGAATTGAGTTTTCCAGGTGGTGTTGGCCGCTGGGGATTGCGAAGGGGCTCGTTTCGTCAAGACGGCCTGCCTCACGACCTGATCGTGCTGAGTGACCTGAGCCGCACCCTGCGGGAAGAAGAGCGGCAAGCCTGGCAGCGTCTGATCCGCGTCCTTGGCCATGAACTGAACAATTCCCTCGCGCCCATTCAGTCCGTCGCGCAGAGCATGGAAAGCAACCTGAAACGGGTGCAAATCGATGAGCTATCTTCAGCGAGAACCGACACTGTTCTGGACGATCTTCGCCAGGGGCTGGCCATCATTCGATCGCGTACCGAAGCTCTCAGCCGCTTCATGGCTGCTTATGCGCGGCTGGCAAGATTGCCGCAGCCAACGTTGGCACCAGTGAACCTCGGCGAATTGGTTCGCCGCGTCGCTGGACTCGAGACGCGCGTGCGAGTGCAGGTGGTCGAAGGCCCAGCAGTGACGATCTCGGCTGACCGGGATCAACTCGAGCAACTACTGATCAATTTGATCCGTAATGCCGCCGAAGCCGTGTTCGAATCGAGCGGAGAAGTTCTAGTAAAGTGGTTGCTCGAGCGGTCGCGAGTTCAGCTTTCGATTTTTGACGATGGACCCGGACTGTCGAACACCACGAATCTATTCGTCCCATTTTTCACAACCAAGCCCGGAGGCTCGGGAATCGGTCTGGTCCTGTGTCGGCAGATCGCCGAAGCCCATGGCGGCTCACTGACGCTCGAAAACAGGCAAGAGTGCCGTGGCTGCGAAGCTCGGTTCATAATGAACGTTTCGTGATTCGGCTGCCCGCTGGATTCTCGAGGGGGCATCGAACGCATGGCGCAAAGGGAGACGATTCGATAGAATCCGCGGCTGCAGTCGTTTCGCATAGTGCAGTCGCCGAATCGTTTCAGGGATTGCATTCGCACTTTGGGCGTTGGCGTCACCTAAAAAATGACTGAAGGCATGTCCAGTAGCGAAGTCGCAAAGGTGGGTACTGATCCCATCACGGAGATCGATATCCTGTGGTTGACTGCGGGACTTGGGTGCGATGGAGACACAATCGCGGTGACGGCCGCGACTCAGCCCAGCATAGAGGATATTATTCGCGGGGCCTATCCCTGGATTCCAAAAGTACATTTTTATAATCCGTTTCTGGCATACGACAACGGAGATGGCTTTGTGCGGCATTTTCGGGACGCGGCAGAAGGGAAGCGAGGGCCATTCATTTTAGTAATGGAAGGATCGATTCCGAACGAACAAAATAAAGCGGAAGGGTACTGGGCAAGCTTTGGCACAGATGACGTGACTGGACAGCCGATTACGACTTGTGACTGGATTGACAGATTGGCGCCAAAAGCGTGGGCGGTGGTAGCGACAGGAACGTGCGCGACCTATGGAGGGATTCATGCGATCGAAGGAAACCCGACGGGCGCGATGGGACTGCCGGATTATCTTGGTTGGAAATGGGTCTCACGGGCCAACATACCGATCGTATGCGTGCCAGGCTGCCCGGTCCAGCCGGATAATTTTATGGAGGTGCTGCTGTATTTGTTAACTATGGCGGCAGGAAGAGCGCCAATGATTCCGCTTGATGAAGTGCTGCGGCCGACCTGGCTATTCGGGTCCACGGTTCACGAAGGATGCGATCGCGGAGGGTATTACGAGCAAGCACAGTTTGCTGACGAGTATGGCGCGCCGACGTGCATTGTGAAGCTGGGTTGCTGGGGACCGGTGGTAAATTGCAATGTGGGCAAGCGAGGATGGATGGGGGGGATTGGCGGATGTCCGAACGTGGGCGGAATATGTATCGGCTGCACGATGCCGGGCTTCCCGGACAAGTTTATGCCGTTTATGAACCAACCGCCGGGTTCGCTGCTTTCTTCGGCGGCAGTGACCACGTATGGTCGAGCGATTCATGCTTTACGAAGATTTACGCAGGCTTCGTTGAACAAGGAACCTCCATGGCGGGGTGTAACAAAGTGAGTTAGCCAGGCAACACAGCCGCCGGGCTGAAGAATCCATAGAAAGCCAGGCTGTTTTGGTGGACGAGGTAGAATGGCGGCGAATGTTGTAAAAGAGAGAACCGGAGAACGCGAGAGGTCGGCGGTGTCCCCGGCCGATACACAGCCATATACTTTGCCCGAAGCAGAGAAAGCGCTGGAGCAACTGGCCGAGGTTTTTCTACAAGAGCAGGGTTCGTTTCCCGGATCCACTTCCGATCTTAGCTTCGATTACGGCCAACAATCCGATGCTGCAACGAGTTTTGAATCTCCTGTTTTGAACCTGGAGGCGCGATACCGCGCCCTGGTTGAACAGATCCCGGCCGTGGTGTTCATGGCTTATCTGGACAAAGGGATCGGCGAAGCCTACGTAAGTCCGCAGATCGAAGCAACGTTGGGATTTTCGCAAAGCGAATGGTTGGAAGACCCGGTGCGGTGGTACCAACAGATTCATCCCGACGACAAAGCGCGGTGGAGCGTTGAAGCGGCCGAGATGTTCCTGTCCGGGAAGCCGCTACGCTCTGCCTACCGGGTGATTGCGCGCAACGGCAGAGTGTTGTGGTTTCAGTGCGAAGCAAAGATGATCCGGCGGCCGGATGGGCGGCCATGGTTCATCCACGGAGTTGGGTTTGACATAACGGATCTGAAAGTGACGGAAGCTGCGTTGCGGCGCAGCGAAGAATTGTTTCGGCTGCTGGTTTCGGGAGTAAAAGATTATGCAATCGTGATGCTAGACACTGAGGGTCGAATTACAAGCTGGAATACGGGAGCGGAACAGATTTTGGGACACCGTGAACGGGAAATCCTGGGTCGCCACTTTTCGGAATTCTACACTGACGATGGTATGCGGCAGGGCAAGGCCTCGCTGGGTCTGACGACTGCAGCTGAGAAAGGGCGATACGAGGACGCGGGATGGCGGCGTCGAAAGGATGGTTCACTTTTCTGGGCGGACGTGGTGATCACGGCGGTGCGCGATGAAACCGGCAAATTGCGAGGGTTCGGAAAGGTTACACGCGACATTACGGATCGCAAGCTGGCTGAAGATGCGCTGGAAGAGGAGCGCAGCGTGCTATCCGCGATTCTGGATACGGTAGGAGCGCTGGTGGCAGTTCTTGACCCTGAGGGAA
>Ga0307474_10003927_pt1 | contig 10693 bp, 11 predicted proteins | sample atmos_gasesECM1C_2_FD_203312 | JGI IMG/M metagenome (GOLD analysis project Ga0307474, IMG submission 203312) | Hardwood forest soil microbial communities from Morgan-Monroe State Forest, Indiana, United States - atmos_gasesECM1C_05 | ecosystem: Environmental > Terrestrial > Soil > Temperate...
GAGAATCGGAACATGAGCAGCCCATCTGCGAACCCCAAACACGTATCCCTACCAGAACGAGCCGACCTGGTCGAGATCGGAAAAGGCCATCGCCCGCACAGCTTTCGACGCTGCTCTGAAGCGGGAGGTTCAGGACGTCTTGTGCGAAACAAAACAGATGGCGAAGCAGATCGAGGAACCCGCGGACGTCTGGGAGTTGGAATATTACCTGACCGAACGCCGTAAAGAGATCAACCGCAAGTACGACTATCGCTATTCGCAATTGACGCACGTGTTTGGGAGACTCTTGTACGAAGGCCGGGTCAGCAAGGAAGAGCTGCGCGGTCTGTGTGACGACAAATTGAAGTCGATCCTTTCACTCGCTGAGCTTTTAGCGAAGTACTCGGCCTGACCTGGACTCTGAGCGCTCGATCACCTGCTTGCGACAGTTAGGAATCACCGTCGAGGCTGGCTGCAATGAATCTACTAGACGCCCGCGGATTTTCCGGACGCTAAATCGAACCAATCCTGTGGTGCCAGCGCTGCCCGATTTCGGTCACAGCCAAATAGCCAACTGGCCAATACGCAGCAAGCAGCAGCAGTCGCCTTTGCAAACTACCGTCAAAAGCCCACCCGAGCCAACTCCCTACCGACAGGGCGATCACGACCGCGACAACCCATAGAATTGTCAGCAGCAAACGGCTCGGGGCCTGGAGACCCTGGTGCATGCCCCACAGAGAAGGAAGCAGTATCAAAGTTGTCAGCAGTATCAGCGGGAGTATCGCGGTATAAAAGATTAGCGGAAGCGGCCAGCCGTCGACGCTATATTGATAGACGCCATCCTGATACGGGTGGTCAAGCTGAGATCCCAAGAAAAACAACGCAAGACAGAACAAGATCCCATTGAACCAAATTGTACGGCGGGACATGGCTCCCAGCACAAAACCAGTGGCCCACGACCAGCAAAACAGCAGCAAAGAGCGAAGCCCCAAAAGCACGATGCCGCCGGGTACCGACAAGCCGGTTTGCGAGAGGATGGTTGGGTCGATGTCTCGACGGTTCCGAATGATCCACAGATATAAATCGTAACCTGCACCAAGCCATCGGCAGGCTAGACTTAGCAGTAAGCTGACCGGCCCAATCAGTCCAACAAGGGCCAGCCAAGGCCGCCAATCCTTCCACAACGCTGCCTGCCGACGGACGACCAAACCAAGCACACCCCAGACAGCCTGAAGGCCTGTTTCGCCGGACTCCTCCAGATCTCCACGCACTGCCAGACCTTCGTCGGAGTCCAGCATTCGGGACAAGATCTCGACTAGCTCCCAGCAGGCTTGCGTCATCATCGGACTGCGGCTCGGTGCATCTCCCATGAAACACCCTCGCTTATTCGCCTCACTGCGGCATAAAAAGCGCTTGCAGCGCGGACGCCACTCGCAGTAACGCGCACCATACGCTTGGATCTGCCGCCTCGTTGCGGTGTCGGATCTCCCATCCAGGTCTTAATGAAACCCTTCGCCTCCAAACGATCAAGGGTCGTGTAGAGTGCTCCGATTGAGCAACGATGCGCAGTTGCGTGCTCGATCTCTTTTCGGATCGCCGCCCCGTAAGCGTATTCGCCTAAGCGCGTGGCTGCGGTGAGCGTGAGGTATTCAAACTCGCCAAGCATGATTATCTACACATTGTGGTTCTAATGGAGATCGTTGTCAAGATTTCACGCAAAGCCGCGTCGCCTGAAGAGTAGAAGCCATGTGAAGGCATAGAAACCGCCAGCTGAGTGAAGGGAACTGAGGGTTACCGTTGAAATATCGCCGTTGCTTTGACCTCTTCGATCAATCGATGAGCGCAAACGCCTGCGAGTTGCGCAGAACGAAGTGAATCATCGCGCGGAGCTCTATCGCTTTAGAGATTGGACGAGTTGGTCCTGCATGAATCAAGGCCCGACAAAATTCCTAGTGCGCGTACGCAGCCGTGGGCTGTTTCCGGACAAACGGAGCAACGCGGGTCCCCAGAAGTTCGATCGACCTCAACATCTTCTCGTGAGGGAGCGCCGAGACACCCATCTGGAAAGTAATTCGAGAAAGGCCTCCGAGAACTTCGTTCACGTACAGTACCTTCTCCGCGACGGTCTCAACATCCCCGATGAGCAGCGCGCCTGTGGGTCCGCGCAGAGCGTCAAATTGTGCCCGAGTCGCTGGGGGCCAGCCGCGTTCTTTGCCGATCTTCGTGAAGGTATGGGCATATCCGGGGTAGAAATCGTCTGCAGCTCTCTGTGTGGTGTCCCCAAGAAAGCCGATTGCGTGAAGTCCGACCATAAGGTTCTCGGCGGAGTGACCGGCACGGCGCCCAGCTTCGCGGTAAAGGTCGACCAGAGGCCGAAATCGTTTGGGTTCGCCGCCGATAATGGCGACCATCAGGGGAAGGCCGAGCGTGCCAGCACGAACGAACGATTCGGGTGTACCGCCAACACCGACCCAAATAGGAAGAGGATTCTGAAGTGGACGCGGATAGACCGCCTGACCAGTGAGCGGAGCGCGGTGCCTTCCCATCCAGTGAACATGAGTGTTCTCGCGGATCTTAAGAAGAAGCTCCACCTTCTCTGAGAAAAGTGAGTCATAGGCGTCCAGATCGAAGCCGAAGAGCGGAAAAGCCTCGATTGATGAACCTCGTCCTGCAACGATCTCAGCACGCCCATGAGAGATCAGGTCCAGAGTGGCGAATTCCTGAAAGATTCGGACGGGGTCGGCGGCGCTGAGAACGGTTACAGCACTTGTTAGCCGAATGTTCTGGGTGCGGGTAGCGGCCGCACCCAGGATGACGACTGGGGCCGAATCAACGAACTCGCTGCGGTGGTGTTCGCCGATGCCAAAAACATCGAGGCCAACCTGATCGGCATGGACAATCTCATCCAGCAGATTGTCCATGCGCTGCACGGGGCTGAGAGTCAGACCCGTAGCCGGGTCAGAGATGACTGCTCCGAAGCTGTCGACACCGATCTGCATCTTATGACTCCCTAGGTTCTTGGTCCGCGCACGCTGGGTCGCGGACCGCGGATTGTGCTGAAATGTTTTTCAGCGAGCCGCTCGTAACGTCTTCAGTGCTCCGCCCCAAGCAATCACCTCGTCCGCCATTAAATGCACAGCTTTGTCGTGCTGCTCCTGCGGCTTAAAGGTCGTAAAATTCTCGAAGTCCGTCCACATCGAGAGCGCCACCTGGGCTCGAACGTCTGCAATCTTGATTTCACCCATGACCAGCCTCAAGTTTTCGACCGCTCGGACACCACCCGCACCGCCATATCCGACAAAACCAGCCGCTTTGTTATTCCATTCGTGGTAGAGAAAATCAATAGCGTTCTTTAACGCCGCCGAGGTGGCATGGTTGTATTCGGGGGTGACGAAAACATAGGCGTCAAGGGAAGCAATTTTGTCACTCCAGTTCTTCGTGTGCGCTTTACCGTACTGATGCATTATGGGGGGCACGGGCTCATCGAGGAGTGGCAGTTTGTAATCCTCGATGTCGACAATTTCGAACTCCGCGTCGTTGCGGCTTTTCAGGAGGTTGTGCACCCACTCTGCGACGGCCGCGGCTTTCCGTCCCGGTCGCGTACTCCCAACGATGATTCCAACCTTCAGCATTTCATTCCTCTCCCTTCTGGCGTGGTCCTCAGACTGATCTGTGGTTCCTCTGAATTCCGTAATCAGTTCCTAGCTCGTTCTCTACTGCCGTTGACCTTGGTTTCCTGGTGGTTGAGTTTGTCCGCTGCGAGGAGCCCAAGCTTCTTAAGCGGCGCGTACAGTTGCTCCTTCTCCTTCTGAGACAGGGCAGACATGAGCGCTTCAAGGTCCTGGGCATGCCGCTCGAAGCACGATGCCGCCAGCCGCTTACCTTGCGGAGTCAGTCCCACGACCCGCGCCCGTCGATCAGTTGGGCTCGACTTGCGAACAACCAAGCCGAGTCTCTCGAGGCGATCCACTGCCGCGGTCATCGAACCACTGGCCAGGCGCACTTTGTCCTGGATCTCCGAGATCGTGAGCGGGCCCTTATGTAGGAGAGCTTCGAGCGCGACGAAATCGGTGAGGCATAGTCCCGTGTTGGTAATGCTCTGCTCAGCCAGCAGGCTTAGAGCCCGATAACTCTTTGCAATCACCAACCAGAGGCGCGGCGCTGTAATATTCTTCATCGTGAGTGCCTAAATCAGGCCGCTTGGGGCCGCACCTTGGCCCGGAAGCTGCTCTTTTCGGAGGAAGACAACAGGCGATCCGCGGAAGCTGCGCCCGCACCGCGAATCATCAGAAAGACGGTAATCGCCAGTACCAGGAGATGGAACTCGAAGCCTTCTCCCTTCTGCGTCCCCGCCCAGTTCATAAAAAAGCCGAATTGATAATGGATCATCGCAACCGCAACAACCATGTTGCAAAAGATCCCAAAGGCCGCAACACGAGTGAGCAGTCCGACGATAAGACCTAATCCGCCGAGGAATTCCGCCGCGATCGCCAGAACCGCGAATAGGGCGGGGATGTGCATCATGCCGGTGAACAGGCCTATCGTGCCACTGAAACCGTATCCACCGAACCACCCGAGCGCCTTCTGGGCGCCGTGCGCGAAAAACACCACTCCCAGTACCAGCCGAAGAAACGTGACGGCACCGTCGTCGTCCGTGGCGATCAGTTTGCGAAACATAAAATCCTTTCATAGCAAGCTAACATTGCCCGATTCGGGCAAACACCAAATAAGATGAGGTACCCTTATATAAGGATTCTTTTTATCGAGATAACGGCGGGGCACCTGCAGCACCAGGGCCGGTTAAGGCGAGACATCAACTCGCGACTCGCGTCATCTCGGCCAGATCATGGTTCGGCACGGTGTGGTGCGACTTCCGCTTCGTGATCGATAGCCTCCTTGCCACCGATCAAATCATCGAGGTCCGCCAAGTGCGCTCAAGCTCAAAGTAGCTCGTCATCCGGGAGCAAGAGCGATCACTTCCCATAAGCGGACTTGAACGAAGCCGCTTCACCCGGTACCGCAAAGACATAGACAGCTTCCACGGACGGAAAAGCATATCGCGAGCCACGGCATTGGTACTTTCTGTATTTTGAAAAGCAAAAGCGACCGGGTGGGTTTCCCGGTCGCTTTCTGGTTGGACCCGTGCGACTGACTATTGCACGGTGATGTTGACGTTGAGCGGATGCGCAGAGGTGTTGCCGTTATTGGTGCCCGCGGTGCCGGTCGCATTAATCGTGATCGCGTAGGCACCCACTGGTGTACCCGGACGGTCCATGGTCTGGCTTGTCGCGGAAGAGGAGCTGGCGTTGAAGTTCGAATCACCGCTATAAGCCGCGATCACCTTATGAACGCCGGCAGCCAAGGTTTGCGTTTGGAAAGTCGCGACGCCGCCGCTGACGGTTCCCGTTCCCAGGGTGGTTGAACCATCCTGAAAACGTACTGTCCCAGTCGGCGAACCGGAGGTGGCAGACACATGGCCGGTAAATTTGATCGACTGTCCGACCATGGCTGTGCTCTGCGAAGAGCTCAGAGTTGTGGTGGTCGCTGCCTTCACGGTAGGGGTGGGGCTTGAACTGCTGCCCCCGCAACCTACGAGTGAGAACGTCATCGTCATGATAAGCATTCCTAATACGATTCCTATCCAGCGGTTTCGTTTTTTCAAACTACCCGCCAACATCATGGCGAATAACCCCATGCTGCTAAGGCTGGCCAGTAGGGTTGAGTTCCCGTGGATCGGACCCTGCAAGGATGCGGAGACGGCAGCGGTGGCAACCGCCAGTTGGACTGTGACAGGAGTACTGCCGTCCAGCGTGACCGATGCCGGGTTGAAGGTGCAAGTTGCGAGTGAAGGCAACAAGCCGCAACTGAACGTGACCGTTCCGTTGTAGTGGTTGCTGGGGGTGACGGTGAACGTAAACGCAGCGCTCGATCCCGCCGTCACGGTTGCCGTGGATGGCGCAGCCGCCACCGTATAGTTGGCCTTAGTCGCACTACCATTGCTGTTAAGAAGTACCGTCACACCAGAGAAGTCGTCACTGGCGGTGACTACGTCTGGAGCTCCGTCCTGGTTCACATCAGCTACTGCCAGTTGCCAGGCGTAACCACTTGTGGGGTACTCAACTGGATCGTAGAACGAACCATTCCCCGAACCAAAGAGCACGCCGACCGTGCCATATTCGGTATTGACGTACACCAAATCCAATTTCCCGTCGCCGTCGATGTCTGCCGCCTGAATAAACGTCGTGTATGGGTTATCCAAGTTGAAATCCTGAAGCGAACTTGGATAGAAGACCGGAGTTTGAAAAGTGCCGTCTCCGTTTCCGAAGGCGACATCAACACCCGTACTGCCATATTGACTGGTCGTCGCAGCCAAGTCGAGCTTTCCATCCCCGTTCAAGTCAGCGATCGCTACCGAACCAGGATTAAGGCCGACTGTTAGGTCCGTCTCAGCCTGGAAGGTGCCATCACCGTTGCCCAAAAGGATCGCAATCGCCGATCCATTGTTGAATGGAATAACAAGGTCCAAATTGCCGTCGCCTTTCAAGTCAGCCGTGCCTATTCCTTGATAGGAGTAGTTTGACAGACTATAGTTCACTGGAGCCAGGAAGCCGCCGGTTCCGTCGTTGATGAGTATGCCGACATTTTGACTGTAGTTCTCGACCGCCAGGTCGGGATGTCCGTCATGATTGAAGTCACCGGCCAGCAGGCCCTGGGGATAACTGTTTGTTATGTCGGTGGCGAAAGTCGAACCTGTGGAGAAGGTTCCGTCGCCGAGTCCGTTGAAGATTTGAACAACGCCGTTACCGTTGTCGGCAGCCGCAATATCCAGCTTGCCGTCCCCATTAAAGTCTGCCACGGCGACGTAATTGAGACTTCCTCCAGCTCCATAGTTCACGCCCGTCTGCATACTGCCATCAGGCCGGGAGAGGAAAACCGTAACACCAACGGTGCTGTCGCAGCAGTTGCCTATTACAAAATCGGGAATGCCATCGCCATTGAAATCGCCGGTCGCGATGCCGTAGCTGTAAGGGCTCTGGTTATCTTTGATTGGCGCGTAATAGTTGAGCGCGGACCGGAAGGTTCCGTCGCCGTAGCCCTTCAGATATACAAGACTAAACTCGTTATCAGTTATCAGGATGTCGGCAAAGCCATCGCCGTTGAAGTCCGCGACGATTGCAGGACTACGCGGGTATCCACCAATGACATAGCCGATGGTCGGCTCCTGCACTGTGCCGTCGCCATTTCCCAGTAGAATCGTTACGTCGCTGCTGTCGATATTTGAGCTGATAATGTCGGCCTTGCCGTCGCCGTTCACGTCGGCGATCGTGACTGCTTCCGGCCACACATTGGCAACATCGCCTTGAGCTACGTTCAAAGCTCCGCTGTAAGGGAATTCCGGTTGAAAGCTGCCGTCACCGTTGTTTACGTAGACAGAAATATTGTCGCTATTGCAATTAGCAGTCACGATTTCCGGCTTGTTGTCACCGGTGAGATCACCTGCGGTCATGCTGCATGGCCGATCAGCTCCGCCCGGCGAAACACCACTGGCATACGTGGTAGCCGAGGTTGACAGGTAAATGGTCACTTGGTTAGTGCTGAAGTCGAGGTCTGCGAGGTCGAGAAAACCGTCCCCGTTAAAATCGGCGAAGACCACGTTGGAGCCTGCGGCCCCACTCAGGGCCACCGATGTGGGCGACTGAAAAGTGCCATCGCCGTTGCCCAGCACGGTCCACACGTGAGCCGGGGAAGACTGATCGACGACAACCACGTCCAGCTTGCCGTCACCATTCACGTCAGCCAGGGTACCGCCCGCAAGGTTATTCGGAGTGATCGAGTAATTGGTCCCTAGGGTGAACGTGCCGTCACCTTTGCTGATCAGCACGTCAAAGCAAGAGGAAGTGCAACCACTATGGCCGTTTTGATGGGCGACAATGATGTCGTCTTTTTTGTCTCCGCTCACATCACCCACAACGATCTGAGCGTTGGGATCATTTCCCGGGATAGGCGTCAAGATTGGGGCTTGAAATGTCCCATTACCATTGTTAAGAACGACCGAAATCGAAAAAGTCAACGAGCTGCTCACGGAGTTTTGGACGATGGTGGCGACGTCTTTCTTGCCATCGCCATTAAAATCCCCCGGGAAGGCTGCATGGTACGCTCCGCCGCCGGCAGGAATCTGGGTCGCTGAGACGAAGCCAATCTTGCCCACTGGAGGATTGGCGGTGTGCCGGCGCGCGAGACGCGCGTGTGCGGAATTTCTAGTCTGATTTTGGTTGGACGGCGCGGAAGCTCCGAGTTGGCCACCCCGATGCAGGTTGGGATTGGCGGCAGCATTGAGCTTATGTCCCGCTTCTGCCCGGCTACCTTTTGGTTGAAAGTTAAATTGATTGTGCGGACTAACGCTTTGCAGGTTAGAAGAACCAAAGCCCTGTAGGACACCGATCAAGACAAAAGCAGCCAACGAAGCAACACGATTCGTCAAGTCTTTCCCCATTCCATTTTTCGAGAGTTTGAAATTGTCAGAGTGTTTGTTTTGACGCAGCGAGAAATGTCGCGTCTAAGAAGCTCACATCCCACGGTAGGAATGTATAGAAGCGATTCCCCATTGGGGAGATAACCGACGTAACTGCTTTATGGAAAATAGTTCTCGGCGCGAGCTGAGCGGATTAATACAGGTTCTGCAGTATCGCAGACAATAATTTCATCCAAGCGCAAACCACCTCACAGAAGCGATTCAGACCGTAGACGCCGTTTTTTGGCAACGCGGAACGGACCGAGGAACACTGGGAGAATATCGCTACTCTGAGTGGCGGAAGAACTGAGACGCGAACTGGATCAATGGGGTACAGAGGAAACAGAATGACGGAGCGTCCCGGGCTCAGCATTGTTGAACGAGCACTCTCGGTTGTGTGGATTTTGTTAGTACTGGGAAGTCTTGCTGCTTTATCTGAGGCGCCCGCGTCACGACAGGTGGTCGATCACGGTCCTCTAGAGGAGCGCTTCGGATACAGCCCTAACCAGGTGCCACCCGGTTGGGGCGGTCAGTTATGTGACCCTGAAACTCTGTCAGAGCTCGATGGCGTAGTACAAGCGCGGACTTGGCGTAGTTAGAATCTGAGTCACAACCTGGCCCGGCAGCTGAGGCTGCAATTTCTTTGGAGCATTTCTACCCGACACTAAGCATGGATGCGTTATTGGCGATTATGTAGATGGTGGCTGCGTTGTCCAGAAAAGGAGAACGTCCCGACCCCGCTGGGGAGACTGAGTAGGTTTCGCCGACCGGGCCAGGTCACGTTGAATTCAACGTGGGGAGGTCAGCATGAAAACCAAGCCACCGCAGAAGATCCAGAAAGCAACCAACAACCCTTCAACGCGCAGCCATGGGAATGGGGTGACTGCAAGCAACCAGGCGAGACGATGCGGAAGATCCAGAGCGAAGACCTCAGCTTGGAAGTGGTCGATCCCCATGCTGCAGGCATTGACATCGGCAACGAATCCCACTATGTAGCGGTACCCGCGAGCGGGGACAGCCAACAGGTACGGTGCTTCGGGTGCATTGTCGCCGAGCTGAAGGGTCTGAAGGCAGTGGCGGACTGGCTGAAGCAATGCGGGATTCGGACCGTCGCTTACCAACGAATCGGACTTCCGGCGGCTTTCCAGTTGACTGCCTGATCTGTGACTGGCGGTGCGGGCATGGGCTTCCAGTTTGCTCTCAGGCAGTTCCGCCGTTGCCGTGCAGTTCATTTTCTCGCGCTTCTGAGCACCTACCCTGCCGGTTTGTGTGGCTTTCTCAGAATTTCACTCGCCAGAAACAAGTCAGTGAGAAGAGCGCGGAGATGGATGGAAGCATTCAGATTGTCGATCAACTGGGAACTGATTATGGTTTGGGCCAGAACGAGCTGAATGACAGCAAGAGAATCGCGAGCATCGCGATCAAGAACGGCTAAGAATGCCAGGTATTTGTCGGCTGGCTCAAGACCTTCCTCTGTCACTGCCAGCGCGCAGATCTCCGCCAGCCCGGTTAATGCTTTCACGGCGTTCTGCAGGGACTCTCGGACTTGTGCACCCGATTTGCTGCCTTGGTCACTGGGGAGTCCTTGAGCTGCGTAGGCCAGCAGGAACTCGTAGCACTCTTCCACGGTCTCACAACGATTCGAGATCTCAGCCAGCATGTCGCAGCCCTCGGTCGTCCACTCTACTTGAATGTGGATGTCGAAGATGTCTTAACCGTCCAACGCTCCGGATCATGTTCTTCCAGATAAAAGTCGCGGTCCATCCAGCCGAAGATCATCGATTTCGTGATGGGCTGCTTCTCCGGACGCAGTCCGAAGTAGACATGCATCATGACGAGCGCAATCAGTCCGACTCCCGCCAGACCGTGCAGCACGTACATCAAGCCCCAGGTCATGTCGCCGAACAGGTACGGATTCCGGGGGAAGAAAATTGTACGCACGCGAGACATCATGAAAACGCCGGTGAGGATTACCGACAGACCACACAAGATGATGACACCGTGAAAAAGTTTATTCTCGAGTGGATATTTGGCGAACCTTCGCGGTGCGGGCGCGGACAATCCTACAAACCGGAGAACCCTTCTCCAAGCATCCTGCACGTCGGTTTTATCAGGCCAGATCGACCAGAAATCCAGCCAGAAAGAAGCATGAACGATGTGGAACAGGACGGAAATCGTCAGCACGGTACCAGCGATCCAATG